>Ga0208086_1000445_pt1 | contig 12285 bp, 13 predicted proteins | sample LakMenEpi06Jul10_FD_150675 | JGI IMG/M metagenome (GOLD analysis project Ga0208086, IMG submission 150675) | Freshwater microbial communities from Lake Mendota, WI - 06JUL2010 deep hole epilimnion (SPAdes) | ecosystem: Environmental > Aquatic > Freshwater > Lake > Epilimnion/Euphotic zone ...
CCCAGCTCACCGCGCTGGGGGTGAGGCCAAAGCGCTTCTTGAAGTCGCTGCTGAAGTGCCCCGCATGCCGGTAGCCGCAGGCCAGGGCGATGGCCTGGATCGAGCTGCCCCGGGCGCCCTGCTCCAGCTGCCACATGGCTTTCTCCAACCGCTGCTGGCGGATCCATTGGTTCGGCGTGCAGTCCAGCTTCTTGCGAAACGCATACTGCAGGGCGCGTTTGGAATAGTGGCTCCTGCGCTCGAGGTCGCTGAGGCGCAGGGGCTGATCGAGGTTGGCGCGCACGTAATCGAGCAGCTCATCGAAGTTGCTCCGCCCGGTCCGTTCCTGGATGCGCTGCCGATCCCTCGGTTGCTCCTGCAGCAGTTGGGGCTTCAGCCAGCCCACCACCATCCGCAACAGCACATCATCCAGGCCCAGCTGCGCCGGCAGGGCGGGATGGCAGCCGAGGCAGGAATCCAGATGGTGCAGCAGGGCGTGCAGTTGCCGCGCCTGCACGCCGCTGAGTTCCCGGGCGGCAAAGCGGCCGAGGTCGGCCGAACCATCCGGCCCCTGGTCCAGGGAACCGGGGTGGCCGCTGATCGCGGCAGCGGTGTGGGCCAGGTCCCCTGGCCGCAGGGTCATCACGGCTGAACTGTCAATGCAGCTCACCTCGCTCGCCCCAGGGGGCAGCAGCAGGCCGCCACCGGTACGTCCGCTGACGACACCCTTCGCGGTGCGCGCCACGCGTGCGCCGACAAAGACCGCCACCAACTGGATGGCCGCCCCAGGTTCCACGCTGATCTGCACCGGCGCGCTCACGCTGGAGAGCAGCGGCAGCTGATGGATCCGGAGCAGGCTGATCTCCTGGTAGAACTCCCCCTCGCCGACCAGCGGGCGAACCGTGCGCACCGGAAGCACCTTCGCCGTCGCCAGCTGGACCGCTGCCGCATCGACCAGCCGCCGATGGTTCAGGCTCTGCAGCCCGGGCTTGAGCCGCCCGGGTAGCCAGGTCGGCAAGGTGGCAACGATCGAGTCGCCGTGCCAGTCCTCAGCCATGGTTGGCTTGCCGCGGCGTGGGGTCTAACGAATGAAGCTGCTGATCAATCCTGTCCGAACTAGCTGATTGCGAAGGACTCATCTCTGATCTCATTGGCCCCGGTCGCGGTCTATGAGATCAGAGCAGGAGCCAGGCCCAGCCGCTCGTGATAAGAAACTTCGCTCACTGTTATTTCGATGCGAATACGGAATTGTTTTGCGGCTGTGCGCCCCAGGCCAGGGCATCAGCCCGGAGCACCATCAGCCCGGAGCACATCGCCAGCGCTGCGGAGGCCCGTGCGTTCATTGCCGACAGGCCCACGCCTGAACCCCTCGACTGCTGTAGACCGGCGTGGACCTCAGGGCTGGTGTGGCCAGACCTGGGCCCTGCATCACGGCGTGCAGGCCAGCGCGGGCGAGCTGCCGGTGTTTCTCGAAGGCGACACCGAACCGGTGCAGCACTGTCTGGAGCGGTTGCTCGCCAGCCTTGAGCAGCTGTCCGGGCTATTCAACCTGCCCTGTCTGCTGCTGCTGCGCTACAACCTGCTTGGCCTGCAGCGCCTGGTGATCCGCGTTGCATCGCAGGACGCATGACAGCCCCGGGGCCACCAGGGATCAGGCCGGAGCCAGCCTGCTGAGCTTCAGCAGCACGCCGAGGTCCTGACCGCTCTCACCGAGAGGGACAAGATCGAGCTGGGCATGGTCACCGGGCTGATTGGAGCTGGCCATCAGCACGGGCTGCCGCTCCACGGGCCGATGACTGAGGATCACGTCCTGAACCAGCTGCCGCAGAGAACGGTGCGTGGTGCGCTCATCCTGCTGCTGTGCATCCGAGGCCAGCGGCAGCGTCAGTGCCGCTTCCAGGCAGTCGAGAGACTGGCCGCTGAGCTCGCAGACAGGCAGGCCGAAGCAGGCGGCAAAAGCCTCGCTGACACTGACGAACTGAAGGGTGTCATCGAGCAGGGCGATCGACTGGATCTCACTTGCTTGGATTTCCTGAAAGGCGCCGGCCAGGAGGGCATTCCGGCGCTCCAGCAGCCGGACTTCGGTCACATCCATCAGCGTGCCGACCACCTCATGGTCGATTCCGTCATCCATCACGGTGGCCACCTCCTCGAAGGCACGGACGCGGCCATCGGGGAGTTGCAGACGAAAGGTGACGCGCCAGCCCTGTTCCCCGCTTCGCCGCGCTTCCGCCACAGCGGCACGATCCTCAGCCAGGATGGCGTCATCCAAGACGCCAGCATCCGAGCAGAGCTCCTCAACGCTCCAGTCTGTAAGCGATTGAATGCGCTGACTGATGTAGAGAATGCGTCGCATCTCGAGATCGCGTTTCCAGACCACCTGATCGAGCGCATCGGCCAGAGAGGTGAACTCGCGCAGCAACGCTTCGGCGGTCCGACGCAGGGCCATCTGTTCGGATACGTCGGTGAGGATAATGATGGCTCCCAGGCACTGACCGAGGCGATCGCGGTAGGGCATGGCATGGGCGAGATAGGAGACCTCCTCGCTGGTGGCTTCGATGCTGCGGCGCTCCTCGCCACTCATCACAGCAAGCAGTGCCCCGCGCAGCTCTGGCAGCGGAACCGTAGTGGGCACGCCGATCAGCGGTTGGCCGATGTCGCTATCGACCAGACCGAAGACCCTTACAGCCAGTGGTGAGTAGCTGGTGATCCGCAGCTCTCGATCGACGATCACCATGCCCTGATTCAGGGAACTCTGGATGTTCTCCAGATCGGTGTTGAGCTGTTCCAGTTCATCACTGCGGCTGCGCAGTTGTTGATTCAGCGTACTCAGCTCTTCGTTGGTGGCTTGGAGTTCCTCATTGGAGGCTTCCAGCTCCTCATTGGAGGACTGCAACTCCTCTGAGGAGGCCTGCAACTCCTCGGAGGAGGCCTCGAGTTCTTCATTGGCCTGTTCCAGATCGGCCATCGATCGCCTGAGGGTGTCCTGACTGGACAAAAGCTCGCGTTCCAGCCGTTCGATCTCTCGGGCGAAGGCGGCATCGCGATCGGGATTCGGCAGGTCACTCCGCAGCTTGGCGGTTTCACCAGGTTGCTCAATGAAGGAGAGCACCGTCAGCACCTGATCACCCACCTGTAGCGGTGCGGCCTGCAGACGCAGGGGTCCATCCCGTCCACTGAGCTGCAGGCTGGCGCTGCTGGCAGAAGCATGGTCAGCGCGTACCAGCAGAAACAGGGCCCTGGCCTCCGACTGAAGTTCTTCGCGCAGAAAGGCTCCTGCCGCCGTCGTGATCCGACCTTCAGGGACACGGCAATAGGCAGACACATCACCAATGACTTCGACAAGATTGTGGTTTTCATCGAGCACCAGGGCTGGCGGCAGCAGGGTGCGCGTGAGGGCTTCGTGCAACTTGATATGTTGCTCGGCAACTGTTTCCCGCAGAGATGTAGCAACAGCTGCCTGGGGCTGCGTCGGCACCGGAGACTGCGTGGACACGGCCAGAGAGAAGCGGTGACGCGACCGGCCATCCGGCGTGCGCTTGAAAATCCGATGCGAGGGATTGACGACACTGAAACCTGAGCGTGCCCCTAAGGATTCGGAGCTCCCGAGGAAAAGCAACCCTCCTGGACGCAGCGAGAATCCGAACAAGGCAATCACACTTTCCTGCAAGGGAGAGGTGAAATAGATGAGTGCATTGCGACACGAAATTAAATCGATATCGGGGAACGGAGGATCAATGGCGATGTTGTGCTTGGCGAACAGCACGCAACTCCGCAGCTCTTTGGCGATCTCGAAGTCATGCTCACGCACAAGCGCGAAGCGTTGCAATAAATCAGGGGGGATGCTCTTGGCTGCCGACAGCGGATACACGGCTCGCCTGCCAACGGCCAGACTCTGCTCGTCAAGATCGGTGGCGAAGATCTTGAGATGCTGCCCCAGATTAACGGGATGCCCCATCACTTCACTGACGATCATTGCGATGGAATACACCTCCTCACCAGTGGCGCAGCCCGGTACCCACACCCGCAGGCGCTCGCCGGACTGTCGCGCAGCGATCAGCGGCTGCAGGTGCCTGCCAAGAGCGGCAAACGCTTCAGGGTTGCGAAAGAATTCCGTGACCGTGACGAGCAGATTGTGTGCCAATGCCTGCCCTTCACTGGCTTCAGCAGCAAGCAAAGGGAGATAATCCTCAAGATCCTGCATGCCACGCATGGCCATACGACGCTGTAGCTGACGCCGCAGAGTTGATTCCTTATAGAGTGAGAAATCGATTCCGGTTGCAAGCCTCAATTGTGCTACCGCATCCGCCAACAGCTGCGGCTCCGAGGACTCGCGCTCCGGCCCCGGCTCCACAGTCGTTGTTCCGAACCAGGAGCTCAGGCGTCTGCCGATCGTGGCCGGATCAGCCACCAGATCGGCACCCCCAAGGGCCAGGGCAGACCTTGGCATGCCGTCGAACCGGGCGCTCTCCGGACTCTGCACCATGGTCAGACCGCCGGCAGCGGCCACGGCACGCAGACCGCAGGCACCGTCCGATCCGGTTCCCGACAGAATCACTGCCACGCCACGATCGGAGTACTGGTCGGCGACGGAGGTGAACAGCAGATCGATGGAGGGACTCGGGCCGAAACGGGGCTGCGGCTCCCGGATGCAAAGGGTCTGCCCTTCGAGCGTGGCATCTCCGTTAGGGGGAAGCACCATGATCTGACCGGGCTCGAGTGTCATCCCGTCACCGGCCGGGACCACTTTCAGATGGGTGGAACGACCCAGCAGATCAGCAAGCAGGCTGGGGTGATCAGGGGCAAGATGCTGAGCGATGATATAAGCAACATTTCCCTCCAGGGTGAGGTTCCTGATCAGCTCCTGGATGGCATCCAGCCCTCCAGCCGAAGCCCCGATCGCCACGACATGGTCGAGGTTGGCTTGATTAGCTGCCATAGTGAAGGAACAGATGCAACGCTGAGCAAAACCAGCCTAGCCGTTACCAAGACGTGATAACCGCCTTTCCCAGCGATAGTAACGGAGAATTCAGATTACCAAGGAGATGCTGCTTTGTCTTAGAAATGCAGTCTTAACTTGAATGCGCATCGTCACCGGAAATGAGGCGTAGACGGTGCTTCAATGAAGCGGCATCGCATCTGAACTGCTCCAGCACACTTTTGTCCGAGAACTCTATGGATAATCATGATGAGCACCTCTCCAAGGCTTTTCGAAAGCCAAGAAGAGTGACGATTACGATCCCATATGCCACCTATCTAGTCCTTGAGCGTCGTAGTTATGAACAGGGAAGATCCCTTTCCAACCTGTCAGCCCACCTGCTTGAGTGCGCTGTCAGCGAGACACCTTCGCCCCAGTCTCTGCAGTCTCTGGGCCCAACCAGAGTCTCGATGGACGGCCATCACTCTCGCTAGTATTGCTCGGCTGAGGTGAGGACCTGTGCTCCATTCATGTGCTGTTCTGTCTGGGAGATCCCGATCCAGGATCTGAGATGACAGCGAAGCGGCCTGCTCACGCAACAGATCAAGACAGTCTGTTTTCTGGGTATCTCCTGCCACTCAAGGAGGCCGTCCCGGGCAACCTGTTTGACGAAGCAGCATTGCCCTCGTTGCACAGCCTGAGCAACGCCACAGCTGCAACCGCCAGCAGGGCTTTTCATCTGGTATGCCAGTCAGGCCATCTCATCGTCCTTAGCGGACCGGCGATCACAACCATTCTTAGCAGCAGGCGCTGGCTGTCTCTGATTTTTGTAGAAAGCGGCCAGCTGGAGCTGCTGCACCCTCAACACCAATGCGTTTGTGCGGCCGGCACCTGGGTGTTGGTGCCTGAATGTTCATTAAAATGGAAAAGCACTGCATTCCGTGTGATCTGCGTCCTCATTCCGCCAGAGGAGATTATCCAAAGCCTTGAGGGCTATCGCCCCGATGCCCAGCAGTCCACATCTTCTGTACTGCCTGAATGGCCGCTTGCATTTCACTCCACTACCAAGAATGTTAGTTGGATCGTGCTGGGGATGCTGAAAGATCTTCTCAGCTCGGCAAGCCAGCTGCATGGCTACGATCCAGCCTTGCTCGAGCAACTGGCGATCGGCGAGCAAATCCGCAGGTTACTGACTGTGCTGATCGATCTAATGGTAAGCGGCCCGCCTTCGTCCGATTCAACGCAGCAGGAATTCGACTGCGAGATCGATTATTTCGATGCCATTCTTGACTATGTCAAAGCAAATCTAGGCCAGCCATTCAACCTGACCGCTCTGGCCAATCAAAGCCACTATTCACTCCGCACGCTGCAATACGCCTTTCGCAGCAGGCTGGGTTGCACCGCTACCCAGTGGATTCGTCGCCAACGGCTTGATCTGGCCTGGAAAATGCTGCAGGCCGCTGGATCAGGAGACAACGTGACCAGGATCGCCCGGGCCTGCGGCTATCGTTCCTTGAGTCTTTTCAGCATCGAATTCCAGCACCGCTTCCACATCAAGCCCTCGGTGATGCTGCGGAGCACGCGTGAGAGCCAGGGCCTGCATGGAGCCACGCAGGACGATGGCGAGCACAACGCCTGAGCAGGACGCAAGTGGTCTGTCTCGCATGGCTGCCAACGTCAGCGGGCGCAACAGGCTCTTTTGGGATCAGGTGCCCAGACATGCGCCTGGAAGTAGGAACGCACATGCCTGGCCCACATCTTCACTGTGATGCGTATGCCCAGGTTCAAGTGAGAAACCATTTCGTTCAACTTCGCCAAACTCTAGGTGCCGCAGCAGCACCGTCAATCTGATCTGACGACGATCTCCAGGTATCAGCGTCATACGAGCAAAGCCCCCAGACTGCGTGGCGGCCGCTCCAACTGCAGGCCCGGCGGCACCAGATACAGCTACAGCACCGGTGTCGCTGCCATGCCACTGCCATGGCCTACATCGACGCTGATCACCAGCTGCCCGCAGCACTGGAAACCGTGCCCAGGCTCATGCCCTTTGCATCCAGCACGGCATCGTAAAAGGTGGTGAAGTTGAGCGGCTCGCTGCCGTCATTCTTGCTGCTCACGTAACAGCTGGCGCGCACCAGTCTGGATTTGGAGGCATCGCCGAGTTGCTTGCCTTCGACGAGCATCTCTGAATGGTAAGCATGATCTGAAACTTCAGGTGTGCCGACTTGAAAGTTAAACCCCGAACAGGAGGTCAGCATGCTCCGGAGATCCAGCAGAGGGGCTGTGGCTGGGTATCCCTCCATCCACTCCCTCACCGATGCGCTCCCTCCAGGTGATGCCGATTGATACGGCAGCTGCTGGTGGCGATTACACCCACGATCAACCTATCGTTCCCAGAGAGTATGCGATGGGTGCGGCCATTCGAGCAGCAGCGCATCTGGGCTTCCTGATAGGCCCAGTATTCCAGCTGGGCTGCGCCCTGATCAATCCAGCCTTCTGGATGGAGTGCCTGAATCACAAACATGGTGTGCTGTCCATTGCTTCCAGCCAATCAAGCCATCTCTGAACCGCAGCCACCAAAGCAACCCAGTCTCTTGGGGATCAATCCCCGTCCGGCACCTGCCGGTTCACTCTGAACGGATTTGGGTGTGTGTTTCACGTCATCGCCATGGGCAGCAACACCCCGGCGCTCCGGCGGAAGTCCCACGGCCGGGTGATGCCCCTTCCACGACCTGGACCCGGGCATCGGGCCGCCTTTCGCCCGCTTCTAGGGACCAAAACATCAGCTCGATCGCCAAGGCCTGTTGGCTGGATCCAGAGAGGAACAGCCTGTTGCAGCTGCCACCGCCACCCCATCCATCCATCCATCCTCAACCGCACTGCTGAGGTCGGAATCGGCAGCTGCCCGTTGCTGTCTAAGGTGTCAGGGCTTTGTTGTGCATCACCGTTTCTCAGGCCACCATTTCCAGCTCCTGCGCGAGCTCCTATCCGAGCAAGTCTGAGTTGCTCTCTTGCTTACCGCCCGAACTGCTTGAGCTCAACTCCCGCAAGGCGTGGCTCAGTCTTGGCAGCTCCCTTCTCCTCTCGCTGCGGGCCTACTGACTGGGAACCCAGATCCCGCTTGTTCCTGGCGCCGCTCCCCTCTGGCTGCTCTATGGAGTCGTCACCGGCACCGTGGCCGGTGGCTGCTGGGTGATTGCCCATGAGTGCGGCCATCACGCCTTCCATCCCAACCGTCGCGTGGAAGCCCTGGTGGGGTTTGTCCTGCACAGCCTGTTGCTCGTGCCTTACTACACCTGGCAGCGCAGCCATGCGGTGCACCACGCCCACTGCAACCACCTGGAAGAGGGCGAAACCCATGTGCCGCCGCGGGCGTATTCACCCTTCGGCCAGCTGGTGCTGGCGGTGAATCGCCGGCTGGGCCCCGCCCTGTTCGGATGCCTCTCGCTGGTGAACCATCTGCTGCTGGGCTGGCCGCTCTATCTGCTTTTCGGTGTGGCAAGCGGATCCGACTACGGCTCGCCCACCTCCCACTTCTGGCTCGGGAAGCCATTTCGCAACGGTCGCCGGTTGCTGTTTCCCGATTCCTTCCGTTCCTTGATGCGGCTTTCCAATCTGGGCGTATTGGCGATGCTGGTGATCCTGGGGCTGGCAGCCATGGCGTGGTCGCCGGCACGGGTGCTGTGCGTGTATGGCTTGCCTTATCTGGTGATCAACGCCTGGCTGGTGGCTTACACCTGGCTGCAACACACCGACCTCGATATTCCCCACTTCACCAGGTGTGATTCGATCTGGGCGAAAGGTGCCCTGCAGACAGTGGATCGTCCCTACGGACCCTTGCTCAACTTTCTTCACCACGGCATTGGGGCCACCCATGTGTGTCACCACGTCAACCCGAACACCCCACACTACAACGCCTGGCGCGGCACAGCTTTGCTGCGGCAACGGTTTCAGCTTCTGGTGAGGTACGACCCCACCCCTATCCCTCAGGCGCTGTGGTGGATTGCCAGTCGCTGTGCGGTGGTTTATCAAGCTAGCCCTACTGAAGGATTTTTCTATCAACTCCTGGAGAACAGTGGCCCAGAGGCGAACAAATGCGAGAACCTGTAGTTAAATAAACAATTTAATCGGTTGTCTGTATATCGATATTTTGACTCTCCATGTCTTCTCTTCCCATCTGCGAAAACCTCGATTGAGCTGATTCTTCAAAGCTCACTGCCTAGAGCCTGGCGGCTGTTTGGCTTCCTATTGCAGCCAAAGATTCAAGGTGATTCCTGATACATCTGCTCCAGACGCTCACGACTGAAGTCGACATACAGCAGTTTTTCGCCAGGCTGTGGAGCTTCGGGATGGCGCACCCCGCGCTTGCGCAGGGATTGAACGGGCATCTGTCCTTCAGAGCGGCGCAGACTTTGGGTCATCAGAGCGAAGGCACCACCAGCGATGGCCGCAAAGCAGACCAGATAGATGGCAGCCAGAACGTCATTCATTCGCGAATTCGCTCTTCCACCACTCTAGTGTGAAGAAATGTGAAACGCGGGTTGCGTGCCTTTGCGCGTGGGTCGGTTTCAGGGGGGAAGCCAGCAACCACGCGTCCATGGCTCACCCCCCTGCGCTGGTGTTGACCGTCACGGCAACAGCCTGCAGCTCGCCAGCGCCCTGCGCGGAGACAGCCACCGAGGTGCTGGCATCACCGAGATCATCGAGCAACGTTGGCACGATGCCGGCATCGAAGGAGAAGCGACCGGGACCGTTGAACAGCAGGGCGAGGCTGCCGCCGAGATAGAGGAGCACCAGCTCCAGCACATAGATGTTGAAGCCGGCGGTGGAGATGTGCTGATAGGCCGCCACCGTCATCGTGCCGCTGAGGGCCAGGGCACCCACGGGCGTGAGCAGGCCGAGGATCACCAGCCAGCTGCCGATCAGCTCCGAGAAGCCGGCGGCGTAGGCGAAGAACAGCGGGAAGGGCAGGTGCAGGGACGCCACATAGGTGTTGGCGAACTGCTGGGGATCGGCGAGCTTCTCCTGGCCGTGGTGAATCATCAGCCCGCCGATGCTCAGTCGCAGCAGCAGCAGACCAACGGAAGCCAACAGGCCTGGGCGTTGCAGATAGGCGCGAACGGCAGGTGCGACTGCCGTGAGCCCAGCCAGGGGAGCAGCCCTTGAGGTGGGCCTGTCAATCGCGACGTACCGGTTCATCGCGATGAACCAGAGGGCGATACAGGCGGCCATGAAGCCGCCGAACAGCTCGAGCAGGGTGGACGTGGACACGGGGTGGGGGGTCGTTTTCAGAAATCATGGCAAGCTTCATTAAGGAACGTGAAGCAGCACCAAAAATTCAGCTCGCCCCTGTCATAGCAGGCAATCTGGGCAGTGGCCTGGGGTCAAAGACCTCGCAGAGCCCCCGCCGAACCACCAAGATGTAACAACTTCGTTACAGAGCGATGACTGCTGGCGAGCTGTTCCTTGAGAGCCTGAGCTCCGGGGTGATCACCGAGGCTGAGATCGACTGGCTGCTCAGCCAGCACAATCGCCTCACCAGGGCTGAGCAGGCGGCGATGCAGCGGCTGGGACGCCTGCTCGATCAAGGCCAGATCCAACTGGGGTGCCGGGTCGCTCCTGACCGGCAACGGCAACGCCAGGTTCTGAACGGGTGGATCGAGCCGCTGGTAGAGCGTCGCGGATCATCCCTTCCCCAACCCGTCTGACGGCGCTAAGCCCCCATGATTCAGATCGGCAAGACCAGTGCTTCCGCTTGCGGGTGCTCCAGCCGGAAGGCTCGGTCATCAGCGGCACGGCGGCTGATGTGCAGGAACAAAGGCATATCGATGCCGAACTCCTTCTCAAAAAGTGCCGAGACACCGGTTGCCGCGCCCAGCCCACAGGCGCGGATGGCCCGTCCCAACCCCTGACGCGGCTGATCGGTGAGCACCGCAAACAGCTGGTTCAAACGATGCTCCTGCAGCGCCTGCAAAGGCGTGATACCACGGATGTGATCAAAGCTGAAATTCAGACAGCGCAGGCTGGTGCCGAGCGCTTCGGCCAGATCGGGCATCATGATGGGATCAGGGAAATGCAGGCCGAAATAGTGCGATGCATCACTCACAACCTGCCGCGGGTTGCCGCAGCCGAGTGGCGCACAGCAATTCGGCTGTTCTTTAATATCAGCCGTCGACAGCGATGGGTGCACTTTTGTGGTCACATGGTTGATACACGTGACACCGATCACGCGCATTCTCCTGAGTCCAGCTTGCTCTCGCTGGAGGTCTTGGCGCCTTAGGACCGCGGGCAATTGGCACATACCGCAAGCAGCGGTTACGCAGCGTGATCTGGTGACTTAAAACGACACCTTCTCCTGTAACCCTTTCTTCATGCAGAAGCCTGGCGCTGTTCTCGGGCATGGGCTGCAGGGTGATTGGGGGTCGTCCTCTGCTCCTGTTGGACGATCCGGGAAGCTGGCGCCGCTGAATCGGCGGCGCCTTTTGATCGTTGCTTCTGCGTCCGCTGGGTCCACCAGGCAGGAGCCCCAACCCCTTGGGACCAATCCCATGGGACATAACCAAGGCTGAGCAGACAAACGCCCGGGACCCTTGACCTGAGCTTTGTTGTGCTGAGGGTTTGTTGCGCTCGCGGATTGGGTTCAGCCCACAGCCGGCCGGCGCTTCTGCGTGCTGTAGATCGCTGCCCCTCCAGTAGCGAGCACCAGGCCGCCACTGATAGCCAGGAACACCAGGGTCTGCAGCAGCAGCAGGAAGATGCGAAGGGCCGAGCCCGTTGCGACCTGCACCTGGCCGGGGATCAGCTCGCCGCTTGTGAGCTCCAGCGCCTGCGAGAAGCGCTCGTAACGGACAGGGCAGAAGTGCAGCACCTGTCGGCCGTCGCTCAGCCAGCCTTCCCGGGGCTAGAGCGGCGGGCGGCCGGGCCGATCGACGACGTTCATTGATCCCTGCTCATGCCACCTCCGGCGCCCAACCCTGCTGCCGCACCAGGTCGTCGGTCCAGCCCTGGCAGCGGCTGACCAGGTGCTCGCCATGGGCGATCAGCCCCTGGTGCAGCTGGCAGGTGAGCACCGTGTCAAGCGACATCGAAAACTGAGCCACTTCCGACATCGAAAACTGAGCCACCCCTGGCGCCTGAGGGGCGGCTGTTCTCGGAGTCGTTCCGCCTTGGCTTGGCCGGCGGCTGATTCGGTGCTTGCTCATGGTTTTCGTGATCGGTCGGGTTGGTTGTCGTCTGTTCTTCCTGTGGCTGTGCCTCTTCTGGCTGTTCCCCTCAGACCTCCTTGGCTGGCGGCGGCGGCTTGACGCCGCTGCCAGACGAGGAGGAGCCGCCCGCCTGCGGGCGGAACAGCCCAGATCGGCGCTTCTCCCTCAGCCGGTAGCTGTCGC
>Ga0208086_1000446_pt1 | contig 12283 bp, 9 predicted proteins | sample LakMenEpi06Jul10_FD_150675 | JGI IMG/M metagenome (GOLD analysis project Ga0208086, IMG submission 150675) | Freshwater microbial communities from Lake Mendota, WI - 06JUL2010 deep hole epilimnion (SPAdes) | ecosystem: Environmental > Aquatic > Freshwater > Lake > Epilimnion/Euphotic zone ...
CAAGCGATGGACCTTTTCGAAGCTTTGGCCAGCGAGAAGGGGATCCAAGTCGATTTGACGAATTGCGAGTCGGCTGTGGTCATGGCCAACCCAGTCCACTTGCGTTTCATCGTCCAAAACCTTATCGAAAATGCGATCAAGTACACCGAATCCGGAGGGCGGATTTGGGTGAGCTTGTCGAACGATAACACTCGATCCGCATGCCGATTGGAGGTCAAAGATACCGGCATCGGTATCTCCAAAAACGATCAGCAGAAGATCGGAAATCGATTCTTCCGAAGCAACACCGGACGCAATCCGACAACCACCCCGCGTGGCTCTGGCCTCGGACTGAGCATCGTGCTGAACATCGTCGAGTCCCTCAAGGGTTCCTTTGAGCTCGAAAGCGAGCTTGGACAAGGAACCCAGATCACCATCATCCTACCGACCGTCAGTGCAAATACCGAGTCCGTCAAACCCATCCCAAACAAAGGCTCATGGGTAAATAATCATCGGATCTAATCAATCCTGGTCATCGAGTGCTCCGGCACGTCGAAACGGCAGTATGGATATAAGCAACGCCGAGAGCGTGCTGGTGATGGCAAGAAACAAAAGACCGTAGTGGTACGACGAGAGGGTTTGCTGGACTTTACCCATCACAAAGGGCCCAAGGAATCCTCCGAGATTCCCGACCGAGTTGATCATCCCAACGCTACCTGCTGCCGCCGATGCGGTAAGAAACAAACTCGGTAATGCCCAGAAGGCCGGCATGTAGGACTTCATCCCTGCGGCCGCTACCGTAAAGCAAAGAATGGTAGCCCAGAGCGATCCGCGGGTTTGAGTCGCCAGGACCAAGAAGATCGCCCCGATGATCACAGGGACGACCGAATGCCAACGGCGTTCCTGAAATCGATCCGAGGACCAACCGATGAACAATTGTCCCGGGATCACCAAGAGCGAAGGAATCATGACCAGTTGGGCAATCTTCGATGGTCCCAATTCCGGATACCATTCTTTGAAGACACTGGGCAAGAACAACTCGATCCCGTAATTGGCCGTGACAATTCCGAAATAAGCTGCCGAGAGGAGCAGAACCTTTGGACTGCTAAGGGCTTGGAGGACGGACATGTGCCCTTTTTTCAAATGCATCTCTTTTTCTCTGGTGAGCTCCGATTCCAAAGCGTCTTTCTCTTGAGATGTCAGCCAACTGGCTTGGCTCGGACGGTCGGTCAAGCCGAACAGTACGTACATACCGAACAAGACCGCCGGTATCCCCCAAATGATATAGATCCACTGCCAGCCCTTGAGCCCCAAGACCATTGGGTAACTGATCGTTTCCCCGTTGACAATGACCGTCCGTCCGATGTCGATGAACCACTGAGAAACCCACGGGCCGATAATCATCGCCACGGGCGAGGCGATCAGAAAATAAGAAATCGCTCGGGCGCGGTCTTTCTGGGTAAACCAATGGCTCAGGTAAACGATCACGCCGGGGAAAAATCCAGCTTCGGCAACTCCCAAGAAAAATCGCACCAGATAGAACTGCATGGGTGTGGTGACAAAGGCTGTCATCGCAGCCATGATCCCCCAAGTGACCATGATGCGGCAAATCCATTTGCGAGCACTCCAGCGTTCGACGATCAGAGAGCCAGGTATCTCCAGCAAGAAGTATCCGAGAAAAAAGATCCCCCCGCCGAATCCGAAGACGGCCGCATCGAACGCTGGCATATCCTCTTCCATCGTCAGCTTGGCAATCGCAACATTGTTGCGATCGATGTACGCGATGATGTAGCAGACAAAAAGAATCGGAATCAGACGCAAATACGCCTTGAGCCTCGCGGAATCCAACGCCAGGGGGCGCTTGGAGTCTTCGTCGTTTTGTCGGGAGATTTCGTATGGATTGTCTCGTGAAATGATGACACCTAAGAGGACCAGGGAGGCGAGGATTCGATCGGGAGGGAAGCTAGACAAGGAGAATTGTTGGGGCCTATTGTACCCGAGACGGGATTACTCGGGAAACACATTTTCCCTTAGCGCATGGCTCGTCGAAGGAGTTTAGACGCGCGAAGCTAGCAGGTAGCCAAGGATCATCCCGATGACCATCGCCGGTGGGAGAATGATCGCAATGGTCATGCCGACGAGCATGTTTCTGGGCATCTGTCCGGTATCTTGCATCGACTCCTGAGCCAGTTGGAACTGCGGAGGAGGGGGGGAAGAACTAAGAAGACCTGGTTGATTGGCCGTGTGATTGACGCTGGTCGGACCCGATGGAAAGGAAGTGTCTTGCAAGGACTCTTCACCGAGTGCAGGGTTGCGATTCGGAAGCGGTTTCAAGGCCCCTGGATCGCTCCCGGCTCCGGTATCGAGCATCGGTGGGGGGGGAGCAAGCCATGGTCCACGGGTGATCGTCGTTTGGGCGATGGGAACCTCGGAGGTAACCCAAGCCTCGAGTCGAGCAGCCACTTCGGCCATCGTCTGAATCCGCTTGCGAGGATCCTTTTCCATCATGTCGGCGATGATGTCGACGAACTCTTCGCTAAGGTTCGTGTTGAAGTTTCGAGGATGCAGTGGCGTTGCTTCCAGATGCCTACGGATTTTCGAAGCCGTATCGCCACCTGGAAATGGGGCTTTGCCCGTGACTGCATAGTACAGCGTACAGCCAAGCGAGTAGACATCGCTGGCCGCGTTGACCTGCAAGGGTGTCGAGTACTGCTCAGGAGAAATGAAGTCAGGGGTGCCGACAATTTTCCCCGCGCGAGGGTCGTCTACCAAGTCGGCTGCAAATCCTGCTAGTCCTACATCCGATACCTTCGCGATCGACTCCGGGGTGACCAGAATATTCGCGGGTTTGACATCGCGATGGATCAGTCCTTCGTCGTGTGCATAAGCCAACCCCAAGGCCGCTTGCATGATGATCCCGGCGGCCTCTTCCTCAGAAAGCGGTCCGCGCGTTTTGACCAGTTTGCGCAAATCCATACCCGCGACGTATTCGGTGACCAAGTAGTGCACACTGCCGTCTTGGCCCGCGTCATGAGCCCGGACCAAGTAGGGACAGTCGAGTTTGGCCTGCATGCGAATCTCTCGCTTAAATCCTGCCAGCGTCTCGTCGGTGACCCGATGCAATGGCAGCACTTTGACCGCACACTCTCGGCCCATGATTTCATGGACCGCTTTGAAGACCTGCCCCATACCTCCTTGGCCGATGAAGTCGGTAATCACATAAGGCCCAAGTCGAAATTTGATCTTCCCATCCGCGAGTTGAAATGCTTGATACTCGGTGATTGCCCGCTGCTCGATCAGGATGCTCCGGAGGATCTTGTCTTCGTCGACCGTCTCCCCTTTGGATTGGGTGCTGAGGATCTGGTGCTTAAGTAACCTCAGACAATAGTCCCACTGGTGTGGGGAGACCAAACCGCTCGCGAGGACCGTTTTTTGGAAGTTACTGGACATACGCCTAAGCATACACCAAAGAGGGTATCATAGTCATCCGCACGGCTAGACAAAAATCCCCATCCCATCCTCATCGCATTACCAGTCTCATCGGGCACTACCATGGATCTTCGACTTGGCGAGCATACCGCAGTGATCGTTGGAGGGGCGGCTGGTATCGGATTGGCGACAGCCAGACTTTTCGCGGCCGAGGGAGCCTGCGTGGCCCTGTGGGATCTCGATCCGGGGGTCGAAGAAATCGCCCGTCAAATCGAAGCGCAGTACGCAGTCCGCACTATTGGGCTTACCGTCGATATCAGCAAGGAGGACTCGGTAGCCCAAGCCAAGGCAAGGACGCTCGATCGGTTCAAAACCCTACAACATGTGGTCCATAGCGCGGCGATTAGCTCGAACAAATTTGGATTTCCGTTTACCAATCTCGATGCGGACGACTGGAAAAAAACCATCGATGTCAACATTCTTGGGATGGTCCGGATCGCGACGGCACTGGCACCGGAATTGATTCGATGCACTCCAGCTTCGTGCATTTTTGTCGGATCGGTCGCCGGCCAGATCGGATCTCAGACCGACCCACCCTATAGTGCTAGCAAAGCCGCGATGATCAATTTTGCGCAGTGCATGGCTAAGGATTTGGCGTCACAGCAGGTGAGGGTCAACACAGTTTGTCCTGGAATGGTGCCCACGAGGCTCAATCGGTCGGTTTGGCAAGCTTGGTTTGAGCGAGCCGAGCCGGCCGAGCGGCTCGACTATGAGGACTGGGCGACGAGGAAGATCAAGCAGCTCGTACCGCTTGGGAATTGGCAGACACCTGAGGACATCGCGGCGATGATCGTCTTTCTTTCTTCGCCGCTTGCCGGACAGATCACCGGCCAGACGATCAACGTCGACGGCGGCTACGTGATGCACTGGTAGATCCCGGCTTTCGGATAGGGGATCTCCCGTAGAGATCCCGGCTGTTTTGGAAGAAATAACCGCAAAGACGCAAGGGCGCAAAGACGCTGGGGAAGAAGGGTGATTCAGGTGCCAGGCACCAGCTTTGGGGGCCCGGATCGGCCGGATCGGGGTTGCAAATAGGTCGCCTTTCATTGATTCGGCTACTTCTCGAAGGGGACCGAGTCCACTAAAGTATAGTTCTTCACCCGGGAATCCAACTTTGGGAAAGCGACCAACGTCGCGATCACCTTATCGATCAAATCATCGATCAACCTATCGATCCAACCTTCGATCACTGAAGATTCCATCTCCATTCCCCCCCTGCCCGATGCAACGCTTTGCATCGCGTCGAGTTGAGTTACTAATCCACCATGGCGTCAATGAAGCTATTTAAGGATCCGACACTTTGGCCCCGCATTCGCCAAGCTAGCGGAACGGTTTATGGCGACATCGGGACCTCGGTCCTGTATACGACCATGGAGATGACCCGCGAGACGATTTTGCTCAAGCAGCATGCTCAGGGGAATCACTCGGCTAGCGAATTGATCCAGCAAGGGGGTGTCGACTTGCTGACCCGTTCGGAACTTTTGGGGAGTTTGAGCCTAGTTTTTTGGGCTCTGATTTTTCTGACGGTCAAGTATGACTTGATCGTCATGCGAGCGGATCATCGGGGCGAAGGTGGTACGTTTGCGTTGCTGAGTCTTTTGAAGGGCTACACGGGGAAGGTATTCGCCGGTGGGGCCATCAGTTTTTTGGTCGTCTGTGCTGCAGGACTCCTGGCTGCCGACGGGATCATCACCCCGCCGGTGAGCATGCTCGGCGCCTTTGAGCCATTGGGGGTTCCGGTCTCGATCATCCTGACGCTCGTGTGCCTGGTGATCCTCTTTAAGATGCAGTGGAGGGGGACGAGCAAGGTAGGGAGTATTTTTGGTTGGTTTATGATCGCGGTTTGGTTTCCTTGGATCGCTCTAAAAGGTCTACCATGGGTGGTTGCCCATCCGGATGTTTTCTTGGCGATCAATCCGGCCTATGCGGTTGGGTTTCTTGCGGGTTTCCCTAAGATCGGCGCGTTGGTGATTCTCGGAGTCGTGGTCCTTGCGATCACCGGTGGAGAGGCCAAGTATGCCGACATCGGGCATTTTTCGCGCAGCGGTGATTCGAAGGTCACGGGTTGCGAGGGCATCGAACCGGCTTTGTCGGGTCGCTTGCCTGTGATGTACTCTTGGTTCATGATCGTGCTACCTTGCTTGATCCTGTGCTATGCCGGTCAGATCGCTTATATGCTCGATCGCGGCGTGCCGCCTCGGGCCAATACGTTCTATGCTTTGACGCCTCAGGTTGGCAATCCGACGATTGACCGGATCATCCAAGTGGTCGATGTTGCGATATCGGCGGTGGCGGCGATTATTGCTTCGCAAGCCTTGATCACCGGAATGTTCAGCATTGTCAAGCAAGCGACGGTGGCGGGTTTTGTGCCACGGTTTCGGGTCTTTCACACCGACGAGCATGGGGAGGGTCAAGTCTACATTCCAGCGGTCAATTGGGCGTTGTTTGCCGGTTGCGTTGCCGTGACATTGATGTTCCAAACCGCGACGAACCTGACGGCGGCTTATGGGGTCGCAGTGACCGGATCGATGGCCATTACATCGATCATTATTTCCTACATCGCCTACTACCGCTGGAACTGGCACATCGCTTGGGTTTTGTTGGTTTTCGTTCCATTCATGATCATCGATTTTGCATTCTTTGGGGCGAATCTATTGAAGCTAGGAAGTGGCGGTTATTTCCCGGTATTGATCGCTACGGGATTGATTTTGGTGATGCTGACCTGGCAATGGGGTCGCAAGTCGCTTGCGGCGGCGTTCTTTGATTTTGGGGTGCGTGAGGGCAAGCGGATCGAGTGGCTGGTGTCTCTTCGCGATATGCTCGACGAATTGGAAATCACGATCCAGGAGAACTTACCTGCAGCAAGATCGTTGATTCAGGGTCGACGCCGATTGGTCGAGAGCGATCGTGCGGCGGTGTTTTTGTGTTCGCGCCCGATCGAATCGACGGAGGACTATGTCCCTGTGGTGATGCGAATCTTTCTGAAGAAATACGGCGTTTTGCCCTCCCAGGTGGTACTTATGCATATCAATCAGACGTTCTCGGCTCGATATCCTGCGACGGATCGATACCGTGTCGTCAAGCTTGGCAACGACATCCACTCGTTGGTTGCAAGCTACGGCTATATGGAGCAGCCCGACATACGCCGAGCGCTCAAGGACATTCAGGCGGCTGGCTTGTTACCGATCGCATCGGAGCGATGGATCATCGAGGTGGGCGAGGAGGACATCATTGCCGCAAGCGACCTTGGGCCCATACAAAGATTGCGTGTTTGGCTTTTCAGTTGGATCCTCAGGCTCTCGACGCCGGCCCATAAGTACCTTGGATTGGTTTATGACGCAGCGGTTTCCAAGGAAGTCATCCCGGTGGTCTTCAGTCGGAAGGGCACGCGAATCACCCTGCCGGAGCTTGAGCTCATCCAGAACCCACCGAACAAATAGCGACTATGCCATCGTTGCGCTCTATGCTCCGAAAACGCTTGCACCGCACCTTCCATCGGTTTGGATTCCGACTGGTCCGCGCTGCGTCCTTTGAGCGTGCGATCCGCAATTGGGAGTTGGAGCATGAGCCATTTTATTTCGTGCAAGTCGGCGCGCACAATGGGATTACATCGGACCCTTTTCATCGGTTCCTCGTCGAGAGTCTTGCTTGGGAATCGATTTTGATCGAACCGCAGGGGCCTTGTGTTAGGACCTTGCGATCGATCTATGCGGATCGGCCGAGCATTCGGATCGAGCATGCGGCGATCGGACCTGCAGTCTCTTCAGATAGTGCTACGGAATCGTCCGAAAACTTTTTGACGCTGTACAAGGTCAGCGACTTGGCCGTCGGTTTACCCCATTGGGCCAATCAACTCGCATCGGTGCGACGCGAGGTGATTGCCAGCCACATCGATCGCATACCGGATATCGAGCGTTGGATTGAGGCAGAGCGTGTCGCTTGTGAGCCCTTGGCTCGGATCGTCAATCGCCATCTCTTTCCGAGAGTGGATTTGCTTGCGACGGATACCGAGGGCTTTGACTTTGAGATTATCAAGCAAATCGATAGCTTATCGAGTCTGCCTCAATTCATTTATTACGAGCATTTGCATTTAAGCCCCCAAGAGTATGCCGAGAGTCTTCGTTTCCTTCAGGAGCGCCGCTATCATACGCAGGCTGTCAACAACGGAGATACTTTTGCTTGGCTCTAGTGGCTGACGGATCGGTCCTATCATAAAGGTTTGAGTTTGATGGAGATTTCTAACGCGTGGCGACCTCTTCGGACTTGGATTCCGATTCTGATTCTGCCTTTGATGTTATTGGTGCGGTTCATTCCGGATCTCATTCCAAATGGGCCTTCGAACCTTTGGATGGCCAGTGCCTTCGGTCCCTTCTTGATTGGGTTGTTGGTCGTTCTATGGTGGTTGGTTGCCAGTCGAGCTCGTTGGTTCGAGCGGTTGCTTGGATTGGTGGGTTTGATCGGCGCGATCGCTCTGGAGCAGGCGGTGTGTCACGAGTCGATGCGGGGTGCGTTGCTGATTGTCATGACCATTCCGATGGCGATCGCCGGTTTTGGAATTGGCTGTATTCTTTTTGGCCGGAAGCTCACGCTTGAGCGAACTTGGCTGGCCATCGGTTTGGCGTTATTGGCAGCAGGCTATTCGGCGTTGTTGCGTACGGATGGAGTTTGGGGCAATTTCGCGTTTGGTTTCGATTGGCGTTGGAACCCGACCTCGGAGCAAAAAGCGCTTACTCAGATCCGTCAGGCTGAAAAGCTAGCGACGAAGGATTCCCGAGATGCTCAGGAGGTACTCGAGGAACTGCGCCATGCGCCGTGGCCGGGATTCCGTGGTCCTCAGGGAGACTCGCGACAAACGGGGCTTCGCTTTAGCGACGACTGGACCGCCTTACCTCCGAAGGAGATCTGGCGCAAACGGGTCGGACCTGGATGGAGTTCGTTTGCCGTTGGCGCCGATCGGCTCTTTACGCAGGAGCAACGTGAGGAGAACGAGGTGGTGGCTTGTTACGACGCCCAAACAGGCGAGCCGATTTGGGATTTTGAAACGCCGTCGCGGTTCTTTGAATCGCTCGGGGGACTCGGTCCGCGCGGGACGCCAACGCTTTCGGATGGTTCGATTTATGCTTTGGGAGCCGAGGGGGTTTTGGTGCGGCTCAATGCGGTCGATGGCAGTTTGGTTTGGAAGGTGGATTTGAAGGAAGTTTCGGGTCGGACCGAGCCACCTATGTGGGGATTTTCTTGTTCGCCATGTGTTCACAGTGGCACGGTCATCGTTCACGCTGGGGGTAAGGCCGATAAGGGGGTCATCGCATTGAAAATCGACGATGGTCAGTTGGCCTGGAGTGCGCCAGCCGGCGAGATGTCTTATAGTTCCGTGCAGTTGATCAAGATTTTGGATCGGGATTACTTGTGTCTTCTATCAAATCTTGGAGCCCATTTATGGGACCCTACGACGGGCACGAGCGTCTACGACTATGCCTTTGCGCACCAGGGCTACCGAGCCTTGCAGGCTCAGGTGATCGATGGCAACAAGCTCATGATCCCTGCGGGTATGGGTACAGGGACGCGGTTGATCGAGTTTACTTCGGGTACAAATGGGCTGGAGGCAAAGGAACTCTGGACGTCCAAGGACATGAAGCCCGATTTCAATGACTTATTGGTCCATGAGGGCAACATCTACGGTTTTGACAATGCGATCTTCGCATGCATTGGGCTCGAGGATGGCAAGAGGAAGTGGAAGGGGGGCCGATACGAGAAGGGCCAAGCGTTCTTGCTTGCCGATTCAGGGTTGATTTTGGTGGTCAGCGAGAAAGGGGATTTGGTTCTGCTGCGTGCGACGCCCGAGAAGCACCAGGAGCTCGGTAAGATTCCTGCGTTGTCCGACAAGACATGGAATCACCCCGTAGTTGTCGCAAACCGCTTGTACTTGCGCAACGCGCAGGAAGCAGTCTGCTATGAGCTTGCCGTTGAGTAGTTCGATACTATTCCATTTCGATATTAGGTCATAGCAAACGGCTATAGTTTTCTCTATCCATTTAAGCAAATGAGAATTGAAACTTGGCTATTCATAAAAAAGCGATGACCCCAATAGCATTATTACTGCTAAAACCAATCCCGTGGCTAGGCCGATAGTAAGGGGATATTCCTGGATCCATCGAATGCCTTTATGGAGCAAAAATGGTTTCGAAAAGCGTACAGGTTCTCCCTTAGAAAACGCGAGAAGATCCTTCTTTAAGCTATCCATGGATTGGTAACGATCGCCGGGAGAGAACTCCAAGCATTTAAGGCAGATAGACCTTAAGTCGCATGGTATTTTATCTTTGAGTTCAGGCGGGAACAAGGTGCTTCGAGTTTTAGATTCTCTTATAGCTTTTAGCAGATTTTTCTTCTCCGTCGGTGTTTCGCCGGTTAGAACCCTGAACAGAGTAGCTCCCATGCCGTAGATATCAATAGTCTGACTAGTATTGGCATCATCGCTAACGATTTGCTCGGGTGCGATGTAGCCTAGAGTTCCGAGAATTGAGCCTGCGGCAGTTATCGAAGGGAGAGTACTGGAATCCTCGCTGGCCGATCCTATTCGTTTCGCTAGACCAAAATCCGTAATAACAGGGACACCTTTTGGGGTAACAAGTATATTGCTAGGTTTGAGATCGCGATGAAGAATTCCGCGGTCATGAATGTGCTGCAGCCCATCTGCGACATGCGCGAAAAGCCTCGCGACACCGCGTGTACCGATGGTGTTTTTTCGAACAAATTGATCGATCCGAACCCCTTCGATCAGAGGCATCACGAGGTAGTAGATTCCATCTTTTGTCTTTCCGAAGTCAGACAATTCAACGACATTAGGGTGTTTCAATCGAATTAGGGCCTCTCTTTCAACGTCTAATCGATCAACGGAGTCGATACCGACAAGGGTATATACTTTGACGGCGAATCTTCGTTTTGAGTCTTTACTTAAGGCTTCGAAGACTTGGCTCGAGCCACCTTTACCGATCCGCTTTCCGAGCTGGTACTTCCCAACCTCTTTGAGCACCTTAAGATCCGTGGCTGTATAACGATCGGCTGAGGCGTCTATGGGCAGGGCTTCGAACGATTTGGCAACTTGGTTGGTTTCTAGAAAACCAACCCGTTCAGCCGCAGCTACAAGCGATTCGACCGACTGATTCTTGGATTGCTCGCCATGACAAAGAGCTTTAAGGTGGTCGAGAAAAGGATCGTTGGACTCAAGCGGCACTTGATCTGAAACGTGGTCGGATTGACGGTGCATAAATGATGAACCTTTGAGATTGGCGATTTGTAGTGGAAGTATGGTTCAAAGCAGTGTCAGTAGCTGATCCATTGGAAGATACGGATGTGTCGATCGTTTGCGCTTTACTCGCCTCTCCGTAGCTTACCGTATAGCCAAGCGCGAGCTAAACGTAAATCAGATTCAACCGTAGACTTAGAAATCCCCAGTGCTTCTGCGACTTGGATGGTCGACATTTCGCAGAAAAAACGAAGATTGATCACCGAAGCTTTTCGGGGGTCCAACTCCTGCAGCAACGCCAGAGCCTCATCGAGATCCTTCGGATCGACCCCTTGTTCTTCAAGAACCTGTTCAAACCAGGGCAGACCAGATGGAGCGGCAACTTGGGTGTGCCTCCTTCGGCTCTCAACTCTCCTGTAGTGATCGATCAGCAACTCCCGTGACGCTCGGGTGATTGCTGCGATCAGGTATGGGATGTCCGGAGCGTTTTCAATTGTATTTCCGCGAACAAGCTTTAGGAGCACATGGCTAGTCAACGACGAGCCGGTCAGAGAGGCCTTTTTGAATCTGAGTGAGCAATTGGCGTGCATTTGGGCGGTTTCCACCATCCAGGCTCCAATCTCCTCACGTGCCTGAACATTGCCCGCTTGCGCATCCTTGAGTACGGATTGGAGCCTTTGGAAATCAGTGATCATCGGCAAACTTTCTCCTCAGGTTTCGGGCCTAGCTAGAGATGGAATCAGATTTGGATCGATGGCGATTTTATCAGCCTCATGTACCGCTCTGCAACAATTTTCTACGTCCAACCCAGGTTTTTTCAGGTTTCCAAAAAGGCAAAAAGGCAACGTTTTCCTTGGTAGAGACCGCCGGCCCCCTAAAAAACTAACATGATCGAGAAAAAATCCTCCAAGCATTCATGAAGGTTTTACGGAGTATTCGGCGAGCGGTAGACAGGAACCTGACCAATCGCCAGTGGCCGATGGCAATGATTCGGGAAGAAGTCCATTTAGTTTCTATCGAATGTGTTATCTGGTTAGTTCTCGAAACAAAAAAGTAGCAGGTTTGAAATGATGAACAGGTTAAAACTAAAGGTATTCGTATTTCTTTTTGTTCTCCAAGCATCGACGTATCTGAACGCGGCGGTGGTGCAGAACGGTAGTTTTGAGAACGGGCTTGCGAATTGGTCTGTAAGTCAGAATGCGGATGTCCTTGGGGATCCGATCCTAGTTGTCTCTCAATTCGAAAGTTATGGTCCGACCGAGGGTTCCTCTTTTGCGCTCTTGCGATCGAGTTTACCGAACACGTACAACGTACTTTCCCAGGCCGTCAACTTGAAAGCAGGTGACCGATTGGCCGGATCGGCTTTCTTCAAAACACAGGATTACTTGCCATTCGACGACGATGCGTACATAAGGATCGTCGAATTGGATGCGGTCCTTTTTTCGAGTCGAGTCAGTGCCGTAGGCAACTTTGGAGGAACGCCCTGGACAAACTTTGAGTTTACGATTCCCACCACAGGGACTTTCACAATCGAACTTGCCGTTAGGAATGCCATCGATGGTGGTGTCGGTA
>Ga0208086_1000448_pt1 | contig 12278 bp, 10 predicted proteins | sample LakMenEpi06Jul10_FD_150675 | JGI IMG/M metagenome (GOLD analysis project Ga0208086, IMG submission 150675) | Freshwater microbial communities from Lake Mendota, WI - 06JUL2010 deep hole epilimnion (SPAdes) | ecosystem: Environmental > Aquatic > Freshwater > Lake > Epilimnion/Euphotic zone ...
AGCGTGGCCTGTGAGCTGCTGCGTCGCAGCGACTCAACGCTCTGTGCGTCGGGAAACACCTCGGATCCGTCCGCAGTCCGGTCGGAATGAGCCACTTCGTCGCGCTGCATCGGCTCTGCGTCTGCCATCATGTCGACTCCGCTCACCCGCCCGTCCGCCCCTCCGTGGCTCCTGCACGAGACAATCGTACTGCGAGGCTCCGTCGCATTACAGGGAATCATTCGGCCGGGCCGCGTGCCGATCGTTTCCCAATATCCTCCCTGCGACGTTCATCCCCCGGCGAGACGACGGCGGATCTCCTCGAGGCGGATCGCGAGATCGCGTTCCTCACCCCGGTCGGTCGGAGCGTAGTAGCGTTTCTCGACGCCGAGATAATCCTGGGCGGCGATCGCATCGGGGTGGTCGTGGGCGTAGCGGTATCCCTCGCCGCGTCCGAAGGCCTTGGCGGCCGCCGAATGACGGTCCTGGAGATGGCGGGGGACGGGGATGACGGCACGGTTTCGGACATCCTCCCGAGCGGCGGCGATCGCCGTCGTGCAGGCGTTGCTCTTGGGGGCGAGGGCCAGATAGGTCACGGCCTGCGAAAGGGGGAGTTGGCACTCCGGCAGCCCGACGAACTCCGTCGCCTGCATCGCCGCCACTGCCACCATCAGGGCCCGCGGGTCGGCGTTGCCGACATCCTCGCTTGCGAGGATCACGAGACGGCGGGCCAGAAAGCGGACATCCTCCCCCCCCTCGAGCATCCGGGCGAGCCAGTAAAGACCGGCATCGGGATCGCTTCCGCGGATGCTCTTGATCAGGGCGCTCGCGCAGTCGTAATGCGTGTCGCCGGCATCGTAGACAAGCGCCTTGCGCTGCACGCTCTCGCGGGCGAGATCAAGAGTGAAGACGAGGGGACGACGGGTCTCGGAGAGGACGCCGATCTCGAGCGCCCCCAACGCGCGACGGGCGTCGCCGTCGGAAGATTCGACGAGGAACGTGATCGCGTCGTCGTCGATCGAGACCTGCTCGGCCCCGAGCCCGTGCTCACGATCGGCCACCGCCCGACGGAGCACCGCGGCGACCTGCTCGGGAGCGAGTGGCTCCAGGGCGAACAGACGACTGCGGCTCACGAGAGCACTGGTGAGCGCGAACGACGGATTTTGCGTCGTCGCGCCGATCAGCGCGATCGTCCCCTGCTCGACGTCCGGGAGGAGGACATCCTGCTGGGCCTTGTTGAAACGGTGGATCTCGTCGACGAACAAACACGTCCGCTGGCCATCGTCCTCGAGTCGGCGACGGGCGACGTCGAGCACCTCGCGAACCTCCTTCACACCCGAAGCCGTGGCGGAGAGCTCGACGAAACGGCGCCGCGTCTCGCGGGCGATGATCTCCGCGAGCGTCGTCTTTCCCACGCCCGGCGGACCGTGGAGGATCACCGACCCGATCCGGTCCGATTCGATCAACCGTCGGAGGAGTCGCCCGGGGCCGATGACGTGCTCCTGCCCGACGTAGTCGGCGAGCCGTCGCGGCCGCATGCGGGCCGCCAGCGGCGCGGCGCGGGCGACGTTGGCGGCTCTCGAAGCGGAAAAAAGATCGGCCATGGGGCACCGCAGGGGCTGAGTCCGGCGACGGCGAGTGCCCCGCCCGGAGGAAGGACCCGATCAGCCGGTCCACACGAACTCGATCGGCGCGGCAATCTCCGGGTGAATGCTCTTGTGCACCGGGCAGGTGTGAGCGGCCTGCTCGAGGAGTTGGCGGTGGGGATGGTCGGGGGGCAGCGGGATCGTGAGGGTGGTGCGGAGCGACGCGATCCGGCGCGGCGGAGCCGACGTCATCTCCTTCGTCGTCTCCACCGTCATCCCTTTGAGATCGATCGAGTGACGCTCGGCGGCGATCCCCATGATCGTCATCATGCAGGCACCGAGGGCGGTGGCCACGAGATCGGTGGGGGAGAAACTCTCGCCGCGGCCGTGGTTGTCGACCGGGGCGTCCGTGAGCAGCGTCGTGCCGGAAGGGCCGTGAGTGGCGCGACACCGCAGCCCCCCCTCGTAGGTGGTGGCAATCTTGACCATCGGGGAAAAGCTCCGGGGTTCGGCGGTGGGTTTGGGAGGGAGGAGGCCTGATGGGCGATTGTAGCGGCGGCGGCGATGCGCCGCTCTCGGGCAGACGCCCATCCCGGGGCCGCCTACCATGGTCATGAGGCTCCGGGAGGCTCGGTGCCAGATCCGGTTCGGCACGCTTCCGAGGACATGCCCCCGATGGGATTCCGCTCGCTCGCCAGCTGTGTCGATGCCCTCCGTGCCGAGGGGGAAGCGGTTGTCGTCGACACGCCGGTCGATCCGAATCTCGAGATCGCCGAGATCCAGCGGCGGCTGTACCGCTCGGGCGGGCCGGCGGTGCTGTTCACCAATCCGCGCGACTGTGCCTTCCCGATCCTGGTCAATCTCTACGGCACTCGAACGCGGGTGGAGCGGATCTTCGCCGACACTCTCGACCGGGTCAGGCGGCTGGTCGAACTGAAAATCGATCCGACCGCAGCCGCCAAGCGCCCCTGGCGCTATTGGCGGGCACCGCTCGATGCCCTCACGATGCTCCCACGCCACGTCCGTCGCGGCCCGGTGCAAGCCTGCCCGACGACCCTCACCGCGCTCCCTCGGGTCGTCTCGTGGCCCGGCGACGGCGGCCCGTTCGTCACGCTCCCCTGCGTCTACTCCGAGGATCCCGCCCGCCCCGGCACGCGTGCCTCAAACCTCGGCATGTACCGCGTCCAGCTGGCTGGCAACGAGTACCGGCCGCTCGACGAAATCGGGCTCCACTACCAACTCCACCGCGGCATCGGCGTTCACCACGGCCGGGCGCTCGAGCGCGGCGAGCCGCTCCGCGTCGTGATCACCGTCGGCGGCACGCCGGCGATGGCGGTCGCGGCGATGATGCCCCTGCCCGAGGGGCTCTCGGAGCTGACCTTCGCCGGGGCGCTCGCCGGGCATCGCATCCCGATGATCACGGCACGAGGACGGCCGGCGGTCTATGCCGAGGCCGATTTCGCGATCGAAGGCACCATCCTCCCCGGCACGAAACCGGAAGGTCCCTTCGGCGACCATCTCGGCTACTACGCCCGCCGCCATGACTTCCCCTGCCTGCGTGTCGATCGCGTCTCCCACCGCCCCGGAGCGATCTGGCCGATCACGGTGGTGGGGCGGCCGCCGCAGGAGGACACGATGTTCGGTTGGCTCGTCCACGAGCTGACAGGACCGATCATCCCCACCGTCCTCCCCGGTGTGACGAGCGTCCATGCCGTCGACGCCGCCGGCGTTCACCCGCTCCTCCTGGCGGTGGGGAGCGAACGCTATCAGCCGTGGCGGAAGACCGACCGGCCGGCGGAGCTTCTCACCCAGGCTTCGAGCATCCTCGGCCAAGGGCAACTGTCGCTCGCAAAGTATCTCCTCATCGTCAACGGTCTCGAGGCCCCTGGGCTCGACGCCCACGACATCGGCCCCTTCCTCGATTGGCTCCTCGCCCGCGTCGACTGGCGGCGCGACTGTCACTTCCACACCGAGACCACGATCGACACCCTCGACTACTCCGGCTCCGGCATGAACGCCGGCTCGAAGCTCGTCGTCGCGGCGCGGGGCGCCCCGCGCCGCATGCTCGGCCGCGAACTCCCCCCCTCCCTGCCGCTCCCGGCAGGCTTCGCAAACCCGCGCGTCTGCCGCCCCGGTGTCATCGCCATCGAGGGGCCACGCATCGAACCCCGCTCCCGGCTCGATGCCGGCGACGATGCGGCGATCTGGAAGTCGGCCGGCGACGCGCCATGGAGCGCCGACATCGAACGGCTCTGCGGGGCGCTCGCCCACGCCGACGGCCTCGAACCCTGGCCGCTCCTCGTCGTCGTCGACGATGCCTCGTTCACGGCCGCGTCGCTCAACAACCTCCTCTGGACGACGTTCACGCGGTCAAATCCCGCCGCGGATGTCCACGGCGTCGGTGCCACGATCCGTCAGAAGCACTGGGGCTGCACCGGCCCTTTGGTGATCGATGCCCGGCTCAAGCCCCATCATGCTCCGCCGGTGGAAGAAGACCAGGCCGTTTCGGCCCGTGTCGACGCGCTCGCCGCCGGCGGCGGACCGCTCGCCGGGCTGTTCGACTGAAGCCTGAAACGTCGGAAAAAGGTGGCTGGCACCTTTTCGCTTCACTTCGCCGCGAGTCGCTTCACGAGCCAATCGCGGACCGTGGCGATCGCCGCGGGCGACATCGTCTCCTCGATCCGGTCGTACTCGCTCACGGCGCCGGTGGTGCAGGTCTGGAAGAGGTGGTTGAGACCGGGAAGCTCCTCGACGGTGGCATCGGCGTTGCCGCCGGCCGCGAGCGCCTCGCGGATCGCCGGAAGGTTGAGCGCGGGATCGACCTGCACGTCCTTCCCACCGACGAGCGCGAGGACGGGGCAGGTCACCCTGGCGAGGTCGGAAGCCGGATCGTGCCGGATGAAGAACCGGAACCACGGTGACGTGAGGTGGCCCATCCCGTCGATTACCGCCGCGTCGAGTTCGACCTTGGCGGCGTCATCGGCTTTCGCCAGTTCGTCGGCCAGTTCGGCGCGGATCCGCACCCCGGCCTCGGCGGCGAGCGTCGCCGGATCGGCGGTGTCATCGGCGCCGCGCACCGCTGCGACCATCGCCTCCTGCATGACCCGCGAGCGTCGGATCTGCTCGGCGCCGCCGAGCCCCTCGGACGTGAGCACGAGTTCTCCCTGCGACACGAGGATCCTCCCACCATCGACTCCCGTGCCGGCGAGCATGACGATCCCGGCGAGGTCGGTACGGCGGGCGGCGAGCATCGCCGCGATCAATCCCCCTTCGCTGTGACCCACGACACCGACCCGCCGCGGATCGATGTCCGACCGCTGCCTGAGCCAGTCGACCGCAGCCTCGGCGTCACGCGAGAAGTCGACACTCGTCGCCTTCGTGGGATCCCCCTTCGATCCGCCGACACCGCGGTCGTCGTAGCGGAGGACCGCGATCCCGGCACGCGTCAACGCGTCGGCGAGAACGAGAAACGGCTTGTGGTCCATGAGCGTCTCGTCGCGGTCCTGCTGGCCGGAGCCGGAGACGAGCACCACCGCCGGCCACGGCCCGGCCCCTTGCGGAAGCGTGAGGGTGCCTGCGAGTTCGACGCCGTCCGCCGCATTCCGAAAAGCAGCCTCGCGGACTTCATACGGGAACGGAGGCTTGGGCGTCTGCGGACGACGCTTCTCAGGCACTGCCGCCGCAGCCGCCTCGGCCGTCACCTGCTCGAGAACCAGCGGCAGGCTCGCCCCGCCCTGCTTCCAGGAGCCGGCGAGTTTGCCGTCGGCCCCGAGCCTGCCGGCAAACTCCCCCTTCACGGACGGCACGCGGATCGTCCACCCCTCCCCGTCGACGGCGCGATCGGCGCGGAATCCGCCTGCCTTCTGACCGAGGCTGTCCATACGGACGTCGATCCGGCCGTCAGCACCTTTCCCGATCCGGAAGCGGAGGGGCAGCTTCTGTATGCCGGCGTCGAGTGTGCCGACCCAGACCTCGTCGGCCGTCGGAGGAACCGCCTGCCCTGCCACCTTGCGGAACACGAGCGGCAACTCCTGACCGCGCTGCGTCCAGGTGCCGACCGCCACACCGTCGCCATCGACGACGGCGACATAGACCGCGCCGGTCGCCTTGATCTCGAAGACGAGCTTTCCGCCGCCGGCGGAGTAGCGCTCGATCGGGAAGCGCCGATCCCCTTCATCGAAACTGCGGAGACGGCGAACCGGTTTTCCCTGCTCCTCTGCCGACTCGATCGCGAAGCGGAATTGCCGCTCCCCCGCCTCGAGTTCGCCGTACCACTCGGCGTCGGCGTCAGCCTGCGCCAAAGCCCTCGCCCCCCAACCCGAGCCGCTGCCAGCGGGAAAGAGGATCGGGGCCAGCGCCACGATCGAAAGGGCCAAGAGCGACGCACGGAGACGAGCGGCAGACGTGGCCCATGCCACACGTGAAAAAAAGCGCGTCATCGAATCAGCCGGCAGGGCCGGCCCCTGCTGATGGAAACGGCTGCGAAGGAAGACTCTCAGCCGGCGATCGAGTCGATCCGCACCTTGGTCGCCAGCGACCGGTGTCCGGTGCGGCGGCGGTAGTTCTTGCGGCGGGCGAACTTCTGCACGTAGATCTTGTCCCCCTGCACGGGGCCGATCACGGCGGCCTTCACGGTCGCACCCTTCACCACCGGCTTCCCGATGGTCAGTTTGCCGGCCTTGCTGACCGCCAGCACCTTCTCGAACACCACTTCGCTGCCGGGAGCGAGGTGGCGGAAGTCGATCTCGAACTCCTGCCCTTCGGTGACGCGGTACTGCCGGCCGCCATCGACCACGATCGCGTAGTGCTCTCCCGAGCCGGCCAAGGTGGCGGCGGACGAGGGGGCGGCGGAGGTGTCGGACTTGGCCATGATGAAATCCACGGGGCTTTCGGGGAAGGGGGTCGTTTCGAGCCCTTTAAGGTAGCGAGGACGAGGGCCGAGGTCGAGAGGGCCCGGAATCCCCCCGGTTCGGCCCGGAAACCGGGGGCGAACCGGGGGGTCGACCGGTTGGATCAGGGGAAACGGACGGTCCGGCCGCTCGAGTCGGAGGCCTCCCACACGAGGTGCTCGGGCGACACACTCTCCCGGCCCACGACGTGGAGCTGGATGTGGACGGAGTCCTCGAACTGGGCCATCTCGCGCCGCTTACGGTTGTTGATCCAGGTGGCCACCTCGTCATGGACGGTGACGTTGAGCCGGGCGATGTCGGTGCGGGCGGCCGACAGTTGCAGCACCCGCATCACCTCGATCGCCATGCTCTCCGCCGTCTTCACCATCCCGGTGCCGGTGCAGGTGGGGCAGTCGCGGAAGATACTTTTCCGCAGCGACGGCCTGATCCGCTGCCGCGTCATCTCGATCAGCCCGAAAGGACTCGTGCGGAGGATCTTCGTCCGCGCCCGGTCACGCTTCATCGCGTCATGGAGCGCCTTTTCCACCCCGCGGCGGTACTTCTCCTTCCGCATGTCGATGAAGTCGTTGACGATCACGCCGCCGAGATCCCGCAGCCGCAACTGGCGGGCGATCTCGCGGGCGGCGATGAGATTCATCTGGTAGGCGTTCTCCTCGGCACTCTTCTCGGTGCGGAACGAGCCCGAATTGACGTCGATCGCCACGAGGGCCTCGGTCTGGTCGATGACGATCGACCCGCCCCCCTTGAGCGGCACCTTGCGTTGGTGGATGCGGCTGATCTCCTCCTCGAGGCCGTAGCGGTGGAAGAGCGGCTCCTTGCCCTCGTAGAGCTGGAGCCGCGGGGCGTACTTCGGCATCACAAGTTCGAGGAACTCGCGGGCCCGTTCGTAGGCCGCCGGCTCGTCGATGAGGATCCGCCCCACGTCCTCCGTGAACATGTCACGGATGGTGCGGATGATCATGTCGCTCTCTTGGTAGATGTCGATCGGCGCGGAATACTTCCGCATCCGCCGGACGATCGACTTCCAGAGGCGGAGGAGATAGGCCATGTCACGGGCCATCTCCCCCTTCGTCCGCTCGGTGCCGGCGGTGCGGACCACGAAGCCCACGCCCTTGGGCGGCTTGAGGTCGAGCATGATGTCGCGGAGGACGCGTCGGTCGTGCTCGTCGTCGATCTTCTTCGAGATCCCCACCCTCCCGAGCGGCGGCATGAGAACGAGGTAGCGGCCGGGGATCGAGATGTAGGTGGAGAGGGTCGGCCCCTTCGTGCCGAAGCCTTCCTTGATGACCTGCACGAGAACCTCGTCGCCACGGCGGAGCACGTCTTGGATCGGCGGCTTGACGCGCGGGCGGTCGCCGAGGCGTGGCCGACGACGACCTCGACCGGCATCCCCTTCTGCCCCCTCGGCCGACTTGGCGGCCGGCTCCGGGACCTCGAAAGCCTTGTCGGGATCGAGCCCCCCCTGCCGGTAGTACTGCGGCTCGACGTCGCTGATATGGAGGAAGCCGTTGCGACCGACACCGAAGTCGACGAACGCCGCCTGGATGCTCGGCTCGATGTTGACGATCCGACCCTTGTAAATGTTGCCGACGTGGTTGTCCTGGCTCGTGCGCTCGACGTAGAGCTCCTCGAGCACGCCGTCTTCCATGATCGCGATCCGGCATTCCTCCGGCTGCGACACGTTGATCAGCATTTCCTGTTTCATGAATCCTGGTTTCCTTTCCTCGCTCTCCCGCCCTTCGGCGTGGTCGCCGTCAGGCGACCGATTCGGAGAGCAGGCGACGCATCTGGTCGCGCAAGAAGGCCTTCACCTCGCGGGCGCTGTCCATGGCCAGCGCCCTCTCGGCAATTCCGCGGCACTCGGCGACCGAAACACTTCGGCACACCTGCTTGATTTCCGGGATCGCGCTGGCCGGCACGCTCATCTGGCGCAGGCCGAGTCCCAGAAGGAGCTGCGTGTACATCACGCTGCCGCTCATCTGTCCGCAAACGTTGGCCGGCACACCGGCCTCCCGCGCCACGTCCAGCGATCGCCGCAACTGTCGCAGCACCGCGGGATCGCACGCGTTGTAGAGATCCGCCACCTCCTTGTTGCCCCGATCGACCGCCAGCGTGTACTGGATCAGGTCGTTGGTGCCGATCGACACGAAGTCGACCTCCCTGATGAACGCATCGAGCATGATCACCGCCGCCGGCGTCTCGACCATCATCCCCACCGGCATCTTCGGATTGAACGCGATGCCGTGCTCTGCCAGATCCTCCATCACGTCGGCGAGCACCATCCGCGCTTGCCGGAGTTCGACGATCGTGGAAACGAGCGGAAAAAGGATGCGGACATCCCCCAGGGCGCTCGCCCGGAGGATGGCCCGCAGTTGCGTGCGAAACATCGGCAACTGCCGTAGCGACAGCCTGATGCTCCGCAGGCCGAGGCACGGATTGCGTTCCTCCTCCGGCGTCGTCTCGGTCCGCATCTTGTCGGCACCGAGATCGAGCGTGCGAATCACCACCGGCTTGTCCTTGATCGCACGGACCACCTCGCTGTAGGCGGCGAAGTGATCCTCCTCGGTCGGCTCGCGGGGACTGGTGAGATAGAGAAACTCGGTCCTGTACAGACCGATGCCGTCACAGCCGCGGGACAGGCACTGCTCGGCCTCGCTTGGAAACTCGATGTTCCCCGTCACCTGGATACGGACGCCGTCGGTCGTCTCGGCGGGAAGGTCGCGGAGGCCGTCGAGGCGGGCGGCCACGGTCCGGGCCGTCTCCACCTCGAGCCGGTAGCGGGCAATCGTCTCCTCGTCCGGCTGGAGGATCACCACCCCCTGATTGCCGTCGAGGATCACCGGTTCCCCCCCCGACACGTCGGCGAGGAACGGCCCGAGGCCGACGACTGCGGGGATCTCGAGCCCTTCGGCGACGATCGCGGTGTGGCTGCCGGGTCCGCCGAGTTCGGTGGCGAATCCCTGCACGAACCGGCGGTCGAGGTTGGCCGTCTCGCTGGGGGTGAGGTTGTGGGCGAGAACGATCACCGGCTGCGAGATCGCCGCGAGGGTCTCGCGCCGCTGGCCGAGAAGATTGCGTAGCAGGCTCTTCTCGATGTCGTAGATGTCGTGGGCACGCTGCGCGATGTGGTTGTCGAGGCTCTGGAACACCTTCGCGTAGCGGCGCAGCGTCCGGCTGACGGCGTACTCGGGCCAGAAGTTGCGATCGCGGACGGCGCTGGTCAGCTCCTCCTGGAGCTTCGCGTCGTGGAGCATCGCCAGATGGGCGGCGAAGATTGCGGCGTATTGCCCGCCGAGTTCCGCCTGGATGGCGTCGCGATTCCGCTCGATCTCGCGGGCGGTCTCGGCGATCGCCTTGGAGAGGCGCTCGAGTTCGGTGTCGACGGCACTGCGAGCCACGAACCGGCGAGGGATGCGGAATCCCTCGCTGTCGAGGACGAGCGCCTCGCCGATCGTGACGCCGGGTGAGACGGCGATTCCCTGGAGTTTCAGCATGGGGCGCAAGCCTCCCGCCGGCGCGGAAACGGTTTCGGGGAGATCGCACGCGCCGGAAGGCTGCGATCGAATCCCCGCCCGGTTCGCGCCAGGCGACTGGTCGCGGCTCCTTGATTGTGTCGGAGTCGGTCTTCCGTCGGCCCCCGCGGGCCGGCGGACAAAGTCAAGTCATCTCACGGCGTCGTGGTCCGCCCCGCGGTACCCACGGCCGTCTCGTCGTTCTCATGAAAATTGCTGTCGAAAAGCCGCACGATCGCGGACAACGCCTCGGCGGCATCGGGCCCGGAGGCCTCCACCACGAGCTTCGTCCCTTCCTCGGCGGCAAGGGTGAGCACCTCGAGGATGCTCTTGCCGTCGACCCGCTGCGACTTGGAAACCAGTTCGATCGTCGATTGCCACTTCCGCGCCTCGCGCGCGAGCATGTCGGCAGGCCGGGCATGGAGCCCCGCCTTCAATCCCACCACGACATCCCGGGAAACCGGTTGCTGCATCAGTACGCCACCACCATCGTCAGGAGACCATGCCATGGTTGTCGGCCGCCTCCAGCAGGTGCTGGATGTCGGCCGGAGCCTTTGCCGCTTTGAGCTCCCGGCAGAACGCGTCGTCGCGGAGTTGCCGGGAGATGTTCTCGAGCGCCCGCAGGTGCTGCCCCGGCTGGTCGGGGGGCGACACCAACAGGAAGAACAGATGGACCGGATCGCCGTCGAGGCTGTCGAAGTCGATCCCTTCCTGACTCACCGCCACCGTGCCGACGAGTTTGTCGACACTGGGGTGCTTCGTGTGCGGCACAGCCACACCACGGCCGATGCCGGTGGTCCCCAGATCCTCCCGCTTGAGGATCGCCTTGACGATGCTTTCGAGATCGCCGGGCGGGATCTTTCCGGCGTCGACGAGCGCTGTCGCCATCTCCCGGATCACCCCTTCCTTCGTCGACGAATCGACGTGGGAACGGATCGCACCAGACGCGACGAAATCGGAAAACTTCATGCTGTGGTTTCTCGTGGGGATTCCCGATACGGCCTCGACCCGCAGGCCTTGGCCGTCGATCCAAGGGCGGAGCGAACGGGGCAGTCCCCAGTTCGATCCGGGGCCACTCCGCGCCCCGTGCCACCGGGACCTTCACCGAGGGTCCCGACGACGGGAATCAGACTTTTCTCGACGACTGGACGTGCTTGTGGTCCCGGGTCTTTTCTTTGTGCTTGCGAAGTTGCTGCTCGAGTTTCTGCACCGCACCATCGACGCTCCGCCAGAGGTGACCGGAAACCTCGTGGCTGACCATCTCATGGAAGTGTTCCGCCGAGGCGACGATTTCAACGGCGGGGAGCGCCGGATTTTGGAGATCGACGGTGACGTTGAGGGCCGTCAATCCATCGAAATACCGTTTCAGCCGCGAAACCTTCGAAGTGATCTTCGACTGGGTGGCTGGGCTGAGTTGACCATGCCGTGCCGAGAGGTTCGTCTGCACTCGGAATGTCCTTCCAAACCAACGGGGAACGCCCACCCAACGGCGGGCCTGGAACGGCCGAATGGCCCATGGGTGGAGCATACCACTGGTCCGGACACTTCGACAAACTGCGGCTGGCCCGCGGCCCCGACACCCACTTTCAGGGCGCCACGGTCGGGAGAAACCGTCTCTGTGGCCGACCGCGCCCTGGCACGTGCAGCGGTGATTCGAGAGCTCGGAAGCGATCGGCCGACGGTCGTCATTCGCCCCGCCTGACGAGCCCCTTTTCCTGGAGCGATCGCCACCACGCCACACCGTCGCGCCGGGCTTCGTCCGGGGCATCCGGGCGGAACCGGGATCGATCGAACACCGATGGCTCGACGATCTCGACGAGGTCTTTGAGGGCATACCGCCGGATCACGAGTTCAGCGGCGGAGAGCGCCTCGACGAGCGTCGCGTCGGCGCCGCCGGCAAGGTCGGTATCGTCGGGCCCGCGGGCCAACGCCATGAGAAGCTCGGCCCGGCCGGCTGGTCCATGATCCTCCCACGCCTTGCGGAGCCGCTCGGAAGACTCCGGGCCGCGACCGAGTGCCAGCGGGATCACGGCCGCCTCGAGCCCCAGCCATTGCCTTCCCTCGAGACGCCGCCCGGGCGCCTCGGCACAAAGTGACTCGACGGCGACGTCGTAACTTCCCTCGAGCGCCAGAAGGATGGCCGCAAAGATCCGGTTTTCGACGCGGCGATCGATCGCCATCGTCAGCGTCACCTCGTCGAGGCCGGCGGCCGATGGGCTCCCTTGGGGGAGCGCCGCGAGGCGGGCGGCGAAGGCTTCCGCGGCGCCGCGTTCGAGGGGATCGATCCGCTC
>Ga0208086_1000449_pt1 | contig 12275 bp, 13 predicted proteins | sample LakMenEpi06Jul10_FD_150675 | JGI IMG/M metagenome (GOLD analysis project Ga0208086, IMG submission 150675) | Freshwater microbial communities from Lake Mendota, WI - 06JUL2010 deep hole epilimnion (SPAdes) | ecosystem: Environmental > Aquatic > Freshwater > Lake > Epilimnion/Euphotic zone ...
CTTTGAGTTCGCTCATCACACGATTCCTTTCAACCAGTTACGTAATTCAGTTCCTACATCGGCGCGCTTTAATGTCAGTTCAACCACAGTCTGCAACCAACCCATTGGCGTTCCCGTGTCGTGTCGCTCAATATCGCTCACCACTCCATCCACCGTTCTCGCATTCGCACCAATGAGCAGAGCATCAGTCAACTGAATTTCTCCACCCGGTGCTGGAGCAAGTGTTTCCAGAACGTCAAACATGTCGGGCGCTAGTACATAGCGCCCAATGATGATGATGTCACTTGGTGCATCTTCCACTTTTGGCTTTTCAACAACACCAGTAATCGTCACTTCACCATGCGCACCAGTTGTCCCCGTAGTGGTGATGACGCCATAGGCACTCACTTCATCTTTTGGCACACGCTTTAGTCCAACAACGGTCTTCCCAGTTGTGTTGTGCATCTGCGCCATCTGCAACAACAACGATGAGTCGCCCATAATTTCATCTGGTAGCAACAGTGCGAACGCTTCATCGCCAACTGCCGCACGCGCGCACGACACCGCATGACCGAGGCCACGAGGCTTGTCCTGATACGCAATGCTGACGCGAACATCGGTGCCAATGCGTGCCAACCGGTTGGCCAAGTCGTCGCGTCCGCTTTTGCGAACACGGTCAACCGTGTCTTGCGAAGGCTTCAGATACTCCTCAATGCCAGGCTTGGCCACGTTCGACACCACCACAATGTGTTCAACGCCTGCGCCAATTGCCTCGTCCATCACCAACTGCAGCGCTGGTGTGTCAAAAATGGGCATCAGCTCCTTGGGTACCGCTTTGGTGGCCGGAAGGAATCTGGTGCCTAATCCAGCGGCAGGAATAACAGCGGTGCGCATAGCCATACCTGCATCCTAGAATTACTGGTCTTATGCCAACGTATGTCTACAAATTCATTGACTCTGGCGAGACCATTGAAGTGCAGCAGGCATTCTCTGACGACCCACTCACCGAGATGGCCCACCCAGTAGACGGTGTGGTGAAACCGGTGAAAAAGGTGTTCACGCCTGTTGGTGTGTCGTTTAAGGGCGGTGGCTTCTATAAGACCGATTCCGGATCTTCGTCGAAGTCGTCCAGCAGTTCTGCAACACCGAGCGCAACACCCGCGGCTCCTGCAGCACCGGCCGCTCCTTCAACACCTTCAGCCGACTAGATCTTCCGCTCGCCGCATGCGGCGAACACATCGGTGCATGAAAGAACTCATACATCGACTACAGCCTGTTTTCCGTTTCGCCGAACGCGTACACCGTGAGTTATGTCGCAATCGCCAAAGGCAAATTGCCGTCATCTCTGGGTTAGCAGTTATTGCAGCACTTGTTTATGCGATATCGGTTTCTCAACTACATCAGCAACGAGATGCATTCGGAAACTACGTGCTTGTGCACATTGCATCTACAGATATTGCTGCTGGTCAAGATATCTCGCCTCACAACACCAAGACATTCACCATGCCCACACAGTTTGTGTTGCCATCAACACGCACTGCTCTTCCGTCATCACTTACCGCTACAAGTGATATCGGTGAAGGCGACATCATCAGCTTGCAAAACACGCTGGCCGAAGGTGAGGGCTCCTCTGTTCCTGCTGGAATGCGCGCAGTCTCTATCGTTCCTCGCATTGCCATGCCTGCACTTTCACCAGGCACATTTGTTGACATCATTGTCAATGGGCAAGTTATTGCAGCGCGCGGAATTGTGCTGTCGTCACTTGACAACAATGTTGGAGTTGTTGTTGCGGTACCCGAATTGCTGGCACCCGCTGTTGCTAGTGCAGCATCACTTGGTGAGGCAACGCTCGCTATTTCGAATTAGCGAAATGACGTTGAGAGCAAAGTAAGAACAGCGATTCCTGCAACAAAGCGATACATCACAAACGGTGTAAAGCTTCGCGAGCGGAGTAAGCGAATCATTCCCCACATAGCAATCCAGCCAGAAATTCCTGCCGAAACTATTCCAACAATCATTGGGATAATCAGACCGTCTGGAATACCGTCGCTTGCCAGTTTCGTCAGTTTGAGCAGTACTGCACCGCCAATGACCGGCACGCTCATGAGGAAGCTCACTCGTGCCGCCGCATCGCGCGAAAAGCCAAATTTGCGTGCAGCAGTAATGGTGATTCCCGAGCGTGACGTACCCGGGTTTAGCGCAAGTACTTGAGCCGCACCAATAAGCAATGCGTCGCGGGTTGAAAAACTGTCCAGATCACGTGTTCCTGTTTGTCTGTCAGCCCACACCAACACCACACCGAACACCATCAGTGAAATGGCAATAAGTGCAGGTGTTCCGAGCTTTTCTGTAATCCAGTTCTCAGCAAGAGCACCAGCAATTCCTGCCGGAACCGCAGACAGAACAAACATCCACGCACGTCGCCCGATGGTTTTATTCGCTTTTTTCGGTGCGGCCACAAGCTTTATGCCTTCGCGCACATAGGGAACTAAATCTGCTCGCAAATAGAACAACACTGCAACCAACGTTCCCAAGTGCAGTGCAGTATCAAATGCCCGTTGAGTTTCTATGTTGCTGAAGTCGTTCCAACCAAACAGCCATGGGGCAAGTATGAGATGCCCACTTGAGGAAATTGGCAAGAACTCAGTAAGCCCTTGAATGAGCCCAAGAACGATCGCGTGGAATATTGACACCCCTCATGCTTACACCAGATTTATGAGTGCTTGGGGTTATCGTTGCATATCCGCAACGACTTATCACGTAGAAATTGAGCCACTCGCCATGGAACTTGAAATCGAACTCACCGAAAACCTGATTGCGCCAAGCCTTATCACCCAGCCAAACGGCCACCTCAGGCTGAGTTTTCACTGGAGAGACGAAATACGAAAGGTTCTCGAGCTCGTCACCCACCCATTACGTAGTGACGTTCAGGATGGATTCATCGAACTGTGGTCATGCGACGAGTCGGCTCGCAGCTTCGAACAAGTGAATGAAACGACGGTGCTAATTCGTTCCAAGCAACGCGATTAATCGAACTGAATACCAAGTGCGGTGAGCACCTCTAACGGTGAGGCGTTCAAACCGTTACACAACTTTGGCAACAGATCTATTGACGGTCGTGTTTCGAATGCGAAATAGCGATACAAATTTCCACGATTCAGATCGCACGCTTCGGCAACTGCCTGAAGGCTTGAGAACTCGTGTTCCTCCATTTTTCGGTACAGCCAGTCAAGGCCGACAACTTTGGTACTTTTTGGCACAACAATAAAATAGCAAAAGGGTGAGTGGAGTTATGTACCACTCATAGTCACGTCCCGAATTACCAGCGACATGCCGTGTGCTCGGGACGGCAGCCAATCAACGTCTCCGCCAATAGCCACAATGTCGAGCAACATGCGTTGCAACGTGCTGGCAATGGTGAACTCTCTTACTGGTGCACCAATGGTTCCATTACTAATGAGCATTCCTGAGGCACCGGTTGAAAAGTCTCCAGAAACGGGGTTAACCCCGCTGTGCAAACCTGACACCATCTGAATGAGCACACCATCGTCAACACTGGCGATCAGCTCTTCTTGCGTATGCGTACCTGGCACTAACTGCATTGCCAGACAACCAACTCCGGGTGAGCCTGCAAACCCGCCGCGCGTGGCGTTGCCCGTGCTGACCGTATTCATGCGTCGAGCGCTGTAGGAGGAATGCACAAACTTTTTCAGTACGCCATTTTCAATCAACACATTGCGACGGGCAGCGAGACCTTCGCCATCAATATCAGTTGCGGTGTACGCAAGAGGGTTTGTTGGGTCGTCGACCAATGTGAAGCGAGGGTCAGCAACTTGGTCGCCCATGCGTTCAGCAAAAAAGCTTCGACCCTTGGCCACGTTTTCACCATTCAAGGTGCTGGACAAAATGCTGATGAACTGCGAGGTGACGTACGGGTCGAGAATCACAGTGGTGCGCTTGCTCGGAGGCTTTATTGCACCCAACAAACGTGTTGCACGCTCAGATGCTTCGCGCGCAGCCTTTTGCAAGTTGAATTCTTTCGGTGAATCTCCCACCGAAAATCCAAAACCAGTTTGTGTTTCTTCTTCGTCGTCGGCAAGCGTGCTCACCGATACGTAACACGAGTTGCCCCGGCCGCTTTCACGGATACCCGTAGTTGTTGCAACCGCAACCTCACCCCAACCATCGTCGTAATTTGCTTCGTCCACTCGTACTCGATCGTCGATGCCGAGCGTAAGTTTCTCCAGCTCTTTCGTCAGTGCAATCTTTTGGTCGGTTGGGTAACCGGCAAGCTCTTCGTCCCAAAACTTTTGTGGAATTTGTGCAACACCATCGGGAATTGCAAGGCCTGCAAATTCATCGGGTGTTCCAAAAGTTACGTTGTCACGAGCATCGGCAAGCACTTCAGCAATTGCTGCAGGGTCGAGTGTTCCCGCATAGGCAAAACCTGTTCGGCCATTTTTAATAACACGTATGCCCACGCCTTCACTTTGCGCAGATGCGAAGTGTTCTAGTTCGCCTTCATAAATGCGAATAGCGGTTTCGCCACCGCGACTGACATAAGCCTCAATCTGTTCGCCGGCGCCAGCTTGTGCAACTACGCGATCTGCAATTGCCTGCAGATCATCGACTGTGGTGCTCATGCTGCAGTTCCGCCAATGGTCATGGACTTCACACGCAAGGTTGGGCAACCGTCGCCAACTGGCACACCTTGTCCGTCTTTGCCACACGTTCCCGGCCCACCCATTGCGAAGTCATTACCCATCAGGTCAATGTCTTTCAACACTTGCGGTCCATTGCCAATGAGGTTTCCTTCGCGCAATGGCTCAGTAATTTCGCCGTTTTCAATGAGGTATGCCTCAACCATGCCGAATACAAAGTCACCGCTTGCGGTGTCGACTTGACCGCCACCAAGTTTTGCAACGTACACACCGTGGTCGGTTGCACGAATGATGTCATCTGGGTTCTCAGAACCATTCGTAACAAACGTGTTGGTCATGCGCACCATCGGCAAGTCTGCATAACTCTGACGACGTCCGTTACCGCTTTGCTTGCGGCCTTCTTTGCGAGCGCGAATGTAGTCCCACATGTAGTCGGTCAGAATTCCATTTTCAATCAGCGTGTTCTTCTGCGAAGCATGACCTTCGTCGTCAACGCCGATTGCACCCCACTCTCCCGCCATCGTTCCATCGTCAATCACAGTGACCAACGGTGAAGCAACAAGTTCGCCCATTTTCCCGCGATACACGCTTGAGCCCTTGCCAACGAGGTCGGCTTCGAGTCCGTGTCCGCATGCTTCATGGAACAACACTCCGCCAGAACCCTGCTTGATGACCACCTGCATGGCACCCGATGGTGCTGGTCGCGCTTGCAACTTGGTAATTGCTTGCTGCGCTGCACGAATAGCAAGTTCTTCAACATCGTTTTCGTCGAAGATTTCAAACCCAATGGTGTGTCCAAGTGAGTTGTAACCCGTTTGCATTCCGGCATCGCCGTTTGCAATGACGCTCACGCGCATGAGCGTGCGCACTTGCTCGTCTGCACTAAAGATTCCGTCAGAGTTTGCAATGAGAATTTGCTTGATGGAGTCGCCGTATCCCGCAGACACTTGCACGATTGCTCCGTGCACTCCACGCGCTGCAATATCGGCACGTTGTAGCAACTCCACTTTGCGCGCCTTTGCCACCGTGTCGGGAAATTGCACAATGGTGTTCACCGGGTGGCGAAACACTGGCTGCAACGCAATGGTGTGCACACCGCCATCGCCCTGTTTGGCTGCGGCTGCAGCAGCTTCGGCAGCCGCCAACAATCCGCGCTCCGAAAGGTCTGATGTATGAGCGAAGCCCGTGGTATCGCCAGCGATTACACGAATGCCTGCACCGCGATCGCGACCACTCGTTACCTGTTCAACTTTTCCGTCGTCCAACCCAGCAGAAGTTGACCGTTTGTCCTCTACATAGATCTCTGAGAATTCAGCACCGGTACTGCGACCCTTGGCGAGCACTCTGGCAATGACATCTGGTTCAACAAGTGGCGAATCGGTGCGTAATGACATAGCGCAATCCTACCGAAGGTGGTCGGGCTGAGGCTTGGCGTGCCTCAACACGGCGTACGATTTATGCCGTGAACGCCGCCGCAGAACCTATGACGAGCGTCGCACTACCGCGCCACCACCGCACACTGTGGTGGAAGGAAGCTTTGATCGTCTCGGTTTTCTACGCGATCTACACCATGATTCGCAACCAATTCGGTTCTGCGCTCGTCAACGGTGTTGATGTTCCACTGCATTCATTCACCAATGCAGTTCGCGTGATTCGAATTGAACGAGCACTTGGTCTGTACCACGAAGAATCAATTCAAGATTTCTTTTTGCCACATGTGTGGTTTATCAAGTTGATGAACACCTATTACGGTACGGCTCACTTTTTTGTCACGTTGGGCGTATTCATTTTGTTGTTCAAACGCCGGCCAGATGTGTTTGCCCAATGGAGAAACACCCTTGCGGCAATGACTGGCCTTGCCATTATTGGTTTTGTTCTCTTCCCACTGATGCCGCCGCGATTGCTCGACGAACCGTGCCCAACGAAAAATGGTGGCTACGGCGGCGCATGTATTGAACATGAATTGCGCAACTACAACGGTGCAGAGAACTTTGGTTACGTAGACACGATTGCCGAATTCGGCGGGCCATGGGCATTCAATGAAGGACCAGCGGCATCGCTGTCCAATCAATACGCAGCGATGCCTTCTCTGCACATTGGCTGGTCCACATGGTGTGTGTTTGCGTTGTGGCCGATCGCAAAGAGACGTTGGGCACGCATCGCGTTATTCCTCTACCCCGCAACAACTCTGTTTTGCATCGTGGTCACCGGCAACCACTTTTGGTTGGACGGACTGGGGGGTTTACTAGTTTTTGGTCTTGGGTATGTGATCGGCACATGGCTCCATAATTGGAATCACCGCCGTTTAGATGCCCGCATGGCTTCTCACCCTGCGCTCTAGCGGGGATAGCGTTGAGCGCCATGGCCCTCGCAGATATTCGCCAACCCAGTGATCTGCGGCCACTCACACTCCCTCAACTTGAGGCTCTTGCTGAAGAGATTCGCGAGTTTGTGGTCGGCGCTGTGTCGGAAACCGGCGGACACTTAGGTTCAAATCTTGGAGCCGTAGAACTCACTCTTGCGCTGCACCGCGTATTCGATTCTCCACGTGATGCAATTCTGTGGGACACAGGACATCAGGCGTACATTCACAAAATTGTTACGGGTAGGCGCGCAGGTTTCAACAAGTTGCGTCAAGCCGATGGCATTTCCGGGTATCCAAGTCGCGAAGAAAGCATTCACGACTTCATTGAAAACAGTCACGCCAGCACGGTGCTCAGCTATGCATACGGACTTGCTGTAGCCCGCGACGCTGGACAGTCCACCGATCGCCGACACATCGTTGCCGTCATTGGTGACGGCTCGATGACCGGTGGCATGGCGTACGAAGCGCTGAACAATCTTGGCCACAGTGGCAAACGCGTGATTGTGGTGTTGAACGACAACGGCCGCAGTTATGCGCCTACGGTGTCGAACCTGAGTCAAGGTGCATTGTCCAACAAACTGACAGACATTCGTTTGAACCCTGTGTATGTTCGTCGTCAGCGCAAGATTGAAAAAATTTTGAAGAATCTGCCTGTCATCGGCACACAAGCCGAACGAGGAATGGAAGCATTCAAGGCTGGTGTTCGCGAGTTCCTGCAACCACCTGCGTTTTTTGAAGCACTCGGTGTTCGTTATGTAGGACCAATTGATGGCCATGACATGGAAGCGCTTGAACATGCGTTGAATGCAGCACAGCAACGTGTTGAAGAAGGACCGATTGTAATTCACGTAATCACACAAAAAGGTCGTGGCTACTCGCCTGCAGAAGACGACGACGAAAAACACTTGCACGATGCGCCAAAGTTCAACCCAGCAACCGGTCCTTCAAAGTCGGTTCCAACTGGCTACACCGAAGCATTTGCCGGCACCATCGTTGATCTTGCAAAAACCGACCCGCGTATAGTTGCCATCACTGCGGCAATGCCTGGGCCAACAGGACTTATTCAATTTCAAGAACAGTTCCCCGACCGTTTCTTTGACGTAGGTATTGCCGAACAACATGCCGTAACTGCCGCAGCAGGAATGGCAATGGGCGGCATGCGTCCGGTTGTTGCGTTGTATTCAACCTTTTTGAATCGTGCATGGGACCAAGTGGTGTACGACGTTGCGCTCCATCGCTTGCCGGTTATTTTCTGTCTTGATCGTGCGGGCATCACTGGCGACGACGGTCCGAGCCATCACGGCATCTACGACATGGCTTTGTTGTCAAAGGTTCCGGGCATGCGAGTTCTTGCACCGTCAAGTACGCAAGAAGTTGGACAGATGTTGAAGGATGCAATCACACTGGCCAACGAAGGACCAGTAGTGATTCGTTATCCAAAGGGCGTTGCGCGCAGTGTCGACGAAACAGATATTGGTTCTGGACTCGTCGCCCGCAAATTGTTGACTGACGATTCAAACACCGTTTGCATTTTGGCTATCGGCAAAATGGTTGGTGCTTCACTAGACGCCGCTGCCCTGCTTGCAGCAAAGGGCATTTCAGCAACTGTGTGGGACGTACGCTCATGTGCACCACTTGATCAGTCGATGATTGACAACGCTGCCGCACATCAAGTTGTGGTCACTGTGGAAGATGGAATTCGCGAAGGCGGCATTGGCATGACCATTGAAGACTTGGTCACTCATACATCGGGAACCAATCGTCCAGTTGTTGAGGTGCTCGGCATTCCAAAGCAATTCATTCCGCAAGCTAAACCCGATGCAATTTTGTCTCGCCTTGGACTGAGCGCCGAAGGCATCGCCGCAACGGTGCAGCGACTTGTCAACAAATAAACAACACCTAGAAACCGCGCTGCAGGCTGCAGACGCTGCAGATTCAGTGAGCCTTGGCGGGTTCACAAACCGAGCATTCACCGTTTCTCGCAAAGCCGATAACTCAGAGGTCACCGAAATTGACCGCAATACCGAGACGGCAATTACCTCAGTCCTGCGTGGCGCCTTCCCCGACTTTGGTATTTATGGCGAGGAACACGGAACCAGCGGGCCAACCGACGCAGAGTTTGTGTGGGTCATTGACCCCATAGACGGCACCACCAATTTCGTGCGCGGCGTACCTGTTTGGGGTTCGCTCATTGCACTCGTGCATAACGATGTGCCCGTACTTGGCGTGGTCTCGTCTCCTGCACTTGGCATGCGGTGGTGGGCAACAGTTGGCGATGGTGCATTTTTCAACGGCACTCGCATACACGTATCCACCGTGAGCGAACTTTCTGAATCTCACGTGAGCACAACGCCAAACAAAGGTTGGGAAAAAGTTGGTGGCTTACCCGCGTTACAGCAGTTGCAAGTTGATGCGTTGCGGTCACGTGGCTTCGGCGATTTCTGGCAACACATGTTGGTGGCACAAGGCGCAATTGACATTGCTATAGATGCAATTGGGCTTGCACCATACGACAATGCGGCCATTTATCCAATTGTTCAAGAAGCCGGCGGCACGATCACTGATCGATTTGGCAATGCGGATTGGCGCGCAAACTCGATGATCAGCACTAATGGATTACTGCACCAACGCGTAACTACTCGCCTACCGGCGTAACTTTGCGTTGGTTCCGCAACTGCAACAGCATTCGGCCAGCAATGGCAATCAGCAGTACCGCAAACAAAAAGTTCGATAGCGCATCATTCATATAGGCAGCAACCCAACTTCCAGCGATTGCAGTGATGATCCCTGTTGAGCTCACAATCCCCGCAGCAATAAGGTCAGTGTTTTTATTCCGCAAGTTTTGCATCGTGCCAGTGAACGCAGTGGGTATCACTACTGCGAGTGACGTACCTTTAGCTAGTGCGGGTGACACGTGAAACAACACCACCAAAATCGGTACGGTCATCAGTCCTCCGCCAATACCGAGCATTCCTGCAAGTGCTCCCACAACGAGGCCAATCACCACCAACCAAATCGCGGTTGCAGTTGTCAGCACCATTTCTCCTGATGAATCAATTTCAAAAAACATACGCACACCGGCAATAACAAGGACTGCAACAAATGCCAATGTCAGCGTGCGTTTTGATACACGTTTCAGCAATTCGGCACCAATCAACGAACCAACAACTGAGCCGATTGACAGCCAGAGCACTACTGGCCAATCAATTTCATCATGTGCCCAATAGGTGAAGAAGCTTGAAAGTGAAATCAGAAACACGCCACCCAATGATGTGCCGTGCGCTCTGCGTTGATCCATGCCAAGAGCAAACATCAGCCCTGGAACAATGATGATGCCACCGCCAAGGCCAAACATTCCCGATAACAATCCGGCGCCAACACCGAACCCCATCAAAATGAGTGCTCGCTGTTTTGAAATTCTCACTTGTTTAGTTTGCTAGATCGCGAGTCCCGCAGCATCATTGAAATATCCAACACCGCATTGGCATGCACCTTTGCCTCATCGGTATTGAGGGTTTTGCCAAGCTCAACAACAAATGCCATGGAGTTTTTCAACCCCTTCTTTTGCCAAGTAGCAGCAACACCCGTATACCTTCCACCGGTAATGCGCTTCATTGGTAAGCCCGTAATCGCGCCATACCGAGCTCGAATTTCGCCTTCGAAACCAACACCCGGTGAAATGATGTTCAAGTCTTGGTGATACCACAGACCAAGTGCAGGTTTGATCTCACGGAAAAACTTGACGAGCGCTTTCGTCTCTGGCTCGGATGCGCGATTAGGCCCTGCATACTGCCAATAACCAGGCTGACCAATTCGTGCCCATCCGTAAGGAAAGTTTCTATTGAGGTCAACGCGATTTGCGTTTCCGCGACGATCAAGAGCGGTGCCGTCGGGGTTCATCGAGGGAATCACCCACAGATTCACGCCTTTGGGTATCTGCATGTTCAACAGCTCATCAGTAATGAGTAGTCCTGCTTCTTCGTTGCCATGAATGACGCCGACAACAGCAACAGTGACCCCGCGAGGGTCTCCCATTCGGAATGCCTCTAGCGGACGACCTTGAACCGATGTGCCAAACACTCGGCGTTCAAGCACATTGCCGTCAGCGCGCGTCGGCACAGCAACAGAGGCCGTGCCGACAAGCGCAATAACGAGGGTTACAAGAAAACGTTTGATTTAAAGGATATTACTTGGACCACACCAGTTTCTTTTTCACCGTCTTGCAGGTGAGCGTGGTCTTCTTTTTCGCAACGGTTACTGATGCTTTCGCGCCAGCCTTCGTACATGCTGCACCGGCTTTTGCTGTTGCAGTTGCGGCCGTTGACGATGACCCATAACCGATCTTTAATGTTCCACGACGAAGCTGATACGACTGGGCCATCCGAGATTCAGCAGAGCTGTAGTAAACACGGAAAACATTTGGAGCGATTTCATAGGCCGTTGGGTCGAGGCGACGTTTGTCAGCTTTGGTGAGTTGTTGCGGGGTTGACCAAACAAGCCCATCAGTCGAAGAAGTGATGAACAGCTGCTGCATGCCATTTCCACATCCTGGGCCAGTTGAAGTCATCATCAACCAATCTCCAGCCTTTGCACGTATCACTTCAGTGTCTACGTAACCGCCTTCTAAGCGATAGCCACTTTCCTGAGTAAATGTAATTCCATCGCTAGAGATGTAACTGCGAACTTTTTCAGGACACGAACTCGTAAGCACTGGCGAGACCACCAAGTAGACGCGAACTTTTCCATCTGGCGTCACGACAGCATCAGGAACGCCCCAAGCTTTTTCATTTGTTGAAACCGCTACATCTGCAGCGATTGGTGTGCTTGGACCAATTGACAAGCACTCAGCAGTAGTGCAAGCGGCGGACATAACGGTTTTTGTTCCAGAGCCTTGCACCATTTCTACGAAATACGCACGGCGAGTTCCGTTTGGAAGTGTGACTGCAGTGAAGTCTGCACCCAATCGACCAACACCCGAAACTGCAGTGCATGATCCAGCTTCGTTGCAATCGACAACTGCTGTTGACGGAATGCTTGGATACCAAACGCGATCAGAACCGTTGGTTCGTTCAACGTGAGGTGACACAGCATCAATTCCAAGATTCACCGAATCTTCGGAAAACTCCCAACTTGACGATGCAAGTGATGTACTTGCACCCGTGCAAATACTGACGGCTACCACTACTGCTGAAGTGATGAGTCCTTTTCTGATTCTGGACATGCGATACCCCCCGCTAGGACATAAGAATTGGTTGTATTATAAAGCACAA
>Ga0208086_1000456_pt1 | contig 12235 bp, 8 predicted proteins | sample LakMenEpi06Jul10_FD_150675 | JGI IMG/M metagenome (GOLD analysis project Ga0208086, IMG submission 150675) | Freshwater microbial communities from Lake Mendota, WI - 06JUL2010 deep hole epilimnion (SPAdes) | ecosystem: Environmental > Aquatic > Freshwater > Lake > Epilimnion/Euphotic zone ...
GTCGGGAACGCTCTCGAAGCGATCCGATCGATCTCGACGACGCGTCCGACGTCGGCATCGAGTTCCTTGCCTGTGAGCTTGATTTTCAGATGGGATAGCTGTTGGGTTCGGATCCAATCTTCGAGGGTCTCGGGGAGTCCATCGTCGATTTTGCGGTTTAAATCATCCTTGCTCAATGGATCGAGCGAACCTACCAGATGGTACAAGAACAAGGTCGGTGCTGTTTTTGGAGCGATGATCTCGGAGAAATCCTTACCGAGGAATTCTTCGCCCAGGAAGTGCGACAGATCGGTTCCGACATGCTCCTGGGTAAAGCAGTCGAAGGAATTTTTCCCATGCAATCGTCCGTAGGCATCGTGCAAGGCGATATCTAAGGGGGAGATTGCAAGAGCGATCGCAAGATCTGGGATCGCTTCGGTCAGTTTCATCGAAGCGGCGAGTTCTTCGGCAAGCTTCTTAGCAATCGGTTTGATTTGGCTGGACAGGTGCAGGGGATGCTGATCGGCAACAAGACTCGTTGCCGCAGCGACGATCCGTTCGGCCAACACGATGACGGTCTTGAGCGCCATCTCGGGGGTCAAACTAACCGAGGGCCAGGCCCAAGCCGTCCCCATGGTCATCTCGCCGATGCCGTGCGCTTTTTTCTTGGTGTTTTGGTCTTCGAGGCTCAGTGCCACGCGGAAGACCGTCACATCCTTGACCACCCGTCCACCGAATTTAAGTGGCGATCGATACAGATAGGGAAACTTTTCGGATTCAGCTTCAACGACGGCAATCTTCGACTTGCTCATGGAAAGAGACTCGGTGCTCCAAAAAGGCTCAAACGATATCCAATGGGTCAATCCAATGGGTCATCAGGGCGATAGCATAGACATTTCGCGTTGGGGCACGAAAGGGTCCAACGTGAAAATTCCTGAGGAATTCCGTTACTTCTCGATTTTTGTTGGCCTGTTTTGTTGGCTAGGCCATTTTCGGCTTGCCCGGATCGATTGGATTGGATTTTCAGCGGTCTTGGACGAACGATGGAGGGCTATCGGCGGGCTTCGAGTTGCCTCGCGATGTACTTGGCCAAGACATCGGTTTCCAAGTGCACCGAGTCGCCGGACTGAAGATTTCCGAGCGTGGTGACCTCGAGGGTATGAGGGATCAGGGCGACGGAAAAGTGGTCATCGTCGGCTTCGACGAGCGTCAGACTGACTCCGTCGATGGTGATGGATCCTTTGGGTGCCATTTGACGAAGCAGCGGGATCGGTGCGGTGAATTCATAGAATCGCCATTGTCCCTCGTTGCGAATGTGCCTTAGGAGTCCAAGTCCATCGATATGGCCTGTGACGAAATGCCCACCGAGCCGGTCGCCGACTCGGAGCGAGCGTTCGCAGTTGACCTCTTGGCCAGGGGCCAAGCGTCCGAAGTTGGTTTTCGAGAGGGTTTCCGAACCGAGTTCGAAATGGCAAAGCGAGCCATCGATTTCGACGACCGTCAGGCAGCAACCCGAGAGGGCGATGCTGTCGCCGAGTCCGATCGGTTTGCCGTCGGAACTGGCAAGTTTGCCGAGATCGAAGATCATGCGTTTGCCCGGTCCGACAGGAATCGCGGCCGTCAGGATCGCTTTGGATTCAACGAGTCCGGTGAACATGCATCAGGAGCCTTCAAAAGAACATATGGAGCACCAAAGGGTAGCGGTTCGTCGGAATTCGGCAACTCGGTCGGTTTGTTTTTTTTGGTTGTCATTAGGCTTGTGGGGTCTCAGGGAGACTAGCAAAATTTGCAAATATCGGACAGAATTCGGCCATGACGTATCGGCATTGCAATTTCCTTTCACTGAGACACAAACCATGAGCTTGATCGAAAACATCCAAGGCCGCCAAATCTTCGATTCCCGGGGAAATCCAACCGTCGAGGTCGACGTTCGATTGGTCGATGGTTCGTTCGGTCGGGCTGCGGTTCCCAGCGGTGCGAGCACCGGGGCGCATGAGGCTTGGGAACTTCGAGACGGCGACAAGACCAAGTACATGGGCAAGGGTGTACTTGGAGCCGTGGCGAACATTCAGGACAAGATCGCCGATGAGATGATCGGAATGGATGCATTGGATCAACGGTCGATTGACGCGACGTTGTGTGCCCTTGATGGGACCCCGAACAAGAAGAATTTCGGAGCCAACGCGATTTTAGGCGTGTCGTTGGCGGTGGCCAAGGCGGCGGCGGATTACACCGGACAGCCTCTTTACCGCTATCTCGGTGGTGCCGGTGCGCATCTTTTGCCAGCCCCAATGATGAACATCATCAACGGTGGCCAACATGCCGACAACTCCGTCGATGTCCAAGAATTCATGGTGTTGCCTTTGGGGTTCGACTCCTTTAGCGAGGCTTTGAGGGCTGGCACGGAGATTTTCCACAACCTCAAGAAAGTGCTCGGCGAGAAGAAGCTCAACACCTCCGTCGGGGACGAGGGGGGGTTTGCACCGGACCTCAAGAGCAATCGCGAAGCCTTGGACCTGATCATGGACGCGATCCAACGTGCTGGGTACCAAGCCGGCAAGCAGATTTTCATCGCCTTGGACGTCGCAGCGACAGAGTTCTACGACGAGAAGACCAAGAAATACACGATCGATGGCAAGCAGCTATCAGGCGACCAGATGGTCGATTTCCTTGCCGATTGGGTAGCCAACTATCCGATTTGTTCGATCGAAGACGGCTGTTCGGAAGACGATTGGGATTCCTGGAAGAAGCTCACCGACCGAGTCGGTTCCAAGGTCCAGCTTGTCGGTGACGACCTCTTCGTAACGAACACCGAGCGTCTTCAGCGAGGGATCGATGCGGGGATCGCCAACAGCATCTTGATCAAGGTCAATCAGATTGGAACGTTGACCGAAACGATCGAAGCGATCCAGTTGGCCCATCGCAACGGTTATACGAGCATCTCGAGCCATCGCAGCGGTGAGACCGAAGATTCGACCATCGCCGACTTGGCCGTGGCCCTTTCGACCGGTCAGATCAAGACCGGGTCGGCATCCAGGTCCGATCGGATGGCCAAGTACAATCAGCTATTGCGGATCGAGGAAGAGCTCGGCGCCGGTGCCCGTTATGCCGGTCCGCTGTTCCGACGCCACAAGTAAAGATCCCAATTTTCCTTTAATCCCCGAAAGGTTGGCAACAAGTGCCCCGACGGACCGACATCCACAAGATTCTGTTGATCGGATCAGGCCCCATTGTCATTGGCCAAGCTTGCGAGTTTGACTATTCGGGGACCCAGGCTTGCAAAGCCCTTCGCGAGGAGGGTTTTGAGGTCGTGCTAGTCAACAGCAATCCGGCGACGATCATGACCGACCCGGCGTTGGCCAACCGGACCTACATCGAGCCTCTGACGTGGGAATTCGTGGCCAAGGTCATCGAGCGGGAGCGACCCGATGCGATTTTGCCGACTCTCGGTGGCCAGACGGCGTTGAATATCGCGATGGAATTGGCCAAGCATGGGGTGCTTGAGAAATTCCAATGCGAGATGATCGGCGCGAATCCCGAGGTGATTCACAAGGCCGAGGCGCGCGATGCTTTCAAGCTGGCCATGGAGAAGATCGGGATGGAGGTATGCCGAGGTCACGTGGTCCATACGATCGCCGAGGGCCGCGAGGCGCTTGCCGACGTCGGGTTACCGTGTGTGGTGCGACCGAGTTTCACCATGGGTGGAAGTGGATCGGCGATCGCTTACAACCGCAACGAGTTTGACTCACTGGTCCAAAACGGACTGACTCTTTCGCCCATTACCGAGGTCCTGATCGAGGAATCGATCATCGGTTGGAAGGAGTACGAGATGGAGGTGATGCGCGACGTGGAGGACAACGTCGTGATCATCTGTTCGATCGAAAACTTCGATCCCATGGGGGTCCACACTGGCGATTCGATCACCGTGGCTCCTGCCCAAACCTTGACCGACAAAGAATACCAACGCATGCGAGACGCAAGCTTGGCGATTATTCGCGAAATCGGAGTCGAGACAGGGGGTTCGAATATCCAGTTTGCGATTCACCCGCAAACGGGTCGGATGATCGTCATCGAGATGAATCCCCGGGTCAGTCGATCGAGCGCTTTGGCCAGCAAAGCCACCGGATTTCCGATTGCCAAGATCGCTGCGAAGCTGGCCGTGGGCTACCGCCTTTGGGAGCTCAAGAACGACATCACTCAAAAAACCCAAGCTTGTTTCGAGCCGACGATCGACTATGTGGTCACCAAGATCCCGAGATTTGCTTTCGAGAAATTCCCCGAGGCCGATTCGACCTTGACGACGCAGATGAAAAGCGTCGGCGAGACGATGGCCATCGGCAGGACATTCAAAGAGTCCTTTCAGAAAGCTTTGCGAGGGCTTGAGGTCGGAGCCTTTGGGTTCGGGGCCGACAGCAAAGACCTTTGGTATACCGACCGCCGGCCTGATGACGAAGAGATCCGAAGCAAGTTATCCAGACCCAATGCGGATCGCGTCTGGTATCTGCGCTATGCGATACTCAGTGGAATGAGCCTGCAAGAGATCCACACGATCACGGCCATCGACCCATGGTTCTTGGACCAGCTCCATCAGATCGTCCAGATGGAGAACCAATTGCGAGAGATCGGCAGTTTGAGCCAGTTGCAAGTCGAGCAGATGCGGAGGGCCAAGCAGGCCGGTTTTTCCGATCGCCAGTTGGCGACATTGCTCGGAAGCGACGACCAAGAGGTACGATCCTGGAGGATTGCCCGCGGAATCCGAGCGACTTACAAGTCCGTCGATACATGCGCCGCAGAATTCGAGGCCTACACTCCTTACTACTACAGCAGTTATGAGACCGAAGACGAAACACCGCCGAAGGAGAGTGGCAAGAAGCGGGTGATGATTCTCGGGGGTGGTCCGAATCGGATCGGCCAGGGGATCGAATTCGATTACTGCTGTTGCCATGCGAGTTACGCGCTCCGCGAGATCGGCATCGAGTCGATCATGGTCAACAGCAATCCCGAGACCGTCAGCACCGACTACGACACGAGCGATCTACTGTTTTTCGAACCCTTGACGACCGAAGATGTATTGAACATCTACGACCGAATGCAACCCGACGGAGTGATCGTGCAATTCGGCGGACAAACCCCGCTGAATTTGGCCCGAGCTCTCGCCGATGCCGGGGTACCGATTGTTGGAACGAGTGTCGAGACGATCGAGGATGCCGAGGATCGCGAGAAGTTCCAAAAGCTGATCGTCGAGTTGAACCTCAAGCAGCCTGCCAATGGAATCGCAAGGACGATGGAGCAGGCCCGAGCCGAGGTCCAGAAAATCGGCTATCCGTGCCTTGTGCGCCCGAGCTTTGTGCTCGGAGGACGAGCCATGGAGATCTGCTACGACCACTCGCAATTCGATCGGTTCGTCGCTGAGGCGTTCGTGGTGGCCCAAGGCCAACCGGTGCTCATCGACAGGTTTCTCGAGGACGCCATCGAGGTCGACGTCGACGCCGTCTCCGATGGCGACGATGTGGTCATCATGGGGATCATGGAGCATATCGAAGAGGCGGGTGTTCACTCGGGCGATTCGGCTTGCGTCATTCCTTCGTTTACCCTTGGCCAAGACGTACTTGCGGAGATCCGACGCGCGACGCGAGCCATGGCCCAGCGACTGCGCGTTGTAGGACTCATGAACGTCCAGTTCGCCATCAAGAAAGAGGATGATGGCCAGCAGCACGTCTACGTGCTCGAGGTCAATCCTCGTGCGAGCCGAACGGTGCCGTTTGTCGCCAAGGCCACCGGGGTGCCGGTAGCCAATATTGCCACCAAGGTGATGGTCGGCAAGAAGCTCAAGGAACTCGGGATCGAATCCGAGCCGATACCGCGAAGCATATCCGTCAAGGAAGCCGTCTTCCCTTTCCGAAAATTCGCTGGGGTCGATATTGTTTTGGGCCCGGAGATGCGTTCGACGGGCGAGGTCATGGGCATCAGCGACGATTTCGCAATCGCCTTTACCAAAAGCCAAATCGCGGCCGGAACCGTCTTACCGACCGAGGGAAATGTCTTCCTGAGCATCGCCTCGAGGCAGCGCCAAGGCATCGATTGTTTGGCCAAGCAGTTGCACGATATGGGATACAAACTCTTGGCCACGACCGGAACAGCATTGGAGATCGAGAAAGCGGGGATCCCAGTGACGCGGATCAAGAAACTCGCCGAGGGGAACCCGAATCTGATCGACTACCTTAAGAACGACGATGTCAGCTTGATCATCAACACCCCGAATGGCAAGGGAGCCAGGACCGACGAGGGTCGCATTCGGGCCGCTTCGGTGCAGTACGGCGTGCCTTGCATCACCACCCTATCGGCCGGTCGAGTGGCCGTAGAGGCCATGCAGGCTAGCCGCAACAAGGTCGTCGAAGTTCTTTCGCTCCAAGAGCGTTTTGCCTGACGCAACGTGCGTAAACCGGTCGGACAGACCCTTAGCGGGGGTGCTCTTGTCCGATGAAGTCCGAGACCGATTGGCTTTGTTTTTTGGGTTCGCTGCCCCAGGCGTTCCCCCAAGAGGAGAACCAACTGGACTTCTTCGAATTCGACTCCGAGGGAGGTTTCGGATCTGGATAAGGATCGAGCCATTCTGTGGTTTTGTTCCACATCCGCTTGCTGGACATAGACAACCGCTGCGTCAGGGTTTTCTTGTTCGTTTCATAACTGCGAACGGGCCGAGAGGTTTTGGTTTTTGAGCCGCTAGGCCACCAGGAACTCCAGGCAGATTTCGGATTGGATTTCGAGTTTTTCGAAGCGATCCATTCGAGCCACTCCGGCTCGGACTCCAAGACCGAGGCGACTTGGCCAGCCGATTCGGGCGATTGATGGGAGGTCGCCTGCCGCAGAGCGGAGTCTACGGGAGCCTGTGCCCAGAGGCTTTGCGTAGAGATTTGCAGATTTGAGATCAGAAAGAGCAACAGACACGAGCGGCCCATGAGCCCGATTTTCGTCTGGATACACTTGCTCATCGACAAGCTGAAAAATCTAGGACAAGAACGCATGGTGGGAGCTCCTTATCGAAAGGCTTTGTCAAAAGCTGGACACAGCCAGAGTCGTAGCAGAAATCGGACCTGGGCGTCCAGCCAAGCTTGAATGAAAAACTGGCCTCAAAAACTGGCCTCAAAAACTGGACCGGGAGCGGCCCGGGCGAATCGGCCCGTGCGTATCGGCCCGGGCGTATCGGCCCGTGCGCATCGGCCCGTGCGCATCGGATCGAGAGAAAAATGCCCGAAAGCCAAAGTAGGCTTGATCCGAATCCCGGTTTCGGTTAATTTCAAGGGAGTTGAGAGTTGTTCGGATGGGCCCAGAGGCACTTCCGGTTCAGCGTTTCGGCTCAAAAATAAGACCTAAGGGTTTTGATCAGGCTTAGTGCGTGCGGGTGTAGCTCAGTTGGTAGAGCACAACGTTGCCAACGTTGTTGTCGTGGGTTCGAATCCCATCACCCGCTCTTGGATGCCTGAAAGAAACCCTTTTTTTATTCTGTCTTCACTACCTTATTTCGCTTTGCGAGTTACGAATGTCAGCAGTCGATACCGAGGCCAAGGGCAAGTTAGATTTCAAGGTCAAGATCGATCAAACCGCGGCTTGTCAGCGGCACATCGTCGTGACGGTGCCTCGTGCAGAGATCGACCGCTACTTCCGCGAAGCCTACAGCGAGATCGCACCTCGGGCGGATTTGCCAGGATTTCGCCAAGGGAAGATCCCCCGGAAGCTTCTTGAGTCGCGTTTCAAGAAGACCGTTGCAGACCAAGTCAAAAGCAGTTTGGTCATGGACAGTCTTCAACAGATCACCGAAGGTGGAGATATCTCGGCGATTGCGGAACCCGATATGGACTATGGGGCCGTTAAACTTCCAGATTCGGGAGACTTCACGTTCGAGTTCAAGATCGAAGTTCGTCCAGAGTTTCAGTCGCCCAAGTGGGAAGGACTCAAACTGACCAAGACAGAGTTCACCTTGACCGACCAAGAGGTTGAAACCCAATTGGTTCGCACTCTCGATCGGATCACCCCGGGAGAACCCTGGGATGGCGAAGCTCAACTTGGTGATCGTCTGATTCTCGATGGGGAATTCTCTCAGGGCGGCCGTCGGATCAGCGGATTCGAGGAATCGCTGGTGATTCTTCGCGCCGAATTGAGCCTTGCCGACTGCATCATCGAAAACTTCGGCGAACTGATGACCGGTTCCAAAGAGGGCGACCGAATCTCGACCAAAGTCAAGATCATGGAAACTTCGCTCAACGAAGCCTTGCGAGGCCAGGAAGTCGATGCGACCTTCAAGGTCGTTGAGATCCGCCGGGTGAACGTCGAGGCGCTCAACAGCACCCAACTTTCTTCCTTGGGTTTTGACGATACCGAGGAGTTGCGAGATTTCGTCCGAAGCGAACTGACCCGTCAGAGCGAGTACCACCAAAACCAACTTCTACGCGACCAGATCACCAAGGAATTGACCGTCGGGGCCGACTGGGAACTGCCAACCGGAATGGTTCGACGCCAAGCCGAACGAGAACTCCAACGCCGCGTTTTAGAAATGCGACGCAACGGCTTTTCCGACGACCAAATCCGTACCGTGGTCAACTCGATGCGCCGTAACATCGAAGAACTCACCCGGGGAGCCCTCCGAGAGCACTTTGTCCTGGAAAAAATCGCAGAAGATCTGAAAATCGAACCCACCGATGAACAGTACGAAGCCGAAATCAAGTTGATCAGTGATCAAAGCGATTCGACGGTTCGACAGGTCAAGGCCAAGCTCGATCGTACCGGTCAGATGGATGCATTGCGAAACCAAATCATCGAGCGACTCGTCATCGAGCGTATCGTCGCCGCTTCGGATCTGACGACTGTCAAGGGTGACTCCATCCTCAAGAAGGAGCCCAAAGAGTTCGCCGTCGAATTCCTTGTTGCTCCGGTATCTCAGTCGCTTCCCGAAGCGAAGTACGATGATCTTCCCGAAGATGGCGCTGATGACAAAAGCCCAGTTAAACCTACCTAGTCATCGCGGCCCTGAGATGGGTCGAATCTGACATGGATGAACACAAGCCGTCCGAGGTGCCATGGAATATACTTCCCGAGGCTCTCGGAGAGCGGGAAAAAGAACGTTCGACGCCGGCCGATGAGCCTGCGTCATTGCTCTCGAATCATGATCTGCTCGAGATGATGAGGCGGACGGTCGAGCAGCTCGCAAGTAGCGATGTGTCCCGAGGCGATCTTAAAATTCTCTCTAGAACGCTGCGCGAACTACGCTATGCGTTCAAAGTCTTCCAGCCGTTCCAGCGGCGTCGGAAAGTCACCATCTTCGGTTCTGCTCGAACCAAGGATGATCATCCAGCCTATCGGCAAGCGGAATCTTTTGCCAAGCAGATGGCTCATCACGGATGGATGGTGATCACAGGGGCAGGCGGAGGGATCATGGAGGCCGGCCACAAGGGTGCTGGCCGCGAACTCTCGATGGGCCTGAATATCATGCTCCCTTTCGAGCAGTCGGCCAATCCCGTGATCGATGGCGATCCGAAACTCGTGACACTCAAGTACTTCTTCACCCGCAAGCTGATGTTCGTCAAAGAGTGCAGCGCAGTGGTTTGTTACCCGGGTGGATTTGGCACACTCGATGAGACCTTCGAGGTTTTGACACTCCTGCAAACCGGTAAGCAGTCGCTCCTACCGATGGTCTTGGTCGATGAGCCGGGTGGAACCTATTGGAAAAATGTCGAGAAGTTCTTCGGCCAGCAGTTGCTCGCCGACGGGTGGATCAGTCCCGAGGATGTCCATCTGTACAAAGTCACCGACAGCAATGAAGAAGCCGTCGAGGAGGTTCTTCGATTCTATCGTGTCTATCACAGCATGCGTTATGTCAACGATACCCTAGCGATGCGGCTGACAGGCCCCTTGAGCCCAGAGCGGCTCGATCGACTCAATACCGAGTTTTCGGATATCGTTGTTTCGGGACGCATCGAACAGGTCGCCGCGTTACCCGAGGAGAGTGGCGAACCGGAACTTGCCCAACTTCCGCGTTTGACGTTTCACTTCAACCGAAGGAATCTCGGGCGGCTCAGGCAACTCATCGACGCGATCAATCACAGCCAAACGATCTGAGGATCGATGGAGAAACCAGCGGATGGAAATTCACGATTTTTACATTCCGCAGTACCCGCTCGGAGAGCAAGAGCAAGCCGTCAAGATCATGATGCGACGGTGGTGTTCCGAGACGATCGCACCTAGATACATTCTTGGGATCGTGCATGGACTTGGAGAGCATGGGCAGCGTTATGCGCATGTAGCCGATTACTTTGTTGCCGATGGAGCCACCGTACTTGCCATCGATCAACGCGGACATGGACGAACCGGCGGAGGACTACCGCATTTCGACGCCTATCTCGATGACATCGGAACCCTGGAGTCCTACCTCCATCGCGTCTACCCAGGGATTCCAGTCCTACTTTATGGACAAAGCCTAGGCGGCAGTATCGTGATCAACTATGCGATGCGAAGGAAGCACAATCTCGCAGGGGTCATCGCATGCAGTCCGCTGCTGCGCACGACCTTTCCTCCCCCGGCATGGAAACTCAGCGTTGCCAAGCTATTGGGTCGATGGTGGCCGGGGTTGACCCTTTCGACAGCGATTGAGCCCAAGGAACTCTCGCGAGACCCACGAAGCGTTGCAGCTTATGTCGAGGATTCGATGGTACACCAACGGGTCTCAGCAGCGCTTGGACTCTCGATGCTCGAAGCGGGACAATGGGCCATCGACCATGCCTCAGAACTACAGACACCGCTGTTGCTCATGCATGGAAACGACGATCGAATCACTTCCTGTCAGGCCAGTGGTGAGTTTGCTGAGCAGGCCAAGGAGCATTGCACTTGGATCGAGTGGCAAGGTCTTTTTCACGACATGCATTGGGAGCCAGAGCGTCAAGAACTTTTTGAGGCGATGCGTCGGTTCATCGAATCGCGGGTTGTTTCCGAAGCGAATCGAGCAGCACGGACAGAATGATCACCCCTCCGGTGACGATCCTTTTGATCGGATCGGTTGCCCCAAGTTGAGCCAGCCCGGTTTGCAAAATCGAGATCACCAGGACACCGAAGAAAGTCCTGACGACCGAGCCTTGGCCCCCACGCAAGCTCGTACCGCCGATGACACAAGCAGCAATCGCGCTCAGTTCCATGCCGACGCCGGAGTTCGGATCGACCGTCGAGAGCCGAGAGGACTGCATCATCCCCGCAAGTCCGCATAGACCGCCGCAAATCGCGTAGAGGGTGACCAAGGGAGCCGTGGTGCGGATTCCGGCCATGCGGACCGATTCGGCATTCGTTCCGATCGCTACGGCGGTGCGACCTAAGACCGTTTGATGCAAGAGCCACTGACCGGCGAGCACAACCGCCGTGGCGATTAGAAAAGAGACTGAGATACCGAAAGGTGCAATCGGATCGGAGAACCATCCGAGTGAGGAGCCGACATATTTCGTGTTCGAATCGGTGATCCAGTACGCGCTGCCGCGCGCGATTTCCAGCATCCCGAGAGTCACGATGAAGGCGGGAATGCGAAACGCAGCGCTGATCCAGCCATTGAGACCACCGCAGCAAGCTCCCAGCGCGATGGCGCCCAGACTCGCCAGCCACAGCGGGAGTTTCAGATCGACCATCAACCACCCCAGGCAGCAAGCCGAGAGGGCTAGGACCGAACCGACCGACAAATCGATACCACCGGCGATGAGCACCAGCGTCATTCCAACGGCCACGACCGTGATGTCCGGAATAGAATTGGCCATGGTCAAAAGGGTCGTCGCGGTGAGAAAGTTCTTGGCAAACACACCGAAGAAGCCCAAGAGCGCGAGGATCGCGGCGAGCAGGCCGCCGTAGGTTGCAAGGGTCTGTTGGATTGCGCGGTTGGAGCTCACGGCATGGTCTTTCATCAAGGGGGTGTGGAGATTACGGGTGCCGAGTAGCCGGCAAACATCGCCTCTAGAATGGCTTGGGGTTCGTAGTTCGGGCCCGAGAAGCTCGCCGTCCAGCGCCCGTTGGACATCACCCCGATCGAATCGCACAGTCCGATAAGTTCTTCAAGATCGCTGCTGACGACCAGAATCCCTTTTCCTGCTTTAGCCAAGTTGCGGATCACTTCATAGACCTGTTGGCGTGCAGCGACATCGATACCGCGCGTCGGTTCGTCCATAAGGAAAACGGTACCATCGCGTTCGAGCCATTTGGCGAGCACCACTTTTTGTTGATTCCCGCCGCT
>Ga0208086_1000459_pt1 | contig 12224 bp, 7 predicted proteins | sample LakMenEpi06Jul10_FD_150675 | JGI IMG/M metagenome (GOLD analysis project Ga0208086, IMG submission 150675) | Freshwater microbial communities from Lake Mendota, WI - 06JUL2010 deep hole epilimnion (SPAdes) | ecosystem: Environmental > Aquatic > Freshwater > Lake > Epilimnion/Euphotic zone ...
CCGCCATTGGGATGGCTCCACTGCGGCCGCGTCGGCCCACAGACCGCGCCGCTCGCGACGGGCGAGCGATTCGGCCTCGACAAGGTCGGGATCGGGGGCGATCCTTCCGGACACCCAGGCATGGCCCTCCACGACCATCTCCCGGTTGATGTCCCGGTCGTCGATCCACAGCGTTCCGAGGAGGCGGCCATGCTGGTCGTAGCCCCGTGAGACGACGGCGACACGCCGCCCTGCCACCTTCCGCGAAAGCGCTTGCGACGATTCCCTTCCCCATGGCTGGGCCACCTCCGGTGCATCGATGCCGAGGAGGCGGATTTTGTGGGCCTGGCCTGCGGTGTCGTGGCAGGTGACCGTGTCGCCGTCGTGGACGGCACGGACGGTCCACGTGGGGCGACCGACGGCGTCGGGGATCCGGCACCGCTCCACCACGGCAGTGCCGACGGCAACGAGCGCCACGGCGGCAAACCACCACAGCCGCCAACGTGTCTTCGGCCCGCGGGGCTGGTGGCGGTTGCGACCGGAGCGGGTACCTGAGGGACCGGCTGCCGAGGATCCCCACGCCCCTGCGGAAGCTTTCGGTCTCACGCCAGCCAGTCCTCGATGATCCTTCCGTGGACGTCGGTGAGGCGGAAGTCGCGGCCACTGTGGCGGAAGGTGAGCCGCGTGTGATCGAGCCCGAGGCAATGGAGGATCGTCGCCTGCAGATCGTGGACATGGACCGGCTTTTCGACCGCCTTGAACCCGAGTTCATCGGTGGCACCGTACGCCGTGCCCCCCTTCACGCCCCCGCCGGCCATCCACACGCTGAAGCCGTGGTGGTTGTGATCGCGGCCGGAAATCTCCTTGATGTCGGTACCCGGCTGAGGCAGCTCGACGGTCGGTGTCCGCCCGAACTCCCCTCCCCAGAGCACGAGGGTGCTCTCGAGCAGCCCCAATCCGACGAGGTCGTCGAGGAGCGCACCGATCGCCCGGTCGCATTCCCTTGCCAGCCGACCGTGGTTTTTTTCGATCGCGTCGTGGCTGTCCCACGGCTGCCCTTCGCCATGCCACACCTGCACGTACCGCACGCCGCGCTCGACGAGCCGGCGCGCGATGAGCATCTGTCGCCCCTGGACGTCGTCGCCGTAGCGATCGCGAACATGCTGCGGCTCGCGGGCGACGTCGAAGGCCTCGGCCGCCTCCGACTGCATCCGCCAGGCCAGCTCCATCGACGCCAGCCGTGACTCGAGCTGCGGGTCGTGGCCGCGGCCGGCGAGGTGTCTCCGATCGAGCGCTGTCGTCAGGTCGAACTGCCGCCGCTGCGAATCGCGGTCGAGGTACGGATGGCGGACATTCTCGACGAGCTGATCAACCCGCTGCTTGGCGGTGTCGACGTAGGTTCCCTGGAAGGCGCCGGGGAGGAAGGCGTTGCGCCAGTTTTCCGTCCCCTTGATCGGATAGCCTCCGGGACACATCGCCACGAAGCCGGGCAGATTCTGGTTTTCCGTCCCCAGCCCGTAGGTCACCCACGCTCCGGCCGCGGGGCGGACGAGCCTGCTGTCGCCGCAGTTCATGAGCATCAGCGACGGCTCGTGATTGGGGACATCGGCGTGCATCGAGCGGACGACGAGGAGCCGATCGGCATGACGGGCCACCGACGGAAACAGGTCGCTGATCTCCAGACCACTTTCCCCGTAGCGTCGGAACGCGAACGGCGACGGCAGGGCGGCCCCGGTGCGACGTTCGGTGGGGAGGGTGCCCGGGACTTCCTGACCGGCGTACTTCTCGAGCGCAACCTTGCGATCGAAGGTGTCGAGATGGCTCGGGCCGCCATTGGCAAACAAGTGGATCACGGCGCGGGCGCGGGGCGGGAAGTGCGGCGCGCGGGGAGCGAGCGAGCGATGGAGACGCTCCGGGGCGCCGCCCGCGTTGGCAGGCGCGGCCTCGGCATCGAGAAGGCTCGCGGCCCCGAGCCAGCCGAGCCCGAGGCCGGTGCGGAGGAGGGCGTCGCGTCGCGTCAGCGGGTGGGGGGAGTGGGGAGGCATCGTGGTCGTCACGAGGGGATCAGTCGGTGAATTGGAACTCGGCCGAGGCGAGCACCGCCTGGGCGAGTTGCTCCCAAGGGCCGAAATCGGGCGACGATGTTCCGGCCACGGCGAGGAACGCCCTCGCGCTCTCCACTTCATCGGCATCGGGCGACCGCGACAGGCTTGCGCGCCACAGCCGGTCGATCCGCACCTCGTCCCCGGCCTCGGTGCCGGCCTCTCGCAGCGACCGGGCGGCCACCTGCCGGGCAGCGGCGACGACCAGCGGCGCGTTGAGGGCCGCGAGCGACTGTTGTGGCACGCTCGTCCGGCTCCGTTCGTGCGTCGACGCATCGGGGTTGGCGACGTCGAAGATCCGGAGGATCCCTGGCACGTCCTGGCGGTCGAGGCGCGTGTAAAGCGTGCGCCGGTGGAGGGCGTCTGTCGCCAATGGGTTGATCCCACGGCCGCCGCGGGCATTGGTGTCGAGGGTGCCGGCGGCGGCGAGAAGCGAATCACGCCATGCCTCCCAGTCGAGGCGGCGGCGGTTGGCATGGGCGAGGAGTCGATTGTCGGGATCGACGGCGACCTGCTCGGCGGAAGGGATCGTCGACCGGCGCCAGGCGCGGCTGGTGACGATCTCACGGTGGAGCCAGCGGAGGCTGAAGCGGCCTTCGTCGATGAATCGTCGAGCCAGATCGTCGAGCAGTTCCGGGTGGCTCGGTGCCTCGCCGCGGATCCCCAGATCGCCGACCGGATCGACGATCCCACGGCCGAAATGATGCGCCCACACCCAATTGACGATCAGTCGGCCGGCGAGGGGGTTGGCCGGATCGACGATCCCCCGGGCGAGGTCGAGACGACCGCTCGAGGTCCGCGAGGCGGGAGCCGCACCGAGGAGCTTGGGGAGCCGGCGCTCGACCAGCTCGCCGGGGCGACCGGGGTTGCCGCGGATGAGCACATGGCTGTCGGTGGGAGACTCGCGGTCGATCATCACCATCGCCTGTGGGGGGCCCCCCGGCGATTCCGCCTCGTGCCGCGTGATCTCCATCTTCCGCCGACGATGCTCGTTCCCCTCCTCGATCGACGCCAGTTGCATCGCTTCTCCCGGCTGCACGACGAGCGCCGTGCCGTCGCTGCCGAGTGCGTCCCGCAGCGCGGTGAGCGCTGCGGGGTCATCGGCCCCGGCTGGTGCTCCGCCGGCCCACTGCGGCGCCACGCGGGCGAACAGGCGCCCGTAGGCTTCCGCCACTCCACGGAGCGTCGTGGGGCTCGGGGAGCGGAGCTCGGCGACGACGAGCGGATTGACCACAGCCGGATCGGGTTGCTCGCCCCAGCCGACGAGGAGGGCGGCGACCGCCGGGCCGATCTCCTCGTCGCTTTTCCCCTTGAGCTGCACCCAGGGGCCGACGACCGGGTCTGTCGGGGACGCGTTCCCGATGCTCCGGGCGACACGATCGATGAGCACCTGGAGCATGTCGTAGTCGTCAGGGAGACGCGGGGGACGGTTGTCGGCCTTGCGGGGAGTGGGGCGGGCGGTTTCGAGGAGGTAATCGGCGGCATGAGCGATGGCGGCGGTCGTCCCCCGACGGCGGACGGCGTCCTCGTGCGCAGGCACCGCCGCCTTGAGCTCCGCGAGTTTGGCGTTGAATGCGTCCGCTTCCGGGCCCGGGGGGGCCGTGCCGATCACCGGCAGCTCGGCGGGGATCTGGCTCGAGGCGAAGATCCCGTAGAGGCCGTAGTAGTCGGCGGCGCTCACCGGTTCGTATTTGTGGTCGTGGCAGCGTCCGCAGGCCACCGTCAAGCCGAGGAGCCCGCGGGTCACCAGATCGATGCGGTCGTCGATGATGTCGTGGGGATTACCGAGAAACGTACGGCCGACGGTGAGAAAGCCGAGCGCGGCCAGATCGGCCTTGGCCGCCGGAGGCTCGACGAGATCGGCGGCGAGTTGGAGCGTCACGAACCGGTCGTAGGGCATGTCGGATGCGAGCGCGCCGACGACCCAGTCCCGGTAGGTCCAGGCAAATGGGTAGCGGGGATCCTGGTTGCCGAAGGCGTAGCCCATCGTGTCGGCATACCGCGCGAGGTCGAGCCAGTGGCGGGCCCAGTGCTCGGCATGCTCCGGGGAAGCGAGGAGTTCGGCGACGAGGGCAGCCCAAGCCTCTTCGGTGGGGTTGGCGGCAAACGTGTCGATCCGCTCGGCCGGCGGGGGCAGCCCCGTGAGGTCGACCCAGAGCCTGCGGACAAGCGCGCGGGGATCTGCCGGCGGAGCGGGCTGGAGTCCCGCCGCGACGATCTTCGCCGCCACGAAGCGATCGATCGTGCTCCCCCAGTCGGCGCTCGCGGCGGGATCGAGGTCGGCAGGAGGGGCGGGAGCCTCGTGGCGGACGAACGGCTGAAACGACCAGTGGCGCTCCCGTGCCCAGACGAGCCGCGCGTCGATGTCGGCCGGGATCGCGTCACTCGCCACGGCAGGGCCGTCCGCCCCGGCGCCGCTCCAAGGAACCCCGGCTGCGATCCAGGCTTCGAGGATCTCCATCTCCGCGGCAGGGAGTGGTTCGTCAGGCGGCATCGCCGGCTCGGCTTCCCGGCGGACCACCTTGACGATCCGGCTGGCTGCCGGATCGCCGGGCGTGAGGATCGGCCCCGAGTCCCCCCCCGCGAGGACTGACGGAAGGTTGTCGAGCCGCAGTCCCCCTTCCGCCACCCGCTCGCCATGGCAACCCTGGCAGCGGGCGATGAGGAGCGGCCGGACCTTCTCCTCGAAAAGCTTTTCCTGCTCGGGCGACGGCGCGGGCGCCGCACCGATCCGTGGGGCGACGATCGCCGCCGCGAGGCAAAGCACCACCGACAAACCCGCCGCTCGGCGCGCCGCCGGCCGCGGAGGTGGGGCACGGCGGATGGGGCGATCGTTGAAACGCATGGTGGATGTGACGGTGGCCCTGAGGCCGATCCGCCACCTCTTGATTCTAGGTCACCATCGGCGGACTTCGACATCCCGCCTGCCGACACCGCGGAAGTGGTGGACTGTCAACGGCTTGCGACCCGGCTCACAGGCCTTCAATCGCTGCTTGTGACCTTCATCGCGAGCCAGCCGACGGTCTCGCCCCGCCAGTTCTTCAAAGGGGGCACGCGAAGGTCGGAGAGGAGATCGCGTTCGTCCGCCGTCGGGGCGGGGAGAAACTCGATGAGCAATGCCGCCATCGCCACCTCACTTGCGCGCAGGGAGCCATCCTCCGTTTTGAGGGCGATCCCCAGTCCTGCTTCGGGGACTGCCGCGGCCAGCACCCCCTCGGCCCCCGACTTGAGAAACACCCGTCTGCCGCAGCCCGCCGTCACGCGGGTGTCGAACCGCCCGGCGCCGGCGATCAGCAGCGGGTGATCCGCCACCGCGCGGCGGAGGCGCTCGCAGGCCGCGTGTCTCGACGTCGAGAGTTGGCCACCGGTGCCGATCCGGGCGAAGGCCGTCGCCAGGCTGGCAAGCGGCACCGCGTAGGTCGGGATCGAGCAGCCGTCGGTCCCGCGATTGCGCGCCGACAACGGCACGCCCAAGACCTCGGCAAGCGTCGCCGTGACGAGCCTCTGTACCGGATGATCCGGACCGACGTAACCGGTGGGATCGAGCCCGAGGTGGCGGGCGACGGCGAGGAAGCCGGCGTGCTTGCCGGAGCAGTTGTTGTGGAGTGCGGAGGGCTCGGCTCCCGAGCGTGCCAGGGCCCGGGCGCTCGACTCGTCGAGGGGCCAGTGGGCACCACACTCGAGGGCGCCCGGGTCGAGTCCCGCCTTGGTGAGCATGTTCCGGGCCGTCTCCACGTGGAGCGGTGTGCCGGAATGGGAACTGCAGGCGAGTGCCAACTCGGCCGGGGTGAATCCGAACCGGTCGGCAGCACCACTCTCCAGAAGCGAGAGCGCCTGGATCGATTTCACCGCCGAGCGGGGGAACGTCGGCCGCTGCGGGTCCCCATGCCAGGCGACGAGGCTGCCGTCGTCCCGCCCGATCACGGCGTGAATCGCGTGGGTCGACTCGGTCTCCTTGCCGCGAATCACGCCGACCTCCAGGGGAGGCCGGCCCTGGACCGCGGCAGCGGGCATGGGATGGCTGCGCATGGGAGGAATCGAGTCTGGCCCCGGGGGGAGGGCAAGGGTCCGCCGGACCGCGGCGGCCGGCGTTGGGGGGAGGAAAGCGCCAGCATAGAATGACGGTCGGTCTGACACGTATTCCAATCCCACGGGTTCCGCATGGCGATCTTTCGGCCAGACACCCTGAGGCGGCCTGTCTCGCGGCGGGAGTTGATCCGGGTCGGGGGGCTCGGCAGTCTGGCCCTCGGCCTCCCGACGCTTGCCGCCGGCCGGGCCGTCGCGACCGGGCTTGCAGGACGCCCGCGGGCGACGTCGTGTCTGATCATCTTTCTGTCCGGCGGGCCGCCGCAGCACGAGACCTTCGACCCCAAACCGGCCGCGCCGATCGAGATCCGTGGGCCGTTCCTCCCGATCGCCACGAGCGTCCCCGGAGTGCAGTTCAGCGAACTTCTCCCGCGGACGGCGGCCCTGGCCCACCGGATGTGCGTCATCCGCTCGATGACGACCGGCATCCACTCCCATTCCACGAGCGGCTGCTTCATGCTCACCGGCCACGAGCCGACGAGCGTGGCCGAGAGTGTCCCTCCCAGCGCCCAGGATTGGCCGAGCCTCGCCGGTGCCGTCGGCGCGCTTGCCCCTTCGGTCCGTTCTCCGCTCGATGCGGTCATCCTCCCGGAGCCGATTTTCAACAATCCGGCGATCCCCTGGCCGGGCCAGAACGGCGGCTTCATGGGGGCGGCGTGGCATCCTCACATCCTCCGCTGCGATCCGTCGCAGGCGCGGATCGAGATCGAGGGTCTGTCGGCGGCGTCGGAGATGACCGAACTGCGACTCAACGACCGTCACGCGCTCCTCGCCCAAGTCGATCGGATGCTCCGCCGTGGACTCAACAGTCCGGCGATGGCGGATCTCGACCGCTTCCAACAGGAAGCCTTCGATCTCCTCCATGCCGGCTCCACACGCGAAGCGCTCGAGATCGAGCGCGAGCCGGCGGCGTCGCGCGACCGCTACGGGCGGGGGAAGTTCGGCCAGAGCGTGCTCCTCGGACGGCGATTGATCGAGGCGGGGGTGAGGCTCGTCCAGGTCAACTGGCCGCGCGAGCCCGGGGACACCGCCGCCGGCAGTCCGCTTTGGGACACCCATCAGGACAACGCCGGCCGGCTGAAGAACGTCCTCTGCCCGCAGTTCGACACCGCCTACTCCGCGCTCCTCGAAGATCTCGACGCGCGTGGCCTCCTCGACGAGACGCTCGTCGTGGTGATGGGGGAGTTCGGCCGCACTCCCACGATCAATCCCGCCGGTGGTCGTGACCATTGGGGGAGCGTGTTCTCGGTGGCCTTGGCGGGCGCCGGGGTGCCCGGCGGCGTGATCGGCGCCAGTGACGACCGCGGTGCGGTGCCTGCCGACCGTCCCGTCCGCCCCCCCGATCTGGCCGCGACGATCTTCCAACTCCTCGGCATTTCCCCCGACCACGAATTCCGTGATCCGTTCGATCGCCCCTTGAGCGTGGTCTCTGGCGGGCGGCCGCTGCGGGAGATCGTCGGCGGATGATGGATCAGCAGACCGGCCGCGGAGCGTTCCCTGATTCGTTCTCGGCTCGTGCGACGGCGCTCGTGCTCCTCGTCGTGATCGCTTACCTGCCCGCATTCGGCGGGGGATGGTTGTGGGACGACGACATCCTGATCACCGCCAATCCCCTCGTCACGGATGCCGACGGGCTCTCGGGAATCTGGTTGCACAACACCTCCCCCGACTACTTTCCCGCGACGCTCACGACGTATTGGGTGGAGTACCGGCTGTGGGGCGACTGGGCCCCCGGCTACCGCGCCGTGAACATCCTCCTCCATGCGGTGAACACGGTCCTCGTGTGGCGGATCCTCCTGCGGCTCGGGGTGCCGGGGGCGTGGCTGGCGGCGGCGGTGTGGGGCATCCATCCGGTGACGGTGGCTTCGGTGGCGTGGATCGCGGAGCGGAAAAACACGCTGTCGATGCTGTTTGGATGCCTGTCGGTGCTCGCTTGGCTGCGCTTCGAGGAGACGGGGGAGCGGCGCTCCTACGGATGGTCCCTCGTTTCGTTCGTCGTGGCACTCCTCGCGAAGACGTCGCTGGTGACGTTGCCGTTGATCTTGCCTTTGCTGACATGGTGGCGACGGGGCCGGTTGACGCCGGCTGACCTCGTGCGGACCGTGCCGTTCCTCCTGGCATCGTTCATCCTCGGGTTCGTGACGCTCTGGTACCAGATGGCGCAGGCGACCGGTCCGTCGGCGGGGGCGCTTGCCACCATCCTCGCATCGCTGCCACGGGGAGGAGTGCTCGCCGGCCGGGCGGTGGCGTTTTATCTCTGGAAAGATCTGTGGCCGACGAAGCTCGCGATGGTGTACGGCGTCTGGCCGCTCGAGACCGTGCGGCCTTCCGCGTATCTGCCGACGCTCGCGGTGGTGGCAGTGCTCGCGGGGCTGTGGTGGTCCAGGAAGTCGCGCTGGGCGCGGGCCGGTTTCGTGGCGGCTGCCGTCTACGTGCTTGCCCTGTTGCCGATCCTCGGTTTTCTCCCCGTCACCTACATGAAGTCGTACGCCTCGGCGGCGGACCATTGGCAGTATGCGGCGCTCGTCGTGCCGGTGGCGATCGTCGTGGCGCTGTGGAACACGATGGGGGAACGGTGGCTTTCCGAAGGGGCGAGGCGAGGGGCGGAGGCGGCCGTCATGGTTCTCCTCGGCATCCTCAGCTTCCGCCACGCCGCCACCCATCGCTCCCCGAGGGCCTTGTGGAGCCACAATCTCACCGTCGCCGATGTCTGGGCCGCCCGCGTCGGCATGGCGCGGGCGTTTTCCGAAGAGGGGAATGCCGCCGCGGCGATCGCTGAGGGTAGGCGTGCCGTCGAACTCTACCCGGCGGCAACCCCGGCCTGGATCGGTCTCGGCGCGATCTACACCGATGAAAAACGATATGCCGAGGCAGTCCACGCTTACCAGATCGCCATCGATCAGGGGGGCGCGGACAAGCTCTTCGGTTTGGCCGGCTTGGCGGCCGCGCTCGGCGGCGACATCGCACGGGCCGAGACCTTCTTCGCCCGCGGCGCGGCCAAACTGCCGCGCGACGCGAAGATCCGCATCGACTGGGGGATGGCCCTCTCGCAACTCGGCCGACATCGGGAGGCTCTGGCCCGCTACCGCGATGCCTTGGCGATCGACCCTGGGAAGACCGAGGCGATGAACGCGCTGGCATTTCTCCTCGCCTGCCATCCCGGGGAGACAAGCGACGCGAGCGCCGCGGACGACGCCACCGAGGCGGTCGAACTGGCGCGGAAGGCCTGCGCGGCGACCGATGACGTCGATCCGGCGTTCCTCGACACGCTGGCGACGGCGTTGGCCGCCGGTGGCGATTATCCCGCGGCGGCCGCCGCCGCCGATCGTGCCGTCGCCTTGGCCGAGCAAGGGGGCGACGACCAACTCGCCGCCGAGATCCGTTCGCATCGCGAACTGTTCCAGGCCGGAAAGCCGTATCGTCCGGAGTGAAGGCCGCAGCCGGTTCAAGTCGCGGTCGGCTCCGCGAACACGACGTCCACGTCCGCGACCCCGGGGCAGGCCTGGAGCGACCGCACAAGCGCGTGGCCGTCGCCGTCTTGCTTCAACCTCCCGGTGAAGACGAGTTCGACGAGCGTTCCCTTCTTCACCGTCTCGATCCGCCGCGGTCGCAGGGCGTCGAGGTGCGTCGAGAGGACCTGCTGGATCGGTCCGGCAGGCGCGTCGGGGGTCGTCCGCACCGATACGCGGCAGGACGGGGTGGGCACACGTGCCTCGGGGGCGTTCTTCGAAAACGCCCAGGCGATCGTCGCGGCGATCGGCATGCCGATCAGCGGGACGACGATGAATCCGGCGCCGACGGCCAGACCGACGGCCACGGCGAGGATCACGAACGCCGTGTCGCGCGGATCCTCGACGACGCTCCGGAAGCGGACGATCGCCAGCGCCCCGACGAGGCTGAAGGCCCGTGCGGTGTTGTCGCCGATCGCCAGGGTGATCATGGCGATGACGACCGCGAGGAGGAGGAGCGTCTGCGAGAGGTCGGTCGCAGCGGCGGCGTGCCGGCGCCGGGTGGTGGAGTAGATGATCGACACGAAGCTCCCCAGCACGAGCGCGGCCAGGAGCCTGATGACGATGTTCATCCAGCGGAGTTCGGCATCGCTCGGAAAGGCGTCTGTGAACCAGGCGGTCATCTGGGGTGATCCTGCGTGGGGCGGGAGGATTCGGCAGGGTATGGACAACGTGCCCCGCCGCTCGAGGCGGCGGTCGACACTCCCGAAACACCTCGGCTTTTTCGGAGGCGTCCCGGGTGCAAAAAGGGCATGGACGACATTCTCCACGGACCGTCAGCGTCAGCGGCCGGCGGCGGCATCCTGGGAATGGATGGCGGCGTCGGACCGGGGGAGGCTTGCCTCCCGGGCATGGGCGATCCATCATGTCCCCGCCGGGGCGATCGCGATACCCCAGGCAGGTCGGCGGCTGCCACTCCCAGCGCCGGAAGCCCCCGCAGATCCGGCCGTCCTGTGGCGGCTGGCGCGGCGTGCGGGGCCCCGAGGTCGACCAGGATCGCGCCGGTGAACGCCCCTGTTCGAGAGCCTGCCAAACCTTCCCGGCCGGAGTGACCGATGACAGCACGGTGGTTGCTGGCGTTCGTGCCCCTGGCGATCGCCCTGGCCTGGCTCGATGTGCCACCGAGCTTCGTCTGCGCCGCGGCCCTCGCGGCGATCGTGCCGCTGGTCGGTCTGATCGGCGACGCCACCGAGCACCTCGCGGCGCGACAGGGGCCGGTGGCCGGTGGGCTCCTCAATTCGACTCTCAACAACCTTCCGGAACTGATCATCGGGGGGGTGGCCCTCTCCAACGGGCTCAGTGGCGTCGTCAAGGCGTCGCTCACCGGGGCGATCCTCGCCAATCTCCTCGTCAGCCTCGGCATCGCGCTGCTGGCCGGAGGACTGCGGCATGGCGAGCAACGGATCGACCGCCGGCGGTTGAGCGTCAGCGCCTCGATGCTCATGATCTGCGCCTTCTGCTTCATCGTTCCCGCCGTGTTCACGCTCGGGGCCCCGGAGGGGACGCGAGGATTGTCGGTGGAGATGTCGGTGGTGCTCCTCGGCATGTATGTCGTCAACCTTGCCGTCACGCTGTTCGCCGCGGGGAATGACACGGGATTGCTCGCGGCCGAGCAGCACGACGACGGAGCGAAAGCGCGGTCCTCGTGGCGGAGCCTCGGTGTGCTCGCGGTGGCTGCGGTGTTCCTCGCGATGGTGAGCGACGCGCTCTCGGCGGCCCTCGTGCCGACGGCGAGGAGCCTCGGGCTCTCCGACACCTTCAGCGGCATCGTTTTTCTCGGCGGCATCGGCAGCCTCGGCGAGATCCTCGCGAGCCTCCGCTTCGCCCGTCAGGGGAAGCCGTCCCTCGTCCTCTCCTCGACGGTCGGATCGACGATCCAGATCGTCCTCCTCGTGGCGCCGCTGCTCGTCTTCGCCGGGATCCTCCTCGGCCAGCCGATGGATCTCGCCTTCACCTCTTTCGAGGTGGTGGCGATCGTGCTCGCCACGGTGATCACGCGCGAGCTGATCCAGGACGGCCGGGCGAATTGGTTCGAGGGGTGCCTGCTGCTCGGCGTGTACGTGATCCTCGCGATCGGCTTTTTCCATCTGCCTGACTGACACCTCCCACCTCGGGCCACGACCATGGCGCACGGTTCCCGTCTGTTGATCTTCGCGGTCGCCCTCTGCATCGGCCGCGGTGTCGCGGCGGCGGATGCCGACGCGCCTCCTCCCCTGCCGCGGCGCGTCGGCCGGTTTTCCCAAGCCGTGCCGCTCCACCGCTCGCTGCCCCCCGGCCTGCCCGACCGCTTCGTCCCCGAACGTGTCTGGCTCGATCCGACGGGGAGCGTGAGGATCCTCTCGAAGGGTGCCGTCCACCGGTTCGTAGGCGGGCGGTTCGAGACGCTGCCGGACGACGCCCCGCCTCCGCGGGACGGCGGCGACGATCTGGCGGGGGTGGAATCCGCAGACGCCATCCGTCAAAGGGCCGCGAGCCGTGACGGCAGCGTGGCCCTGGCGACGGCGGGCGGCTTGTTCGAGCGGATCGGCGGTGGCCGTTGGGAGAAGCT
>Ga0208086_1000463_pt1 | contig 12189 bp, 3 predicted proteins | sample LakMenEpi06Jul10_FD_150675 | JGI IMG/M metagenome (GOLD analysis project Ga0208086, IMG submission 150675) | Freshwater microbial communities from Lake Mendota, WI - 06JUL2010 deep hole epilimnion (SPAdes) | ecosystem: Environmental > Aquatic > Freshwater > Lake > Epilimnion/Euphotic zone ...
GGCAGTCACGGCGAAGCGCCATGACCGAGCGCGTTCAGGCCCCGAGGGATTGCCGGTCGGCGATCCGTGCCCTATTGGCCCAGTTTTTCGAGTTCCCCGGCTCCTCGAGCGTCACACCCATGGCCAAAAACGCACAATGGCTCCCGCCCGTCCCGTTCGGTGACTCACACGCGAGGATCAGCAAGGACTCCTCCGGCTGCCACAGGGCGCTCAACGAGGCTATTCCTTCGCTCCGTTCGTGCGATCCGATCGGCAATGCCGACCAGTTTCGGCAGCGGGCGATCACCTGCCGGCTCAAGGAGCTCTGCCTTGTGGCGACAGCCAACACACCGATGAGTGTGAAGGCCGAACGCAACGACCAAACCCTCCTTTTGGTTCCTTTCCACGGCAGCACCACGCTCCGGTCGGGGACGATGAGCCTCACGGGAGTCGCCGGAGAGTCCGCGATCTTCGTCCGCGGCCGCAACCGAGCCGGCGACACGATCAACCGCGCGGTGCGGTCGTCGCTGTGCATCGCGCTCGACATCAACCGTCTGGCCCGCACCGTCCGCGACATGCTGGGACTCGCTCCGAACGACGACATTCCGGTCGACTTCGAGAAGGACCGGACGGTGCCACTGATCCACGGGGAGGTGTCTTTCGACACCACGCTCCGCCGGCTTTGCAACACCGTCGATGCACACGTGCGTCAGCCGGCGCTGTTGCTGATGATGGGGATCGACGATGCGTTCTACCGGACGATCGCCATGGCACTGGCACCAGCGACCCTCCTCCCTGCGGTCCTGCATGCCGCGGATGCCGATGACGATGCCGAGCGAATCCGCAAGGTCTGCGACCACATCAAGGCCCACATCGCCGACCCGATCCATCTGACCGATCTGGAGCACGTTTTCGGCAGAGGAGCGAGGACGCTTCAACTCGCCTTCCTCAGACGCCTCGGCGTCTCACCCACCCGGTGGATCAGAGACCAGCGACTCGAGCTCGCCCGGCAGCAGCTCGAGTCGGCTGACAACGAGACCTCCGTCGCAGCGATCGCGACTCGATGTGGATTTGCGAGGCTCGCCACGTTCACCCGCGAGTACACCGCACGTTTCGGTGAACTCCCTTCCAAGGTGCTCGATCGCCGCCGTGCTTGATCGAGGCCGGCCCGCACCGCTCCTTCAGCCCTGAGCTTCTCCCCGAGCCCGCGGGGAGCCCACTCGCCGGCCGGTTTTCTCCGAGCATTTCACCTGACGCGGGACGCCGCGGGCGTTCTGCGCCGGGCAGATCGCGGCGAACACGATGAATTCGCGGGAAAACGCGCCGTGATCTGCGTGCCGCGAAGCGCACCGGAGCAGTTGGCCCGGAGCGGAATTGCGCGAAGTGTATTGCGCAATGCGCTCGTTCGATTGCGCGAAGTGTCTATCGCCACCGCTTGGCCAGCCGATCGCTCGGCTGGCCAAGAATCTGTTTTTCTCGTGAAACCGATGGTTTTTTCGATTCCTTGACGAACCGGGGAAAAAGTTTCTCGGGCGGCATCTTGCAAATCGTTCTGGTTGCGTCATCACTCCCTTCCTGACCATCCACGAGTCTCCATGCAGCGCGGGCATTCCATGCCGCCTCGTGAAGCCTCGGGAGGGACGAAGTGATGGTCGGTGGTTCCGGTGTCTTTGGTGCAAACGGCACGATGCCCTTTAACACGAGTCGACTCATGACGAGTTCAACGCGTTCGCTCATTGTCTTTCTGGCGGCTTTCTTCGGCTTTGCCACGCTGCAAACCAGCGGACGGACGGCAGAGATCGGCTGGACTTCTCCAGCCGGGGACAACTCACCGTCCTCGACCATCTGGCTCAACGACACGTCCGGCGCGACCTCCTACAGCGACGGACTTCTCCGGCTGAACGGTTCGCGGGACGGGTTGGCCATCACCGGTCAGCAGGGCGGCGTCATGAGCCTTTCCGGCCCCATGTCCGTGTTTCGTTCGAGCGAGACCACTGGGACGCAGTCGCTCAATGTCGGCACGGTCACCAGTACGGGCGATTGGCAGATCGGGGGAACAGGCGGACTGGAAGTCAATTCCCGGATCGTCGATGCGTCCACGGAAGCATCAAGGCTGACGAAGTCCGGTGCCGGCACACTGGTGGTCAACGGCGTCAACACCTACAGCGGTGGCACCGTCCTTTCCGAAGGAACCCTCGTCGCCGGCAACGGCAGTGCGTTTGCCAGCGGCTCGCTGGAACTCAACGGCGGCACTCTCGCTTCGGCGGCCGAAGGTTCCGAGTCGGAAACATCGTTCGCCAACAGCGTTGCCATCGCCAACAACATGACTTTCGGTGACGCTCCCTACATGGGCGGCATCGGCTTCAGCGGCCCTGTCGACCTCAAGGGCGGCGTCCGAACCTTCACGATGGCTTCGAACGTCACCATCGACGGCGTCGTCGCCAACGGTGGTGTGGTCAAGTCCGGTGCTGGCTCGCTGACGCTGACGGGAGCCAACACCTATGCCGACGGCACGAGCCTCGTCGACGGGACGCTTTTCGTCGGAAACGACGCCGCCCTCGGCACGGGCGACGTGACCCTCGGCGGCAACACCTCGCCGACGATTTCCTCCGATGGCAGCGACGCATCCTCGGCACGCGTCTTCGCCAATAACGTTTCCATCGAGGGGAACGTCACGTTCGGTGACGGCAGCAACGCCGGTGCGATGCTGTTTGCCAGCTCCGCGAGTCTGGGCAACACCGGCGAGAAGCGGTCGTTCACGGTCAACGCCAACACCACCTTCGCTGGGTCGGTCAGTGGCGGCTCGGGTATCGCGAAGTTCGGTCAAGGCACTCTTACGCTCTCCGGGAGCAATTCCTATTCGGGTGGCACCACCTTCGCTTCGGGGATGATCCGGGCCGGAGACGACGCTTCGTTCGGGTCGGGGGCCTTGACGTTCGCCGGCGGGGCCATCGGATCCGCCGACGCGAGCCCCCATACGTTTGCAAACTCGATGGTGTTCCTCGGCGACCTGACCGTCGGCGACTATATCGACTCCATCGGGGCGCTCACGTTCACGAGTCAGCTCGACCTCGGGAACGCCAATCGTCGAATCACGACGAAGTCGAATGCGACTTTCACCGGGGCGATCGCCAACGGTGGCATTACCAAGGACGGCCTCGGCTCGCTCATCCTCACCGGGACGAACACCTACTCCGGTGGCACGATCCTCAGCGAAGGCTCGACGTTCGTTTCGAACGACTTCGCGTTCGGCACCGGTGTTCTCGCATTCAATGGTGGAATCCTCGGCTCGACCTCCGGCAATCGGTCCTTCAGCAACTACATCACGATGGAAGCCGGGGCGGTGCAGTTCGGAGATGCCGATCACCGGGGTGCGTTGACGTTCGTGGGGCTGACGGCCCTCGATCGCGGCGAGCATCGGTGGAACGTCGTCGCCAACACCGACTTCACCGGTGTCGTGAGCGGCGACGGGGCGAGGATCCTCAAGGACGGCGAGGGCATCCTCACGCTCACGAACGTCAACTCGTACGACGGCGGCACCGACCTTCTCGACGGCACCGTCCGCATCGCCAACGACTACTCGCTCGGCAGCGGCCTGATCACGTTCGGAGGTGGTGCCCTTGCATCCTCCACCCGCGAAACCCGCGCGATCTACAACGACACCGCCTTTTCAGGCAACGCCACCATTGGCGACGATGCCCGCAACGGGGATTTCGTCTTTCTCGGCGCCCAAAACGATCTCGGCAGCGCCACCCGGACGATCACGACGAACGTGGCGACGACGTTCGCCAACGGCCTGGCCGGTTCAGGGGGCCTTATCAAAAGCGGCAACGCGAGCCTCACGCTTCGGGGGGTCAGCACCTACACCGGGGAGACCCGCATCGACGCCGGCAAACTCGTCCTCGACGGATCACTCGCCTCCAAGGGGGTGCTGGTGGGTGCAGGGGCTGTCCTCGGCGGCCACGGACGATTCGACGGCGTGCTTTCCGGTGCTGGTAGCGTCGATCCTGGCAACAGCCCCGGTATCCTCACCGTCGGCCAGGTCGACCCGCGTACCGCGGGGAGCACCTCCTTCAACTTCGAGTTCACGCAGACCGGCGCTCCGACATGGAGCAACGCCGGAGCGAGCGGGAACGACGTGCTGCGGATCACCGACACGGCGACGCCGTTCCTTTACTCGTTCGACAACTCCAATACGGTCAACCTCTACTTCAACTCCGACGTCACTGCCACCTTCACCTCCTCGAGCTACGTGACCCTGCAGGGTGGTTTTTTCACGGACAAGAGCGATTCCAACAGCCTGGCTTCGGCGATCGCCGGTGCCAACTTCCAGTACTACTTCGAGAGCCCGACCGGTTCGGTCCTCTACAACGGCGCCAAGTACTCGACGCAGGCGGAGGCCCGTTCGAGCGGCCTCCTCCCCGCCTCGGGTCAACTGTTCTCAGTTCGTACCGTGCGGGTGCCCCTGGCGAACTTCGACGGCCAGGCCGTCATCAACGGCTGGGTGATGCAGGTGCTCTCCCGCGGGACGCTTGTGATCGGTGCGGTGCCCGAAATCGACCCCGCTACGGGTGCCAATGCTCTCTCGCTCGTCGCTGGGGCTCTTGCGATCTTCGAGCAGCGGCGGCGGCGACTGGCCCGTGCATCCACAACTGATGGTTCCGCGCCCCTCAACTGAAGATTCCCCGCGTGGGTTGACTCTTTGCCGGTGATCAGCGTCTCGATCCGATCCCAGTTTTGTGAAGGAGTACACGCATGATGGTCTTCTTCGACGCCGAGGCCGCGGTCGATCTGGGTGGAGTGCGCACCGGTTCTTCGATCCCGCTCTCGCGTCTGGAGTGTGTTCCCGGTCACCTTTCGTCGATCGTGCTCTCGTCTGATGCGTCCGTGCGACGTCGTCTCGAGGCCGCGACCGAGCTTGCCGGCTGGTCGATTTGCGACGCGCCCGTCGATGGTGCGGACTTCGACAACCTCTCCGTCCGCGATTTCCAACTCGTGGTCGTCGATCTGGCCAACCCGTTCGACGGCGATCTCGCGTTCGCAAAGGCTGCTGCGGAGCGGATCGCGTCGCGTCCGGAGACGCTGCTGGTGGTCTGTGGCGACGACGACTCTGAAGCCCACGAGATCTGGTCGAGGTGCCAAGGGGCTTTTTGCCATCTCTCCGGCAACGTGTCCGGCGATGCCCTCGTGTCGCTGTTCAACAAGGCCCGGGCCTCGGCTCACCGTCACACGTCCCGTGCCGTCCGCTGCCGTATCTGAAACCGTGGCATTGCCTGCCCCGCTTTGAGAAGGCGAGGTTTGGTCGGGTTACCCGGCGGTCGTCAGTCCGCTCGAGCGTCTGGCCGCCAAGCGAAACGTCAGCCCGTTCGGCGATCTTTGTCGCGAGTCGCGCATTGGAGAGCGGACTTGCGACGAAAGGCTCGCTAGGCCCTGGACTCGGGATGGTCGCCCTGGCCTCGGGCAAACGGCGGTGCAGACACGCGTGAAGCCACCTCGGGCGCCAGCCTGGGGCGGGGCTAGGCCGCACAGGGCCGTTTCGAATGCCGGCGGCCAGAGCAGACCGCTGCGCAGGCGATCTGGCCCCGACGGAAGCGACGACGATGCGGGGTGGCCCCGGGCCTTCGAGAGTCGGGGCGAGGACAGTGCCGGCCGCGACGGTGTCGAGCACCGTCACCCTGCCAGGCTGGTCAAGGTTCCCCCTGCCAGAGGCCACATGAGGGCCGGCTGGCCGCGAAAGCGATCGTCTCCGCAACATCCGCCCATGGCAGGAAAGGGGACGTGGCAGGCCTCGATAACCTTCCTGGGCGCGTCCCAACTCACTGCGGACCAGGCCCGAGGGCCTGCGATCGGTCGTCAGCCCGCCGGGGCTTCGGCAAGGAGCTTTTCGAGTTCTGAGAGCCGACGCTGATCGGCAGCGGAGAGCCACCGACTCCGCAAGCCGCCCGCGATCGAAGCGGCAAATGCCGTCCGGGCCTCGGAGAGTTGGCCATTGGCGGCTTCGATGATAGCCAGATGGAGTTGCCTCAGCGGCGTCGGCTGGACGACGGCAGTCCGAATGTCTTCGAGGGCACGGACGGGCTGGCCGTTGAGCACGCGGATCATCGATCGAGTGTCGAGGAGCTCGGAATCCGGCCCCAACACCCTGATCGCCCTGTCGATCAGCGACGATGCCTCCTGAGCGGTTTCTGCGGTCGCCAGCAGCCAGGCAAGGTTTGCGGCCACACGCCCCGACTCTTGCTCGTTGAGCTGGCCGGAGGCGAGGAGCTTCCGATAAATCGCTTCGGCCTCACCCGGATCGCCGATCCGCTCGGCGATCGAAGCACCGCGAAACTCGATCTCAAGATTGCCGGGGTTCTCGCGGCGGGCCCGCTCGAGGATCGCCTTGACCCTCACGACGACGTCGGGATCGAGTGACGGGGACCCGTTTTGGAGGATCGTCTGGATCGCCCCGAGGACCCTGGGAAAGGGGAATTCCCCGATCACGCCGGCAAGGAGGTCGACCGCCTCGCGCGTCCGCCCCCGGCGGCCGAGAAATGCGGCACGATCGAAGGCGCCGAGCGTCGTCAGCGAAGCGTATTCCTCGTAGAAGCGCCCTGCAGCTTCGTGGAAACCAAGCTCCTCGGCCGCAACGGCTCCGGCTAGCAGACGGTCGAAGTTTTCCTTCCGGACCCGTTCATCGGGAAGCAGTTTTTGGAGGGCGCGCTCGATCTTGGGCTGGTTCCCCTCCGCCACCGCCAACTTCAGCTCCAGTCGACGCGTGGCGACCGAATCCTTCTCTCCGACGCGCGACCGTTCCATCCACTGCCGCGCCCCGAGGAGATCGCCATGGTCGATCAGTCCGTCGACGAAAAAAGCCCGCAGAGCGGGAGTGGCATCCTCGGAGAGGCTGATGTCGAGGAGCTCCTTTCGAGCCGCCTCCCAATTCCCGAGCCGGGCTTCGCTGCGGGCGAGCATGAAGCGCTCATCGACGGAAAGCGGACGTCGCTCGCCGAGTTTCTTGAGGAGATCGATGGTCTGCCGCCAGTGAACCGGCTCTCCCCGCGCGTTCACAAAATCGGCAACGACGGCGAGATCCTCCGTGGTGGTGGGCCCCTCGTCATCAGGATCGATCGCCATCAAGCCGAGTGCTTCCTGAAACTCCAGATACGTGCCCTTCGCCAGATGGGCAGCAAGCAGCCGCTTGGCCCACACGGCCGTCGATGTCCCTCGGGCAATCTCGAGGCTGAGGATCCGCCGCAATTCCCCGCAGGCTTCATCCTCCCGACCGGCACGGAGCATCAGCTCTGCCAGGTTTCTCGCGGCATTGAGATCCTCCGGTGCAGCCTCGACCCTGGACCTCAGGATCGATTCAGCCTCCGAGAAGTCCTCGATCGCCTCGAGGGATCGCAGGGCGAAAAGCTCCCGCTGCTCGCCTTCGAGGGCCTTCTCCGCGACCCGGATCGCTTCGCGGGCATCGCCGCGCATCCCCTGGGAAACGAAGAACCGCACGATGGCCAGCCTGCAGTCGATGCGGTCGGGCGCGACGAGGATCGCCCGTCGAAATGCCAGTTCCGCCTCCCGCGGCCGGCCACAGCTCCCGAGCAGCCGGCCGTACCACATCCATTGGAGGGGATCGCGGCACTCATCCGGAGTGATCCGTTCCCCTCGGGCGAGGGCGGCAGATACCCTCCCCGAACGGACCTCCATGTCAGCGAGAATGCGTTCGATGGCGACCCCGCCTCGTCCCTCGAGTTCCCGGATGACCTCCCGCGCCTCCTCGAAGCGCCCCGCCCCGTGGAGCATCAGCGCAAGACGGCGGAGCGTGGCCCACTGCCGGCCACCGAGATCGATCGCTCTTTGCATCTCGCCGATCGCGAGATTGCGGTCCCCTTGGAGCTCGGCGATCTCGCCGAGCAACCGGGGGACGGCCCCCCACCGTGGACGGTCGTTGGCCACCTCCACGAGCAGGAATCTCGCTTCCTCGAGGTCTTGGCTCTCGACCTCCGCCAAGGCGGCCCCGACCACGTCATCGGCGAGTCGGTCACGCCGCCGCTCGAGCACCGAGGCCACGAGCCTCACCGCCTTGCCGTACCTGCCGTTGGCGTTGTCGGCATGAACCAGTTTCACCAAGGTCTCTGCATGGCGTATCGCCGAGGCAAAGTCCTCCTCGGCGAACGCCAGATCGATGAGTGTCATGAAACTCGACAGATCGTCGCCGTTGAGCTGGACCATACTCGCGGCAACCCGGCGTGCACCGGCCACATCGCCCATCTGGAGGAACCCGGCCACCAACTCCTGCCTCACCCTTCCCCCACTCGTCACCGACAGTCCGACAGCCCGCTGCTCGACGTCCTGCAGCCGACGGAGGGCCTCTGCCTGCGGACTTTCGAGGGCAATGAGCACCGCGGCACGGAGCATTTCCGGGGAGTTGCGCAGCTCATCCGTCGCTTCGTCGATGAGTTGGAGGGCCGAGTCACCTCCGAGGAGCACCGCACGCTGACCGAGGAGGATCGGCGAGCGGGGATAGGTGGTGACTGCGATCGCCGAACGCTCGAGCGCCACTTGCCGCTGCCCCTTCGCCTCGATGACGTCGATCTTCAGGCCCTCGAGGAGTGCCGGATCGATCGGCTCGGCGGGATTCGCATTCGAGAGGTCGTCGATGAGCGTATCGACCCGCGTCCAATCCCGTTCCGCTGCCGGTCGGCTCGTCTGTTCCCACAGCCGCATGCGGACGAGGGGGACGAACACAGCCGGGCGACTCGCGAGTTGCTCGACGGGCATCTCCCGGACGATCGTCTCACACAGCTCGAGCGAACGCGCCGACCAACCGGCGCGTTCGAAGGTCAACGCGAGCGTCAGCAAAGCCTCGATGAGGTTCGGATCCTCGTTGAGCAACCGGTAGCCGGCGCCCAGGGTCAGGTCGGACTCACCGAGCGCGTCGTGGCAGGAGGCAAGGCGGAGATCGACCATCCTCGTGTAGGAGGCGTCGCCCACCAGGAGCGGCCGGAGTTTGAGCCACAATCCCAACGACTTGATCCAGCGGTGCTGCTCCATCGCCTCGACCGCCTCGGCATACATCACCGGGACGGAGTTCCGTCCCACCAGTTCGCTGGCGCGGTTCACGGCCTCCTTGAGCTCGTCGAACTTCTTCAGATCGGCGAGGGAAAACACGTATTTCGTGAGCAGCCGGGTCTCTTCGGGAAAACGCTCGACGCCGTCGCGGAGCACCCTCACCATCTCCTCGGTGTCGCCCTTGGCGAGGGCCAGATCGGCACGGGCGATCGTGAATGCCGGACTGCTGGCAACATCGCCGAGCAGGCCGTTGATGATTGCTTCCGCCCGATCGATCCGCCGCTGTCGGATCGCGACACAAAACTCCTGAAAGAGCGACTCGTCGTCCTTCGGGGCGAGTTCGATCGACTTCTCGATCGCCACGCGGGCGGCTTCGACGTCTCCGTGGGTGTCGCGCCACCAGGAGAGATTCCGCCAGGCCACCGGATCATCGGGGCTCACCTCCGTCATCCGACGGATCACCCCCTCGGCCGCATCCGGATCCTTGAACTGCCGTTCGAGGAGACCGGCGAGCATGAGGAACGCACCGGCTCGCCCGGTGGGGAGTTTGATCGACGTGTCGAAAGCCCGGACCTGCGGCACATACGCGACGATCTTGCCGAGAACTTCGATCGCCTCCTCGTCGAGCCTGACTTCGATGCAGGATCTGGCATACATCGTGTCGAGCTTCACGTTCCGCTCGTCGGTCTGCGGATCTTCGGACGGGGCACCGTCGAAGCCGGGCCGCTGCCGGAGGATTTCCAGATGCTCGAGGGCGACTTGAGGCTCTCCGGCGCGGACGAGGAGTTCGACGAGTTTTTCGCGAAGCGCATCCTCGCCCGGTGCGGCGCGAAGCGCTTTCTCGGTCTCGGAGATAGCGGCCCGGACGAGATCGGCGGAGGTCCCCTCCGACTGGGCGAGATCGATGAGCAGAAAGGCGCATTGGATCCGGCGCTTCACATCCCCCTTGCGGTATTCGAGATAGAGCGCGAGTTGCTGCGCGGCTTCGAGACGCTCGCCATCGGCGAGGTGTTGGTCCGCTCGACGAGCGTGACCGTCGGCATTCCTCACCACCTGCCAGTCGTGGAGGAAATACAGGCCGACGGCCAAGAGCAGAAAGCTGGCGACGACGCCGACGAAGAAGCGGACATTGACACGTTTCATGGCGACGTGAACTCACGAGGGCGACATCGAGCCAGCCGACGACCGGGTGGCGTGCGCGAACCACCCCCCGATCGATTCGCGCGGCAACTACCCCCTCATTCTATCGACCCAACAACTCCATTTCCCCCGGTCAGCCATCGCCCCCCCTACCGCCGTCAGTACCGTCCATCATCCGGCCAGGTCGGGTCCGTCCCCTGCAGACGCCTCGCTCACTCGGTGGGCGAGTCGGAGCAGGGCCCCGGTCGAAGAAGCGTCGAGAACCGGAGCCGGTCGGGGCGACGAACGGGCGGAATGAGGGCCGAGGCGTCCACCCTCCCGGGAAAGGCTCGAGGGGAGGGAGAGGTGATGAACGCTGCTGGTTCTCCGGGATCGGTGAGGAGTCGGGGTTATGCTTTGCGAAGCGATCGAGCGGCCGCGACTCGCCGGAGGATCCCGGGCCACCGCGCCGCTGGATGACTCGAAGCCGGCGGTTTTTGCGGGACTGCGGCCCGGTACGATGGTGGTCCTGACTCGACGTCGATCGAAACCACAGGCCCAGGGGTGGAAATCCCATGTTCCCTGTCCGCCACTGGCTCGGATCGCTCGCGGTCGGGGTTCTCGGATTTGCAGGAGGTCCGTCCCTGCAGTGCCCTGTGATCCTCGCAGCCGAACCGACGCTCCGCGTGGGGCTTGCAAAGGTCGACATCTCGCCCGAGATGCCGGTCTGTCTCAACGGATTCGGGGGGCGGACGGGGGAGTCGGAGGGGGTGCGGCAACGCATCGTGGCCAGTGCCATCGCCGTCGCCGGCACGGAGGGGGATGCCGACACCGTCGTCGTGATCACCGTGGAAACACTCGGGATTCCCGACGCGCTCGCCGAACGGATCGCCACCCGGTTGGCCCCGCACGGGATCAGTCGCTCGAGACTCGCACTCTGCGCCACGCACACGCACTCGGCGCCGATGATCCCGGGCTGTGCAAACACCCTGTTCGGTGAGTCGATTCCCGCCGACCGCTGGGCCCGCATCCTCGCCTACGGCGCGGTTCTGGAGGCCAAACTCGAACAGGTCGCCCTGATGGCCCTCGCAGACCGCCGACCGGCGATGCTTACCCACGCCACCGGCCGGCTCGGCTTCGCCTTCAATCGCCGCACCCCCGGCGGGCCGGTCGACCACGACCTCCCGGTCCTCGTGGTCCAAGAACCGGACGGCAGGCTCCGCGGCCTGTTCTCCACCTACGCCTGTCACTGTGTCACGCTCGCCGACTCGATGGTCAGCGGCGACTGGGCCGGGTACGCCGTCCACCATCTCGAACGCCGGCATCCCGGCTGTCAGGCGATGATCTCGATCGGCTGCGGAGCCGACGCCAATCCGAGAGGGGGTGTGGTCGGGGGGAATTGGGAGGTTGCCGATCTGCTCGGCCGAGAGATGGCCGACGAGATCGATCGGCTCCTCGAGAGCCCACGGGAACCGATCACCACTCCGCCGCGGGCCACCTTCGATCGCCTCACGCTCCAACTGGCGTCCCTGCCCGACCGCGCCGGCTGGGAGGATCGTGCCCGCCAGGGAGGGGCGATCGGCCATCATGCCAGGGCCCAACTGGAGCGAATCGAACGGGGTGAAGAGCCTGCCACCGAGATCAGCTACCCCGTTCAGACCGTCACGTTCGGTGACGCCCTTGCCTGGGTGTTTCTCCCTGGGGAGGTGGTCGTCGACTATTCCATCCGACTGAAGCGCGAGCTCGACGGCGGACGCGTCTGGATCCACGCCTACGCCAACGCCTGCCCTGGGTACGTCCCCTCGGAGCGGATCCTTGCCGAGGGAGGCTATGAAGGGGGGCAGGCAATGGTCTACTACGACATTCCCGGTCCGTACGCCTCAGGTATCGAGGATCGGATCGTCGCCGCCGTGCGGCGGCGACTCGACGACCGCTTCCCGGCCCCCGCCGACGCGTCTCGCACTGGCGGCATTCAGCCGCTCCCTCCGCAGCGCTCGCTTGCGAGCCTCCGCGTGCCCCCCGGCTTTGCGGTGGAATTGG
>Ga0208086_1000468_pt1 | contig 12087 bp, 9 predicted proteins | sample LakMenEpi06Jul10_FD_150675 | JGI IMG/M metagenome (GOLD analysis project Ga0208086, IMG submission 150675) | Freshwater microbial communities from Lake Mendota, WI - 06JUL2010 deep hole epilimnion (SPAdes) | ecosystem: Environmental > Aquatic > Freshwater > Lake > Epilimnion/Euphotic zone ...
CTCGAAGACTACACGGTCCTCGCGACCCTCCGCGGGAACGACGAGTGAGCGCGGGTATTCCCGGAATTCGTGCAGCGAATCGTCATTCCGGCAGCCCAAATCGGCGGCGGACCAAGGGCCCGGCTTCACCGTTGGACATTATTTGCCGTCTTCCCCAGCGTCTTGCTTTGCTCCTCCGGAAGCACCATCTTCGCTCCGTTGCTCCCTCGACTCTTCGGTAAGCATCCGAATGATTCGTCGGGCAAGGGGTTCCTTGATCTCGCGATGGCGAGGCACTGGCTGAGACATGCCCGTGACCGGGTTTCGATACCAGTCATGCCTGCCACCATGCCTTACCAACACGCATCCCCCTGCCTCGATCGTCTTGATCAGATCGACGCGCTTCATGGCATCACGAGCTCACCGACTTTGCGCGCGCCAGGAATGTGTCCGCCAGACAGATCGAGATAGAGATCCTTCAGGTGCTCGATCAGGTCGGCGAGGGTCTCACCTTGGGTCCAGTAGTCCGGGTACTCCTCGAGGTAGCCGAGCCACCAGTCGCCTTCCTGCCAGTGAACGTACCTGACCGATTGCATGGGACGGCCTCCAGAATGTCGGCGTGCAAACTCCGCGATCAGACATTTTACCGAGATACTCGAGCGGAAGGCCAAACGCGGCAGCAGCGGCGGGCACCGCTTGATCACGAAACCTCCCGTAGCCTACCCTCCCGGAGCGGACTCCCGCAGTGAGCGGTTCGGCATCGTATGCCTGAATCCACGCCCAGATTGTTGGTCCGAAGCCGGCTGCTCACAACGGCGGCTTGACGTCCTTCTCGCTCGCAGGGCCCTCGGGGGATCCGCGAGCGGCGCGGTAGATCCGCCATGCGAAAGGCGACAGCGCACCTCCGATGGACGAGCCAACGAGTGCTTCCTGTGGCGGCCACCGGACCACGAACCAGAAAGAGATCACGACGAGCGCCCAGGCCGCGATCGAGTTGGCAATAGCCTGAGCCAACATCCAAACGATGAATCCGCGCATCGATTCCTCCTCCGACGGAAGGTCGGTGATCCCCGGGGAGGTGTCGGTGAACTCGCCGAACAGGCTGATAACGTCGCCGTCGAACGCGGTCAGGTCGATCCGTCCGTGTGGCCGTCGCGCCGCGGGGCAACTCTGACAGTGCAAGTCTCTAAAAAAAGGTCGGGCCGGCTTTCGCCGGCCCGACCCGTTTTCACGCGCCTTGCCAGGCCCCGGGGGGCCATCAGGGGACGATGATCACAGACCGAGCGCGCCGAGCGTCTTGAGCATCGGCTCGACGATCGGGCGGAGGATGTCGCCCACGCCGGGGATGGCGAGGACGGTGTCGATGATCGGCTGGAGGGTGCCGAGGTTGGTGCCCACCATCTCCTTCACCGTCGCCTTACCGGCCTCGGGAAGCTTGTCGGCGGTCGCCTTGTACCCGTCGAGGATGCCGGCGAGATCCTTCAGCCCGGGCACGGCGGCCTCGGCGGTCGGAACGTCGGTGATCCCCTTGAAGGTATCGGTCAGCTTGCCGAACAGCCCGCTGACGTCGCCACCGAACGCGGTCATGTCGATCTCGGGGATCGATTCAACCGCCTTCTCGACGGCCTTCTCAACCGCGTTGGTCGCGGCTGCGACAGCCTCGGTGCCCTTCTCGACGGCCTGCCCGGCGAGCGCTTCGCCCTTCTCCTTGCTCTCGGCCATCTTCTTCATCATTTCGGTCGGGTTCGGACCCGGAGCCACGGCCGGCTTCGCGCCCTTGTTGTCCCGATTCATGACGAGGAACGCGCCGAGCGCGATCAGCGGCAGGGCGAGCCACGGCAGCCACGACGGGAAACCCGACGACGACTCCGGCTTCCGCTCGACATGGCTGTGGCCATGCCCGGAGTGGCTCGAGTGGCCACCGCCACCGGTGGCGGCCGAGGTCACCGCCTTGGCGATGCCGCCGAAGTCACCGAGCGACAGGCCAGCCGGCAGGGCCGACTGGATGTTGCGGCTCTGGTCGGCAAACAAGCTCTGGATGCCGGAGGCATCGATCGACTTGCCGCTGCTGGTGAGCTGCTTGGCGACGGTGCCGAGGACGACCGGAGCGAGGTACGACAGCATCGAGCGGGCGATCCCACCCTTGATGCCGAGGAACGAAGCCAGCGTCTCGACGATCATCGACGTGGCGGAGTTGCCGAACAGCGAGCCGAGGAGGCTGCCCCCCTTGTCGGCCATTTTCGAGGCGTTCGAACCCCCGAGCACGCCGGCAAGGTTGCCGAGCATGCCCAGGTCGAGACCGCCGAGCGCGCTTGCGAGTTGGCCGGCACCTTGCGCGGAACCTGCCATCTTGGCGAGGCCGCCGAGGAGCGCGGGAACCGCAGCCGCGGAAGCGGCCTTGGTCTGCGCTTCATTCGTGCCGACGAGCGAACCGAGACTGCCGAGCACTTGGCTGGTCAGCTGGTCCTTCACGAGATCAACAATGTTCATGCATCACTCCCAGAAGCGAGAAAAAAAGACGTCACTGGCCACGGCGGGCCCACCGACTCGGGGGCAGAGTGCCCCCGGAACGGGTGTGATCCTTTGTACAAAGGTGATTTTGTCATACACGCTCGACGCGGCGACCACAAGCATCCGCCGAGCCCCCTGAATTCTTTCGCTGCCGACGGCAATCGCGGAGTATCCGGGTGATCTTGCCAGAGGGGGTCTGCAGCCCTGCCTATACTCGGGCGGCATGGCCCGCCAACTCCCCGCCACCCTCCCCGTCGATCCCCCTGAACTCCTCGCGCCGGCGGGGGACTGGGACTGCGTCCGCGCGGCGATCGAAAACGGGGCCGACGCCGTCTATTTCGGGCTCGATTGCGGGCACAACGCCCGTGCCAGGGCGGCCAATTTCCCGGTTTCCGATCTCCCCCGGATCATGGAGACCCTCCACCGCCACGGCCTGCGGGGCTACACCACGCTCAATACCCTGGCTTTCGATGGGGAGCTCGGGGAACTCGCGGGGCTGGCCCGGGAGGTGGCGGCGAGCGGAGTCGATGCGGTGCTCGTCCAGGATGTCGGGGTGGCCCGGCTGCTGCGGTCGACCTCTCCCGATCTGCCGCTCCATGCCTCGACCCAGATGACGCTCACCAGTGCCGAGACGATCCGGCTGGCGGAGGCCCTCGGCATGGAGCGGGTCGTCCTTGCCAGGGAGTTGTCGCTCACGGAGATCGGCGCGATCCGCCAGGCGACGTCGCTGGCACTCGAGGTGTTCGTCCACGGCGCGCTCTGCGTGGCCTACTCCGGGCAATGTCTCACGAGCGAAGCCCTCGGCGGCCGCAGCGCCAACCGGGGCCAGTGTGCCCAGGCCTGCCGCCTCCCCTACGAACTCGTCTGCGACGGGCGGGATGTCGACCTGGGGGCGCAGCGCTACCTCCTCTCCCCGCAGGATCTCGCCGCCTACGATCTGACGCCGGAGTTGATCGCCGCCGGAGTCTCGAGCTTCAAGATCGAAGGGCGGCTCAAGACCCCCGAATACGTCGCCAATATCGTCCGCCATTACCGGCGGGCGATCGACGAGGCGTGTGCCGGGGGCCGGGCGGCCTTCTCCCCCCGCGACGTCGAGGCGATGGAGCTTTCGTTCTCCCGTGGCTTCTCCCCTGGGTGGCTCCTCGGCTGCGAACACAAGCGACTCGTGCCGGCCACGAGCAGCGCCAAACGGGGCGTTCGGCTCGGCACCGTCGTCTCGAGCGGACGGGGCCGCGTGACGATCGATCTGGTGGCGACGCTCAAACGCGGCGATGGCGTCGCCTTCGATCCGGCCGGCGGCGGTGACGATGCCGCTCAAGGGGGACGGGTGTACGAGGTCTTCGAACGCGGCGTGTCGGTGACCGGGACGGTCGAACGCGGCCGTGTCGACCTCGCCTTCGGCCACGGAGCGATCGACCTCACCACGATCCTCCCCGGTCAGACCGTGTGGAAGACCGACGATCCGGTCCTCACCGCCCGGCTGCGGGAATCGTTCCGGGCCCCTGTCGACGCCCTCCATCGTCGCCAGCCGGTCGATTTGAAAGTCTCCGTCGCCGAAGGGGAGCCGCTCCGCGTCGAGGCGACGCTCGTCGAGGCCGCCGAACGGGCGTCCACCGTGACCGTCACGAGCGATCAGGCCGCGGAGCCGGCCCGACGTCACCCGCTCACCGCCGAGGTCCTCCGCGATCAGCTCGGCCGCCTCGGCGGCACCCCGTTCGAACTCCGCGGTCTCGACGCCCATGTCGGCGGCGCTCCGATGCTCCCCTTGAGCGTGATCGGCAAGCTCCGTCGCGAGCTCGTCGAGCGGCTCTCGGCAGCGGCGATCCGCGTCGTGCCGCGGGAGATCCGCGCCGACGCCTTCGCGGACGCCATCCGGGCCGATGAGCCGGTGTGGCGTGGCCTTGGGCCGGCCGCCGCCGCGCCGGTGCTCCACCTCCTCTGCCGCTCGCTCGGACAGATCGAGGGGGCGATTGCCGCGGGGGTCGGCGAGATCGATGCCGATTTCGCCGATATCCGCCACTACCGGGATGCCATCCGGCTCGTCCACGGTGCCGGCGGCACGATCCGCACCGCGACGCCGAGGATCCACAAGCCCGGCGAGAACGGGATCTTCGAGCTGATGCACAAGCAGCAACCCGACGCGGTACTGGCCCGCAACTTCGCAGCGATCGCCTTCTTCCACGGCCGTGGCATGGCGACCGATGCCGACTTCTCCCTCAACGTCACCAATCGACTCTCGGCGGCGTTCTTCCGGGCACACGGCGCGCGGCGGGTCGTTCCCTCCTACGACCTCGACCGCGACCAGCTCACGGAGCTCGTCGCCGCGGTGCCGGCGGTGGTCCTCGAGCCGGTGATCCACCAGCGGATGCCGCTGTTTCACATGGAGCACTGCGTGTTCTGCGCGGTGCTCTCGCCGGGCACCGACAAGACCAACTGCGGCCGTCCGTGCGATGACCACGCGGTGAAGCTCCGCGACCGTGTCGGCGTGGAGCACCCGCTCACCGCCGACGTCGGCTGCCGCAACACCCTCTTCCATGCCGTTCCGCAGAGCGGTGCCGAGGTGGTGGCGATGCTCCTGGCCCGCGGAGTGGGCCACCTCCGCGTGGAATTGCTCGACGAGCCGCCGGAGGCGGTCGAGGGGATCGTCGCTGCCTACCGCGATCTGATCGCCGGAAAATGCACCGGCCGCGACGTGTGGACGCGGCTGCGGGCCGTGAATCGTGTCGGCGTCACCCGGGGCACCCTCGACGCGATCTGAGCCGCCGGCTCTTCTTCGTGGCTGATCAGGGGGATATCCTTGGCCCCGGTGACGAGGGCGATCACCGTCGAGTCAGAGTCAGGCCCGCAACAGGCAACGCATGGACATCAACGACGTTCTCACCCTCCGCCTCCGCATCACCGATGCCGGGGGCGCCGTCCACGATTGCCCCGTGATCGCCTCCGGGCTGCTCGCCTACGAGGAGTACCCCGAGGCCGAATGGGACCGCTTCGTCCCCTGGCGGGGCCTCGACCTGGTGGACGTCGTCCCCCCCGGCATCAGCACGCCCCGGCAGGTGGTGCTCGACGTCGAGGAGATTCGCACCGGCCTTTGTCGCCGGGTGGTGACGCAGATCCTGGCGATGAGCCGGGTGACGATCTCATGGGACGACGTCACTGCGAATCCCGGTCGGTTCGACGTCGTCCTCGACATCACCGAGCCGCAGGGGGCGGCTCAGATCGCCAGGCTCGAGACCGACGCCGGCGAGGTCGCCCTCGCCTCGCATGTCCGCATCCGCGGCGATCACATGGAAGATCTGCTCGACGGCTGACAGGTGGCCGGACGTCGCGGGTTACTTCCCCTCGATCGCGATCGTGATCGGCTGCCCCGCCTTCACCTCGGCAGTCAGCCCCGAAGTCTCGGTCTTCTCCGTTTTGGCAGGCACCGGCCGGAGCGTGCCATCGAGTTCCCGAACGGCCACCGGCCTCCCCTCGCCGGCTGTCGCTGCCGCCTTCTTCCCCTGGGATGCCATCCCGGCATACATCGATGTCAGCACCGCCACCTTGTAGCGCCCCGGCTTGACGTCGTAGAGCTTGAAGGTGCCGTCCTTCGTGATCTGACTGCTCGACGACTCCCCTCCCCCCTCGGGCTCGAAGACGATCAGCCCCATCTCGAGCGGCGTACCGTCGAGCGTGGCAGTGCCCGTGGCCTCGATCCCTTTGAGCGCCGTGCCCTGGGAAGAACAGCCGCCGAAGAGTGCCACGAGGGCGACGACACGAGACACGGACTGAAAACGCATGATGTGTAACTCTGGTGTGGATCTCTGGTCTTTCACGGACCTGACTGCCGCCGGATGCGTGTTCACTCGAGCTCGATGTTGGAACCATCCTTCGGCAGAAGGTTCTGGCTCCAGGGAACCGTATCAACATCCGTCGACACGGTCTTCACGCTGCCGTCGCCCATGCCGCAGAGCACCACGCCGGGAGAGTGACCGATGGCCCGGTACTCCTGCCAGATGCACTGCGCCGGCTTCGGCGCCGACATCGGGGGAAAGAAGGTCTTGTACGCGGGGTTGTTGAGATCGTTCGTGTAGGCCGTGTTCGTCCGGCCGAACACCGGCCAGTAGCGGTCGTCGGCGGGGTGGCCCCAGGCATTGCCGAAAGTGTCGCTGTTGTTGGGGCCGCCACCGTCGGGGCCGCAGGCCATCCGACGCTCGGCTACGAATACGGTCTTCGAGGTGCCGTCTGGGATGTCGGAAAACCGGCGCTGGCCGTGGGTGTTGTGCCATGTCCAGATGTCGGTCTTGAAGTTCTCGGGCCGACCGAAGACCTGGAAATTGCAGCCGTAGCTGCAGAGGGCGACGTCGACGGGATTCCTCCACATCCAATCGGCCCGGAAGCCATCCCTGAAGACGGGCGACCCGGTGCTCGAGTCGTTGGGGGCGACGAGCGTCGGGATCGGCACGCTCATCGCGGCCCGGTTGGCGTCGATCTGGCCCAGGCCGCTCCCCTTCCAGTTGGTGATGTTCTTGGGAAGGGCACCCTGCTCGAAAAATGGGAGGAGGCAGAAGAAGAAGGTGCCGTCGCTGTTGGTGTATCCGCCAGTGTAGGTCGGGCTGCTCCACCAAAAGGCGACGGCCGGAGGGAGGCAGCCGAGGGTGTCGTGGGCGTTGTGGGTCGCCAGTCCGATCTGCTTGACGTTGTTGGAGCTCTGCGATCGCCGGGCGGACTCACGCGCCGACTGAACGGCGGGCAGAAGGAGGCCGACGAGCGTGCCGATGATGGCGATGACGACGAGCAGTTCGACAAGCGTGAAGGCCCGCGGACGGCGGGAAGCGGTGGTGGCGATCATGATGGTGCTTGGTGTGGGGTTCGAGGGGGGAATCAGATGCCGGTCGGGGACGGGATGCGGATAAACGTTATCAGTAGACCAATTTTCCAATCATTTGTAGGCAGTGTCAAACCCGCCTGGGAGAGCGCATGGCTCACCAGTAGACGTACTGGAGAAATCGTTCCCGGTCGGGCTTCGGCAGGGCTTCGAGCGAGGGGACGACGTACCGGTTCTCCTCGGTATCGATGAGCATCTTGCCGTCGGAACCGAAGTCGATCGCCTGGCTCTGCGTCCAGCGCGTCGTGAACTTCTGCCGACCGACATCGGTCTCGACGTCGAAGTCGAGGTAGCCGTGTGCCAGCTTGACGTCGTGGACCCGGCCGATCGCACGGACGAGCGAGCGCCGCTTGAGGCCGGTGCGGACCACGGCCTGATCGACCTCCGGCCAGTCGGCGAGGCAGCGGATCATCCCCACCTCGATCTCGTCGCCGGTCTCGTTCCATCCCCGCACGGAGAGATAGTCCTCCGGCCTCGTCGCCGGGAACGTGCGGACGATGAACAGCCCGGCCGCGATCCGCGAGCCGTTCTCCTCGAGTTCGATCCGGTCGTGGGGGCCGATGACGAAACGGTGGATTCGCGTGTCGAGCCAGCGGATGGCGCCGCTGGCGGGCATCGTGGCGGGGGCCTCGGCCGAGGCCTGCACCGTGGGAACAGGGGGGGCAGGCTTGGCGGCGGCCGCGGTCTCCTTGTCCTTCTCTTCGGCAAGGAGAGTGTCGACCGTCGGCTGCTTCGTGACCTGCGTCTGGATCCGCACGAGCCGCGCGTAGATCCCGTCGGCGGCGAGGAGTTCGGCGTGGGTCCCCTGCTCCGCGAGCCGCCCCCGGTCGAAGGCGAGAATCCGGTCGGCATTGCGGAGGGTGGAGAGCCGGTGGGCGATGGCGATCGTCGTCCTTCCGCGGACGAGCACCGCGAGCGCCTCCTGGATCGCCTTCTCGGCCTCGGCGTCGATGTTGCTCGTCGCCTCGTCGAGAACGAGGATCCGCGGGTCGTAGAGGAGCGTCCGAGCGATCGAGAGTCGCTGCTTTTCGCCGCCGGAAAGCCCGGCACCGTGCTCGCCGAGGAGGGTCTCGTAGGCGAGGGGCTGACGGCAGAGGAAGTCGTGGGCTCCGGCCGCCTTCGCCGCTTCGAGGCCCTGTTCGAGCGTGGCCTGCGGGCGACCGTAGGAGAGGTTTTTCCAGATCGTGCCGCGGAACAGGAACGAATCCTGGAACACGATCCCGAGCCGCTCGCGGAGCTGCTTCGTCGACAGCCTGCGGATGTCGATGCCGTCGATCTCGATCGAGCCCTCCTGGGCCTCGTAAAACCGGCCGAGGAGATTGACCATCGTCGTCTTCCCCGATCCGGATCGACCGACGATCCCGATCATCTCTCCCGGAGCCACGTCGAACGAAACGTCGCGCAGCACCGGCTGGTTGCGGTCGTAGCCGAAGGTGACGTTGCGGAAGCGGATCGCCCCCCGGGGCTCGTCCCAGGCTTCGGGACGGTCGGATTCGGGCACCGTCACCGGCGTGTCGAGGAGTTCGAGAACGCGCTGGCTGCCGGAGAGGAAGCTCGTCAGCCAGGTGGTGAAGTTCGAGAGGGCGCCGAGCGGGGCATAGAACATCGCCAGGTAGGCGAGGAAGGCGATCAACTGCCCGAGCGACATCTCCCCGGCGATCACGTCGCGGCCGCCGACATACCACACGATCAACCCGCCGAGCCCGAAGACGATCTGCATCGCCGCGGCGTAGGTGGAGTTCGTGTGCTCCACCCACAACCGCCAATTCGAGAGGTGATCGCTGGCGGTGGCGAACTTCTCCCGCTCCCGGGGCTCCTGGGCGAATGCCTTGACGACGCGGATGCCGGAAAGCATTCCGGAGAGGGCGGCCATCTGCTTGCTCGAGGCGTCCCACAGCCGGTAGTGACGCGGGTAGACGTGCCGCCAGAAGACCCACGATCCGAGGATCACAAGCGGCACCGGAATGAGCGTGAACAGGGCGAGCTTGGGGTTGATCCAGACGAGCATCGCCCCGACACCCACCAACTGCACGATCTGGAGGAGGAAACCCCCCGTGATCTGATGCATCAGCCCGTGGAGCACCTCGCTGTCGTGGGCGACGCGGCTGATCATCGACCCGACCTGATGCCTGTCGTAGTAGGCGATCGAAAGGTCCTGGAGCTTGTGGACCATCTCCTGGCGGAGGGTGCCTGTGAGGCCGGTGCCGATGGCGTTGGCGAGCCTGCCTTTGAGCACGCCGACGACCGAGAGGAGAATCCGCGACAGGGCCAGCGCCAGCACCACCACGAGGAGGGCGGTCTTGAAATCGGGGAGGGCGTCGACCCCCGTCTGCTCCCGCGCTTGGGCGGAGAGGACGTCGTCGACCATGTATTGCTGGAGCTTCGGGGGAACGAGTTCCGCGACCACGCCGAGGAGCGTCAGCAGGCACAAGCCCGCCGCGCCGCGGGCGTGGGGCCTGAGCAACTCGCTGACGCGCGCGAGGATCCTCCCTTTCTGCATGCAGCGCGGGCACGATTCCTCGCGCGTGGTCTTCCGCAGGTTGCAGGAATCGCAGCGGGGTGGATCGAGGGTGGCGGTCGGGTCGTCGGTGATCGACGGCGCTGCGGCCAGTGTCTCGGCGGTGCCGACCGGGGCTGAGGAGATGGCCGACGGCGCGTCGGCGGGGAGTTCGATGCTGCCGTCGGTGGTGCGGGGGCACTCACGCGTCTGCTCGAGGGCCCGTGAGACCTTGTGGAACCGCGTCGCCAGGGCGTTGGAATAGCGGAGCAGATCGATCCAGTCGCCGTCGGTCTTCACCTGGAGCATGCCGCCGCCGACGCCGGCGCTCGTGCGCACCTGGGCCACATCCGGCCAGGGGATGACGCGGAGCACCTTCGCCGGGGGGGAGACCGTCTCGGGGGCGATCGGGCCCGCCGTGCCGTCGACCCGGGTGGGCGCCGTCGCGTTCCCGGCCGTCCCTTCGAGGACCACGGAAAGATGGTCCGGGGTGACAAACAGCCACTCCCGCCTCGGCTCACCGTCGAGCGACACGTCGGTATCGATCGACACGAGCACCGGGCGGTGATTGAGGCCGGCGGCATCGACGGCCGCACGGGCGGCCGGGGGGAGCGGCGCGGCGACGACCCGGGGAGGGGAGGAGGTTGGCGTGCCTGCAGTCACCGGCGTATGCTCCCGGGACCGTTCGAGTGACGGGTGGATCGTGGTGTCCTTTCCAATTTCCGGGGCGGAGAATGTCCATGCGATACGCAGGTCGGCCGGTCGTGGTTCGTGGCAGCGGTATCGTCGCTGCAGTGGTCGTGTTCAGCGGTCTGATGGCGGCCGTCGGGGCGGTCCGGGCCGACGAGGCGGGGTTCGAGCCGCTGTTCGACGGCAAGAGCCTGACAGGTTGGAAGGTGAACGAGAACCCCCAGAGCTGGAAGGTCGAGGACGGGCACATCGTCTGCCACGGCCCGCGCAGCCATCTGTTTTATGTCGGCCCCGACGCCGCCAAGCCGGCCGACTTCAAGAACTTCCACTTCAAGGCCGAGGTGATGACGAAGCCGAACGCCAATTCCGGGATCTTCTTCCACACGAAGTACCAGGCCGATGGGTGGCCGGCGGTGGGATACGAGATGCAGGTCAACAATTCCCAGGGGGATCCGGTCCGTACCGGGAGCATCTACAACGTCGTCAAGAACTTCGTCCCGCCCGCCAAGGACGACACCTGGTTCACCGAGGAGGTGATGGTGAAGGACAAGCAGATCACCGTGATCGTCGACGGCAAGGTGCTCTTCGAGTTCGTCGAGCCCGATGGCGTCACGGGGACCCGCAAGCTTTCCAACGGCACCTTCGCCCTGCAGGCCCACGACCCGGGCAGCGAGGTGCACTACAAGAACATCCGCGTGAAGCGGCTGCCTTGAGACTCTCGAAGGCCCGAGCCGATGCGGGCACGAGCGGCTGAAAAAACGGGGAAGGGGGCGTCATCCGGCGCCCCCTTCTCTTTTGCGCCCCGGCGTCGGGGCAAATGTCATGTTGACGCATCCCGACCGGTCGGCGTACCTTGCTGTGGCGATTCTACCCAAAGACAATGAACATGGTGATGATTCACCGACACGCGAGGGGACGCGAGCCATGAGTACGACGCATTCGGTGGGGATCCGCGACGACATCACGCAGTGCATCGGCCGGACGCCGCTCGTCCGGCTCCGCCGCGTGACGGAAGGCTGTGTCGCCACGGTCGTCGGCAAGATCGAGAACATGAATCCCCTCTGGAGCGTCAAGGATCGGATCGCCGCGGCGATGATCGACGCCGCCGAGAAGGACGGCCGCATCGGCCCCGACACGATCATCGTCGAGCCGACGAGCGGCAACACCGGCATCGGCCTGGCCTATGTCTGCGCGGCGCGCGGCTACAAACTCCGCGTGATGATGCCGGAGAGCATGAGCCTCGAGCGCCGGCGGATGCTCAAGGCGCTCGGCGCCGAACTCGTGCTCACGCCGGCCGCCGAGGGGATGCCGGGTGCCGTCCGGCACGCGGACGACGTGGCGAAGTCGAGCACGCAGTACTTCATGCCGCAGCAATTCAGAAACCCCGCCAATCCCGAGATCCATCGCCGCACCACCGCCGAGGAGATCTGGGCCGACACCGACGGGAAGGTCGACATCCTCGTGTGCGGCGTCGGGACGGGAGGGACGATCACCGGTTGCGGTGAAGTGCTCAAGTCCCGCAAGCCCGGCCTGAAGGTCGTGGCCG
>Ga0208086_1000474_pt1 | contig 12021 bp, 10 predicted proteins | sample LakMenEpi06Jul10_FD_150675 | JGI IMG/M metagenome (GOLD analysis project Ga0208086, IMG submission 150675) | Freshwater microbial communities from Lake Mendota, WI - 06JUL2010 deep hole epilimnion (SPAdes) | ecosystem: Environmental > Aquatic > Freshwater > Lake > Epilimnion/Euphotic zone ...
GGCGGCCGCACGATCCATACCTTCCACACCGAGGGGGCCGGCGGCGGCCACGCGCCGGACATCATCCGGATCTGCGGTGAGGCCAACGTGCTGCCCAGCAGCACCAACCCCACCCGCCCCTACACGGTGAACACCCTCGAGGAGCACCTCGACATGCTGATGGTGTGCCACCACCTCGATCCGAAGATCCCCGAGGACGTGGCCTTCGCCGAATCGCGCATCCGCCGCGAGACGATCGCGGCCGAGGACATCCTCCACGACCTGGGGGCCTTCTCGATCATCGCCAGCGACTCCCAGGCCATGGGCCGGGTGGGCGAGGTGATCACCCGCACCTTCCAGACCGCCCACAAGATGAAGGTGCAGCGCGGCCCCCTACCGGAAGATGCCGCTTCAGGTGGAGGGCGCAACGACAACACCCGCCTCAAGCGCTACATCGCCAAGACCACGATCAACCCGGCGATCGCCCACGGGCTCGACTCCCAGATCGGCTCGGTGGAAGTGGGCAAGCTGGCCGATCTGGTGCTGTGGAAGCCGGGATTCTTCGGCGTCAAGCCGGAGCTGGTGATCAAGGGTGGCTCGATCGTGTGGGCCCAGATGGGCGATGCCAACGCCTCGATTCCCACCCCCGGCCCGGTGCACGGCCGGCCGATGTTCGCCGCCTTTGGCTCAGCCCTGGCCCCCAGCTGCCTCACCTTCGTGAGCCAGGCCGCCCTTGATGCCGACCTCCCCCGCAAGCTGGGCCTGAGGCGACCCTGCGTGCCTGTGGTGAACACCCGCGGCGGCATCGGCAAGGCCGCCATGAAGAACAACATCGCCCTGCCGAAGGTGGACGTGGACCCCCAGACCTACGAGGTGTTCGCCGACGGCGAGCTGCTCACATGCGAACCGGCCACAGAGCTGCCGATGGCCCAACGCTACGTCCTGCTCTAGAGCAACTCGGGCAATTCCTTCAGCGGAACGGCAAATCCCACCCCCATGGTGGTGACCGGACCGGAGCACACGTACCAGCGCAGGCGAGCCTCAACCAGGCCCCGGGACTGCAGGACCTCGGGCAAGCGGTGGGCGCTGAAATCCAGGGTGACGGGCTGGCCGATCCGAAGCTCCTGGTTCTGGGTGATCAGCAGGCAGACACCGCCGAGGCTGATGTCGAGGATGTCCGCACTGAAACAGCCCGCCGCTGGCAGCATCACCTTGAGCGGACGGCAAGGGGGGGCCTGCTCCCGGGGGTGCCGGCGGATGTCGCGCTCACCCCCGGCGAGGCTGGTGGCCACCTCAAAGAGAGGTGGCGGGGGCAAGGGCGGAGGGTGGGGTGCACGATCCGGGCCACCGGGTCTGGGCCCTGGATCAGAACCTGCTGGTGCCATGGATTCAGCCGAGCGATGCGGCAACAGCCAATCGGGTGCGGGCAAGCACCAGAGAGACCGCACTGCGACAAACGTAAAGCGTTCAGGCTGCCGTGGCCACGATCTCCAGCAGGCAATGGCTGGTTTCGTAGCAACCCATACCTGGAGGGCCGCTGCGCTTCCGGATGATTCGCCAGCCGCTCCAGCAGGCCAGAGGCATGTTCACGGACTACACCCCCAACCGCGGCTACGACGAGTACTTCAGCGCCAACGACCAGCCGCGCCTGGCCCTGCGCCCCCTGCTCTCGTCCCTGGGGCGGCTGGGGCTGGACGAACTGAACCGCAACCATGCCGCCGCCGGCGTGCTGCTGAAACGGCTTGGGGCCACCTTCCGCCTCAACGGTTCGGACCAGCGGGGGGTGGAGCGGATCCTGCCCTTCGACCCCCTGCCCCGGCTGATCAGCACCAGCGACTGGCTGCGGCTGGAGCGGGGGCTGATCCAGCGGCTGGAGGCGATCGACCAGTTCCTGGCCGACGTGTACGGCGACCAGCGGATCCTCAACGACAAGGTGATTCCCCGGGCCGATGTTGAGAGCTCCCAGGGCTGGCGGCCCCAGTTGCAGGGCTTCAAGCCCCCGCTCGACCGCTGGTGTCACATCTCCGGCCTCGATCTGGTGCGGGATGGCGAAGGCACCTGGCGGGTGCTGGAGGACAACCTGCGCTGTCCCTCCGGCGTGGCCTATTTCCTCGAGAACAGGCGCGTGATGAAGCGCATGTTCCCCAGCCTGTTCATGGGGCGCACCGTGCAGCCGATCGACGACTACCCCTCCCATCTGCTGCAGACCCTGCGGGAGCTGGCCCCCTGGACGGAAACCCCCAAAGTGGTGCTGCTCACCCCCGGGGTGTACAACAGCGCCTACTTCGAGCACAGCTACCTGGCCCAGCAGATGGGCATCCAGCTGGTGGAGGGCCGCGACCTGGTGTGCCAGGACGAGCGGGTGTGGATGCGCAGCACCGCCGGCCTGGAGCAGGTGGATGTGATCTACCGCCGCATCGACGACGACTTCCTCGACCCGGAGGTGTTCCGCAGCGACTCGATGCTGGGGGTGCCAGGCCTGATGCGGGCGTACAGCGCAGGCCGGGTAGCCATCGCCAATGCCCCCGGCACCGGTGTGGCCGACGACAAGCTGATCTATGCCTATGTGCCGGAGATGATCCGCTATTACCTGGGCGAGGAGCCGATCATTGAGAACGTGCCCACCTACATCTGCTCCAGACCGGACGACCAGGCCTATGTGCTGGCCCATCTCGGGGACCTGGTTGTGAAAGCGGTGGCCGAAGCGGGCGGCTACGGCATGTTGATCGGCCCCCATGCCAGCCCGGAGGAGATCAGCGACTTTGCCGGGAAGATTCAGGCCAATCCCCGCAATTACATCGCCCAGCCCACACTTGAGCTGTCCACCGTGCCCTCCCTGAGTGAAGGCGAACTGTTCCCCTGCCACGTGGACCTGCGCCCCTATGTGCTGCGGGGGCAGGGGGCGTGGGTGAGCCCCGGCGGCCTCACCCGCGTGGCCCTGCGCCGGGGCTCCCTGGTGGTGAACTCCTCCCAGGGCGGCGGCTGCAAGGACACCTGGATCGTGTCCGAAAACCAGGAGGCCCTGCCATGCTGAGCCGCGTTGCCGATTCCCTCTACTGGATCAATCGCTACGTGGAGCGCGCCGAGAACATCTCCCGCTTCGTGGAGGTGAGCGAGGCCATGGCCCTCGACTGCCCCCCCGGCAGTGCCGAGCCCTGGCTGCCCCTGATCGATGCCAGCGGCGACCGCGAACTGTTCGACTCGCTCTACCCCCAGGGTTCGCCCGACGATGTGGTGGAGTTTCTGGTACGGGCCGAGGCCAACCCCAGCAGCATCTTCAACTGCCTGAGCATCGCCCGCGAGAACGCACGCCAGATCCGCGAGGTGATCACCACCGAGATGTGGGAACACCTCAACGACATCTACTGGACACTCGTTGAGGACGAGACCTTCTGGAAGCAGCCACCCCAGGAGCTGCTGCGCGATATCCGCCGTACCTGCCAGCTGTTCTATGGCATCACCGACGCCACCCTCAGCCGCGATCTGTCCTGGCAATTCAGCCGTCTCGGGCGCCTGCTGGAGCGGGCCGACAAGACCACCCGCATCCTTGATGTGAAGTATTTCCTGCTGCTGCCCTCCCCCGACGAGGTAGGCGGCGTGCTGGACGAACTGCAATGGATCTCCCTGTTGCGCAGTGCCGGGGCCTATCAGATGTTCCGCCAGTCCCGCCAGCAGGCGATCGAACCGAAGGCGGTGGCCTCATTCCTGCTGCTGGATCCGATCTTTCCCCGCTCGGTGCGCTACTGCCTGGGTCGAATTCAGGAGACCCTGCGCATCGTGAGCGGCAGCTCTTTGCCGGGCACCCCCGATGCCCTGGAGTGTCTCAGCGGCCTCACGCTGGCCCGCTGGAGTTACACCCACATCGAGGACCTGATCGCCGGCGGACTGCATGAGGCGATCGATGCCCTGCAGAGCGATCTCAACAGCATGCATGAACTGATTGAGCAGCGCTTCTTCACCGCCGCCACCCACAACCCCACCAACGCCGATCCGGCATGCGTGCTCGCGTAATCCACACCTTCGACTACACCTACGACGCCCCGGTGCTGCTCGGTCCCCATCGTTTTGGGCTCAAGCCCCGCGGCCACGGTTTCCAACGACTGCTGGATTTCCGCCTGGAGATCAGTCCCGAACCCAGCCGGCTCTACTCGCTGGTGGCCGCCAGTGGCGACGAGATCCTGCGGGCCCGCTTCCAGGGCGGCACCGATCACTTCCAGGTGCGTGCACTGAGTGAGGTGGAAACCGAGACGGCCCCACTGCTGCAGGCCTGCCTGGAGGAGATCGAGCCGCAGCTGCCCTACCCCGTGGGCCATCTCAACGGCGACCTGATGGGTTCGCTGGAGGGCTGGCTGCCCAATGGCCAGCACGACCCGGCGGCCGTGGACCTGGCCCAGGAGGCCCTGATGGGCAGCGACCAGCGGGCGCTGATGTTCCTGCAGCAGCTGGTCGAGATCATTCAAGACCGGGTGAAGTACACCCAGCGCCATGTCGGTCCGGCCTGGCCGGCGGGCCGCACCCTCAAGGAGCGGGTGGGCTCCTGCCGCGACCTGGCGATGCTGATGGTGGAATCCTGCCGCTGCGTGGGGCTGCCGGCCCGCTTCGTGAGCGGCTACCACCTCGTGGAACCGAAACCCAAGCGCTACGACCTGCACGCCTGGGCTGAGGTGTACCTGCCCGGTGCCGGCTGGCGGGGCTTCGATCCCAGCGGCATCGGCGTGATCGATGACCGTTACATCACCCTGGCCACCTCCTCCAAGCCGGAGCTCACCGCGGCGATCACCGGCAGCTTCTCCGGCCCCCCCGGCGTAAGCAGCGAGTTCAGCTGGGCGATCGAGGCGGAGCTGCTGGATGGCAGCCCCCCAGGGGCGGCCGTGGTGCCGTCAGAGCCCACCGACCTGCCAGTAGCCAAACGAAGCTGATCCACGCCGGGCCGCCCCTTGGTCTTCCGTTTCCAGGTTCACCACCTGGCCCCGGCCCCTGTCCTTGGCCACATACAGTGCCGCATCGGCGGCCCCCATCAGCTCGCTGAGGCCGTAGCCGGCCGGACCCGCCGTGGATGCCACCCCCACCGACAGGTTCACCAGCACCTGCTGGCCGTCCCCGGTGGCGATCGCGGTGGCGTTAATCCTTTCGCGCGTTCGCTCCAGCATCAGGGTGGCCCCATCCCCCGGCAGCTGCACGAGGATGGCAAACTCGTCGCCGCCGAGGCGGCCCACCAGGTCGCTGCCCCGCACGGCCGCCCGCAACAGTTCGGCGACCTGGCGAATCACCTGGTCGCCAGCGTCGTGCCCGTGGGTGTCGTTGATCTGCTTGAAGAAATCCACATCGATCAGGGCCATGGCCATCGGCTGCTCCGTCTGGCGGGCACGGCTGAGCAGCTCTTCAGCGGCCTCGCTGAAGGCGCGGCGGTTGTAGATGCCCGAGAGGGCATCGATCTGGGCCAGCTGCAGCAACTCGGGGATCAGCACCCGGCGCAGCTGAAACATCAGGCCCACGCAACCGGCGCTCAAGGGCAGCAGGCCGGCCAGAAACACCTTCAGCACAAAGGTCAGGGCCTCCGTGCGGGCCGCCTGCACATCGGTGATCGTGATCAGGCTGGCCCGTTCGCCGTAGCGGCCGCCGCCCTCAAGGGCCAGGGGGTACTGGCGGATCGTCATCAGCACGTCTCCACCGATCCACGGAAGCGGCCCCTGAAACACCACCTCGTCGCGGGTGAGGCAGGCGATCAGGGTGGAGGTGGAGGGGCACTCGGCGAACAGCTCCCGCAGGTGCCGCTGGTGGGGCAGCTGCAGCACATGGGGCAGGGGCAGCCCCACCAGGGCGGCATTGGAGGCGGCCAGAACCAGGCCGCGCTGATCCACCACCAGGGCGTTCTCCACCTCCCGGGCGGCGGCGGCCATCTGCAGACGGCGCTGCAGGTTGTGGAGGGGCTCGTAGCTGGTGAGCCCCACACTGAGCCGGCGCTGCAGGCTCTCGGCATCCCGCCGCAACTCCCTCGCCCCCTGGGAGAGCACCAGAAAGCCGGCCACCAGGGCCATCAGCGCCGATGCACCGGTAGCGGCCACCAGCAAGTCGAGCCAGAGCTGGCGGTTCACGCGGCTGCTGAGCAGCTCCGTGCGGCCTGGGGCGCTGAGCAGCCGGCCGATCATGGGTCCACCAGAAAGGCCGTGGTGGGCCGGGGCAGGGGGCCATCCGGCGGGATGCGCCCGGCAGTCCTGAGCAAGGCGCCCATGCCGCCGATCGCCCGAGCCACCGGCCCGTCAGCCGCCAGCAGGCGTCGCTGCTGGCCTGGTTCGGGATACCGCAGCCCCAGTTCCGACTGCTGGAATTCCCCGGGGCTGATCTGCTGGCGCTGGGCCATCAGGCCCACGGCCTCGGTGCGGTGGCGGCGGGCATAGGCCTGGGCCGCCCACCAGGTGCGCACCAGGGCCTGGATGTCGGATCGGCGGGTGCGCGCCGTCTCCGGCGCCACGGCCAGCACATCCACCACTTCGCCGGGCATGCGACGGCTACTGAACAGCTCGTGGAAGCGATCGTCCTGGCGGAGGGACAGGTCGTAGGGGGGATAGGTGACGACCGCATCGATCTCGCCGGCCCGCAGCAACTCGATGAGTGCCACCGGCCCCTCGAAGCGCAACTGCAGATCATCGATCGCCACGGGCTGGCCCTCCAGGCTGCGCAGCAACAGGTATTCGGCCAGCACCGTGCGCTCCAGACCCACCCGTTGGCCGGCCAGGGCGGCGGGCCTGGCGAGACCCACCCGGGCCAGCAGCCGGTCGGCCCCCACCGATTCATCCAGCACGAGCACCAGCTGCGGACAGCGGGCCGGCGCCTCCTGGCAGACGGCAATGGCCTCGGGCAGGGTGGTGGCCATCACGTCCACATCGCCGTTCACGAACCCAAGGCGCTGATCCGCCAGCGAACTCGACTGCGTCACGCGCAGATCGATGCCGAAGGGTTTGCCGAGCTGCTTCTGCTCGGCCAGATAGAGATATTCGTTGGCGGGCCAGCTGGTGATCGACACGGACAGCTGCCGCCCCTGGCGCCACTGCAGCCAGAGAGCCGACCCCCCGATCGCCGCCAGCGCCAGCAGCAGGGGCAGAAGCAGCCAACGCCGCCAGGGCACAGCAGATCGGGCCGGCGGCGAGGAGGGACTGGTGAGGTGCACGGTGGCGGAAAAGCGGGCGAACTGTCAGCGAGGGACCGTCAACGCAGGGCGGCCCGGACGGGGACCTGGCTCACCCGGGGCAGGGCACTGTCGGGGGTCACCAGCTTGAGCGCGCTCTGCACCGCCTGCACGGCCTCCAGGTTGCGCTCCAGTGTCCCCCCGGGGGCAAGCATGGCCTCCTGCTGCCGCAGGGGCCAATACACCAGGCCCTGTTCGGCCGCGCTGAACTCAGCTGGGGTGAGACCCACCCGGCGGCCGCGCAGCTCAGCCAGGGAGCCGATACCGGGCCGGGCCGCCACCTGATCGCCCCCCCGGGACTCATCGAGCACGAGCACCATCACCGGACAGCGGTCCGGCGCCAGCGAGCAGATGTCCACCGCCTCCACCGTGGTGAGCTGGGCCAGCTGCAACTCCCCCCGCAGGAAGGCATGCACGATCGCCTGGGGATCGGGGAACTCGGCTGTGCGCAGCCTGAGGCCTTCGGCGGCGGCCAGATCGTTCAGTTCGGCCAGGTAGAAGTATTCGTACCCGGGCCAGTTGGAGACGGGCAGGGTGAGCTCGGGCGCCGGCCGGCTGCAGGCGCCGCCCAGCACACCGGCCAGCAGCAGCCCCAGGGCGATCGGGAGGCTGCGCCGCTGCCGCGGAGGCGCCATGCATGGAGAGGCGGACAAACGGCCACGGCTGGCCCGAGCCCCCAACACCACGACCGCGGTTTCAAGACGAATCTCAACCGTAGATAGCGCCATTGACCGGCACCCCTACCGTTCATGGCGTGACACGAATGGCCCGGAACCGACCTGCCCCATGCCCCCTTCCAGTCAGGTCTGGCCAGCAGCCGTTCCAGCCGAGCCGGAGAGAGCCCCCGCACGGGGTGGCACCCTGGCCGTTCTGGCCCTGCTGAGCGGGCTGGCGGTGCTGCTCAATGCCCTGCCCATCCCGCTGTTCTACGGGATCCAGGTGCTCCTGGGTTCGGTGCCGGCGATCTACGCTCTGCTGCTCTGGCCCCGCTGGTGGGGGGTGGGGATCGGCCTGCTCGCCAGCCTGCAGACCTGGGGACCCTGGGGCCACCCCTGGGCGGTGGTGATCTTCACCCTTGAACTGCTGTGGCTGTGGTTATGGCTGCGCCGCCCCCAGGCCAGCGGAGATCCCCGCAACGACGGCCAGGTGATGCTGCTGGCCATCGGCTACTGGCTGCTGGTCGGCGCCCCCCTGGTGTTCCTGTTCTATGGCCTGGTGATGCGGATCGACCCGGCCAACGTGCTGATGGTGGCCGTGAAGCAGAGCTTCAACGGCGTGCTCAACACCGAGCTCGCCTTCACCGCCCTGGTGATCACCCGCGCCATCCAGGCCCGGCGCAACGCCGGACCTGGCATGTCGCTGCGGGGGGCGATCATCGCCCTCGTGCTGATCGCCCTCACCCTGCCCACCCTGCTGGTGAGCATCACGGCCGGCCGGCAGCTGCAGCGTGCCGTGGAAGAGGGGGTGCTGGACGGCCTGAAGACCATCAGCCTGGCAGTGTCACGGGTGGGACCGGGCCAGCAGACCAACCAGCTGCTGATCGACCAGCTCGGCGGTGATCTGGCCTACCGGCGCATCGCCGTTGACGGCAGTGAAGACAGCTCAGCGGCCGCCCTGTTCGACCGTCTCGACAGCCAGTTCAGCGACAGCGGCCGCAGCCAGGTGGAGAACCGGGAGCTGGCCCTGCTCATCCCACGGGGACAGGGCCCGGCCCTGCACAAGTGGGTGAACGGCTACTGGAGCTACAGCGACCAGTACAACCGCCCCGCCGGCACTGAGCTGGTGCAGGTGGTGGCACCGGCCCGCCCAGCGGTGAGGCGCCTGCAGGAACAGAGCAGCCAGCTGCTGGCAGTGACCCTGGCCGTGGTGGTGGGAGGAGCCTTGCTCAGCAGTTCCGTGGGCCGGCGGTTTGAGCGGGAGTTCGCCCTGGTGCTCGATCCCCGGCGGGGGGATGGCGGGGGACCTTCGGATCCGGCCCAGCCCCAGGTCGGCTCGCAGGTGGCCCCGTTACGGCTCCCGGCCGTGAGCGAATTGCGCACCCTGGCCCGGCAGATCAATCAGCGGATCCTGGAGGCCAACCAGCTGTCGAGGGCGCTCCAGGTGAGCAACACCGATCTGCAGCGCACCCAGCTGGAGCTGGAGCACCTGCTCACCACCGATCCACTCACCGGCTGCGGCAACCGCAAGGCCCTGGACCAACGCCTCCAGGAGGAATGGCATCGGGCCCGGCGCAGTGGCGAACCGCTCTCCTGCCTGTGCATTGCCCTCGACGGCGTGGACCTGGCCAGCAGCGAGTTCGGTGCCGCGGCCGGGGAGGCGCTGCAGAAGGCTGCGGCCCTGGCCCTGCGGGAGCGGCTGCGCATCACCGACCATCTCTTCCGCCAGTCCCACCGCCAGTTCGTGGTGATTGCCACGGGCTGCAATGCCAGCGATGCCCAGCATCTGGGCCGCAGCCTGCTGGCGGCGATCGATAACGTGTGGATCCGGCCGCAGGCTGATGGAGCTGTGGCTGGACCCACCTGCAACATCTGGCAGCGGGACGATCCGGAACTGCGGGCCCTGCCACGGCTGGGGGTCGCCAGCCTCGACATCCATCAGGATTCAGTCGAGAGCCTGCTGGAGCGGGCCGAGGAGTGCCTGACGGCCACCAGGCCCGCCAGTCAGGCCTTCACCGCTTCGGGGCTCACCAGTTCAGGCCATGCAGCTTCGGCAGTGGAGCTGTCTTGAAGGTGACGGCGAACAGCCGGGGAATGCGGCGGCTGTTGTACACCCGGAACTCCCGCACCACGCTCGCCCCCTCCTCGCGAACGGCCTGGTTCAGCACCACCGAACCATCGGGATCGGACACGGAACGGTGAAAGGTGCCCGGCGGAATGCGCAGGATGTCGCCACCCGCCTCAAGACGCACAATGTGATACGGATAATTCCAGCCGAAGTTCACCAGATAAAACGTGCGGCCTCCATGCAGGGCCAGCAGATTGTCCTCCTGGTGAGGATGAAGATAGAACTGCCAGGCACCGGTCTTCTCCTCATCCGGCGGACTCACGGCCGGCCCGGAATGGATCACCAGGTCGCGGGCATTCGAATCGGCAACCGTGATGTCGAAGAAGCGCACGGCAGGCGTATCCCGGAACTTCTCGTAGGGGATCAGCTCAAACATCGGCGCCGGCTTCGGCATGAAGGCAGTCATCGGCCTGGGGGGGTGTGGGGCGGGAGCGATGGTTCAGTGAACCGAACCAGCACACCCGGCAACCGTGGCAACCACTACCGAAGTCCGCCGAACACTGGTCAGTTTCGAGAGTGACCCGAATCGCCGGCAGCAGGGCTCAGAACGGGATCGGCATCTCCACCGCCGCCGGCGCCGGGCTGCAGGCCTCCACCCGTTGGGCCACCACCTGGCCCACCAGCACAATCGAGGGCGAGGCGAAGTTGCCGGCGGCGGCGCGATCGGCCAGCTCCGCCAGGGGGCTGATCAGCAGGCGCTGACCCTCCACCGTGCCCTGCTGGATCACCGCCGCCGGCGTGTCGGCTGCCAGACCGCCGGCCAGCAGTTCCTCGGCGATGCGGCGCAGGTTGTGCAGGCCCATGTAGATCACCAGGCCGTCGCTGCTGCGGGCCAGGCCGCGCCAGTCAACGCCGGGGCGCAACTTGTCGATCTCCTCATGGCCGGTCACGAAGGTGACGCTGGAGCCGGCCTTGCGGTGGGTCACGGGAATGCCGGCGTAGGCAGGGGCGGCGATGCCGGCGGTGACCCCGGGCACCACCTGAACGGGAATGCCCCGGGCCGCCAGGTGGGCGGCCTCCTCGCCGCCGCGGCCGAACAGGAAGGGATCGCCCCCCTTGAGGCGCACGATCAGGCGGCAGCGGCCGGCCAGCTCCACCAGCACGGCATTGGTGCTGGGCTGGGGCACCGAGTGGTGGCCGCGGCGCTTGCCCACGAAGTGGCGCTCGCAGCCCTCCGGCACCAGGTCGAGCAGGGCCTTGGGAACCAGGGAGTCGTACACCAGGGCATCGCACTGCTGCAGCAGGCGGTGGGCCTTGACCGTGAGCAGGTCGGGATCACCGGGGCCGGCCCCCACCAGGTACACCGTGCCCAGGGCTGGCGCTTGGCTGCTCACGGCAGGGCCTCGAGGGCGTCGAGCAGCACCGCCCGCAGCGCCGGCCGCTGCAGCAGGGGCACGCCGGTGGGGCCCGGCAGCCGTTCGGTGAGGCGGTTGGCCGCCAGCACCAGGGGCAGAGCTGGGACGGCGACGTTCAGGGGCGGATCCTCGGGATCAGCGGCACTGTATGCAGCAGCCAGAGCACGGCCGCCGCTCACCCGCTCCAGCCAGGCCAGGTAGCGCTCAGCCAGGGGGTGGGCGAGCGGGTGGTGCAGCAGCAGCGGCCGCCCCTGGCCCGGCCCACTGGCCTGCCGCAGCTGCTGGAGCTCCTGGCGCAGGGCCTGCTGCCAGCAGGGCCAGGCGCCGAGAAAGGGCAGGCGCCGCACGCGGGTGTGGCGGCGCCAGTGGGCGGCGATGGCGGGCAGGTCGTGGCGCACATGGCCCCCGGGCAACAGCAGCAGCGGCACCAGGGTGAGGGGCAGGCCCGCCAGCAGCAGGTCTTCGGCATCGGGGGGGGCGGCGGCGGTGAGGGCCTGCAGGCGCACCGGCGCATCGCGCCGCTGCTCGAGGTCCGCCGCCAGGCTCACCAGCTCGGGCGGCAGGACGCCGCCGCTGCGGCCGTGCACCACCAACAGCAGCGGTTGCACGGGCGTCGCCTCCAGGCGGCGCTGCAACCGCTGGGCCACGGCGGGATCAAGCACGCGGCGGCTGAGGGGCACCAGCTGGCGTCGACACCCGGGCAGGCGGGCCAGCAGG
>Ga0208086_1000475_pt1 | contig 11991 bp, 8 predicted proteins | sample LakMenEpi06Jul10_FD_150675 | JGI IMG/M metagenome (GOLD analysis project Ga0208086, IMG submission 150675) | Freshwater microbial communities from Lake Mendota, WI - 06JUL2010 deep hole epilimnion (SPAdes) | ecosystem: Environmental > Aquatic > Freshwater > Lake > Epilimnion/Euphotic zone ...
CAAGGCAGCGCACAAGACGACGCAGCACCTGCAGGCATGGACATGCATGGATAGGCAGGAAAGCCAAAGCAATTGGCCCAATATGCGAAAAACCCTGGGAAAACCAGGGTTTTTGAACGGAGAGGACAGGAACCGAACTTTTGGGTGTTCTCCCAATGTTTTTGAGGAGTTCGAGAGGTGCTTATACAAGATTCCGTAAGACCGAAATTCGGTTCAGTTGACGATCAAGCAACGATTATCGGAGCGATGGCGATGAACCAATTTCGGGATTCGTTTGTGGGCTACCGTCAGTACTGGGTTTTAGCCCAGAGGGCGGCACTTCTCTGCCATTAGTGCGTCAGCCACCGGATTTGGGGGGCAATCGATCCATAGGATTTTATTGCGATACGAGTTTGCGCCTTGCTTTCAGCCCCAAACGCAACATCCTGGGGGGCTTATTGAAGTTCCCTCGCCGTTGGCTGCGGGTTAAACGATATTTCGCCTTAGGCGAACTCAAGTAGCACGTAGCCACCAGTCGCCAGACGGTGGAGGCTTAACTCGCGCCGCTGTCGACCGCTTGGCAGCGGATGGCTACGCGAGGTTGGCGCTATACAACTACTGCCTCGACTGCGGGGTGACCTTGTACCGATGGGTCTGGGTTCCTCGCTTGACGACGATCTCGGTCTCTTGGCCTACCTTCAACGCTTCGATCGCATAGGTGTAGTCGTAGATGTTCTCAACCTTGCGACCTGCCAGTTCGATCACGATGTCCTTGGCCAAAACCCCCGCTTTGGCAGCAGGTCCGTCTTTGGAAACCCCAGAGAGCAACACGCCCTGGATGTCTCCTTGGGCATAATCGGGAATCGAGCCCAGATAAGCCGTCATCGCGGCTCGGGCACCTTGGTTCTCAGGGGCCTTTTGCTCGGTGTACTCGGGAGCATCGGGTGTGGTTCCAAGCGCGCGGGTGATGAGTCCGACGAGCTTAGCGATCTTGGCAGCCCCTTCGTAGTTGAGCAGTTCTGGCGTGTCGCGCGGCGTATGGTATTCCGAGTGCGACCCGGTAAATGCCGAGAGGATCGGTACTCCCTTGAGAAAGAAAGTGCTCGCGTCGGTCGGCAGGTAGCTGTCGGCTTGCAAAGTGATGGGCAATCCGACGACGGCATTGCGCTTTTCGATTTCACCTTTCCAGTAGGGGGACGAGCCGATCCCCTGGAGGACCAGGTTTTCCCGCAGGCGACCGACCATGTCGAGGTTCACGCAAGCGGCGACCGTCGGGTAGAGTTTGTTCCCTTCTGGCTTTTTCAGGTTCGGGTAGATTTCATGGAAGTGGTCGGCGAAGTAGGCCGAGCCGAGGAGTCCCATCTCTTCGCCGGACCAAGCGGCAAAAAGGATATCGTGCTTGAGTGCAAGTTTGCCGGCTTTCTTTTGGCTAGCCAGGGACTGGGCGATTTCGAGCATGGCTGCGACCCCCGAGGCATTGTCGTCGGCCCCCCGGTGGATACCGCTTCGTTCCTCATCGCGTGCGAGGCTTGAACTGTTGCCGCCGGCCCCGAGGTGATCGATGTGGGCTCCGACGATGATCACCGATTCGGCCGATTGGTTCGGATCGTCGGAGGCTCTGAGGATTCCGAGCACGTTCGAGCCGGTGCGTTTGATCGGTTGAACTTGAATCGAGCTTGCGACCTGGACATCGGGGAGTTCGAAGCCCATCATCATTTCGCCTTTGTCCAACTCGGTTTGAAGGTCTTCGAGTTTGTCCTCGCTTTTGGCGAACCATTCCAAGGCGAGCGCATCGGTGATGCTCATCGCAGCGATGCTGGTGCCTGAGAGCGAGCCATCGTTTTGGAGAGGGACCAATTGTTGGCGGACACCGCTCTTGGGTCCACTCACGACGATTAGACCTTTGGCCCCGCGATCCCGCGCGACCATGGCTTTGTATCGAAGAGAGCTGTAGCGGGCCAGATGCTGTCGGCGTTCGGGAGTCACATCGCTTGGCATTTGCCGAAGGACCATCACCCACTTGTTCTCGACATCCAAATGGACGTAGGAATCGTACTCTTTTTGATTTTCGTCGGCGGGAGCTACGATGCCGTAACCGGCGAAGACCACGCCGGTGGGCTCGACCTCACCGGACTTGGAGAACGCCAGCGGTCTCCAGTCTTCGTCGAGCTTCCATGAGGCCTCGGCTGACTTGAGGGTGTTGTTGCCTGCCAGTTCGACACCGGCGGTGTAGGGGAACGGGAAGAAGTACTTGCCGAATTCGTCGAGGTTGGGTGCCGAAGGCGAATCGGTTCTTTGGTTGAGATTGGTTTTCTCTAGGAGCATCGAGAAGGTGTCTGTGCCGGCCGGAGCGAGTCCGAGTTCGGACATGTAGCTCGCGACATAGGCCGTCGCGAGGCGTTCGCCGTCGGTACCCGTGAGTCGTCCTCCGAGCTCGGGCCGGCAGAGGTAATCGACATGGCGTCCGACGTCGGAGGCTTTGTAATCGTTGTCGTTGGCTTTTGCGTTTTCGGAGGCTAAGCTCGAAACTTGTCCGAGCGCATCGGCATCGAGGGTTCCTGCGGTTTTTCCGAGGCCCAGCGATTTTCGGGCTTGCGCATCGTTCCAAGTCCCGATGAAGATCTGTGATTTTTTCTCCGCGGTTCGGTTGCTCGTCCAGGCCAACTCGGATCCATCGGGCGAAAAGACTGGGAGTCCGTCGAAGCCATCGGTGGAGGTGACTCGGACCGGCTCTTTGGTCCCTGCGGCGTCGACGATGTAGAGTTCAAAGTTTGCGAAGCCTTGGAGGTTGGTCGCAAAGATCATGTAATCGCCCGAGGGGTGGAAGAACGGTGCCCAGCTCATGGCCCCGAGCCGCGTGAGCTGCTTGGGGTCGGACCCATCGATGTTGGCCGAGTAGATTTCGGCCGTCGCTCCGTCTTCGCTGAAGCGTCGCCAACAGAGCCGCTTGCCATCGGGAGAGAAGAAGGGTCCTCCATCGTAACCGAACACATCGGTGATTCTGCGAACATTCGTTCCATCGGAATTCATGACATACAGATCCAAGGCGACGGCAGGATCGTTTCCGAAGAGGGTTTGCTCACGCTCGCTGAGGGGTTTGGCGTAGGCTTGTCGATTCGAGGAGAAGGCGATGAGCTTGCCATCAGGGCTGTAGGAAGCTTCTGCATCGTACCCGAGGGCTTCGGTCAGTTTTTTGTAAGTCCCTGACTTGCGGTTCCATTCGACCAATTCGAACTCAGGGTCGTAATCCCAAGCGTAGCGTCGTTGTTGTCCCGAGGCGCGGAAGTCGAGTTCGGCTTGCTGCTTGGAGGTCGCTTCGGCATCGAATTGGGTCGAGGCAAACAGGACCCGATCGCCATCGGGATGGATCCAGGCGCAGGTTGTTTTTCCATGGCCGGGAGAGACTCTTTGGATGTCTCCTGATTCGCGGTCCATGAGATAGATTTGGTAGAAGGGGTTGCCCGCCTCGCGTTCGCTTTGGAAGACCATTTGTTTGCCATCGCGGCTGAAGTATCCTTCGCCGGCGCGGGAGCCTTCGAAGGTCAGTTGCCGTACGTTTGCGACAAAGTCGGCTTCGGTGCTCTGCTGTGCCGGCGCGATTTGCTGTGCCGGTGCGATGTCCTGGGCGTGTGCGAGTTGGATCGGCACGAGACCCAGGCTTAGAAGGCCCAGGCTTGGCAGGCACAGAGCTGCTAGGGCCGTGCCAAGAGCGTATCGAGGGGTGGAGTATTTGGTGGGTTTTGCGGGGTCGGGTTTTGCGGTGATTCGATTCATGGGTTCAGCAGCGGGGGATCTTTTGGGGATTTTCGGGGAGGGTGGACTTTGGGGGGTGGGCCTTTTTCGGCTCGCGACGCTTGATCGCATGGTGGCAGCATCGCGACAGCGGGGCCGGAATTCCGGAATTATGGTAGTCGATTGGGCGAATCTGTCATCTGAGTTTTTTCGGATGAGAGTCGCTTTACGGGATGCGCGTTGAGGGTTGCGCGTTGAGGGAGTCGGATCAATCGACCCAGCTTTCGAGGCGTTTGCGATCTTCGGGGTTGCCGATGGGATCGAAACCCAGTTCTTTTTCCCCTTGGTCTAGGGCAGTAGTTTGTTCGGCTAGGCGTTGGCGGAGGGATTTGTCGCGGGTTACGACGTAGAGGCCAGCGACGCGGACTTCGGTTGGGGCATCGATGACGACGCTTTGTCCCTCGATGCGGTACTTGATAGGTTTTGGTCCATCGGCGTCGATTTCAAAGCAGTCGAGTCGGCCGTTGGAGCTGTCGTTATGGAGCCAGGTCGGCAGCGCGAAGCGGAAGTTTGCAGGTCGGGTTGCGAATTGGAAGGTTCGAGTTTTCGTGTCGATCGAATAATCAAGATCGTTGGCGACAAGAAGTGTGGAGTCTTGGGAGGCGATCGACGAGAGGTCCCAAGAGGGTTTGCCGTCTTGGAGGATTCTTTCGTAGCGGTAGGCGGTACCCGATTGGAGGATCGGTCGGAGCAAATCGATTTCGCGACCTACTCGGCGGATCGGATCGAGCAGGTCGGGGAATTTCGCAAGGGACTTCATGCTGAGGTTGAACCAATAGAGGGACATGATTCCGTTGCCCAGGCCCTGCCAAGCTTGGGCGCGGAGTTCTTGGGGGGTAGGGGACCCACGGCGTGGGCTCAAGATCCCGCCCCATCCGTCGTGGGCACCTTGGGACCAGTAGGCGATGCTGACCGGTCGGCTTTGTTCTCGGAGGCTTCGGGTCATGGATCCGATGGTTTCCAAGGGAGCGCCCCATCGGATCGACTCACCGTTCCAGCGGTCGTATTTGGTCCAGGCATCGGCTGCGGGTGCGATGACGCGGTAGGCATCGTAGTGCGGGTAATCGGACAGTCCGGCGTAGTATCTCCAAGTCCGTTCTTCGCTGAGCGTGACGCTTGTCGGGAGCCGCCAGGGCGCATACGGAGCGAGTTTATCGAAGACTTCTTGGGCCGGGACCGGTCGTCCTCCGCCGTACTGTGGTTCGCCTAAAAATTCGACGGCATGGATATTCGGGAGCATCGCATCGGAGTCGTAGCGTTGACGATCACCAAGGCGATTGAAACGTTTCATCGAGTACTTGGCATAGAGTTCGGGGTTGTCGGTGAAACCTGCGACTTCCTCGATCTGTCCGGTGTTGACGTGAAGCATTGCCAAGGTCTTGAGGTACTCTTCGTTGGTCATGCTCATGCGGTTTTTGACTTGGTTTGCTGTCCATCCTCCGCTGATATCGAACGTGTTTGGACGGACCTTCATGCTGGCCCAAAGCCGAATCGGTTTGGACTCAGACGCGCTTGCAAGAACGATTTCCAAAGCCATGTAGGTCATCGCCAGCGGTGGGGTGTCGATGGTCAATCCGATGAGTTCTTTGGCTGGAATGTTTTGATCAGCGTTCCACGTTTGGACGTCGTTTTTCTCGAGGAACTCAAAGAGTGTAGGGTAGGATTCGTTGTCTTTGGGAAACCACAGGCGGCAGGATTTGAGTTCGAGGTTTTTCTCCAGGTCATTTCGAAGGGTAACTAGGACGCGTGTTGGGCGGAGCGATGCGTCGGTGCTAAGAAACCCGATCGATTCGATCCATGCATTAGGCGTTTGGATATCGAAAAGGATCTGAGCGTTTTTGGCCGTTTGGTCTGCTGCGATGGTTTTGTAATCGAGCGTGTGGTTCGATCCGGTTCCCCATTCGGAGGTTTGGCCGTTGAATCGCAAGACCCGCAGCGCGCCGGCAGGGAGTTCGAACCCGTTTTCCCAGGATGGGTCGCGCCAGGCCCAGGCGTTTGCAGAGACGAGTTGGCTCGGGGTAGCCGAATCGAATTGCAAGGGGCCTTCGATGGCGATCGTTTGCTCGGAGGTGTTGCGGACGAACAGTTCGGTACGGGCCGAGAGGCTCGGATCGGGAGCTTTGCGCCAGCGAAGTTCCGAGGAGAACTGGTGTGGGGTCGTTTGAATGCCCGAGAGTTCGAGGGCTTGGGCGATCGCAGCGGTAGGGCAAAGCAGGGCCAGGAACGAGACGATGAGCAGGAGGGCTATAGGCATGGGAGTGGATCTTTGATTGGGTTCGGCAGCAAGGCCTTGGGCGTCGATCGGAGCATTCGAAAATCCGATTATAGCCACAGGTTGTTGTTCTAGCGGCAAGTTTTGGCCCGCTGGCGTGGAGCAGAATGGTGCCGGTCAAACGGTGCAATTGCAGCTAATCGCGAAAAAACCAGCGTTTTTGATGTTGCCAGGATTGGGCTGGTCGATATATTACGCATTCCCAGGATTGGACCCCGGCGGTCGGATTCCTTGGCAACCCAAGAGTTTCGAGAGAATTACCATGAAAGTCGTTTCATCCATCGGTGCCCTGAAGTACCGACACGCTGATTGCCAAGTCGTACGTCGTCGCGGTCGAATTTACGTGATTTGCAAGAGCAATCCACGCTATAAAGTCCGTCAGGGAAGTGCCAAGGTCAAGCGTCGCAAGCGCTAGGTTTAGTTTTGCTGGGGTCATCCATTGCCGGATCGACTCCCCCCAGATACGGGCTTGTACGCTGTGCTGAATACAGCGTCGCTCTTTTTTCTTTGTCGCAATCCTAACCGGCCGTCATTTTAGACGGTCGAGTCTCTCGCGATTTGTTGCTTGCAGTTCCGAGCTTCGGATTTTCTTCCGTCTGCTCCGATCGGCAACATCTGCCCTCGAAGATCGATATACTGAATCTCGATGCATGATGGGCTTTCACCAAGCGAAAGTACCCGATGTGCGATGGGTTTTGGAATTGTTGAAAATCGGTCCCAGGTTGATTCCAAGCAGGGGAACATGCAGAAGCTTCGAATAGCCGTCATAGGGCTAGGTTCGGATTGGCAACATCGGTATCTTCCTGCGCTGCGTTCGCTCCGAGATCGTTTCGGGGTCGTGGGTGTTTACCACAGCGTGTCGGCATTGGCTGCTGCGGCCGCACGTGAATTGGATTCCGTAGGTTATGACAGTTTTCGCAGTCTGATTTCCAACCCATCGGTCGAAGCGATCCTGATGCTCGAAGATGACTGGTATCAACTTCAGCCCCTGTGGGTCGCTTGCGAAGCACAGAAGGGGATTTTCTGTGGTTCCGAGGTCGACATCCAAGGGATGAGCTCGTCGGGTTTGCAGGGAGCGATTTCCAGTTCCGGAATTCCGTTCATGAGCGGATTTTCTCGGCGTTATGCACCGGCGACATTGCGGTTCAAGGAGCTCATCGCGACGCGGCTCGGACGCCCGCGATTGCTGTTTTGCCACCGACGCTTGCCGAGCGAACTGCCCGATCCGGCAAACTCGATTTCGCTTGAGAAACAAACCAATCGCGAGCTTCTCGAACTGATCGATTGGTGCACGTACATCGTTGACGAGGAGCCCGATTGGGTCCAAGCGATTCGGCATTTGAGTCGGCCCAGCCCGACCAACGCCGACTATCAGATTTTGAGTCTCGGGTTCGGCGATCCGGAGACCGATCCCAACGCGATCTTGGCGCAGATCAGTTGCGGTGCGTATATCCCTTCGGTGTGGGCCGAAGCCATAGCGTTTCGTCCCCCGGCGGCTGTCCAAGTTTGCTGCGAAAAAGGGCTTGTATTTATCGATCTGCCTTCGACGCTCGTTTGGTTTGACGATGCGGGACGGCATCAAGAGACGCTCGATACGGAGTTGCCGATCGGCCAGCAAATGCTGATCCAGTTCCATCGCGCCGTATCGTCGAAGGTTTCGTTGGTCAGCGATTTGCAGGAGACCAACGAGGCGATCCGGATCTTGGAAAAAGCCAAGCTCAGTACCCAGACCCACCAGCGCGTCGCGTTGCGAGGCTGAATTCTTTAGCCCTTTCGTCAGCCCATTCTTTAGCCCAAGGCTGTTAAATTGGAGCGATCGTACCGATTCGACTGATGGAATCGATTCTTTCGGGCCGATCAGATCCAGATGGTACGTAGGGGCTCGGTTCGGCAAGGGCTCGTTTCGTCGAGGTCTCGGTCGGGCAAGCAGCGTTGCAACGCTAGCAAAACGGTGGGTGATTCGAATGGTGGAAGCGTTCTTTGGATTCGAGAGGCGGCCTTTTAGTGTCTCGCCGTGCCTGGATTCGTACGTTCCGATCGCCGGAAGTGAATTGGCCGTTGAGCAATCGGTTCGATGCGTGGTGCGTGGCGAGGGGCCATCGTTGATCATCGCCGGATCTGGGCTTGGAAAAACCATGTGTGCGATGAAGATAGCCCAGGTGCTCGGTGACCGAATGCAGGTGGTTTTTTTAGCGAGTTCACCGTTGTGTACACGCAGAGCGCTGTTGCAATCGATCTTGTATCATTTGGGATTGCCCCATCGCGAGATGAGCGAAGGGGATTTGCGCATCGAGCTTCAGGAGCATTTGAGGGGAATGGGCGGTGCGGGGGGTGGGTTGTTATTATTGGTCGACGAGGCGCAGACGTTGTCGATGAAGTTGCTCGATGAGCTTCGGATTTTGACCAACACGCTTTGTGAGGGGATGCCTTGCGTTCATTTGATTCTGGCAGGAACGCTCAAGCTTGAGGACACGCTTGCTCATCCTCACATGGAGTCTCTCCATCAGCGGATCGTGGCCCGTCATTACTTGGCTCCTCTGAATCATTCCGAGACGCTTGGGTATGTCCAACGAAAGATCGAGTTGGCCGGTGGGAATGCAGCCACTGTTTTTCAACCCGATGCGCTCGAGGCGATCTACCGAGCTAGCGATGGGATACCGAGGCTCATCGACCAGCTTGCCGACCAAGCCATACTGCAATCGGGGGTTGAGGCTCAGAGGCCGATCCCTGCGAGTCGCATTGGTGCGGTTTGGACCCAGCTCCATCAGTTGCCTAGCCCTTGGTCGACTCCGCATGAGGAGTTCCAAGCGGAGTCCCAAGAGCGTTTTCAAGCGGAGTCCCAAGAGGGGGCTACTGCGGAAGCGGTAACTCAGGGATCCAGCGAGGATGAGCCCTCGGTCGAATTTGGAGCCTTGGAAGAAGAGCCATTGGAAACCGATACGGTCAGTCTGTTCCAATCGTTCCTTGAGGACTCCGTTGAGCAGGGCCGAGGTGTCCGAAGCATTTCAGGAAGCATTGCGGGAAGCGTCGCAGGGAATGTTGCAGGACGAGCCGTCGTATCGCCGGTTTCCACCGGGGGTTTGGATGAGTCCTTTCAGCAATGGATCAACGAGCTGAAGCTTTCGGCGGTGCATCTCGATCCGAGTCATCATGCGTTTGTGCGAGCCGAGTCGATGGCCAAGCAGCTTCCAAAGCCTGTCGCGAGTGGACCGAGTCATCCTCGGACGGGTCCTGCCCAGCTCGTTGGCGAATCGGTCGACGGGGATGACCGCGACATGATTGTGATGGTCGAGGAGCACGGGTGGATCAATCCGTTTGCGATCCGATAGGGTTCGGACCCTCGCGATCCGACTTGGGCGCACTCGCAGCGCGGTTGAGACTAAACACCGTTGAAACGGAACACGGATGGAACTGAATATGGATTGCGTCGTACCTATCGATTCTTTTGTTCGATTGTTGCCCAAGCGACCGAGTGTGTGCATTGGGGTCGGTTTTTTGGCGAGCCGACGAAGTGGACTTGAGGTTTTCCGTGGGATGGATTTAGTGGGTCAGCTTGCGTTGGGATGGATGGGACAGAGTCACTCCCGCGCGTGCGTGGTTCGCAGTACCGACAGGTTGCATGCTGCGAGATCGGCCGAGCCAGGTCTACAGGAAGTCTACTGGGATTGGCTCGTTGAGAGTGGAAAAGACCCGAGCGAATTTTCAGGTCAAGTGCTGCGCGATGTGGCTGGTTTGACGAAGATTCGAGGGGAACATGGTTTGGTGTTGATCGAGCTCGGATCGACCGATTCGCCGACGGCGCTTCATGCATCGCGTTTGTGCGATGGTTTGGTGTTGGTTGCCCAATCGGCTGACCGGAGTGTAGGCAAGAGCAAAGCGCAGTTGGGTTCGTTCGAGCGATCCGACTGCCGGTGGCTTGGGTATTGGACGGTCGATCCTGTGTGAATGACCTGTGAGCCAATCAGCGCCAGCGGTTGGGCGATTTAACTCAGCCTACCAGGACGCAGCGTATGGGCCCGAGCAGGTGGGTGATTGCCGCTGTGTAGCCCGATAGCATCGGTGCGTGGCTTATAGCCATCGCCCTCGGCTTGCGCCTAGCGGCTCACAGGGTGAATGCGCCTCTCGGCTCGAAAAAACCGAATTGGCCTGTGTACAATGCCGGTCCTGGTTTTTTCACTTTTTGTAAACTACGTTCTAGCCGGAAGCTGAATGGCCGATATCACCCGTCACGGTACGACACCCCGCTGGTCCGACCTCGTCATGCATCGTGGGATCGCTTATTTTGTTGAAGTCCCTGAGGATCCGCAACTCGATGCACGGGGGCAATTCGAGCAACTCTTTCGTCAGGTCGACGAGCGACTCGCCTTGGCGAAGAGTTCGCGCACGGCACTCTTGCAGGTCTTGATCTACCTTCCATTTCCTGAAGACCTCGCGGTGTTCAACGAGCTATGGGATACGTGGATTCCAAGCGGCCATGCGCCGAGTCGCGCGTGCATTCATGCGCAACTCGCAGCGCCAGGATACCGAGCCGAACTGATCATCACGGCTGCATGCGATGTGGCTTAGATGCAACGCGATTCGTTTCAACAACGCGAGCTAGCGTCGTTGAACGGTATAGGACCCGAAGGCCATAGAACCACGGAATACATGAAGACCTGGGAACCACGGAATACACGGAACACACGGAAGTAAGACGTAAAAGAGCGAGGATCTGTTTCCGTGTGTTCGTTGTGGTCTGTGGTTAAGAAAAAGGGGATAGGTTGTTCGAATCGTGAGTAGTTATAATGGGGGGAATCTTCGATGACCCAAAAACGCAGTTCGAGTCCCAAAGCCCAAGCGAAAATGGGCATTGCCTCTTTTCTCTTGATTGATCCCTCACTGTTGGATCAACGGAAGCAATTTGTGGAGAGTTTGGGATACACCATCAGATGTCACCCTGTTCACTGGGACGTAGTTGTATCGAAGGTTTTGGAGCGTCAAAATGATTATCTTGTCGAGGCATGTCCAGGAGTTAGCGAGTACTGTGACCAGGTCCCGCTTGCGACAAAAGGTTGTGTCGAGAAGTGGGTTTTTCCGAAAAACTCCTTGAATACACCTAGCCTTGTGAGTCGTAGAAATACACCCCAACCGGGCGATCCGGACTTTCCATACGGGACGTTCCCATAGCATCGCGCGCATCCAAGCGGATCTACGCGAAGGCCAGGGAGTCACGGAACACCCGAATACCTGGGAACCACGGAACACACGAAGACCACCAAACCAGAGAACCACGGAACACACGGAACACACGGAACACACGGAAGTAGGAGATAAGTGGGTTAGATTTCTAGGGGTAGAATTCTAAACGGGATCCCGTGGATCGCCGCTCCGGGGTTGTAGAAGACTTGGCGTTGGTAATCGATGGCGTCGACGGGTCGGTGGGTATGGCCGAAGAAAACTTGTTCGGCGCCGCTCTCGGGCGTTTGGCCAATCCACTCGAGGTACCCAGAGACTTGGTCTAGGACTTTTTGGTTCGAGTTTGCCATGTGGGCGACGAGTCGATGGATTCGGGTTTTGACGACGACATCGTAGAGGGAATGTCTCATGGGGTGGGGACGTGGTCGATGTTCGTGCGCAATTCGCCTTGCATCGAGCAGTTCGTGAAAATCAGCTTGGTAGGGTATTCTCGCATCGATGATGTCTCCGTGCAAAAAAACAGTGCGGTTGACTCGCAAGTAGTGTTTATGCCATTGGAGTTGTGGGTTGGCCAGCGCCAGTTGTTCGAGTTGCTCGGTGAAGGCAGGCAGTGCGTCGTGGTTCCCGAGGATGTAGTGGAATTGGCAATCGGGGTTCACCGAGATGAGGCCTTGGAGCCAGCGGACACTTTCCTCGACGGTTCTTTCGTGGGAGTCCAGGGCGCTCCAACGGAAGTCGAAGATGTCTCCGCCGAGGATGAATGTATTGGACTG
>Ga0208086_1000476_pt1 | contig 11978 bp, 9 predicted proteins | sample LakMenEpi06Jul10_FD_150675 | JGI IMG/M metagenome (GOLD analysis project Ga0208086, IMG submission 150675) | Freshwater microbial communities from Lake Mendota, WI - 06JUL2010 deep hole epilimnion (SPAdes) | ecosystem: Environmental > Aquatic > Freshwater > Lake > Epilimnion/Euphotic zone ...
AACTGGCCATAAGTTCGTTGAGCAGTCCGCCGAAGGCGTACTTTCCCGCTCTCTGGCGCTGCAGGACATTCAGGAAGAAAGCGTTCGAGAAGTCGACGCTCTGTTCGGTATCGAATATTCCTATCTGTTTTCTCCGCCAATTCGCACCTCCGACCGTGTAGGTCAATAGGTAGCTGCTATTAATCCAATTGTCAGCTTGGCACCGATCCGGCCCCCACCCGCGATCGATGCTAAGCAGGTTCCGAAAGGAGTCAAGCTATGCGTTTGAGCGATCGCCACGATGCTATGTCGCCAGATCAGCGACAAGCTGAACTGGCCACGATTTTTGCTACCTGCATCCTGAGGATGCATCTTCGCCTGATGGCCTTGATGACCGTGCAAATCCTGTGCTCATTGTGTCCACGTCGGTTAACGATTTCCGAGACAAAACGGACAGGAGAGACAAATGACTTTGAATATCGAAATGCCACATCGGTGCCAGGCACATGACGGACGTAGCGTCTCGTACGAATATCTAAACAGTGGTGGGCAGAAGATTCACATTCGACTCGACAAGCCAACTTCTTTTGGTGACCCTAGTGGTGTAGGTAATCAAGGTTGGCATCTCAATGCTGGTCCAGCCTTCGAAAACTGAACAAGTGGCGTTTAGAGTCGTCCGAGTCGCTCGAGAGCTTCGTCTGCCCAGGGGCTCTGCGGGGCAAGTTGCAAAAATCGCAACCAATGCTTGGTCGCGTCGTCGGATCGACCGATTTCGTCGAGAGATCTTGCGAGATGATAATGAACATCCGGATAATGATCGTCCTTTGCCAATGCACCTTCAAAGGCTGCGATCGCCAAATCGATCTGCCCGGTTTCGGCGAGCACACAGCCTAGGCTCGCGCGTGCCTCGACGAAGTCTTCGTCGATCTCGATGGCGTTGTAGAATCGCTCTCGGGCTGCTTGGACCTGGCCGACTCTCAAGAGCAACTCCCCTAGTCCAAAGACGATTTCGGCGTTGCTCCCGTACTTGGCCAAAATCACGCGATGCCATTCGATGGCCTCGTCGATGCGTCCTGCGTCCTCGAGCTCCTCAGCCGCAACGAGCATCGCCTCGCGGGTCCAGGGACCTAGGTCTGAGGTTTGGCGTGGTCCGACCAAGGTTGCGGTCGTCGCATTGGAATTCATCACCAGGATATTGGGCGAACTGGACGGGTCCGAGTGATCCGCAGGCTCATCGAAATCAAAATGCAACTGCCCATGCGAACCGATCCATTGTCCATCTTCGTACAGCAAGATGCGTCGACCATCGACACGGATATCCAGGTCGATGAGGCTGCGGTTTGCGATGCGTGGGCCGAAGTCATCGAGTTGTTTTTTCAGGTCGGTGACTTTGGCCCCTTGATTGGTCCAAGATGCAATCTGCTTGGCGCATTGGACTTGTTCAAAATCGAAGTAAGGAAGTTTGTGGGCGACTTTGATGCTCGGTAGTAGACCGATGCGATGCCAACGTCGCACGGCGCTGACGCGTGTCTTGATGAGGCTCGCGACCATCGCTGGGGTATAGAGTTGTTTTTGCGATGGGTCGTCGAGCAACCCGAGGGATGTCCACAGATCGTGTTCGTGGATCAGGATTGTGGTGCCTAGGCGGATCCGCTCTCGCAGGCTCGGATGGAGCATGGCTTGGATGTCGTCGTCGGGGAGTTCATCGGCTCCGATAACGACCAAGTCCAACTCGCCGGCGAGTTTCTCGGCGACCGTTGCGCGATGTTGCTTGAGCCATTGGCAAGCTTCCTTGCGGGTCATCGCCCCGAGCTTGCCCAACAAGCCGACCCGTTTGTTTTCGAGGATCACACTAGGGTGTTGGGTCATCGTTGGAATGCCATCGTTGGGGACTAAGTGCCCTCGGAGCCCAGGGAGAGATTCCAGTCCTTCATGGTTTCCAGTTGGGTCCGTTTGGTCATGTCGAACTGGAGGGGCGTAACGGTCACCCCGCCCGATGCGAGGGCCATCAGATCGGTTTCGTGTTCGGTGGGTTTCGGTGGTGGATCGTTGGTCGACCAATAGTAGTTTCGACCCTTGGGGTCTTGGCGTTTGACGTAATGGTCTCCGTAGCGTTCGACTCCCATGGGGACCGTGTGGATGCGAGGCATTTTCCCTGCGCGGTAGTCTCGGGTCGCTTGGGTGGAGATGTTGATGTTGTAGAGTTCGGCCGAAAGACCTTGATAGTCGAGAATTTTCCGGATCAGTTGGACTGCGATGGAACCGGCGGCTTCGAAATCCGCATGCGGGTCTTCCTCGAGCGAAACGGCGATGCTTGGGATGCGAAAAAAGGCTCCCTCGATAGCCGCTGCTACGGTACCTGAGTAGAGGACATTGATACCGGCATTGAGTCCTCCATTGATTCCGCTGACGATCAACTCGGTGGGCTTGGGAGCCAATTCGGTAAGCCCCAGTTTGACGCAGTCTGCCGGTGAGCCTTCGACAGCCCAGCCCCGAAAAATCTCGCCGTCGAAGATCTGTTTGCAGGTCAACGGGGACAGATACGTGATCGAGTGTCCGACGCCGCTTTGTTCGGTCGCTGGTGCGACGACTGTAACGCGTCCTAAGGATTCGAGTGCGATGCGCAAAGCTCGGAGACCTGGGGCGTGGATTCCATCATCGTTTGCAAGGAGGATATTCAAGGTCATTGCCTTTACCAACGGATACCATCGCGCAGATTCGTCTTGTACCCCTTTTCGAATTCTTTGATATTCGGCTCGAGGCCCTCGGGGATTTCTTCGGGCAGTTGAATCAAGGGTTCGACGATCAGATCGCCGCGAAGTCCGTCTGGGCCTTTGAGGCCCTGCCCTTTGACCCGCAGTCGTTTTCCGCTGTCGCACATAATCGGAATGCGGATGGTCACGTCCCCCCTAAGAGCGGGCACATCGATTTTCGCCCCATAGACGGCTTCGGACAGGGTGATTGGAAGTTTCAGTTCGATATTGTTGCCGTTGATCTTCACTGCGTGATGCGGCTGCATTTGGATCGTGAGGATCAAGTCGCCGTTGGAATCACCGCGTATTGGATCTCCGAGTCCGCGCAGACGGATCTTTTTTCCGGGTGCAACATCGCTCGGGATCTTGACGCTGAGGTCCTCGGTTCGCCCATTCCCACGATTGAGTTTGAACTGGACCTCTCCCCCTTCGACCATGATACGCAGCGGGACGGAAATTTCGGCGGTGACATCGCCCGGTGAGGTCGACGGGGATTGCGGAGAGTACCTCGACGAGGAGTCGGGGGCGGAGCTTGATCGCCGCGACCTGGAACGGGATCGGGAGGAATCGCCGGTGGCTTGAGCACCAGGCCCAGCACCTTGGAAGAAATCGAAGAACTGGAAGCCTTCGGAATTCCCGAAGGCTTCACGGAAGTCGAAGCCTGACGGGCCACTTTGGGTTCCACCGAAGGGACCATTTCGGTACGCCTCGTAACCTTCCCCGTATTGATCGTAGAGCTTGCGCTTCTCCGCATCGTGGAGCGTGTCGTAGGCGACTTGGACACGCTGAAACTGCTCCTTGGCCTTCGCGTCATCTGGGTTCAGATCCGGATGGTACTTGCGCGCAAGTCCTCGGTAGGCTTTAGCGATTTCATCCGGGCTGGCCGTGCGGCTTAAGCCCAGTGTTTTGTAGTAGTCTTCTGCCATATCCTGAGCGTTTTCTTTCGATATAAAATCGAGTTGAAAGGAAACTCGATTTTAACGTCATCGATCAAAAACGCACCCTCAAAAATCTGAATCATCGCAGGCAAATCGGATCGACTCGGCTGGCAATGGACCAAGGGTTGACTAGGCCTCTGGTTGGTGGCCTTCGTTCAGAAGGTCGGCTGGGACCATCTTCTCCTGCTTGCGATCCCAACCCATCATGCGGTTGGTCCGCCAGCTTTCGTTGGCCATATTGACGGCGACGACACCGGCGAGACCGAGTTCGATTGGGCAGTTGAGCGGTTCACCGTTTCGAAGATGGTTGTGCAGATTGGTATGGTGCAAGTTTTGGTCTTCGCCACCGGTCTTTTTGTGTTGTCCGAGGACCTTACCGTCGGGATCTTTTGCGATCCAACCATCGTTGTTGAAAAAGAGCGTCCCGTCATAACCCCGGATCAAGTGGTCGACGCGTACACGGTTGCCCATGGTTCCAAGAACGTAGACCGTCATGCCTCGGGGGTACTCGCAGATCATCTCGATATTGTCAGGCAGGTCGCGTCCATCTGGCCATTGCCAAATTCCGCCCATCCCGACGACACGGCGAGGATAGAGCAGATTGCAAGCCTTCATGATGCGAGTGATTCGGTGGATGAATAGGTCGGTGCAGATACCGCCGGAGTAAGCCGAATAGCAGCGCCACTCGAAGTAATGGTTTGGATTCCAATCGATTTTTGGGGCCGTCCCGAGCCAAGAATTCCAATCCAGGTCGGCGGGCTTGTCTTTGTGCTGAGCGACCAGGTCCGGTTCACGCCAAGGCCCTGCGCCTTTGCTGTAGCGTCGGACATATTCGATTTGAGCTTGGAGTACCTTTCCGATCATTCCCTCTTGGATGGCTTTGCCCGCCGAGATGTAGCTATCGTCGGACATGGCCTGCACGCCGACTTGGACCGGTCGCTTGGTTTCTTTTTGCTTCTTGACGACAGCTTGTGCTTCTGGAATGGTGTGGGTCAGCGGCTTTTCGCAGTAGACGGCTTTGCCTGCTTCCATCGCATCGATGGTCATGGTCCAGTGCCAATGCTCAGGGGTTGCCACAACGACATAATCGATGTCCTTGTGTTCGAGCAATTTGCGGTAATCGGTCTCGGCATGGTCGGCCTGAATGGTGGCCTTGGCTTCTTCGGCCCTGGATTTCCAACAATCGGCCACGCACACCGGGTGCAGGTTGTTTTTCTCTTTGAGGTTGTTGATGACTCCCATGTGAGCTTTGCCGATGACTCCACCGCCGATGAGCCCTACTCCGAGTCGGTCGTTGGCTCCGATAACGCGTGCATAGCTTTTGGCCGACAGTTGGCTTACGGCCGTCGCTGCGACTCCGGCGGTCGCTAGGAAGGCTCGGCGTCCCAAGGCGCTGCGGTCGCTCGCTGGTGCTTGGGGTTGGCTGGTTTGTGCATGGGGCTTTGAAGCTTCACTCATGGGACATTCCTCAGACATTCTTGGTGGGGATGGACTCAGGTGGGTGCGAAGCGCAACTCCCCTCGGGAGAACCCCAGATGGTCAGAACGCTTCACGTGAATTCAAGTGGATCGAGCATAGCAGGCCAGCGCGTCGGATGCAAATCCGCACAGACCCACTTCGGGCTACCTTCAACAACTCAGGACGTTAAGGGTTGGTGGCGCCCGAGAGGGCGTTGATCGACTCGCTCAAAGCCTTTTGCTTCATGACGATCTGGTCGCGCAAGGCCTGGATTTGCTTGAAGGTCGCCGAGATTTCCGAACGGGTTGTCTGGACGGTTTCCCCAAGTCTTGTCGCTTCGGCACCGATGACATCGAGCTCTTTCTTGTACTGAGCGAAGTCCTTATCCAACTTGGATCGTTCATCCTGACCGAGTCGGACTTGGTTGTCAGCGATGCCTTGGGATTTCTGCATTTCTGCCAGTTCACGTTGGATCAGCACGGCGTCTTGCAAGGCAGCGGTGATTTGGCGGCGAACTTCGCGAAATGCGTACTCGTAATCGTTGAGCGAGCGGACAAAGACTGGCGTGACGATTTTGATGATGTCCTGTTTACCAAGGTCGTTGGAAGTGGACGAATCGAAAACGATTCGGTCACCTTGCTTGAAGGAAACCTTAGCCCCATCTTCGCCCCGCTTGAGTCGCGCATCGACGGAGCGTCCGCTCAGATCGTAGAAACCACCCTCGGTGGCGTTGCGCTGTTCCTGAGCATCGACCTCGATGGTGTAGTCCTTCAGAAACTCGACTTGCACATAGACCTGCTCGGGCGGGGTCCCCTCGGGGGGACGGGCTCCATCGTTGAGGTAGGACTGCAGCACCCGAGCCTTGATCGCCTCTTTGACACTCAATCCGGTCGGTTCGGCTGTCGCAAGTGCCGGGTCGATCGAGAGCAAATTGGCGATCTCGTTCAAGTCCATCCGACCGAAGATGGCGGTGTCCTCGGACTTCGATCCCTCGGCAGCGAACGCATCGTGGGAATCGAGCGGCATGAGCTCATAGATCGACCAAGAAGGAAATCGTCCCGAACCGATGGCTGCGATTTGCTCGGCAGTCAATACGCTCGTAGGCTTGACCTTGATAATCCCTGCATTGGCTTCCGTGACCACAAACTCGCCAAGGTAAATCGAGGGCAGTAGACCCCGCTGGTCGCTGGACTCTCCAAAAACATGGACAATCGTCTGGGCGGTGATTCCAAGATCGACTGCCGGAGCTCCAGCAGGAGCGTTGGCGGCCGCTGGTGCTGCACCCTCGCCCGGATCGACCGGATTGAGAATCACCGGAGCGACCATACCGAGTTGCAAAGTAGCCTCGTTCTGAGCAAGGCCTGTAACGTTGGCTCCACGCCAGACCCGACCTCGCTCGACGCTTAAACGTTCGAGCTGCTTGGTCACTGGAACGTAGCTATCTAAGTCGGGATTCGGGTTGAGCTTATCGCCAGTGCGGACCTGATCGAGTTCTCGCTCCCGGTCAGCCACCTTTTTGCGAAGTGTGTCGTAAGCCTTCACATATCCGTTGCGGCGAGAGGCCACCCCAGCGGTAAAGAACAAAAAGCACCAAACCTGGATGAACATCAAGGAGACTAGGACGGCATGCAATGCCCCCCACTCTTTGACGGACTTGACCATCATCCAGATAAATAGGGCCAGGGTCAGGACGACCACCAACCACACTATCATTCCCATTAAGTCCATGAGGTCAGCCGTGATGGGTTAAACAAAAAAGGAACGTCTGCTGAATCGCTGAACTCGGCTATCATCGCCAAGTTTGCCAAGAATTCCCTAGCATAGTTGGAAATATTCGGCAGTCCTATTATTTTTAAGACAAATCCGATGGTAAGTTAGTGAAATTCGGGTGTCAAGCAACGATCCCCGGGGGGGTTGGGCCCCTTGGATCAACTTTGCTTGTTTTGTCGAATGCCCTGGAGTTTTCCGATTCTCGAAGGCTTCGGGATCGCTCTACCTTTTCTAGCTTTTCGGTTTTATCCCGAAAAACCGGACCTTTTTCTAAACCCTACCATGGCCGAACCTATCATCAGCGTCAGTGGACTCCGTGGAATCATCGGCTCGGAGCTAACCCCCGAGGTCGCGATCCGATTTGCCAACGCATTTTGCAGCCAACTAGGTCCAGGGCCGGTCCTCTTGTCCCGGGACGGACGAACCAGCGGTCCTTTTCTGTGCGACGCGATCGCCTCGGCCATTGTCGCCTCGGGACGCGACTGCCTCGATTTGGACGTGGCCGCCACACCCAGTGTTGGCGTGGCTGTAAAAGCCTTGGGGGCCGCCGGTGCAATCCAGGTATCGGCAAGCCACAATCCTCCCCCTTACAACGGCATGAAACTCTTCGGCCCAGAGGGTAGGGTCGTTCCCGCCGCATTCGGCAACCAAGTCCTCGCTGCCTACCGACAATGCCAAGAAGATCCCCAGAAGGCCACTTGGGCCCCTATCCAAAACATCGGCCTTCGCCGACGGATCGAGGATCCGCACCAAGCCCACTTGGACCGGGTCCTCGCGACCGTCGACGCGCAAGCCATCCGAAAATGCCGAATGAAAGTTCTCGTCGATAGCAATCACGGCGCAGGCTCAATCCTCGCAGCCCGCTTGCTCGAGTCCCTAGGCTGCGAGTTTGTCATCCTGGGCGATCGGCCCGACGGGCAGTTTAGCCACCCACCCGAACCGATCCTAGAAAACCTCTCGGCTGTGGGTGCGAGCGTTACCCAAGGTGGCTTTGCCGTCGGATTCTGCCAAGACCCCGATGCGGACCGTTTAGCCTTACTCGATGAACATGGAGCCTATATCGGGGAGGAGTACACGCCGGTGCTGTGCATCCTGCGCGCTCTGATGCAACATCGCGGACCCTTGGTCACCAATTGCGCTTCGAGCTCGATGACCAAAGACTTGGCCAGCAAGCACCAAGTTCCGTTTTTTCGATCCAAAGTCGGAGAAGCCAATGTCGTCGATTGCATGCTCGAGCACGGAGCTCTCTACGGGGGCGAGGGGAGCGGCGGACCGATCGATCCCCGCGTGGTACTGGTCCGAGACTCCATCGCCGGGATGGCGCAGATCCTCGATCTCATGGCAGCCACCGGACTTTCGATTTCACAGCTCGTCGGTCAACTGCCCACCTACTCGATGATCAAAGACAAAATGACCCTGAGCAAAGAAAAGCTCGAGGCATCGATCGGTCTGCTGGGCTCAAAACTACAAGCCGATTCGGTCAGCACCCTCGATGGAGTCAGGCTCGATTGGGCCGATCGATGGCTGCTGCTCCGGGCGAGCAATACCGAACCCTTGGTCCGTCTGATTGCCGAAGCGCCCGATCGCCAATCGGCCCAGGAGCTGATCCTGCGAGCAAAAACACTCATGGAAACCAACTAAAAAGGGACCTGGTCGAGGAACCGAGCCCCCCTTTTTTGCCGATTTCTACCGGTTCTGAGTTGCGGGGCGTTTTCGTAAGCCGTTACATTAAACCGGCAGTCTATCCTCACCCGACTTCTTTTCCCCTCCTCTTCTCCCGGAGATTCCATTCCATGGTCGCCCCGAACCTCTCAACACGGAAACTCTCAACACGGAAAACCGTAACACAATGGATCCAACGCCTTGCGATCGCGTCGATCCTAGGCGCGCAGATCACCTGCGGGCCGACGAGTGCCTTAGCCCAAGACCCATCGAATGCAACACCCGCCGCAGCTACGAAACTCGGCTCACAACTCGATCCGTGGCTCAAAGCCCTCCAGCTCAAGACCCCACAGTTCACCCTCAGCGGTGTCGGCTCGATTCCCATCGATAACAAAATCCAACAAGTCGAACTTCAACTCGTTCGGCATTCGGATTCCCATTTCGAACTGGTGCTCAAGCATCCCGAATACGCGCTGACGATCGTACGGACCGAAGATCTCACGGCCGTGGTTCTGCCCAAGCATCGCAAGGTTTTTTGGGGTCAAGGCTCTGTCGATTCCGAGGATCACCTCGACAGCAGAGAGCTCCTTAAACGAACCATCAAAGGGACCACGCAAATCGCAGCCCCTTTCGAGTTGATCAAGTTCCTCGACGGCAGTGCCGCAGCCGACCTGCTGTTGGCTTCGAAGCAAATCAAACCTCTGGCGCCTAAAGCGACCTCGCAACAATCCTTCGAGGACTCCACCTCTTGGCTAGTGACCGACGATGCTCGAATCACCCTGAGCCAAACCGGTGCGGAGGGTCAGCTAGCGATCGTCCAGGTTGCGATCAACGATGTGCAAGCAACCCTCGGACTATCCAACGAGCACAAGGAGGTCTTTGTGCGCCCTGAGGGCCAAAGCCCCGTCGACTGGATTCAAAGCCATTGGGGTGATTATGACATCGAGCCTATCGCTCGGGAGGAAATCGAAAGAACCATCGCCCGGGGCGTTCGACGCGCGACTGAAGTCCTAGCACCCTCGAGCCGATTGACCGAACCGAACCAGAAATCTCGCAAGATCGAGCATGGGGAACTTCGCTGGATCGATGGCCAACGCGTCGCCCTCTTGTACGGATCCCCCGAGCAAATCGGCAAAGCGCACGGCCAGTTGCTCAAGACCGAGGCGATGCGATGCATCGATTCGGTCCTCTATGGATTCGGCTTCGCTCAGACCATCGCCAACGGCCGTTGGTTCCGCAAAGACCTCGAGCGCGCTTATGTCCAACTCAAACCCCACATCCCCGAACGGCACTTGGTCGAAACTCGAGCCATGGCCAAGGCGCTCGACCTCGATGAACAACTCGTAGAGACCTTGAACGTCTTTCCAGAACTCTTCCACTGCTCGGGTTTCGCACTGATGGGAAATGCGACCGTCGATGGCAAGCTCTATCACGGCCGAGTGCTCGACTACATGACCGCTATCGGATTGCAAGACGCAGCGACGACCTTCATCGTCGCTCCCGAAGGACAAATACCTTTTGCCAACATCGGATACGCAGGATTCATCGGCAGTGTCAGCGGCATGAACGCCGAGAAAATCTCGCTCGGTGAGATGGGAGGCCGCGGCGAAGGCCAATGGAACGGAGTGCCGATGGCAACCCTGATGCGCCGAGCCATGGAGGAATGCGATTCGCTCGATGAGGTCAAGCAGCTTTGGAGCCAAAGCCCTCGGACTTGCGAATACTATTATGTCTTTGCCGACGGAGAGGAAAAATCCGCCGTCGGTGTCGCAGCGACCCCCGAGAAAATCGAGTTTGTCGAGCCAGGAAAATCCCATGAACTCCTCGGGCAGGGAATCCCCAACGCCGTGGTCCTCTCGGCCGGCTCGCGTTTGCAAGAACTTCGCAACCGCGTCGAACAACAGTACGGCAAAATCGATGCGGCCGGGGCTATGCAACTGATGTGCCGTCCAGTGGCCATGGAATCGAACCTGCACAACGTCCTGTTTGTCCCCGAAGATGGCTTGCTCTACGTCGCCAACGCGAGCCACTCGAAGCCCGCGGCCGAAATGCCCTATACCAAACTCGACCTCGGAGCGTTGCTCCAAGAAATCGAAAAGCAGTATCCTCCAAAGGCCAAAGCCAAGTCCACGGCCGCTCTGGACCAAAGACTTTTCGAAGCCAAAGACTCCCTGGCCATGGAGATCTCCAAAGAAGCCTCCCAAGACGCAAAACAGTGCTTAGATGGCCTGTGTTGGGAACCGCATACCTTTCAGGTTCGGATCGATGATGCCGATGAAAAACAAAAACGCAGCGGCATCGATCGAATCGTCCGATTCCCCTCCCCGGTCTCTAGCGGTGACCCCATCAACGACTCGGTCGCCATGGAATGGTATCGAGCCTCCAAGAAAGGACAGGAATTGGACCGAGCCCCTGCGATCGTCGTCGTGCACGAATCAGGACGCGGTATGACCGTAGGCAAAATGATCGCACGAGGACTCAGCAACCAAGGCGTCCATGCTCTGTTGCTTCAACTCCCCTCCTACGGACTTCGACGCAACCCAGCTTCGACCCGAAGCGAAGGCGAAACGCTCATCGCCGGCCTCAAACAAGGAATCGCCGATGCTCGACGCGCTTACGATGCAGTCGGCGCTTTGCCCGGCATCGATCCGCAACGCATTTCCATCCAAGGAACAAGCCTCGGTGGTTTCGTCGTCGCGACGACCACCGGCCTCGATGCCGTCTACCATCGCTCGATGATCCTCCTTGCTGGCGGAGATCTCTATGGAGTTCTCGCCAACGGCGATCGCGATGCGGCCAAAACCCGGCAGGAGTTAGCCAAAAGCGGAATCAGTATGGATCAAGCCAAAGAGGCTCTCTATTCGATCGAACCTCTGCGACTTGCACACCGCGCCGCGGCGGATCGGACCTGGCTCTTCTCCGGAACCCACGACACAGTCGTCCCACCGGTAAGCTCCAAGAAATACGCCGATGCGGCCAAACTGCCCGAAGGACACCACATCGAATTGCCCGCAGACCACTACTCAGGTGTGGTCTTTCTCCCAAGCGTCATCCAGCAGATGGCCACCCTGGCGGCCCAAGACCCCAGCGCGATCCCCGCGACTTCCGTCCAGCGAACCAGTCCCTCCAAAGCAGACTAGCGACGGCTCGATCCAAGCAGCCCTCGAAAATAAGCGTTCTATTTGCTAGACTACAGACGTCTGGTTTAGGTCATGAATTTTTCTAGTGTTTCATTGAGGTGATTACGGTGACGATTACGCGCGTTGGAACGAATGAGAAGTACGCTGAAGGGTGGTCGGCTGTCTTCGGAGCGACCAAGTCCAAAAGCAGTGCGAGTGCTAAGGCTAAAAAAGCAACCCCCAAGAAAGCTGCCACCAAAAGCAGCTCGACCAGCGGAGCAGCTAAGAAAGCCGTAAAG
>Ga0208086_1000484_pt1 | contig 11912 bp, 13 predicted proteins | sample LakMenEpi06Jul10_FD_150675 | JGI IMG/M metagenome (GOLD analysis project Ga0208086, IMG submission 150675) | Freshwater microbial communities from Lake Mendota, WI - 06JUL2010 deep hole epilimnion (SPAdes) | ecosystem: Environmental > Aquatic > Freshwater > Lake > Epilimnion/Euphotic zone ...
GAGGCCGCTATGCCGAAAAAAAAGCAAATTCAGGCGATTGCCATGACCAGCAGCTCGTCAACACCCTGTTGCCCAGAGATTCCTTAGCACACTTGCAGCAACCTTGATCGCCATCCGGCTGCTGCCATGGATTGCGCTCAAGGTGCATCGCACCCTTCCGGCAACGCTTTGGCGTTGGCCAGTCACCCAGGTTCCGCACGTCGGCCCTGGGAGTGGTTGTGTGTGGCCCAGAAGCCGCCTTGGGCGGGTTGACGGCCAGCTCCTTCCCTGGGAGAGGGTCGTCTCTTAGCGAACTATCGGCGTTGGAATCAAGCGGGCCCACCCTTTTGTGGCGAACCGCCATGCACCTGAAGATGCAGCCCATCGCGCCTGCCCTGTACGCCTCATCAGAGGCCAGGCCGCGGATTCGCCCAGGAGTGACCTCTATGCCATTCAGAAAACTGTCCTGCCTTAGAGAGAGACCGGGAGTTAGCCGGCTTCCTGGTGCTCTGCGGGCGTTCGGTGTGAGAGCTGCTGCACGGGCTCTTCGCCGTGCAGCAGCTGAATCGTCAGCCCAGCTAACGATTCACCACGTGAATGAAAATCATCCACGTGGTGAATCCCCTGCCCCGGCTGGTCACCGGTGCCCTCGCCGATCGGCTGGCGGTGATGCCGGCGGTGGTGGTGACGGGCGCTCGGCAGACCGGTAAAAGCACCCTGGCCGAGCAACTGGTTGCGGGCGAAAGGAGCTACCGCACCCTGGATGACTTCGACGTGCTCGCTGCCGCCAGGCGCGATCCCCAGGAACTTGTGTGAGGCAACGAGCCGATCACGCTCGACGAGGTGCAGCAGGAACCCTCTCTGCTCAGCGCCGTGAAGCGGGCCATCGACCGGGACCGCAAAGCGGGTCGCTTCCTGCTCACCGGTTCGGCAAACCTGCTGCTGATGCGGCAGGTGAGTGAATCGCTCGCCGGCAGGGCGAGTTACCTCACCCTCTGGCCGCTCACCCGCCGTGAGCAACGCGGACTGGGCAGCGCCGGTCGCTGGGAGCGCTACTCAACACGCCCGATGAGGGCTGGCGCGCGCTGGCGCAGCGGGGCGGTTTCCCCACGCCAGCGATCGAACTGAGCAACCCCGCCGAACGCGCCATCTGGTTCGACGGCTACGTGCGCACCTATCACGAGCGCGACCTGCAGGACCTGGCAACGATCAGCTCCCTGCCGGATTTCCGCCGGCTGATGCAGGCGGCCTGCCTGCGCCTGGGGCAGCTGCTCAACCAGACCGAACTGGGGCACGACGTGGCGCTGCCGCAACCCACGGTGCGCCGCTGGCTCAATCTGCTGGAGAGCTCCTACCAGCTCGTGCGCCTGCCGGCCTATGCCGAAACCGCAGCAAGCGACTGATCAAGTCCCCCAAGCTCTACTGGGGCGACACCGCCATCGCCTTGCACCTGGCCGGAGCGGAACCGCAGGGCTGCCATCTCGAAAATCTGGTGCTGAACGATCTGCTGGCGTGGCGCGACGCCCGCGTCGAGCGAGCAGAACTGGGCTACTGGCGCACAACCCTCGGCGAGGAGGTGGATGTGGTGATCGAGGCGGGGGGCAGGCTGCTGCCGATCGAAGTTCAGGCCACGGCATCGCCAAGGCTGGCGGACTGCGCCCATTTGCGCACCTTCCGCGCCGAATACGGCAGCCAGGCACGGGCGGGCCTGCTGCTGCATACCGGCACGAGCGTGGAATGGCTCACGGCCGATGTGCTGGCGGCGCCGTGGTGGCGGGTGGTGTGACCGTGCTCCACGCCGGCCTCACTTCAGCCACACCACGCTGCAGCCGGGGCCGCCATCGCCCTGGTCGGCGTCGCTCACCCGCTCCACCCAGGGCAGCGTGGCCAGCCAGTCGCGCAGGCCGCGCTTGAGTTTGCCGGTGCCGATGCCGTGGATCACCCACACCGGCCCGTTGGCGCCGCGCAGGGTCTCCTCCACCGCCGCCTCCGCCTCATGCACCCGCAGGCCGCGCACATCCACCGTGTTGCGCTCGGTGCGCACCTGGGGGCCGCGGCTGGCGCAAGAGCTGCGACCGCGCAGCTGCACCTGCACCCGCGCTTCGGGCGGCACGGGCTTTTCGCCGTGCAGCCCCTCGATCGCCTCGAGCGCCACCGTGCTGCGCAGCACGCCGCAGCGCACACTGAGCTCGCGGCTGTCGTCGCTGATCGCCAGCACCTCCGCCGCCTTGCCGAGGGCGAGCAGGCGCACCCGCTCGCCCACCTTGGGCATCCAGCCGCCGTGGTCGCGGCGCTCGGGCAGGGGGCGGTGCTGTTCCTCCAGCCGCCTGAGCTGCTGGCCGGCCTGGCGGGCCGTCTCGCCCGCCCGGCGCCGCCCCTCGCCGCCCGCCGCCGCCCCCTCCTGGCGCAGGCGGCGGATGATGCGCCGCACCTCCCCCTGCCCCTGGCGGATCGAGCGCTCCAGCTGCTGGCGGCGCTGCTCCTGCAGTTCGGCGCTCTGCTGGCGCTGCTCCTGCCAGCGCGAGAGCAGCTCCTCATGCAGCAGCTCGGTGCGGGCCAGCAGCACGGCGGCCTCCTCGGCGGCCTCCTGCTGGCGCTGGCGCTGCTCCTCCAGGCCGGCGATCACCTGGTTCACCTGGCCCTCGCCGCGGGGGGCCAGCTGGGCGGCGGCCCTCTCCAGCACCCCCTCCTCCAGGCCGAGACGCCGGGCGATCGCCAGGGCGTTGCTGCGGCCGGGGATGCCCCACTGCAGCCGGTAGGTGGGGGCCAGGGTCTGCTCATCGAAGGCCACCGACGCGTTCTCGAAGCGGGGATCGGCGTACTTGAGCGCCTTGAGTTCGCCGAAGTGGGTGGTGGCGATCGTGAGCCGGGCCCGGTCGGCCAGATGCTGCAGCAGCGCTGTGGCCAGCGCCGCTCCTTCGGTGGGATCGGTGCCAGCGCCCACCTCGTCGAGCAGCACCAGGGCAGCGGGGGCAGAAGTGGGCGCGGCGGCGGCGGGCGGCGGCAGGGCCGCCAGGATGCGGGCGATGCGGCGGATGTGGCCACTGAAGGTGGAGAGGTTCTGCTGCAGCGACTGCTCATCGCCGATATCGGCCAGCACCTGGGCGCACCAGGGCAGCCTTGGCGTGCCGGCGCAGGGCAGGAACAGGCCGGCGCGGGCCATCAGCGCCGCCAGCCCCACGCTCTTGAGGGTCACGGTCTTGCCGCCGGTGTTCGGGCCGGTGATCGCCACCACCCGCAGCTGCGGGCCCACGGCCACGCTCACCGGCACCACGGACTGGCCATCCTCGCGGCGCTGCTGCCAGAGCAGCAGGGGGTGGCGCAGCTCGCGCAGCTCAAAGGGGGCATCGCCCTCCTCCAGCAGCTCGGGCCGCACGGCACCCAACCAGGCACCGTAGCGGGCCCGGGCCACGCCGGCATCGAGGTGGGTGACCACAGCCTGGAGGTGTCCCAGGGCCTGCGCTTCCTCGCCCACCAGGGCGCTGAGCTCGATCAGCACCGCCTCCTCCAGCTGCCGCTCGCGGCCCTCCAGCTCGCGGATGCGGTTGCCCAGGGGGATCACCGCCTGCGGCTCCACAAACACGGTGCTGCCCGAGGCGGAGCTGTCGTGCACCAGGCCCTGGATCTGGGTGGCGGCACCGACCTTCACCGCCAGCACCGGCCGGCCGTTGCGCTCGGCCACCACCGTGTCCTGGAGGAGGGAGGCCCAGCGGCGGATCAGCTCCTGGAGCCGGTCGCGCCGGTCGGCCCGCACCGCCTGCAGCTGCCTGCGCATCCCCGCCAGCTCGGGGCTGGCCCGATCTGCCACCCGACCTCCCTCCTCGATCGCGAAGTGGAGCCGCTGCTCCAGTTCCGGCAGGGTGCGCAGGTCCGCCACCAGGGCCGAGCACACCGGCCGCAGGGCCGGATCCTCGATCTGTCGCCGCAGCCGCCGCGCCGCCGCCAGGGTGCCGGCCACCGCCAGCAGCTCCTCGCCGCCGGCCATGCCGCCCTTGGCGCAGCGGAGCACGGTGGGGGCGATGGCAGCGATGCCACGGAAGCTCAGCCCACCCTCCAGCAGGCCATCGAGACCCAGCAGCTCGGTGGTTTCCGCCAGGAGATCGCGGCTCTCCGCACAGCTGTGGGGCAGGGGCAGGGCCTGGCAATGGCGGCTGCCGGCCTCGGTGCTGGCGAAGCTGGCCACCTGGCCCGACAGGCGGGGCCACTCCAGAAGCTCCAGGGCCTCGCTGGCGATCGAAGCGGTTTCTCCCACGGGTGGCGTGTCGCCCTCAGCCCCCGATGCCTGCAACGCCTCGCTCACCCCTGAGAGGCCCCGTCAGGCCGTGCTGGCGCGGGAATCGCCGCGGCGCCGGTGTTGGAAGGGATGCCGGCCGGCGGTTCGTACAGCACCTCCAGCCAGTTGCCCTCCGGATCCTGGAGATAGAAGGAGGCGGTGCCATCGCGGTGGTCGTGCACCGGGCCCACCCGGTGGCCCGCAGCGGCGAGCTGATCGTGCACCGCATCCACCGCGGCACGGTTGTCGAGGTGGAAGGCGAAGTGGGGGCCGGCGGCCTTGTAGTCGGGGCTGAGCAGCGCCACGCCGTCGCCGGTGACGGGCGACTGGAGGTAGGCCCAGTCGGCCGCATCCCAGGTGAGCTGCAGCCCAAGGGCGGTGTAGAAGGATTTGGCCCGCTCCATGTCGGTGACCCGCAGGGCCACATGGCCGAGGCGATGCACAGCGGCCGCCGGGGAACCTGAGGCGGCGGGAGCGGAGCTGACGGAATCGGCGGCCGGCGCCATGGCGGGGGAATGCACTGTTTGCATTCTCCAGCAAGGATCCCCTCCCCCGCCGACTGGGCGCAGGGGGTGCCGAATCAGCTCGGGCCGCGACCCCGGGCGATGTGCCAGGAGGTGCGGCAGACGCAGCCGATCGAGAAGCAGATGGCCGCACTGCCGAGCAGTCCCCAGGCACCGCTCGTCGCCGCGAAACGGTCTAGACGGAGCAGATGCAGCGCCATCAGAACCACGATCACTGCCACGATCCAGGGACCGTGCAGGTGGATGCGCAGCCTGGCCATCAACCCTGGCGCAGCCAGGCCGCCGCATCGCAGGCGTGATACGTGAGGATCAGGTCGGCGCCGGCCCGCTTGAAGCAGAGCAGGGTTTCCAGCACCACGGCCCGCTCGTCGATCCAGCCCTTCTCGGCGGCGGCCTTCACCATGGCGTATTCGCCGCTCACGTTGTAGGCCGCGATCGGCTGCTCCGATTCGCCGCGCAGGCGATGGATGATGTCGAGGTAGGCCAGGCCCGGCTTCACCATCAGGATGTCGGCCCCTTCGCTCTCATCAAGCTGGCACTCGAGAATCGCCTCACGGCCATTGGCCGGATCCATCTGGTAGGTGCTCTTGTCCTTGGGGATCGGCTTGCCGGCCGCTGCACGGGGGGCCGAATCGAGGGCCTCACGGAAGGGGCCGTAGTAAGCGGAGGCGTATTTGGCGGTGTAGCTGATGATGCCCACGTGCTCGAAGCCCTCCTCATCGAGGGCCTCGCGGAGGGCGCCGACGCGGCCATCCATCATGTCGCTGGGGCCGATCAGGTCGGCGCCGGCCCGGGCCTGGGCCACGGCCTGCTTGCAGAGGATCGCCACCGTTTCATCGTTGAGCACCACGCCCTCGTCGCTGACGATGCCGTCGTGGCCGTCGCAGGAGTAGGGATCCAGGGCCACATCGGTCATGATCGCCATCTGGGGATGCACCTCCTTGAGGCGGCGGATGGCCCGGGGGATCAGTCCGTGCTCGTTGAAGCACTCGGCGCCGTCCTCGGTTTTGAGGCCGTCGGCCACCTTGGGGAACAGCACCACGCAGCGGATGCCCAGATCCCAGGCCCGCCCCACTTCCTGCACCAGCCCCTCCAGGCTCCAGCGCTGACAGCCCGGCATGGCGCCGATCGGCTCATTGGCTGCCCCCTCGTGCACGAACAGGGGGTAGATGAAATCAGCCGGGGAGAGGGAGGTTTCGCGCACCATCGCCCGCAGGGCCGGGGTGCGGCGCAACCGGCGGGGGCGATAGCTGAGCTCCATGGTGTTGCGATGGCTGGGGCGGATCCTACGGAGCGGGTTCCCGGTTCTCAGCTGATCCAGGCGAACAGCGCCACCAGCCCCAGGCCGATCACCGCCCCGATCTGACAGCGCAGATCCACCTGGTTGATGCGACGCATCACCCGCCCGCGCTGGCCCTCTGGGGCAGCCTCCAGCTGGTTGCTGCCCCAGAGGAAGAGCACGAACAGCCCCACCGAAACGGCATAGCCGTAGGTGTAAAGCTGATCGAGGAAGGTGAGATAGGAGGTGGGAGGCATCTCAGCCTTGTAGGTCTGCTGGAGAAACACCAGCGTGAGCAATGCGGTGGGAGGAATTGCCAGCCTGGCATCCCCCAGCGAACCCTCGAGGCTCGGTGCCAGCAACACCAGAGACAGCACCAGCAGAAACGGAAGGATCCACTGCATGACCATCGCCCAGGTGTCGGGGGCGTAGGTGACCATCAGTTCAAGCCTGCTGTGGGTGTCGTGGCGGGCCGTACCGAAGCTGGTGGGATAGCGATGCTCTGAAGCGCGCAGCGTCGCCCCTTCCAGCTCGTAGCCGTAGAGGCTGCTGTAATCGCCCAGCAATTTGCCCCCGGAGGCCTCGGGCTGCAGCAGCACTCGCGTCGCCGGATCGGCAAAGGCGTCCGCTGCGGTTTCCAGGATCAGGGGCAAGCGGATCAACTCGAAGGGGGAACGGCGCTGATCGATCTCATTCACGTAGAACGCTGCGGCAAAGCGGAAACTGAACAACCTGGAACCGTCGGCGTCGGGGGGCTCATCGCTGTCCACCTCCTCGATCAACCCATCGCAGTTGTCCACCTGGTTGACGAACTCCACCAGCTCCGAGGGCTGGATGCCGCGGCGTTCCATCAGCGTCTGCACCGCCACCGGCACCCGCAGCCAGTACCAGCCTTCTGCCTTGAATGTCTGATCGGCCAAAGACAGCCCGTAGATGTTGCGCACGTGCATCCCCACGCTGATCGTGAGCGGATCGGCCGGCGCTGCACCTGCCCCCGAGCCCGGCAGCAGCACCAGCAGGCCCAGAAGCAGCGACAGGACCCGGGCCAGCAGGAGGGCGCCGGAGAAAGGCGGGCGACATACTCCTGGTGCGTGTGCCATGGCTTGGCTAGAGACGGGCTGCGGCGGCCCAACCCTGGCGTGGATCGACACTGCGGGCCTCGCGCAGGCCCTCCAGCAACTGCCGCTCGCGGTCGCTCAGGGTTTCGGGCAACTGGAGGGTCGGGGTGAGCAGCAGATCGCCGCGGCCAGCGGCAGCGGGCCAGCCCTTGCCGCGCAGGCGCAGGCTGCGGCCCACCTTCATCCCGGGTGGCACCTGCACCTTCGCCTCGCCATCGGGGGTGGCCACCACCACCTCGCCGCCGAGGGCCAGCTCGTCGAGGCTGAGGGGCAGGTCAGCCCGCAGCTGGTCGCCGTCCAGACGCCACACCGGATGGGGCTGGAGCTTGAGGTTGAGGTAGAGGTCGCCGCGGCGGCCCGTGCCGGGCTGGAGGTTGCCCTTGCCCTTGAGGCGCAGGCGGCTGCCGTCCTTCACACCCGCAGGGATCCGCACCTGCACCCGCTCCTCATTCACCGCCAGGGTGCGCTCACAGCCATGGAAGGCGTCGGAGAAGCTCAGCGAGAGGGTGGCCTCGGCATCCAGGTTGGGCGCCGCTCCACGGCCGCCCCCTGCCCCGCCGAAGCCAGCGCCGAAGCCGCCGGGAAACCCTGTGCCGAAGCCGCCGAAGCCGCCCGCGCCCGGACCGGCTCCCCCACCGAAACGGCCGAGCAGGTCGTTGATGAAATCGTCGAAGTTGCCGTAGCGGCCGAAGTCCACGTCCATGCCGCCCATGCCACCGCTGCCGGCCTGGCTCCAGTACTGGCCGAACTGCTCATAACGGCGCCGCTTATCCGGATCCGAGAGCACCTCATAGGCCTCGCTGATCTCCTTGAAGCGGGCTTCGGCGTCCTTGTCGCCGGGATTCACATCCGGGTGGTGCTGGCGCGCCAGCTTGCGGAAGGCCCGCTTGATGGCGTCGGCGTCAGCACCCCGGTCCACACCCAGCACCTTGAAGTAATCGCGATAGCCGTTGGCGCTCATCGGCGGGGGTGAACGGGCGGGAGTTGAACGGAGGGGAGTGGCCCCGAAATGCGGACCGGAGACCCCATCCGGGCCTGCCATTCTCTCAGTCCACGCCCGCTGCCGGCGGACGCGAGCCCTCCTAGCCTCGGATTCGGATCAGCAGCTCAATTCTTTCGCCCGCTTCTCACTGATGTTGCCTCTCGGATCGCGGCGCGCCGCCCTGCTGATCGCCTGCAGCCTGGGCCTGGTGGGGGTGGTGGCCACGGCCAGTGCCCAGACCGGCGAGCGGGCCGCGCCCCAGCTGGCCCAGGCCAAGGCGGCCCCGGCGGCCTCCAGCGCCCAGCAGCAGGCGCTCGCCAACCATCTCAAGGCCCGGGGCGCGCAGTTCTTCGGTGCCTGGTGGTGTCCGGCCTGCACCCAGCAGAAGGCCCTGTTCGGCAAGGAGGCCGGGGCACGGCTGCCCTACGTGGAGTGCACGGACGCCAAGGGCAGCCAGATCTGCTCGGCCGCCGGTGTTCGCGCCTTCCCAACCTGGGACATGCCCGGCAAGCCGCGGCTGGTGGGAGTGCAGAGCGTGGAGGAGCTGGCCCGCTGGAGCGGCTTCCAGCCCTGAAGCGGATCCGCGCCGCCGCGCAGGACACCACCCTGGGCAGTCAGGCCTGGGTTGGCTAGCAAAGGGTTGCGACACCCGCTGTTCCCCATGGTCAGCACGGCAATCACACCTGGCCAGCTGGCCCTGCTGCGCTATCACGCCTATCCCTCGGCGCAGACCCCCTGCTTCAGCCACCTGCTGATCTGCAGCACCGCCCCGCTGGAGGCGGAGCGGCCCTACCGCAAGGGCCTCGAAGCCGGGGACTTTGAAGGCAGTGCCAAGCACCTGTTGGAGCTGCGCCAGCATCTCGAGCAGTTCTTCCGCAAGCCCGGTGCGGGCAGCGGCAACCAACGCCTGCGTCTGGTGGTGCGAATCCACGGCTACAACGTGCCGCTGGCGAGCGTTGAGCAGGAGTACGCCGAGGCCGAGCGCAAATTCCAGAACGATGCCCAGCGGCTGGCCACGGCTCCGCCGGATGACTACGTGCTGTTCGTGCACTACGCCTGGCCCTCCGAGCGGATCGGCGCCGGCGGCCCCTTGCGCTGGATCCGGGCCATGCCCGTAGGGCTTGTGGTTCTGCTGGTGCTGGGCGGCGTGCTCGGCATGGCAGCCAGTGGTGTGATTGCCGTGCTGGGCCAACTGCTATTGGGCATCGGCATCACCCTGACGCTGCTGCGGATGGTGGTGTACTTCCGCGACCGCGACCGGGCCAGCACCTTCGGCGTGTTCGACGCGGTGGAAATGATCCGGGCCCTCCATCACCTGGTGCAGGAGATCGGCGCGGCGAGCGGCTTCCTCAACCGCCTGCAACGGGGGGAGGCACAGCGGATCAGCCTCAGCTTCCTGGGTCACAGCATGGGCACCTTCCTCACCACCGCATTGATCCGGGTGCTGAGCAACGTGTTCGACGCCGATGCCGACAGCCACCTCTGGAACGACAACCCGCTGGGCCCCTTCGCCGGCCCAAGCTGCCCTGCCCCAGCTGGGCCGGAGCTGCGTGAGCAGCTGCGCCGCCAGCGGGCCAACATCGGCGAGCTGTTCATCCTCGACCGGTTGATCCTGGTGGCCGCGGATATTCCGGTGTGGGCCATCACCACAGGTCGCTCCAACTACCTGGCCAGCTGTCTGCGCCGCTTCCGCGACACCTTTCTGTTTGTCAACGACGCCGACATGGTGCTGCGGCTGGCCTCCACCCTGGCCAACTACTTCGTGTTTCCCTCCGGCACCCGCATGGGGGGCTACCGGCTGGGCAACCTGAGCATCGTCGGGCGGGGCCGGGGCGGTGGTTATGGCTGGCGCGTCTCGGATGTGAAGGACCTCGAACTGCATGGGGTGCTGCGAGCCAAACCGCTATGCGAACCACCGTTCCGCTGTCCTCCGGGAATCGGCTACCCGCTCAACGTGATCGATTGCACCGACTACACCGACCAGGGACGCCATCTCAGTGCCTTCACCGCCGGCAATGCCCTGCTGCGGCCCTTCAACTACGCCGCCACCCTGGTGCTGATGTTGCTGGCCCCGTTGGGCATCGGCCAGATCGACAGCCATGGCGGCTACTTCCGCGGCCGCTTCTGCCTTGATCTGCTTTACGGCTTGGCCCTGCGGGGGCTACCCGGCGATCAGGTTCCACCGCCCCAGATTCAGGCCGGGTTGAAGCAGCACCGCATCAGCTGGATCAGCATCCCCGCTGATGGAGCGCCATCGCCGGGGCAACAGCAGCCCTGACCGGGCTTCGCCACTGGATGGGGATTCGCCGAATCAAAATTGAAGGCCCCTTCCAGGGCCCATGGGTCATTTGGGTGATAAGGCTGACCTCACCCCATCTCCCTTAAGAGTGTCAGGCAGCCACAGGGGCGGCTTGACGGGAGAAACGAACGATGTTGTTCGCTGTTACGGGTTTGCTCTCACCGAGCAGGCTTCAGTCACCCTCCTCATGCCCCGTCGAAACCATTGCAGCCCCAGGGTGCTGCCGGCAGAACCGGAAGCGGGGGAATGGAGCTGAGCGGAATCGAACCGCTGTCCGAAACACTGGTGTGAGCCACCTAGTCCGGCCAAAACCGGACCCTTGAATCATGGCACTCCCATCGGATGGGCGCATGGACGCAGGCCAGGGGTGATGGCCGAACCAGGGGCCACGGGATTCACGCCTGGGGGGTTGCCGGATCCAGATCGGCGCCTGGCCTTGCGCTGGAACCGGCTCCCCAACGGATGACCGTTCAGCCTGGCCGAGGCCCCGCCATGGCTAGCCTGAAACATCAGCAAGCTAGCCAAGGTCCATGGTTGACCCATCCACAAGGACTGAGCGGGATCACCTTCGCCATGCTGTCCCCCTGGCGGAAGCCAAAAACCAGCTCTCCGCACTGGTGGCCCGGGTGGAGCAGGGGGAGGAGATCGCCATCACCCGTCGAGGGGTTCCGGTGGTGCGGTTAGTGCCAGACCCTGGGAGGAACGAAGGGCGAGCGGAGCGTCCGAAGCGGGTGGCCGCGGCGCTGGAGCGGCTGCGCCAGCTGCAGGCCGGCGTTGTGCTCGAGGGGGACCTGCGGGTGATCGCCCGTGAGGGCCTGGATTGAACGCAACGATGGCCACCGCCCCTTTCGTGCTTGACAACTCCGTGCTCTGCGGCTGGATCCTGGCCAACCAGGCCAACCCTTACAGCGACGCTGTGGGCGAACTGCTTGGCGTGGTGGATGCCCACGCCCCACCGCTGCTGCAGCTGGAATTCACCAATGTGCTGCGCACGGCATGCCGTCGCGGCACTCTGGCGATTGCCGGGGCCCGCGAGATCGTGGATCAGGTAGCCCGGCTGCCGATCCGCATCGACGCCGCACCAGCCAATCCGGCCACCCTGTTGAGCCTGGCGCTTCGTTTCCAGCTCAGCAGCTACGACGCGGCCTACCTGGACCTCGCCCTGCGGCTCCAGTTGCCGATCGCCACCCGCGACGATGCTCTGGCCGAGGCGGCGTGGGCAGCCGGCGTGGGGGTGCTCAGCGCCTGAGCCCAGGATCACCTTCATCTCAGGTGCAGGCAGCTGCCGTCTCTGAGCGGCGGGGCACAGTGGAGCGATGAGCCCCCGCCCCGCCCCGCCAGCCGAAGCGGTATCCACCAACTTCCGGGTCACCGCCGTGGTGCCCCCCGGCCTGGAGGAGCCCGCCGCCGCCGAGCTGCTGGCCCTCGGTGCAGCCGAGGTGCGGCCCCTGCGGCGGG
>Ga0208086_1000487_pt1 | contig 11894 bp, 17 predicted proteins | sample LakMenEpi06Jul10_FD_150675 | JGI IMG/M metagenome (GOLD analysis project Ga0208086, IMG submission 150675) | Freshwater microbial communities from Lake Mendota, WI - 06JUL2010 deep hole epilimnion (SPAdes) | ecosystem: Environmental > Aquatic > Freshwater > Lake > Epilimnion/Euphotic zone ...
CCACTCATCAAATAGTAGCTTGCCATACTCATCCTGTGGGTTCCGTTGACTATTAAAGTACTGAAAGAACTCTATTTCGTGCCTCCTCCTGTCATGGGAGGTACCTGCTCCACTAATCACATAGTTTGTAGTGATGACAATCTTTGGTGAACGTTCAAATGGGATGTATATCTCATCCTTATTTTTTCGGTTGACCGGTATCCCCTCAGTGATCAGTGAGAATAACTGCTCAAAGTCAAAGTGTTTTTTAACATCATCAAAGGCTAAGACCTGAGTGTCCATGTTGACCCTCTGATACACAAAGTCATTCTTAGATGGGTTGTATGCCTTGCCATCTATCTTAATAATCTTACGGATATTACCGATGGCTGTCAACATCAAGCTCTTACCACTCCCTCCATTAGGGTTATCATCTATCTCTTGGTCATTAAAGATGATAGCTTTTTGGTCTGTCTTATCTTTGAACGTGTGTATCAAATATCCAAGTGTTGACTCCATTGCTTTGATACGTTCACTATCCTGGGCTGATACCTTATGTACAAAATCCTGAAAATTGTTATCATGAGACGGCAGTCGTGTAAAGTTTCTCTTAATGATTTGCTCTTTCCAGATGTAGCCATCAATATCAATGTAACTCAACAGCTCCACCTTGTCCTTTGTGACCTCCACCACTCCATTGTTGAATGGGATGTAAGATACATACCTGCTGTCCTGTAGTATTCGCATCTCAATAGACTCAAGCATGTTCAGGTGTGACTCAGTGAAGAGCTGAGCACTCTTAGCACAATGATTGTATACGTCAAGTTCACCCTTGGCTAAGCAGTACTTAAGCACAAAGTCCTTGATTAGCTCCACTGAGCTCTCACTAACCTTGTTCTCTTCAATGTATACATAGGTAGGCTTGTTACTCCGTTCAGGATAGTACTTAGCAAAGCCATGCTTGTGCAAAAATATAGCATAGTCATGTGGCACGATAGTAATTTTCTTTCCATCAGCCTGCCAAAACACATCGTCACTATTCTGAACCTCCTCTTTTACTGACTCAATGATACTACCACTGACACCTAACTGCTTTTGTATATCCTCATCCTTTACTCCCTCTTTAAGTTTTAGCTTTACCTTGCTAACTGTTTGTGCATCTTCAAAGTACTTGATATTAAAGTTACTTGATTTGTATGCATTCTCTACGGTGTAGTTAATCTCATTGCTTTCAAATCCATCCTGTTGATATTGGAGCAGGTAGTTTTTGGCTGCATACTTATCCACCCCATACTCGCACATACAACATGCAACTTTGTAGGTCCAATTGTTGCGACCATCTTCAAACTTGCCATGGTTAAACTTCATGATTAGCTCAATGATACGATCTTCATTAGCAATGGGTAGCACCGCTATCTTTTCTGCCTTGTGGTATCCTTTATCCTGGGTAATACCTTGGAATACTTCGCAGAACTCATTAAGGTAGGCATCAGGGTCATAGCTTTCAAAGCAAACCCTTGACACATTACTGTTAGCAACGTCAAAATAATCACTGTTGATGTATTCCTTGTATGCCTCAAACCTCCGCTTGTGTTCAAACTTAGTGCTTTCAGGTGTACGTATAACTACCTTAAGTCCATTTCCGCTAGGTGAAGTGAACATCATATAAACATAGGGGCAATCCATCAGCCTCTTGCGTTCTGCTGCCATGGTCTTAGCATCAGGGTACTTGTCAAAGTCTAGGACACACAAACCACTATGCTGAATGAGTCCATCATCCTTGCGTTCACTAAATGTACCGTTAAACATGATAGCCATGAGCTGCATTTTGCTGTCAGTATCCCCTGCTCTAAGTTTATTTATTTTACCAATTAGCTCGGGGTTGCCTTGCTTGATTCTGTTGTACACTTCTATTGCCTCAAGTGTGAAAGGTGTCTCTTTGCTGTTAAACAAACTGCGAAAGACTGATATTTTAGGGTTAAACATATTGTAAAAGTATTAAAAAAGACGATAAAAGACAATTTGTGACGATGTTTTTATTTTATCGTCACGGCTATAAACTAATGCTGTATTGGGTTTCAGGCAAAGCGTGACGATAAGACGGTAAATTTTCCAGAACGCAAACTTTTTTAGTGGTCTATTTTTTAAGGACCCTATATAAGAGAACCGTCCCATCGTCACACTGTCACAAAAAAGAGGGAGCCTAGACCCCCTCCCCCATATTAACCCTTAAAAAATTATGGTCCTCAAATATAGACACAATCTCGCTTGTAGTCATCTTATCTGTGAATTTTGTTAATAACTTTGGAGGGTAGTTACCTGTGATTGTGACCCTTGCCTCTTCGTCACACATTGGCATGACACTGACATCAAAGATGTTTATATCGTCACGCTTTTGCTTAATCAGGTCAGGCAATGGGTGGATGTACTTCATGTACCTTTCATCTTTTTTGTCATACCAATACTTGTGCTCTCTCATTCCATGTATCACTGTGCTGTGGTCTCGGTTGAAGAACTTACCAATCATGCTGTATGTCATGTGCCGGTAGTTGTACATGAAATTGTACAGGTAGTACCTCTTGTATGTCACTGACTCTATCCTGCTCGGAGTGTTTAGTTGGTATTCCAGGATTAAATTCATTAGATCCTCATTCTGCAGCTTTGTGAGCTCAAATACTGTCTCATCTATTTCTCCTCTCATCATTCCAATCTTTTAGGGTCATTAACTCCTTTGAATAAGTCCGAGGTAGTGCTTATCATTCCTGTTGCTTTCATGAAGTCCACCTCAATCTTAGCTGAATTTATAATAACATTACCTAGGCCACTGATTGCCTGTGCTTTTTCAATCTCTTTTTGTAGATCATCCGCATTCAGTTCATCATTGTCCAATCTCTCAAGAGCTGCAAATAAGTGGTCTCTCAAGTCATTCATTTTATTTCTCGCCATTTTGTTTGTTTTTTATTGTTTTGTTTAATTTAGCTTTTAGTCTGATTAGTTTTTTTAGGTCATCAGGGAACCTGTGTAGTGTGTTACGGTTGGCATTCTCACTCATTGGGATGCACTCAAGGTTAGATATCTGTAAGTTCATGGTGTTGCCATCAATAAACCGTACAATGTGTTTAGCTGGGATGGGTCCATTGGCCTGCTCCCACATCAATCTATGAGTGAGCACCCATTTGCTATCTGCAAGCTTACTGTAGTAGTACAATCTACCGCTAGTATCTTTGCGTATGCTCATGGCATTGTCCTCTTTAGTATTGTGAGGCTTATTACCAGGCTTAAACATGGTCTTGGCTGCATTGGTAAGGAGTAAATTAGGACATTTTTTGCCCTCGTTCCATGACTTATTGCCTTTCTCAAATCTTGTGTGCTTACCTGCGTTTAATATCAAAGACCGGTTAATCTCTTTCTTTATCTTTGGGTCTTTCTTAATACCTCTTTTGTACGTTCTGTTGTACACCTGAGATACAGTCAACCCAAGATAGTCTCCAAGTACTTGAGCAGGGATGTATGGGTAGAGTATTTCTAGTATTTTATCCTGTCGCATATCTTGGTAATTACAAAGTGTCCGTAAATATGAGTTCCTGCTGCCCTGAATTGGTTGACTTTCCAATGACACAAGGCTTTGGTAGGGAAGTCATAGCTCTCTGCGAGCCTTGAGTCATAATAGTAGAGTAATCTGTACATGAGTTTTTACATTTTAAGTATTCTAAATATAGGGAGGTATTAAAGGAGCCTCCCTTGTCTCCTGCAAATGACTGCTTGGTCCACCATCTCGCCATCTCTGTGAGGTCTCTATGCATTATACCTCCATTCATCCTCATCAAAGTAATTCTCAAAGTCCTGCATATCTCTAACCATGTTAGTATCCTGGATGCACCAAATAATCTCCTCATTGAGTTGGTCAAGTTGCATGTCATTAAGGATGTAGTCAAGCTCCACCTCACCAATAACTTGAGTGGCTTGTATTTCACTCAGCTCCACCTCATAGTCCTCATCCGTAATGTTAGTGATCTTGAACTCACAATTCCCATGAACCTCATCAAAGTCAAAATATGCTCTGTTATTTTCTATACTTACTTGCATATCATTAAGATTAAAGTGTGATACATTGCTACCATGGTACCCACGACCACAGCAAAACTTGCTACTACATTTAATAGTTCTTTTTTCATTTGTTTACGTTTAGGATGTCTAAAAAATCTTCAGTGTTATCTAATGCTGTCTGGGTCATTTCCTCAGTAGCTTCTACAAGCAGTTGCTCTAAGAATAAAGCAAGTGTTTCTGCGTTGTTTTGGTTGGTCTTGATAAAGTCAAGGGCTCTTTCAAACTGTTTCATAAATAATTTTTAAGTGTTAATACTTGACAAAGATATAAAAAGTTTCATATCCGCAAATTATTTTGCACATTTTTTTTTAGTTATGCACAAATTTAAGATAAGGAACTCACATTATAAGTGTAGAATTGTGGTGAAAATGACATAAAAACAGGGTAATAACGTGAAACTCACATTATAATGGGTAATAAAAGGGATAAACTACCGCACTTATGGGTGCTATAAGGGGATAATCTCAGTAAAAATAATGGGATAACCTTATGAAATGTTTTTCTTACGGGTGTAAAGATACTCCTGATACTTGGTGAACACCAGGTTATTTACCTTATTGTGCTTTTTGCAGTCTCTACATTGGAGCCAATGGTGCACTGTTCCTGCAGCTGTGACTACTTTCTTATTGTACCGGTGATTAATCCCTCCACATTCAGCACATTCGTATCTATCACCACCATATTGCACAGCATAGTTGTGATTAACTAAGGCATAGCTGTTTAGTTTCTCAAATACTGACTCAAGGACCTGAACATCCATCCTGCAATACTCCACCATCTTATCTAATGCATCCTGATCCTTGCGGAATACTATATCTTTCCACAGGTCAAGGCCTCCAGTTTCCATCTTAGCACCTACCTTTAGGAGCTTGGCAATGTAGTCTAGTTTGTTGCTGTTAAAATTGAAGTATCTTTTAGCCCATTTAAGCGTGTCTATTGTCTTAGGGGATGGCATAACACCAATGCCATGGAATAAAGCTCTTGTGCGTATCCATTTGAGGTCAAACCTATCACCATTGTGTGCTACAATCTCATCTGCTTCATGAAGTACTTTGACAAATGCCTCAATCATTTTCTTATCACTCTGTGATTTGCTCCATGTTAGGCTGTGAATTTCCTCTTCACCCTCCCATTTGTAGCATATGCAGATGATAGCCCGTTCATGAATGATATCCCCAGGGTTAATGGTTAGGTTGTATCCTGTTCTCCAGAATACTCCGACATTGAAAGAGGTCTCAATATCGTAAAATAGTCTTTTTCTCATAGCTTAAACAGCAGGGCAATCCTGTCAAGTAGCCCCTTTTGGATTAAAAAACGGAGCAATATACCTAGAATAAACGAAACAATAACAGGCCACCATAGTATTTTATACTTGACTACCTGTTTAGCCTTGGCTGTTTTCCATTGTGTATCACCTTTAATCTTTAAGGTCTTTACCCGTTCCTTGTACTCAATCCTTGTTTGCCATCTAGTCTTAGGTACATAGATGTTATTGAACTTTATTACCGTATCGCGATACGCGATGAACTTTTCCCAAAAGATAGTGTCATTGTGTACTATTGGGAATGAGTCCACAGTAGCTATGCGGATGGTATCACTATCCTGGACTACTTGCAATCCATTCTTAAGTGCTTTCTTGTAGTGCCATTGAGCACGCTTAGGAGCGGAGCAGGATAACAGGATGAGTATAGGTATCAAATATCTCATAGGCTTTGTAACATCTTAATCATTCTAGGACATGGGTATATATCTGCCTTGTCTTTGCGTACTGAGTTATGCGTGTAGATCCCTGCAGTACCTTTGAATGCCTCTTTATCAATGGCAAATATTTCAGCTCGATATGCCTTGGGAATGTCATAGGTCTCACACAGGTACTCCACTAATTGTCGAGTGCTTTCAATTTGCTCATCCGTATATTTGTACCAAAATTTATTACCCTTGTATGGTGTATCTAATGTGGTTACCATTGACGGGTCCACCACTCCCTTGACATAGTTGTAGTACTTTCCATCCTTTAGCTTCAATGGACCCCAATTGCATATCTCAATACCTACTGATAGCTTGTTTAGGTTTTGGTACTTGAGTCCATGAGCAGAAAAGTCTTGACTATCTATGCCTAGATGGTAGGCCCAATGCTTAGATGAAAAGCACTGCACAATAGATCCTTTCTCACCCACTACAAATGCGGTAGCAATCCTATCCCCATTACTATTCCACCACCTAGAAACAGCTACGGGGTTACCATTGCCTGCAGTGTGGTGTAGATAGATTTGTTTTTTCTCAGACTCCTCATGGAAGTACTGACTATTAGATAGGCGTTCCTGTAATATCTTGCTCGTGTCTAATTTCATCGACCTCTTTTTTAATATCCTTAGCTCTAGCAAACAAGTTCTTCATTGCCTGCCATAGGTCCAATCCTTTCACTGCTTTGTAGTTTTCGTTTATGCTCATGACCTCAATTGATACCAGGATAAGAGATAGCACTTTGGTAAGCATGAGCTCCACTGAAAAAAACTGCAGAATAATTTTATTTAGTATGAATTGGTCTATCATGTAGAACATTATCACGGTTACCTCATACAATAACATCTTACTAATGATAGCAGATAGCCCTCTGCTTGTGATTGGCACCTTGTGTTTGATGCTCTTCCATACTCCTGTTATCGTATCCAATAGAATGACAAACCCAACAAGGAACAATAGCCCTGAGATTGGCATTAGGAATGTACTGATAACAGCTAACAACTTAAACCAATTGGCTTTCATTGTAGCGAGTAGTATGGTGAGCTGTGAGTTCATTACAAGATTAGGATGCTGTTGTTATATCCGTTCTCAAGGAAGTTGCCACACATCCCTGTGCAGGTAGTTTGATATTGATTAATGCAAGAGCAATGGTTAAACATTGGTCTAAGGTCAGTGTCCATGTTGGTGCTACCAATGAATATAGGGAACAGGTTGCGGTTAGCTAGGAGCCATCTAATAAGACGTTGCTCAAAGAAACTAGCTTTCTGTGCATAGTGCTCCATACCAAATGCCACCTCTGAACGGGATACGCTTGCAGAATAATCTCCGTTTTGAGTTTGAAGCCCTTTGTTTTTTAGCTGATAGGTCAACCCAAAGACTGCATCTTCTGCAGACCTCCATGCAATGACCGGTTGAATGAACTCTACTAGATCTATTTCATCCGGTGTAAGAGTTTGATTGTTGTAAGCAGTCAACATGTGATTGTAGAACGTAGTGCCCAGGATAGGCTGTATCCGTAGTGCTGATTGTGTAGCAATGTATGGGGTTACATCAGTCACATCCACATTGGCTGTAATGGGTGTGTTTGTTTTTAGGTAGGTTTCAGTGATAAAATATAACATTACTGAGCAGGGTTAGTAGGTTCATCAATTGGAGGTAGTGAGGCTAGAGCCCGTATCTCATTGGTAGTCATTTTCTCAAGTACTTTACCGAGTAGTGCATCACTCAAGTTGTTTAATGCATCCTTAACTTTTGCTGTCTCTTCATCTACCTCAACAATAGCATCACCAATAATTTGAAAGTTATTGATAGTGAACTCAGCAGGGATGCGAGCAATGGTCAGTATCTCTTGAAAGATAGTCACTACCTGTTGACGTAGCTCCATCACTACATTCTTTTCAAATATCACATAGGCCTGCTTGATATCGGACCCATTACCCAAGCTACCTGTGGTACGGATACCCATTAGGATAGGGTCAATGGTGTGGCTGAAACAAATCTGCTCCGTATTCAGTGCAGATGCCTCATGGAATAGCTTATCATTTGCATTAGTAGGTAGGCTTTCAATCTTAGGTAGTTGGTCCGCACTGTTAGCAAAAAATGCCACAGCTTTACCTGCATTGGCTGCACCCTTGAGGCGGTCAATGGTTTCCTTGATCATGTGTTTTTCCTCTTCCGACTGTGGTCGTTTAGGGAACATCATGGCAAAGGATGGGAACACACTATTTTGAATGTTACTTTTTGCGAAGTAAGATAGCTCACCACTCAAAAAAGCAAAGTTTAATGCACTCGTATAGGTAGGTAGTGGGTAATAATCCTGTCCAACTGACTTGACCTCGTAGCAATATAGCTGAATTTCATCCGTACAGGTGATGTGGTAAGGCTTAATAACCTCCGTATCTATCCTGGTACTCCAATCATCTGACAAATAATAGTATCTTTTGCATGGTGATACCCTTACTTTCTCAGGGCTAACATTCTCAATCTTGATTAGTTTCTTTTTTTCACCAAAATACAGCTTGAAGTACACACGATTGTGGATGATTAACTGCTTAGTCACAGCCTTAACGGTGTGCTTTAAGTTAGCTTTTTTCTCAAAGCTAAACATCTCTAGTTTTTCTTGTGGTGTTAGCTTGTCAGTGGTAAGGTTAAACCCTCCACCAATTACAGCATTGGTCTTAAAGTCCACAATTGCACCATGAAGCGGCGAGCTGTAGTACATTTGATTAAGCATTTCAGGATAAAGGTTGCCCTCCCCAAATCGGACCCATGATTCCTGAACGTATCTACCATTGATGTATGGCAGTGTCAAGTTGCCTCTTCCTACCGGGAGGAATGGGGTGCTAAATGATTGATACCCCTCCACCATTTCGGGGCCTTTTGGTTTGCTGTTAAATAGTCTTTCGTACCAAGCCATAGTTAGTCATATATTGATGTACCTGCAGGACCACTTACTACCATTCTACCCTCTTCAATAACTACTCCTGTAGTTTGTGCTATTGTAAGGGGCAAAACAAATGCAGTTGAGCTCTCATATACCTGGTAAACGTACTGACCTTTCAAGAGTGCAATATCTGTAGGCTCATCTAGAGTAAACAGGTTGTATCTTTCAGGGTAAGCACTCGTATCAGCAGATGTAAAGAGCTGTGGTGTGCTTGTGGTATTCATTTCATTGGTGAATACAAACAAATAATGTGGTGTACTAACCGTAGTGACCTCTGATAGAGTCAATACAAACTGATTAATAACACCTTGATCTAAGTATATCACACCTATATTAATTTAGGTTTGTCAAATGTTCATAAAAAAAGCCCCACCATGTGGCAGGGCTCTAATATAGAGAGGCAGGATTTTAAGGAGCAAGTAATGCTGATACGATAGCAGGATCTACCTCATATGCTAGGTACTCATTTTCAGCTACCAAAGTAACTGCATATTTAGAGCCATCCGCACGAGCTGTTCCTGAGCCCTCAGCAGTTGCAGATACCTGTAAGTATGGGAAGTACCAATACTTACCGTTAGCATCAAGTACGATAGCTACTAAGTACTGTTGTCCTGCACCTAGAATTTTGATAGCACGAGACTTGGCAGCCTCACGTCTATGAAATACTAAGTTGATTGTTTGAGTCACAAAAGAGCTACCATTTACTAGGTCAATGGTTGAGTCCTCTGTATAGTTAGATGTGTTGCGACGAACATAGTAGTTTTCAAATAGTACAGGAGGAGCCTGAAGAGTGATTGCTGTTATTGTCCAACCCGCACCCGCTGATGGGTCTGCAGGAGTGATAGACAAAATCTCATCTTGTTGGTTAATCCAAATACCATAAATACCACCACTATTATTTTCGCAACCTTTTACGATTGCTTCTAATGCTTGACAAGCCATTGTGTTAAAGTATTAAAGAGCCCCCATCACTGAGGGCTCATGGTTATTTATTAATTGTAGAAATAGATATCAGATGGGTTCACGAAGTTGAAACCAACTTTCATGTTAGCACGAGTTCTGATGTAAGGCTCAGCTACAGTATCAGCTAAGTTAACTGCACGCAAATCAGAGCTATCACCCTCAGCATCGAATGCGTAGATAAGGTTGTCTTTCAAAGTGATAACAAATTTGTTATTGCTCATTCCCGGGCAGATAACTATTTTGATACCTAAGTAAGTCAAAGATAAATCTTGAGTAATGTATGCTTGAGTGTTACCTGAAGCTACTCCTAATCGGTACATATTAACTAACTGAGTAGGCATAAAGATACGCAAGTCAGATGTACGAGTAGCAATAGTAGCAGGAAGTGCAGATAAAGCAGCAGATAAAGCAAGCTCTAATGCAGCAAAGTTAGCGATTGCAGGAGCAGTAGCAGGATTGATAACGTTCACATCAAGACCTAATACTTTTTCATAACCATCACACAAAGCAAGTGTAGGGTTTAATGAAGTTGTATCACCTTGCCATCTGATTAACTCGATGTCTCCGTTGATTTTGTTAGCCATCTCACCCCAATAGAAGCTCATGAAAGATGCAACAGAGAAATCTCCGTTAGATCCTTTGCTCATTTGAAGAGATAAGAAAGATTGCTCAAGGTCAAACTGACAAATTTGAGCCATTGCAGACAATGCACAAACGTCAATCTCTTTCGCATCTAAATCATCATTAGGAGCTGAGAAAGAACAGCTAGATGGTTGTAAGATGTTACCGAAAGTAACAGTTGCTAATTTAGTTTTGTACTTAACTCCAGGAAGAGTTCTGTAGTTGTCAGCAGTGTCTTCGCTCAAGTAAGCTTGAGAATAGAATGCTTCAGGGTTTGCTGCTAATAAAGCAGTTGGGTCGATTTGTAAGTCGAATTTTAATTTACGCATGGTTTTATTTGTTTATAAATTTGTTTACACTAGAAAAACGTTGCTGTGCACTCATGGCCACAGCCTCACTCACCACCTCATCCTCTACCTCAGCAGATAGAACTTCCTCTAATTGGTTCTTAAGGTCAGCTATCATAGCAAGCAAAGCATTCATTTGCTCATCCATTACAGGCTTAACAATAGCAAGGATTGCCTCTGCATCAACTACAGGGTCAACCGCCATTGTCTCTTCCTCTGCAGGAATTTCTGCTGTTACTGTCTCTTCAACGACAGTGTCTTCAAGAGCTACTTCCTCGGAAGCCTCTACTTTTTCAACCTCACGTATCTCAATAATCTCTCCGTCTTTTACAACATAGATTTTATCCTCGATAGTGTGTTCTCCATCAGGTAACTTGTTCATTTGTATATTTGTTTTTGTTTGCTCTTTAAGCTTCATCCCAAGGTATCCCTCTATGCTGAAACCAATCTGCTCTTGGCTAACTAGTTCTGCATAGTATTCCTTATCCGTTACCTGAGCAGTAACCATAAGAGTACCCTCCGGTACCTCAATACCAAATGATGAATAGGCTTTGTCCTCCATTGGAGTGTCAACTATCCATGCCTCAAGGACATAGGCAGGTACAGTCTTAGATTGGTCATGCTCAAGATTAAACAAATCTCGGTTAACCATCTGCTTCATGAACTTGCCATGGATTAGCTCAATCTCTTCCTTAGTGAACTTGACATTGTACTCCTCTTTGCTATCCTCATCAAAGCGGTATATCTCCATAGGTATCAAAGCAGGTGCAGTGATACGGTACTTTAACTCATCTGAGAAAAATAAAGGTTTAGCTTGAGAACTGAATGCCATCCCCTTAACTTTGATTGCAGGTGTAGCTGTAAAAGCTATTTGCTCAATGCCAAGGTCCTCACCATTTTCAGCGTATGCTGGGTCGATAGTGATTTGATAGGTAGGGATATTCTTTTTTGCCATCTACCTATATTAAAAAAACTCTATATTTGTTCAAAAATTAAAACATGATAACTATCTTAAACAGGGAGATTCCCAACCAACTAGAAGAGCTGACCATTGAGCAGTTCGAAGCCATCACTGATATCAATAACAATCAGGAACTTGACCCCATTGATAAGCACCTCCAAGTGTTTGCATACCTGGGCATTCCTGAAAGTGAGTTTTGGGATTATGACGTTGCTGATTTTGTGGGGAT
>Ga0208086_1000488_pt1 | contig 11880 bp, 10 predicted proteins | sample LakMenEpi06Jul10_FD_150675 | JGI IMG/M metagenome (GOLD analysis project Ga0208086, IMG submission 150675) | Freshwater microbial communities from Lake Mendota, WI - 06JUL2010 deep hole epilimnion (SPAdes) | ecosystem: Environmental > Aquatic > Freshwater > Lake > Epilimnion/Euphotic zone ...
GCTGGCCCTGCCGCAGCAGGTTGCGACGCACGCCCAGCGGGCACCTATCAAATTGCAGCAGGTGACTCCATCTACGTCATTCGCAAAAAGTTCTGCGTTTCGCTTGGTTCATTGCTGAGTGCAAACAACTGGCCAAATTCAAGCGTCGGTATTCGCCCAGGGCAGATCATCAACATTCCAGCTTCGGGCTCGTAAGCCATGAGCTCGTTTGGGCCTGCTGAACATCGCAAGTTGGCTATTGAAGCCAACAATTCAACGTGGGAATTTCTTGATCGAGAACCAAGTTCACTTTCTGAACAAGACATCGAGGAAATGACGCGACGCGCATACGCCGCTGCTTACCACTGGACGCACGCGGAAAATGCAACGGTAGTCAATGAGATTCGTGCATCATGGCTAATCGCAAAAACTTGGATCCATCAGTCTCGCGGAGACATCGCGTTGTTGATTTCCCGTCGTTGCATTGAACTGTGCTCTGCAAACAACATTGCAGACTTTGACTTGGCGTACGTGTATGAAGCGAAAGCGCGGAGCCTTGCGTGCTTGGGCGATTTTGATGGTGCACAAGAAGCGAAGAAGTTCGCATTGAGTATTGAAGTTGCCGATGAGGAAGATCGAAAGATTGTGGAGGCAGATCTTGCCAAAGGGCCGTGGTTCGGGCTGAATTAGCGCGCGGTGTTGCGACGACGTCGCGAGTGGCGTTCAATCGCCAGGTCAATCAGTTCGTTGAGCAGCTCGCCATATGAAAGCCCAGATGCTTGCCACAATTTCGGATACATCGAGATTGGGGTGAAGCCAGGAATGGTGTTGATTTCATTGCACAGAAATCCACGACCGTTTTTCTCGTAAAAGAAGTCAACGCGCGCCATACCTTCGGCGCGAAGTGTGTGGAAAATGACGATGGCCAGTTTTTGAACAGCCTCAATTTCGTCAGCGGTGAGGTCTGCTGGGACGAGCAACGTTGCTCCGTCGGTGATGTACTTGTCTTCGTAATCGTAAAACTCGTTGCCTGGAATGATTTCACCTGGGACGGATGCGCGAGCTGCTTCGTTGCCTAGAACAGCAACTTCGATTTCACGACCCGAAACTGCTTCTTCAATCACAATCCATTCGTCATACTTCAAAGCTTGTGCAGCTGCCGCCTTAAGTTCGGCGGCGTTCTTTGCTTTGGAGACTCCAACCGATGAGCCCATGTTTGCGGGTTTGACGAAGAGTGGTAATCCGAGCGTGTCTATTGCGTGTTGCAGTGAAGCGTCATTGACATGTGACTCGCGAAGCGAAACATAGTTTGGCTGGGGAATTGAGTTGGCATGAAGCACCTGCTTTGCTACACCCTTGTCCATAGCAACTGCACTGCCCAGCACGCCTGTTCCAACAAAAGCAATGTTTGCAAGTTCAAGTAGTCCCTGAATAGTTCCGTCTTCACCAAGTGGGCCGTGGAGCAGAGGGAACACCACTGTTTGTGTGGCTTCACGGGCGTCTCCAACAACTATTGAAATAGAAGTTGGTTCACCATCGGTTGACAGTTTTGGCCCAACGTGTTCTGGTCCACGTTGGAGATCAGCCATGGCTTGTGTGGCCAAATTCCATTTACCCTCGCGAGTGATCCCGATTGCGCTGATGCGGTACTTCTGTGGATTGAGAGCGCGAAGCACGTGTGCTGCAGTGACGCAGCTGACATCGTGCTCGGCGGATTCACCACCAAACAACACGATTACGTGTGTTGGAGTTTGTGTAGTCACTATGAAACACGGTACTAGGTAATAATCAGTATTCTCGGTGCATGCGCTTTATGGCTGCCGATGTGGCAAATGCAACCGGAGGCGCTTTGGTCGGACAAAATGCCCACCTTTCTGGTGTCAGTTTTGATTCGCGCACCATTACGCCAGGACAGTTGTTCGTTCCAATAGTTGCCGAACGCGATGGACACGAATTCATTGAAGCCGCATTGAAGTCTGGTGCAGGTGCGTACCTCACTCAACGTGATCAAGTTGGTCGCACCGCCATTGTTGTTGACGACACGCTTTCTGCATTGCTGAAGCTCGGCGCATGGGCGCGTGCGCGTCTTGAGTCAACGGTTGGAAACAGGGTGATTGGAGTAACTGGTTCTGTTGGCAAAACGTCAACAAAGGATTTCATTGCGGCAGCGTTGTCGAGCGAGCTTGTAGTTTCGGCCAGTGAACGTTCATTTAATAACGATCAAGGATTACCAGTCACACTGCTGAACGCAGCAGATAACTCGCAGGCCTTGGTGTTGGAAATGGGGATGCGTGGTTTTGGTGAGATTACTCGGTTGTGTTCAATTGGACGCCCGGCAATTGGCGTGGTGACGGCGGTTGCAGCAGCTCACACGGAGCGCGTTGGTGGCATTGAAGGTGTGGCAAAAGCAAAAGCCGAACTTGTGCAAGCACTTCCAAGTTCTGGCTTCGCAATCCTGAATGCAGATGATGAACGTGTACGCAACATGCGCAACTTGACGCAAGCGCAGGTGTTGACGTACGGAGTTCATGAGAGCGCCGATATTCGAATCATCAAATGCGAACTTGATGAGATGGCGCGCGCTTCAGTAAGCGCAACAACACCGTGGGGAACTGTGTCGTGGGCCATGTCGGTTCCTGGCGCCCATATGGCGTTGAATGCCGCAGCAGCGATCGCCGTGTCTGGTGTGTGTGGAGTGAGTATGCACAGTGCGGCAGCGGCTTTGGAGCAAAGTTTTGTTTCGCCAATGCGTATGCAGGTGAGTACAACAGATGACGGAATGACAATCATCAATGACGCGTATAACGCCAACCCCGCTTCAATGCGCGCCGCACTTGACACCTTGGTGGGAATGAAGGCATCACGCCATGTAGTGATTGCTGGTCAGATGGCCGAATTGGCAGATTCGTCCGCAGAACACAGCGCAATTGTCGAGTACGCGCGGAGCAAAAAGATTGAGTTCATCGCATGTGAAACCGACAATTACGCAACTCCGTCGTTTTCAATTGACGATGCTGTGAAAGTTGTGCGTAACGGGGGCACCGATGTTGCCGTTTTGGTGAAAGGTTCGCGTGTTGCGGCCCTTGAGCGAGTTGTTCAGTTACTGATTCAGTAGGTATTTGTTTTTTGCGTCCAATGCCGAAACATTGCACCACCATGCCAAGAACAACGCCCACGCCGCTCCAAAGAGCAGCAACCAACGCGCACCGTATTGATCGACAACGGGACCAAACAGCATGTTGCCAAGTGGAACCGTTCCACCAAAGGCCATGAACCACAGCGACATCACGCGTCCACGCATTTCTGGTTTCAATCTGCTTTGCACCACGATGGACATTGCGGTGGTGGTGAAGAAGTAAGCGAATCCAAGAATGAATCCGAAAATGAAAGCCGGAATAGCAGAGCGCGAAACGGCGAAGAACACCATGCTCACGGCAAAGCCGACAAACCCATACTGCACAAGTTTGCGTTGATCTCGGTGCGAGAATTTGGTGCCAATAGCTAAGCCGCCGAGTGCAGCGCCGAGACCCCACGTTGCATACAACCACTTATATACAGCGCCATCTTCCGCGATTCCGAAATTGACATGCGCAACTGCCGGAAACAATCCAACGTAGGGAAGTGAAAACAGCGAAAAGGTGGCGAGTGTGATGAGCAGTCTGCTGACACCAGAAATCTGGCGGGCAAGAGAAATTCCACTGGTGAACCTTCGCCAGCCTTGCGTTGTGTCAGGTGTGAATCCTGGGATGTTCACCATCATTAACGCAAAGATGACAAATAGATACGTCGCAGCGTTCATGAAAAAGAAACCTGCAGTGGTAACGCCAACCTGTGAAAGCACTGCAACGATGATTGGGCCAACCACTCGCGATCCGTTAATGACCACACTGTTCAGTGACAATGCTCCTGGCAAATCCACTGGCCGAACGAGCGAAGGCAACATGGCCGACCATGCTGGAGCATTCAGTGCGTTGCCAACGCCTACTCCAAGTGCTGCAAGAAAGATGTAGATGAAGCGCGGATCGCCTAATGCAAGAACCGCAAGGGCGATCGAAAATATGAGTTGCGTGATTTGCATTGAAATGAGCCAACGACGTCGATCAAATTTGTCGGCAAGCACTCCAGCAAATATGGACAAAAAGAGCAGTGGCCCAAGCTGGGCAAAAATCATGATGCCAACAAGTGATGCCTTGCCGGTGCGGTGGTACACGTAGGCGGGGAGCACCACGTTCTGCATCCAGGTACCGATGTTGGAGGCGAATGATCCTGACCACACCATTCGAAAGTCGCGTGAGGCAAGGGCGGCTTGGACTGAACCTGGCTTATGTGGGTTCGGGGAGTCGTTGTCGAGAGTAAAGTCGGACATGTGAGCAACGAACACGCTACAACGCAACGAACTTCAGACTCATTACTGAGTGATAAGTCACAGGCTCCGTTTTGTGAGTCTCCTCGAGGAGTTTTTAGTGAATGTCCACATTGCGGATCAAGTCTGTATGCAGAGCACGCACACTTTCGCTGTGCAACATGCGGTTGGCGCGATTCGTGTTGTGACTAACTCAATGCAGTTATTGGGTCAACACAAGCAAGATTGAGTTCGCGAGCAACTGCATCGTTGGTGATGTGACCACGAGCAGTGTTTAATCCGTGACGAAGTGCTTCGCTTTGTGTCACCGCACCGAGAGCACCAAGTCGCGCTACATCTAGCTGATACGGCAACGTTGCGTTCGTGAGTGAATATGTGCTGGTGTAGGGAACAGCGCCTGGCATGTTGCCAACTGCGTAATGCACCACTCCGTGTTGCATGTAAATCGGGTCGGTGTGTGTTGTTTCCCGAGTAGTTGCAATGCAACCACCTTGGTCCACCGCAACGTCAACAATGACCGAGCCTGGTTTCATCGAGCGAACCATGTCTTCACTCACCACTATCGGTGCGCGTGCACCAGCAACTAACACTGCACCAACGACTAAGTCGGCATCAACAAGTGCACGTTCGATTGATCCGCGGTTTGACGCAAGTGTTGTTGTTCGGCCGACACAAATTTGATCAAGATGACGTAGCCGATCGAGGTTCTTATCCAGGATGGTGACGTTGGCAAGCATTCCAGCAGCGATCCATGCTGCGTTGTAGCCAACATTGCCGGCACCGATCACCACAACGTTTGCAGGACGAACGCCAGGCGCTCCGCCCATGAGTATTCCTCGTCCACCTTGCGGGCGTTCGAGGAATCGCGCGCCAGCCTGAGTAGCAAGTCGTCCGGCAATTTCGCTCATTGGTGCAAGCAACGGCAATGAACCGTCAGCGACTTGCACGGTCTCGTAGGCGATAGCGGTCGTTCCCGCTGCAACGAGTGCTGCTGCAACTTTTGGATAGGCGGAAAGGTGCAAATAGGTAAACAGCGTGAGATCGCTGCGCAAGTATCCGAACTCTTCTTCTTTTGGCTCCTTGACCTTGACGACCATCTCTTGTGACCACGCGTCAGCGGCGGTTTTCACGATGGTTGCGCCAGCTGCCACAAACTCAGCATCAGAAATTGAGGCTGCCTCACCTGCGCCAGTCTCTACAAAGACGTCGATTCCTAATCGCTCAAACTCCCGAACGCCATCTGGCGTGAGCGAAACCCGACCTTCCATGGTCTTGATTTCTTTAGGAACTCCAACTGTTTTTACCCCACGAGCAACGCTGCTTGTAGCCATACCCCATGTCTAGTCCATTGGATAGTCTTGTGTCATGAAATCCTTCAATAACTTCATCAATGGCAAAGAAGTACCGGCCCGCGACGGTCGCACGACCCCAGTTATCGACCCGGTAACCGGCGAGCAATATGCAACTGCAGCACTGTCTGGCGCGAATGATGTTGATGATGCAATGAAGGCTGCGGCAGTCGCTGCAGAGTCGTGGAAGAACACCACACCAGCAGTTCGTCAAAAGGCGATCAACGACATTGCCGATGTGATGGAAAAGCACATGACAGAACTGATTGAAGCAGAAATTGAAAACACGGGTAAGCCGCGCGCGATTACGTTCAGCGAAGAAGTTCCACCGATGATGGACCAGATTCGCTTCTTCGCAGGCGCTGCGCGAATGCTCGAGGGAAAGAGCGCCGGAGAATACGTACCGAACTTCACCTCATATATACGTCGTGAACCAATCGGTGTGTGTGCACAAGTTGCTCCATGGAACTATCCGCTCATGATGGGTGTTTGGAAGTTCATCCCAGCAATTGCTGCTGGTAACACCACGGTGTTGAAGCCAAGCGACACCACGCCTGCATCCACAGCACTCGTTGCAAAGATCATTGGCGACATTTTGCCTCCAGGTGTTCTCAACGTTGTGTGTGGAGATCGCGACACCGGTCGCGCAATGGTTGATCACGACATTCCGGGAATGGTTTCGGTAACTGGTTCTGTTCGCGCAGGTATGGAAGTTGCTGCTGGCGCATCAAAGTCGCTGAAGCGCTTGCACCTCGAACTTGGTGGCAAAGCACCAGTCATCATTTTTGACGACGCCGACTTGGAACTCGCTGCAGAAACAATTGCCATGACCGGTTACTTCAATGGTGGGCAGGACTGCACCGCTGCAACTCGTGTTATTGCCGGACCAAAGGTGTACAACGATTTCGTCACGCTGCTTACTGAGCAGGCGAAGAAGACGAAAACAGGACGACCTGATGAAGACGTGCTGTACGGACCATTGAACAACAACGTGCACCTCAGCAAGGTTGCAGGTTTCCTTGACCGCGTGCCAAAGCATGGCAAGGTCAATACCGGTGGCTCACAAATTGGCAGCAAGGGCTACTTCTTCGAGCCAACTGTGGTCTCCGACCTCTTGCAAAGTGACGAAATGATTCAGAACGAAATCTTCGGACCGGTCATTACGGTGCAGAAGTTCAGTGATGAAGAAGAGGCTCTGAAGTGGGCTAACGGCGTGGACTTCGCCCTTGCATCATCGGTCTGGACTCGTGACCTGGGCCGAGCCATGCGCATGACGAAGAACCTCGACTTCGGTTGCGTGTGGGTGAACACTCACATCCCAATGGTGGCCGAAATGCCACACGGTGGCTATAAGAAGTCTGGCTACGGAAAAGACCTCTCGATGTATGCACTCGATGACTACACGCGCATTAAACACGTGATGATCAACCTCAACAGTTAGTCTTTGCACTGATGGGGGAATCAGCAAGCGACGTCATTGTTCTTGACCATGTTTCGAAGCGCTATGGCGACTTTGTTGCAGTTCATGACGCCAATTTCTCCATCGCTACTGGCGAGTTCTTCGCCATGCTTGGACCATCTGGTTGCGGCAAAACCACAACTCTGAAAATGATTGCTGGGTTCGAGCAGCCAACAGCTGGTCGGGTCATGTTGGATGGTGTGGACGTCTCGGACGTGCCTCCGTACAAGCGCAACGTCAATACAGTGTTTCAGCAGTACGCATTATTCCCGCACATGACGGTGTTTGACAATGTCGCGTTTGGTCCGCGTTCGAAGAAAGCCGATGAATCAAAAATCAAAACAAGCGTCATGGAGATGCTCGAGATAGTTCGGTTGAACGATTTCGCTCAACGCAAACCATCACAGCTTTCTGGCGGTCAGCAACAGCGTGTTGCTTTGGCGCGTGCTTTGGTGAACTATCCACGTGCGTTGTTGTTGGACGAACCATTGGCTGCACTCGACTTGAAGTTGCGTGAAGCCATGCAAATTGAGTTGAAGCGCATTCAGCGTGAAGTTGGAATCAGTTTTATCTTCGTCACTCACGACCAAGGCGAAGCGCTCACCATGAGTGATCGCATTGCGGTAATGAGTCAAGGTCATGTCGAGCAGATTGGAACTCCACAAGAGATCTATCGCTCGCCAGCATCACTGTTTGTTGCCGGATTCATCGGCTCGGCAAACCTGCTACCTGGAACGGTGCAGAGTCACGACGGTGGGGACGCCGTAGTTGCTCTAAAGGCAGGGTCAACCATTCGTGTTGCTGGGCAGGCTTCCGCATATGCGGTGGGTGCTCATGTTTCGGTGATGCTTCGCCCCGAGCGACTTCGCCCTTCTGAGCAAGCCGACACAAACGGCCAAAGCCTGCAGGGCACGTTGACCGACCTGGTGTTTCAAGGCGCTACAGCGCGAATGATCGTTCGTCTGGCTGACGGCACAGAGTTGACCTGTTTGGCCGATTCCTCTGCGCGCATGCCGCAAATATCGGTTGGTGCCACCATCAACGTGTCATGGGATGCCGACTGTGGGTACATCTTGGCTGGCTGGCCAGAAAAAGCCGGTTCCAATACCACTGATATCGATCACATTGAGTCAACGCTCTAACATTTAAGAACACGTCAACACAAAGGGGAATGAACATGTCGACACCAACACCAAAGAACCAAATGACCCGTCGCCAGTTTTTGGCTCGTACAGGAGCACTGGGTGCCCTTGGTCTCTCACTCCCAGCATTTCTTGCTGCTTGTGGCGGAAGTGATTCATCAAGTAGTGGTGGTGCCGAATCATTGTTCTTCGATAACTGGCCGTTGTATGTAGACCCAACCGCTGACGGTCTCACGGGAACCGTTGATCGTTTCATGGCTGCAACCGGCGTATCAATGACTTATGGCGAGGGTTACAACGACAACAACGAATACTTTGCGAAGATTCAACCGTTGTTGGGTGCAGGCAAGACAATTGAAGCCGACATCATCGCGCCAACATTTTGGATGGCTGGTCGACTGATCAATTTGGGTTGGACCGAGAAACTTCCTAAAGACCTCATTCCAAACTTTTCAAACATTGAAGATGTGTATGTCAACCCAACATGGGACCCAACGGGCGAGTACTCCATGCCATGGCAAGCAGGAACTGCAGGAATCGCATACAACATCGATGTAACCGGTCGTGAGATTAAGAGTGTTGCCGATTTGTTCGATCCAGAATTCAAAGGCAAGATCGGCATGCTCACAGAAATGCGCGACACCATCGGACTCATCTGTATGAGTCTCGGAATTGATCCGTCGAAGATCACGTCATTCGAAGACGCAGCACCAGCATTTGAAAAACTTGCACAAGCAAAGAACGATGGCCAGATCCGTGCATTCACGGGCAACGACTACACCGATGATTTGGTAAGCGGAAACTTCGCAGCCTGCGTTGGCTGGTCGGGTGACGTGTTGCAACTTGGTAAGGACAGCCCGAATGTGCGCTTCGTCATTCCTGAAGAAGGCGGCACCAGTTGGTGTGACACCATGATTCTTCCAAAGGGAGTGCCTAACGCAAGTGCGGCGGCCAAGTTCATGAACTTCTGTTACGACCCAGTACAGGCTGCACAAATTACGCAGTACGTGCAGTATTTGTCGCCGGTGAAGGGTGTTCGTGACGAACTTGCCAAGCTTGATCCAGAGCTCGCTGAGAACCCGTTGTTGTTCCCAGACGACGCGACCAACGCTCGATTGCGTTCATTCGCGACGTTGAGTGAAGATGTTGAAGCGAAATTCGATGAGGAATTCTCGGCAATTACCGGCGCGTAAGCACCGTTCAAAACGCTGAACATCACATGACCGCAACGGTCGTCCGCCAAAACCGAATCGCGCATAATGCCGATCGCGTTGGGTTGGGCGCAATGATTGTTGCCTCAATCTGTTTGGTGGCGCTCGGAACTCGTTTGGTCAGCGGCCCAATGGTGTCGGTGATTGTGCTGGTTCTGGTCCTCGATCTCGTTGGGGTGCTGGTGCTTGCCGCGCGCGGTGGGCCAGAGGCCAGGCGTTTATTGGCCCCGTATGGTCTGCTGAAACCGGGCATGTTGTGGTTGGCGTTGTTCTTCTTGGCGCCAGTCTGGTCGTTGCTGCGAATATCTCTCTCCACAAAAGAGAGCCGATTCTCGGTTAACTACGACTTCAACTGGGCGTTTCAGAACTACACGAAAGCGTTCAGCGATTTCGGTTCTCAGTTTCAGCGAGCTTTTCTGTATGCAGCAATTGCCACGGTGCTCACGATTGCCATTGGTTATCCACTTGCTTACGTGATTGCGTTTCGTGGTGGAAAATACAAGAACATCTTGCTTGGACTTGTGGTCATTCCATTTTTCACGAGTTATCTCATCCGCACTATCGCGTGGTCAACCATTCTGGCCGACAGAGGTTTTGTTGTTCGCGCCATGAACGCTGTTGGCCTTGGGGATGTTTTTGAATGGCTGCACATTATGGATAACGGCAAACTGCTGAATACTCCTGCAGCGGTAATCGGAGGACTGACGTACAACTTCCTGCCGTTCATGTTGCTTCCCATTTATGTGAGCCTTGAAAAGATTGATGTCAACTTGGTGAACGCTGCAGGAGACTTGTACTCCAGTGCCACACGAGCATTTCGCAAGGTGGTGCTTCCACTTTCAATCCCTGGAGTTTTTGCTGGAACGCTCTTAACATTCATTCCGGCAGCCGGCGACTTCGTGAACGCACAGTTTTTGGGCAACCCGAACACCACCATGATCGGTAACTCCATTCAGGACCAGTTTTTGAAGCAGAACAATTATCCGGTTGCGTCAGCCATGGCGGCTGTGCTCATGGTCAGCATTGCAACGCTGGTGCTGTTGTACACGCGCATCTTCGGAACCGAGGACTTGGCATGATGCGCAAACGCACCAAGTTTGGGCGCTACGCCTTAAATGTGTTTGCAGGCCTTGGTCTGGTGTATCTGTTTGCGCCGATCTTTTTCATTGTTGCCTTTAGCTTCAATAAGCCAAAAGGAAATTTCAACATTGCGTGGCAGTCGTTTACTTTTGACAACTGGCTTCATCCATTCGCCGAGGAATCACTCACTCGTGCTTTGTGGAAGAGCATGGAGATCGCAGCGGTCTCTACCTTCATCTCCACCATTTTGGGTTCGCTGATCGCTGTTGCGCTGTCTCGATACAAGTTCCGTGGCAGCGGAGGTATCAACTTGTTCTTGGTGCTCCCGCTGACCACACCCGAAATTGTGCTCGGTTCGTCGCTTGCAACCTTGTTCCTTGGCCAAAACTTCATTGACTTTGGGATGACGACCATCATCATTGCTCACGTCATGTTTCAAGTCAGTTTCGTGGCGCTCACGGTGCGCGCACGAATTCGTGGCTTCGACTGGACGCTTGAACAAGCCGCACAAGATCTTGGAGCTTCGCCACTGCGCACGTTCATGAAGGTGACGTTTCCGTTGATTTTGCCTGGAATTTTGGCCGCAGGACTGTTGGCATTTGCACTGTCAATTGACGACTTCATCATTACGTTCTTCAACTCTGGGCCTGTGCAGACATTCCCGCTGCAGATTTATGGTGCATCGCGTGTTCGCATTCCACCGCAAATCAATGTGCTTGCTTCGATGATTCTGTTCCTGAGCGTTGCCATTTTGATGACAGCAACCATTGCGGGAATGCGTAAGTCTGCCGAGAAGCAGGCGACTGCAAAGAAATTCAAACTGCTGCATCGCAAATAATGTCGCGGTCCCATTACGAAGTTCTCGGCGTATTGCCGTCTGCGTCCCAGGATGAAATTCGTGTGGCGTATCGAATGCGAGCGCGCGAGGTTCACCCTGATACAGCGGCTGGGAAACGAAGCGATGCTTCGATACAGATGGCACACATTGCCGAGGCGTGGCGCGTGCTGTCGGATACAGCCCTGCGTAGGGCGTATGACGCCGCGCAAAGTCGCGGATATTCACAACCGGTTGCGGAGCCTCAGGAGCAATTCTTCAACGTGCCGGTGCAAAGAGCGTCCTTTCCGTGGCGCATGATTGTCTTTACGGCAGGAGGTTTGATCGCGCTCGTGCTGGTGCTGAACGCCCTTTCAGGCCCTGCTGTTCCGCTTGGCCCAGACGGACTGTTGCAGGCTGGGTCGTGTGTTGTGGTGAATGAGAATCAGCTCGCAGTAGAAGTGGACTGTGCAGAAGAGCACA
>Ga0208086_1000497_pt1 | contig 11775 bp, 25 predicted proteins | sample LakMenEpi06Jul10_FD_150675 | JGI IMG/M metagenome (GOLD analysis project Ga0208086, IMG submission 150675) | Freshwater microbial communities from Lake Mendota, WI - 06JUL2010 deep hole epilimnion (SPAdes) | ecosystem: Environmental > Aquatic > Freshwater > Lake > Epilimnion/Euphotic zone ...
CTGCTGGAGCAGCGGAACGCGCTCGCCTCCACAGCTTCTACGGGTCGATGGGGTTCCGGCCCTTGCCAGGCCGACCGGAACGGTTGTTCCTCTCACTGCGTGCCCTCCCACCTCTGCAATCGGGCAGATAAGGCATCAGAGGCGCAGATGCCGCCGGCTCCACCCTGTGATCGTGGCTTCCACGTTTTCCAGGTGCCACTGCAGCGGCCCCCGGCCCTGGGTGCAGCCCCAACGCCTGTAGTGCTTGCCCGGGGTGAGCACCCCCACGCAGCCGCAGCTGGCGGAGGGTTTCGCGGCTCATTCCCAGGGCAGTGCAGGCTTCTGCAGTTGTGACCCAGACCCGCTGGCGGGATGGCGTTGTGGCGGTTTCCATCAGCCCCCTGTCAGCTGGGCGCGCAAGCGCTGGAGGGCGTCGATCAACCAGGAGCGGCGATAGCTCTTGACCTGGCGCGGAGCCCCATCCACAAACTGTTGGCGGCGAGGGGGTTCTTCTCCGAACTCGTTGCGGTATGCCCTGGCTACGAGCTTGCCGGCTGCGCAGAACTGGCTACGCGGCAGCACTTGCTGGAACACCTCCAGCCAGGCATCCCTCAAGGTGAGCTCCTCGTCAGTCGGGGCGCCGGGCAGCAGCCCAGAGCTCGCGGTCAGCACGTTGCTGCGCACGATGTCCTTGAACAGGAGCTGGTCGCGTTCATCCAGGCCGCCGAGCTGCTCGAACAGGCCGATGCTGCGCTCCACCAGCGCGATCACCTCCGCTTCCCTGAGCCGGGCTGGGGTGTTTCCACCGGTGTCGGTTGAGCCTGCTGGATGCTCTCCAGGAACCAGCCGTCCATCCACACGGCAAAGGGGGCACTGATCCAGCGGGCCAGGTCGACCGCAACCTGGGGATGAACCCACGTTCCACCGCCCTGACCCTGGCGGGACTCGATCAGGTCAAACATCCGTATTTCGGAGGTTTCAGCCAGGGCATCGAGATAGGTCTGGCAGCGGTCGCTCTCCCGGTACTTCGACCATTGCTTGCCGTTGGCCCTGCACATGGCTGTGGCGTTGATGTAGCCATCGGTGGTGCGCCGAGAAATCGGCGTGCCGTTCCAAGAGCGGGAGATCAGAGCGGGGTGATTCATCGTGCCGACAGGTTCAGCGAGAGGGGATGACGTGTCTGTGTTTTTCATCGGTCTGAAAACGGTGTGACGGGTGGAACCTCACCGGCATCACTGCCGGCATCGGAGCGGAAGACGGAGTGGGGCTGCTCACTGCCCGCGGTGGCACGGGCCCGGCGAGCACGAGCAGCAGGGTGCTGAGCTGAAACGCCAGCCCCAGCAGCACCAGGAGGCGCAGGGCGATGAGGCTGCTGGCTGTGACCGCGACGGTGGTGGGCCGGCGGGTGCGGCAGAAGACCGGCAGCTGGGGACCAGGCCGGTGAGGGGGCCTGCCGCTCCAGGCCCCGGCGTTGATGCCCTGACGATCGAGCGGCATCAGAACAACTCCTCGCCGTCGTCGGCAGCGCCGGGGGTGGTGTAGCCCTCGACCTCCTCGAAGCCATCGGTGGGGTCCACCTGCTCGTAGGGCACGAACTCGACGATCTGGACAGCACGGGGCTGGAAGGTCATGCCGCAGCCGTTTTCGTCGTCCCAGTCGTAGATGTCGAAGGCGACGACCACCTTGGAGCCGTTGCCGATGGCGGCACCATCCCAGGGCTGCTTTTTGGCATCGATGATGCGGGGGCCCTCGGAGAGAGAGCCGTCGCGCCGCTGAAACTGCGGCACCTTGAAGCGCACCACGGTGATCTCGCTTGGCTTCTCCTTGTCGGGCTTCCAGGGGAAGCCCTTTTCGGCGCGGCGTTTGCGGCTGCCATGCAGGGCGATGAACTGATCCTCCATCGCCAGCAGGAAGGACTGGGCCCTCTCGTCGCTGTTGGGCAGCAGCAGGTCGGCCGTCCAGGCCTTGGGTTTGCTCTTGTCGAGCTGATGCCTGGGGGTGATCAGATGGGCCCAACGCACTTCGGCGAGGGGCGTGCGGAAGATGTCTCTAGCCATGGGATGAATCGGTGGACGTTTGTTGTTGATCGAACGGGGGAAGGGGCGGCAGGCCAAAGCGTTCGCGCAGCAGGTGATGCACCGCTCCGCTCGCCGAGAGGTTGCGGGCCTCCATCACCTCTTGGATCCGTAGGAACACATCGGTGCGCACCTGGGTCTGGATGAAATGGCGACTAGCCAGAGAACGGGGCTGCTCGCCGTAGCGGCGTGGCGGCCTGGGGCGTTGGCTCTCGCTCATGGACCTGGCTCCGCAGGAGCTTCCGCCTGCATCTGGCCTTGCGCTTCTTCGAGGAAGAGCGCGATGAAGTCGCTGTGCTGGCGCTGGGTGATGCGATCACCGATGGAGCGGGCATTGCGCGGCACCTGGAAGTGCTCGCGGAACGCTGTGGTCAGCTTCCAGCGTTTGTCCTGGGGCAGGTCGAGCACACGGCAGTGAACCTCGCTGACCTCCTCAGGGGAGAGGGGTGCCAGGGCTGGATCACCGTCTGCAGAACTGCCGTCATCGCTGGTGTCAGCCAAGGGGACTGGCTCCTCAGCAGACGGACCTGCTGATTGCTGATCGAAGCAAGCCTGCTGCGTAGGATCCACATCAGACTCTTCAGCCGTCTGCTCCTCTGGATTTGCATAGGGCTGTACAGCCCGAGCCTGCGAAGACACAGGAATGCCCAGCAGCATCGCCAGCATCAGACCGGTGGTTTCGGCCAGGTCGCTGGCCTCATCAGCCCAGGACTCGCTGCAGAGCTCGGCCCCGGCGACGTGCATCACCGTGACCTGCAGCCTGGAGCGGCCTTGCTGCTCACTCAGGTTGGCGGACCAGCCGATCCCGCGGCGGAAGGCGGGGCGGGCTGAGTGAGCCACCTCCGCCAGATCGGCAGCGGTGATGGGGGATACCTCGGCCTGAAAACTGGCCAGGGCATGGGTGAGCCGTTGCTCGGGAGTGGCGTCGGACGGGACGGCCGGCGGCGCCTCAATGGCGGCCTCTGGAGGCCTGAGGGGTGGAGCCATGACGGATCAGATCGGACGGATGCCCGCTGGTCCGGATCTTAGGGCTCTTTGCTAGAAGCCGCACTCACAGCGGCTGTTAATCCCTAGCCATCAGGCTGTGACTGGCTTCTTCGCTTTGCGGCCACTGGGCTTGCTGCCCTTTCTGTTGGCGGCCTCCCACTGGTCCAGCCAGCGCTTGGGCAGGTAGAGGTCGCCCTCGATCCACAGCGGGGCCAGCTCCTCCGGCTTGTAGTCGCCGAAGCCCGTGAGCACGGCAAAGAAGCGCTTGCGGTGCTCTTCGCTGGCCTCGACCGCCAGGGAGTTGAGAGCGTCGCTGGGCTCAAGGCCGCATTCATCGACAACCCGGCGCATCTGGTTGCGCCACTTGGCCGAGAGCTCCGTGGCCTTGCGCTGACCAACGGTCGGCGCGGGCGTGGTCTGGAACGCTTCCGGCACATCCCTCAGGCCGCAGTAGCAGGCCCACAGCTCCAGGGGCGTCCAGGCCGGGCATTCGTCGTCACCCAGCGGGATGGCGTTCTCGAGCTTGTCCTTGATCGCCTGGCTCTTGACCGGGCCCCAGTCCTTCTCGGCGATGCGGCGGTTCAGCTCGCCCAGCTGCCAGAAGGCCTTCTGGCGCAGCTCGCCGGCCTTGCCCTGCTCGATCACAGAGAGGTTGCCGTAAGAGATCGCATCGAAGCCGGACTCTTCCGCCCAGCTGCAGGCGGTGTATTGGGTCCAGCCGTTGGTTCTTCGCCAGTTCAGCAGCATCCGACCGAACGCTGCGCGGTTCTCCTCCTGGCGCTCAAGCAGCTCCGCGTAGGTGATGGCCACGTTCAGGATCCTGAATGGGAACCCAAACCATACGGCAAACTTGGCACTCCTAGTCACTTCCTGACCCTTCCTGGCACTTCCTGTCATGCCAGAGTCCGACGTAACCAAGCTTCTGCAGGATCTGCTTGGCAAGCTGCCCAGTGATCACCTTCCCTGTCTCTGCCTGCAATCTCAGAGCAAGGTTGTAGGGGTGCTCGCCTGGGTGGGCCTGTGCGAGATGCCTTAGCCGCTGCTGCACTTCTGCCGGATCCATCAGTGTCCCAGCAGCACTTGCCTTGGCGTGCCAAGCAGCTGCTCGGCTTCCTCCACGGAGCGGCAGACCGCTGCTACGCCACCGAGATCCTTCACTAGGCGCAGGAAGGCCCGCTGCTCCGGGCTGAGCACGCCCTGGGCTGTCTTGACCTCCAGGGCGACGAACTGGGCGAGCCGCTGGCCGACCAGCTCGGGCGTGATCTCCAGCGCGCGCAGGCCGATCAGGTCGCTGCTGCCCTTGCAGAGCCCAAAGCGCACGAACCGTCCCTGCTGATCGACCAGGGCACCGGTGTTGTTGCGCCAGAGCCGCACGGCCCCGCGGCCGCAGGCCAGGCGAATGCGCTGCTGGATCTCGTGTTCGCTGGGGGAGGAGGCCATGCCTCATGTGGCCGGGCTAGCCGGCGGCCTGCGGCAGGTATTGGCGGTTGCGGCTCGGCAGCCAATACGACGCCAATCAGCCAGGCGACTGCAGCGCGACAGCTTGGCAGCAGTACCAGAAAGCAGTACTGTCATTGCATGACCGCAAGCACCAGCGCACCCTTGAGCTGATCTTCGTCAGGCCTGTCAGCGGCAGTGTTCCCTGGCGTGATGTGTTGGCCCTGTTTCAGGAGCTCGGCGCCGAGATCAGCGAACGGGAAGGCAGCCGCGTTGCGGTTGTCCTGTGTGACGAGGTGCGGGTGTTCCACAGGCCCCACCCCCTGCCGAACACCGACAGGGGAGCTGTCGCTTCCATCCGGCGCTGGCTTGAACAACACGGAGTGACCCCATGAGCCTGATGACCCTCGAAGGGTTCCATGCCCGCATCGACTACGACGAAGACACCGACCTGTTCCGCGGCGAGATCCTCGGCCTCACCGGCGGTGCTGACTTCTACGGCTCCAGCCCCGAGGAGCTGCGCCGGGAATTCCGCAAGTCGTTGGATGTCTTCCTGGAGGTCTGCCGCGAGAAGGGGATTGAGCCGCGCCGGCAGTACTCGGGCAAGTTCAACCTGCGCATTTCACCGCAGCTGCATGAGCAACTGGCCCTGCGTGCCCAAGCCAGCCACAAGAGCCTCAACGCCTTTGCGCAAGAGTCCTTGGAGCGCTCCCTGGCAGCCTCAGGCAACGGCTAAGCAGCTCACCAGAGCGGCTCGCTGCTCAGCTCATGGTGCGCGGTGCCCATGCCATCCCGGATCGAGGCGTGCATACCGGGGATCGAGGTCAGATCGATGGTTTCCTGGATGCCGCGCCACACCTCTTCTGAAATCAGTACGGCTTTGCTGTCCATCCCCGTGATCAGCACCGGCTCGCCGGACGCGACCACCTCATTGATCAGTGCGTCGAGCCGCTCGCCAGCCGTTTGCGCTGAGATGGTGTTCATGGCACCTCTGCTGCACCGTTCAAAGCGTATGGCGCGTTGAGAACTGTGCTGGCTCTGCCCCGACCAGACGAACACCTAGACGTGGGGATCCAGATGGTCTGTGGCCATGCTTGAGGTGACGGCGGCAGAAGCCAAGGCCAAGATCTCGAGCCTGCTGGACGCGGTGGAAGCCGGTCAGTCGGTGGTGATCACCCGCCGCGGCAAGGCCATTGCTGAGCTGGTGCCGCGCCGGGCGGTACGCGACCTCTTGCCCCAGCTCCAGGCTCTGAGGAATTCCCTGCCCGAGCAGAGCTCCAGCGCGGTGGAAACCATCCAGACCATCCGGCTGTAGGCGCAAAAGCCAGGGCGGGTCAGGGCACGTCCCAGGGATTGATCAACTCCAGGCCGATCTCCGCGAAGTCGGCCGTGTCTCTGGTGGCCAGGGGAACTCCATGGGCCAGCGCCGTGGCCGCGATCACCGCATCCGCTGTGGCCATCGGCCGGGCCAGCCGTTCGCGTCGCCGCAGCAGTTCGCCATACCAGTGGGCCGCTTCGCTGGTGAAGGGCCAGATCCGGCCCGCGAACAGCTCGGCTGCCAGCGCATCCCAGCTCTGCTGCAGTTGCTGCTTGCGGCGGCCATCCGGCAGCCAGGCCAGGCCATGCAGGATTTCTGCCTCGTTCATCGCAGTGATCGCCACCGCCTCTGGATCGAGGCCATCGGCCCAGGCCAGAACCCTTGGCTCTGGCTGCGGGCGCATCAGCTCCGAGATCACATTGGTGTCGATCACGATCACGGCCAACCTCCCCTTTGCTGAACGTGGTGTCCTCAGCGCGCAAGCTCCGCATCACTGCCGAATTCGGCTGGTGTTGGTAGGGAGGAGCGCTCGGGCAGCTCCAGCTCCACGCCACCGAGCTGGGCGAAGTGCTCATGGATGCGACTGCCCAGGCCCTTGCCACCAGCGACTGGCTGCCGGGCTTCGATGGCGGAGCGGAGGATCGTGCGTGCTTCCTCCTCCATGGACCGTCCATGGCGGGCCGCTTGGATGCGCAGCTGGGTCTTCGTGCGCTCGTCGAGGTTGCGGATGGTGAGGGTGGCCATGGGCGACTCCTGCTTGCACTGACAGCACTGCTGTCAACGCTAAGGCCTCTGGCCGCTGCTCGCCTGCACACCGACTAAGCGCCGCGCTGCCTTGCAGCCCACACGTGCCTGGCCCAGCCAGGCTTGTAGTCGCGCTCCTGCTCGCGCTGCAGCAGCTGCTCGAAGGTCCGGCAGCCGGCAGCCGGCTGCCGGGTGCGTGCGCCGGGGCCGCTGCTGCTGGTTGGGTTTGGGCCGGTGGCGGGCGGCGCCCGTGATTTCAACCAGCTCGCCCTCAAGCTGCTGCAACCCGCGGCGCTGCTCATCGCGTTCCTCGGCCAGGAACAGGTAGCCGCAGTCGGGGCAGACCTGCGCGGCGCTGGGGCAACTGCAGAAGCAGGCCGGACAGTCCTTGATCGGGATCGAGACGCCGTTCCTCCGGCGGCGGCCAGCCAGGTTCCACTCGCGCTCGACGGTGGGTAGGCCGTGGTGATGGGCGTTGCCGACGTGATCGAGGATCACCGCCTCGTTCTTCCCAGGTGCGGGACGCAGGGCGCGGCCCACCATCTGCAGATAGAGGCTCAGGGAAGCGGTGGGGCGCATCAGGATCGCGCCGCCGACTGAGGGGATGTCGGTGCCCTCGGAAATGATCATGCAGCTGCTGAGCACCTCCACCTCGCCGGTGCCGAGCTCGGCGAACAGGCGTTTGCGCTCCTCGGCTGGGGTGCCGCCGCTGACTGAGGCGGCCCGGATTCCCGCAGCGCGGAAGGCCGCGGCCATCTGCTCGGCATGCTCGATCGTGCAGCAAAAAACAATGGCCGTGCCGGGGTGCAGCCGGCGGCAGTAGTGGGAGGCGGCATCGCCAATGGCGGCCCGGTCCCCAAAGGCCTGGGCCGCCTGCTCCAGGTCGAACTCGCCCATGCGGCGCCGGAGCTTGCGTTTCCTGGCTCCAGGCCAGGAGAAGATCTTGGGCCGTGCCAGCCAGCCCTGCTCCACCAGCCAGGCCGCTGAGGGCCCCAGCACCAGGGCCTCGAAATAGCCGCCGGCCTCCACGCCCAGTCCCTTGCCGTCGAGGCGCTCGGGGGTTGCGGTTTTGCCGATCAGGTGGGCATCAGGCCAGGCCTCAATGATCCGGCCCCAGACGTTGCCGGCGACCAGGTGGTGGGCCTCGTCCTGAATGATCAGATCCGGCGGCGGCAGCAGTTCAAGCCGGCGGGCCACGGTCTGCACAGAGCCCAAGGCGACCTGCCGGTCATGAAGGGCGTGGCCAGGAGCGATCACATCCGGCTCCAGCCCCCAGGCCCGCACGGTGCCGCTGAGCTGCTCGATCAGCTCGGCCCGGTGGGCCAGCACCAGCACCCGCCAGCCCTTGCCGGCCGCCCCCTGAACGATCGCGCCGATTGTCTGGCCCTTGCCCGCATCGGTGGGCATGGCCGCACAGACCCGGCGGTGGACCTTGAGGGCAGCGCGGAGATCGGCCAGCTGCTGCTGCTGGTAGTCGTCGCGCAGGACGATCGGGGCCATGGGCGAGACGGCAAGCTTTGCGCTGGGCACAGGGGCTCAGCAATGTCTGACTTATCAAGCTCTGCCGGGCAAGCTTAGGGTATGCTCAGAACTCCAGGTATTTATGGCTTCCTTCGCGCCGCCCCTGAGCGTCTCCATCACCGAGGCGCAGCTGGCTTGGCTTGACCAGCGCCGCTCCCACGGCACCCTCAGCCGCTCGGCGGTGTTGCGCCAGGTGATCGACGCCGCGATCGCGGCAGAGACGCGTGGTTCGGCCGTGCCAGGACCTGTGTTGTCGTCAGCTGCTGAGCGTCGTTGAGCTGCAGCGACACCCATGACAACCGACGTGCTCACGGCGGCCTCAGGCCGCTGGCGGGAGATCCTCGAGGCGTTGGCGGGGCTGCGCGCTGAGCAGCTCAGCAATCGCCACCAGCCCTGCCCCGCCTGCGGGGGCAGGGATCGCTACCGCTTTGATGACAAGGACGGCAGTGGCTCCTGGTTCTGCAACCAGTGCGGCGGCAAGGACCACCTTGGTGGCGGCGGAACCGGGATGGACCTGCTGATGCGGGTGCGGCGCTGGACCTTTCGCCAGGCCTGCGAGGAGGTGGAGCGCTACCTGGGTCTGGAGCCAGGCGGGAGCGGGCGGCATCGGCCACAGGCGGTGAGCACCGGCAACGGCGGCAAGATCCCCACCCCAGCCCTCGGTGCAGGAGTTGCTGCAGCTGTGCTCCTGGAGCCAGAAGCACAGCTGCAGGGTGAGGCAGAGGAGGACAGCCTCATGCTCGAGCTCTTTCGCGACTTTCTCAGCCGTCAGGCACTCACAGCAGATCAGGGGCCGTTGCTCTACACAGAAGCCATGGCTGCAGACGACGACGAGCTGCTGACCGGCGCGAGCGTTGACGCCACAGACGAGACGCACGGGGCATGAGTGTGTCGCTGGTGGGCAGCAATCCGGCAGGGCCCCTGCTCCAGCTCACTCTCCACAGCGATCCAGCACGGCCTGGATCACCGCCGGGGCAATGCGGAAATCGCTCGCATGCAGGGCGGCGAACACGTCTCGGGCAGAAGCGATCAGGCCGCGTTGGCGGGCCAGGCCGATCACGGCGGCGGTGCCGGCCACGCTGAGGCCGAGCTCCTGGGCCACCGCCCGCCCGGCACGCTCATCGATCAGCAGCAGCACCGGCTCGCCGCTGCTCAGGGCCAGGCGGATGCTGGCCGCCTCCCCCTCATCGAGATCGGGCAGCGCCGGCTCGCTGGTGTCTACCGAGGTGGCCTGCAACCAGCCCGCTGCCAGGGACTGCTGGATGTGGGCTTCCGTATCTGGATAGCGGCCCGTGAGCACCTCAGCGATCACCACGTCGGTTACCACAACTTCGGTGAACAGCTGCTGCAGCAAGGGCAGCCCGTTCACCCGAGCCAGCGCGATCAGCGGGCTGGCGTCGCTGATGACGAGTGCAGCCACTGCTCCAGGGTGTCGAGATCGGCGTTGGTTTCAGCGGCCGTGAGGCGAATCGCAGGGATGCCGAGGCGGCCGAGGTGGGAGATGAAGCTGGCCACATCTATCTCGGCCACGCGGGCGGCCCGCACCAGCGACAGCTCGCCATCGCGGAACAGGGCCGTCGCCAGCGCCGCCCGCACCCCCGGGGCCTGCAGCACTCCCCCCTCCTCCAGACCGATCAGCACCGCGTCGGGATGGTCGCGGTTGAGCACCACCACCGGAGCGCTGCGCGCCTGGCGCAGGGCCTCCGCGGGGTTGTGCTTGAGCCCGCTCACGCTCACCGCATGCATGGCCCATCCCTCCAGGGATGATCAGATGGGATCAAGCTAGGGGATAAAGCACAGGGATGCATCACCCGGAGGAGTTGAGGTGGCAACGGAGGGCATGACCCAGTCCTCTCCACCCCTCTGCACCTGGGGCCCTGGTGACGCCGAGGCCCTACGCATCGCTCTTTCCATCCCGGTCACCTCTGCAGCCCTGGCGGCGTTGAACAGGGAGATGGCCCAGCTGCAGACCCACTACCCCACAGGGGTGTGCACTGCCCTGGGCCACCTCGATGTCATTGCCGCTCTCGATCAGCAGCTGGCGGAACTGACGCCGGCAGAGGTGAACAGCCCGGTGCGCAGCCGGCGAAAAGGCGTCGCCGGTGGCGTCGTGCCCAACCCGCTGCCCCTGAACTAGTTGGGGTGGTGGAGTACGCCACCGAGCTGCTGCTCGAGGAAACCGAGAGCGAGTGGAACCCCTCAGGCCCCTCACCGGCGGTGGTGCTGGGGAAACAGCGCAGCCAGCACATCGGCCAGCTGGCGCTGCTGCTGCCGCGGCTGCAGAACTGGCGCCAGTGCAACCCGGACCCGTTCCGGGGATCGTTGGTGCGGAGCTGAGTGATGGAACAGCCCCTCTCACCGCAGAACCAGGGCCTCAACCCCCTGCGGGGTGCGCCGCTCTGGGGCCAGCTGGTGTCTCTCCCTGCAGCAACCCCGGCGATCGACAGCCGGGTGGCCCAGTTCGCCGGCTGCCTGGTGATGCCTTTCGGAGCGGACTACGGCCCCGGTGGCATCGGCCTGCTGGTGCTCAGAGGTGGCGACACCTTGAACTTGATCGCCGAGCGTTACGGCACCACCGTGGCCACCTTGCGGCGGATCAACCCGCAGCTGGAGAGCACTCAGACGATCACCGCCGTCGAGGGGGATTCCCTGGCGGTGCTGGCCGGGCGGCACGGCACCACAGAAGCCAAGCTGCGCAGCCTGAACCCGGTGCTGCAGCAGAGCGAGGTATACCTCACCAGTGAGAGGGAGACGTTGAGCAGCGTGGCGGCCGAACAGAGTCTCACCCTCTCCCTGCTGCGCCAGTTCAACCCAGAGCTCAGCAGCTGGCCCAGCACTGAGCCGTTGCCTACAGGCACCACCCTGCTGCTGCCCGTCTACCGCTCTACCACCCCCCCTCCCGGCTGGAATGCAGCTTCTGGTGCCGGGTTTTCTTCCCTCCACGCCGCTGCCGGCGGGGGAGTGGATCTATCTGCCGGCCCGGCGCTCGACGCCTGCTGCTGAGGAGGGCATGGAGTCCGTGGGCTGACGGCCGCAGAAGCTCCCCGCCATTGCGGCCTCCATGCGGCAACCCGCCTTGCCCCACTGCTTCACATGGCGTTACAGTTGCTGTAACAATCTGAAACAGTTATGGCTGCATCCGCTCCCCGCTTTGGGTTTGTCGAATTCGCGGAAACCTGGAACGGCCGCATGGCCATGCTCGGTTTCGTGATCGGCCTGGCTACCGAGCTGCTCACTGGCCAGAGCATCCTCCAGCAGATCGGGCTCGGTTGATCGCCATGGGTACCGACTACTCCACCGCCATCGCTGCCGTCGCCGCGCTGGTGGTGCTGCTCACAACCTTGACCGTCTTCGTGCTCAGCCGCCCCAGCGATCTCGCCCCCACCAGCCCCCGATGACAGCCACCGCCGCCTTGCTGTTGATCGGTGCCTGGCTGATCAGTGCCCTGGTGCTGCAGCCCAGCACTGCCGACTGACGCCACCAGCTTGCCGCTTCCTTTTCCACCACTCCCGAGGACACTCCCATGACCAACACGCCCGCCAACGACCAGTGGTTCCAGAACCGCGCCGAGGAGCTCATCCACATGGAGCAGCTCAAGCGCGTGGAACTGTTCAACGGCCGCGCCGCCATGCTCGGCATCGTGATCGGCATCCTCACCGAGGCGATCACCGGCTCGGGCATCGCCCACCAGATCGGCCTGGGCGCCCTGGTGGA
>Ga0208086_1000498_pt1 | contig 11763 bp, 9 predicted proteins | sample LakMenEpi06Jul10_FD_150675 | JGI IMG/M metagenome (GOLD analysis project Ga0208086, IMG submission 150675) | Freshwater microbial communities from Lake Mendota, WI - 06JUL2010 deep hole epilimnion (SPAdes) | ecosystem: Environmental > Aquatic > Freshwater > Lake > Epilimnion/Euphotic zone ...
CGCGACCTGCGGAAAGACGAGCCCTATCTGGCCTATTCCGATTACGACTTCCAGGTCTGCTGTGCCTCGGCGGGCGATTGCTACAGCCGCTATCTCGTCCGCATGCAGGAGATGCGCGAGAGCCTCAAGATCCTCAACCAGGCGATCGAGAACATCCCCTCGGGCGAGGTCAACGTCGGCGTCGACCAGCGCGTGGCGCGGCCGTCGAAACAGCAGGTCTATTCGACGATCGAGGGGACGATCTCCCACTTCGAGCTGTCGATGAGCAATCGTTCGTTCGACGTGCCGTTCGAGGAGTCGTACGCCGCCATCGAGGCCCCCAACGGCGAACTCGGCTTCTACATCGTCGGCGATGGCGACGACACCGCATACCGGGCCCGTTGCCGGCCCCCTTCCGTGCTCCATTTTTCGCTGTTCCCCCAATTGATCCGGGGGCACACGCTCTCCGACGTCGTTGCGGTGCTCGGCAGTCTGAACATCATCGCCGCCGAACTCGACCGCTGACGTGCGGCGCCGCCGCCCCGGCCGATCACCCCGCCCCGCCCCCACCTTTCCTCCCCATGACCACCACACAGCGCATCCTGTCGCCCGAGATGGTCGCGCGGATCGAGGCGCTCGCACCTCGTTACCCGAACCGTCGCGCGCTCACGCTGCCGGCCCTGCACATCGTCAACGAGGTGCTGCGGTACGTGCCGTACGAAGCCGTCGTCGAGGTGGCGCAACTCCTCGGTCTCGCCCCGGCCGAGGTTCAGGACACGCTCTCCTTCTATCAATTCTTTCCGCAGGACAAGCCGTCCGGCGAGACCCGCGCGTGGGTGTGCCGCTCGGTTTCCTGTGCGCTGCGGGGGGGTGAGGAGATCCTCGACCACATCTGCCACACCGCCGGAATCGATCCCTACGGCACGACCGCAGACGGCTCGCTGACCGTCGAACCGGCGGAGTGCCTCGGGGCCTGTGACTTCGCCCCCTGCATGCTCGCCGGAAAGACGCTCCACAAGAACCTCACCAAGGAATCGGCCGAGGCATTCGTCCGGGATGCCCGGGCGCGGGCCGGCGCGTCGTCCTGAAAGCCGAGTCTCCGTCAGGCAGCCAACCGCCCCGACCCACCCCCACCCCGCTGCACCACACGTCCATGACCACCTTCCAGCCGGTCCTCCTCGAAGCCGTCGGCACTGCCGGAAGCCACACGCTCGCGAGCTACCGCAGCCGCGGCGGCTACGCGCCGCTCGAGCGGATGCTCAAGGAAAAGCAGCCGACCGATGTGATCGAACTGGTGAAATCGTCCGGTCTCCGTGGACGCGGAGGGGCAGGGTTCCCGACGGGGCTCAAGTGGACGTTCCTTCCCAAGGATCATCCCGGCCCGATCTACCTCTGCATCAATGCCGACGAGAGCGAACCCGGCACGTTCAACAACCGGATTCTCATGGAGGACGACCCGCATCAGGTGATCGAGGGGATCATTCTCTCCGCCTACGCGACGCGGGCCACCACCGCCTATCTCTACCTCCGCTACGAGTATCCGCAGAGTTGGGATCGCCTCCAGGGGGCCATCGACGAGGCCTACGCCGCGGGCCTCCTCGGCAAGAACATCCAGGGGAGCGGTTTCTCCCTCGATCTCTACCTCCACCGCGGCGCGGCTGCCTACATCTGCGGCGAGGAGACGGGGCTGATCGAGAGCCTCGAGGGGAAGCGAGCGTGGCCGCGGATCAAGCCGCCGTTCCCGGCGATCGAGGGTCTCTTCCGCAAGCCGACGGTGGTCAACAACATCGAGACGATGGCTTGCGTGGCCCAGATCGCACGCCGCGGGGTCGACTGGTTCCGCTCGATCGGCGTTCCCTCCGATCCGAACAATCCGCGTGATCCTGGGAGCTACGGGCCCAAGCTCTACTGTCTCTCCGGCCACGTCGAGCGCCCCGGTTGTTACGAGGCTCCCCTCGGCATCACCGCCCGGCAACTGATCGACGGCCACGGCGGCGGCGTATGGAAGGGGCGGAAGGCCAAGGCGGTGATCCCCGGCGGGATCTCGATGGGCCTGCTCACCGAAGCGGAGCTCGACACGCCGCTCGACTTCGCCGGCCCCGGCAAGGTCGGCTGCCTCGGCCTCGGTACCGCAGCGGTCGTGGTCATCGACGAGACGGTGAGTATCGTCGATTTCCTCCACAATTCCTGCCGGTTCTTCGCCCACGAGTCGTGCGGGCAGTGCACGCCGTGCCGCGAAGGGACGGCCTGGTCGCTGCGGATGCTCGAGCGGATCCGGGCCGGCAAGGGCCGGCTCAAGGACCTCGATCTCCTCGCCGAAATCGGCAACACGATGGGCATGATGCCGGGATCGACGATCTGCGGCCTCGCTGACGGCGCTGCCTGGCCGATCAAGAACGCCATCAAGAAGTTCCGGGGAGAGTTCGAGGACTACATCAAGCGGACGAATCCCTCCGGCTGGATGGTCACCGATCCCGTCGCCGCCCTGCCGATCGTCGGAGCTCACTGACACGAGGAAAAGGTGCCAGCCACCGTTTTCACGATCCTTTCCTCTTCGCCCCCACCGCCAACACCCCCATGCCCACAGTCATCGTCGACGGTAAAGAAATCGAGATCGGCGCCCACGAGCGGCTCAACTGCATCGAGGTTGCGCGCCGCGCCGGCGTGGAGATCCCGCACTACTGTTGGCACCCCGGGCTCTCGGTGGTGGCCAGTTGCAGGATGTGCCTGATCGAAACCGGCACCCGCGACGCGGCCACCGGCAAGATCACGATGATGCCGAAGCTCGTCCCCGGCTGCCAAACACCGGCCAAGGACGGCACCGTGATCGTCACCGACACGGCGCTGGTCAAGGACAGCCGGGCCCGTGTCGAGGAGGCGCTGCTCATCGATCATCCGATCGATTGCTCGATCTGCGACAAGGCCGGGGAGTGCCTCCTCCAGGACTACCATTTCGAGCACGGTCAGGCCGAGCGGCGCACCGACATCAATCCATTCCACAGCCGGCGACGCGACGTCGGCCCGACCGTCACCCTGTTCGTCGATCGGTGCATCATGTGCACCCGCTGTGTCCGTTTCACCCGCGAGGTGTCCGGGACCAGTGAACTGATGGTGATCAACCGTGGGTCGAAGGAGGAGATCGCGGTCTTCCCGGGCTTTCCGCTCGACAACAAACTCTCCGGCAACGTCGTCGATCTCTGCCCGGTCGGCGCCCTCGGCGACAAGGACTTCCTCTACCAGCAGCGTGTCTGGTTCCTGAAGCGGGAGGAGAACGTCTGCGGCGGCTGCTCGGCAGGGTGTTCGATCGTCACCGAGCACAACCAGGACACCGTCTATCGGCTGAAACCCCGCGAGAATCCGCACGTCAACAAGTGGTGGATGTGTGACGAGGGACGGTACGGCTGGCACCATCTCCACGACCCCGAGCGACTCCTCGCCGCGGGGCGGCTGGTGTCGACGAACGAAGACCGCGAGACGGTCGAGTGGTCGGCCGTCACCACCAGACTCCGCCAGGAACTTGCCGGCGCCGGAAGACTCGCCGTGGCGGTATCGCCGATGCTGACGCTCGAAGAGGCGTGGATGCTCTGCGCCGTGGCCCGCTCGATCGATCAACGGGCGGCGCTGTTCGTCGGCCACGTGCCCGTTTCGGGAGCGGATGAGTCGTTCCCCGGAGGATTCACGATCCGCGCCGAGAAGTGCCCGAACCGGCGCGGGGTCGAGGCAGTCGTGGGGTTGTTCGAGGCCGAGGTTCGCGGCTGGGACGACCTCGTCGCCGCCGTCGGCGCCGGGGAGTTCGACGCGGCCTGGGTCACGGCGGGCTATCCCCATGCCTGGATCGACGACACCACCGCGGCGCCGTTCGCACGTTTGCGCTGCTTGGTCGTGCAGGATCTTTTCGATTCGCCCCTCTCGAAGCACGCGACATGGAGGCTCCCCGCAGCCGGGTTTGCCGAACGGGCCGGAACCTGGGTCAACGCGGCATCCCGGGCGCAGAGCTTCGCGGCCGCCGTCCGCGCTCCGGCCGGTGTCTGGCCGGAGGGGCGGCTCTACTGGAACATGCTCGGTCGCCGTGGGCTTTACGATCCCGCAGCCGTCCGCCGCCAGATCGCCGAGTCGTCCGTCGCCCTGTCGGCTCTCGGTGGCGAGATCCCCGCCGTCGGTGTCGATCTCCGCATCGACCAACTGGCCTCCTCCTGAGCCGTTCCCGGTGACCCGTCCCTGACCGAATCCCTTCCCGCCACCCAGACCCTCCCGACCGCCACGAATCCAGCCCATGAACCTTCTTCCCTCAGCGGCAACCCTTGCGGCGCTCGTGAAGATCGGCCTGCTCGTCGGCGGGCTGATGACCGCGGCGGCCTACCTCGTGCTCCTCGAACGCTGGATCGCAGCCTGGGTGCAGGACCGTCGCGGGCCCAACCGGGTCGGCGTCCCGCTGACGAAGATCAAGCTTTTCGGGCTCGGCCAACCGCTCGCTGACGGTCTGAAGATCATCCTCAAGGAGGATTTCACGCCGAGCCATGTCGACAAGATCCTCTACAACGCGGCCCCGTTGGTGATCCTCGCCGCGTCGTTGGCGATCTTCGCCGCGATCCCGTTCGGGAGCGTGCTGCCGCCGCTGGGCATCCCCGGTCTTCCCGATCCGGTGCCGTTTCTCGTGGCCCCGGGCCTCGATGTCGGCGTGCTGTGGGTGTTCGCTCTGTCGAGCATCGCCGTCTACGGAGTCCTTCTGGGGGGCTGGGCGAGCAACAACAAGTACGGCTTCCTCGGTGGCCTGCGGTCGAGCGCCCAACTGGTGGCCTACGAGATTCCACTCGGCCTCGGTCTCCTCGGCGTCGTGCTGGCTGCCGGCAGCCTGCGCCTCGACACGATCATGAACGCCCAGGCGGAGTCGGGCGTGTGGTACGCCTTCGCCCAGCCGCTGGGCTTCATCGTCTTCATGGTGGCGAGTTTCGCCGAGGCGGCGCGGCTCCCGTTCGATCTCCCCGAGGCCGAGCAGGAACTCGTCGGCGGCTACCACACCGAGTATTCCGGGATCAAGCTCCTCCTCTTCTTGGTGGCCGAGTTCCTCCACATGATCACGGCTGCGTTCCTGATCGTGATCCTGTTCCTCGGTGGCTGGCACGTCTGGGGCGTGACGGGGGCCTCGCAGGACATCGGCTGGATCCAGGCGCTGCTGCGGTTCGCCATCCTCTCGGGGAAGATCCTCGCGGTGATCGTGTTCTTCATGCTCGTCCGCTGGAGCTGGCCGAGATTCCGGTTCGACCAACTGATGAACCTCGCCTGGAAGGTGATGTTGCCACTGGGGCTTTTGAACCTCGTGACCGTCGCGACGGTGGAGGAGTTCCGCCCCCAACTCGTAGCGGCGCTCGGCACGGGCCTGGCCGGGGCCGTGGCGATCGCGCTCCCCTGGATCGCCTGCCTCGTCGGCTGGGTGGTGGCCGGCGTCTTCACCCCGTCGGGGACCGACAACACCCCGATCCTCACGCACGATCCGCTCGATATCGAGCGGGACATGGCCGATCGCGAGCGCCGCGAACAGGCGACCCACGACGCTTCCCAGACCGAAATGGCAGGTAGCCGATGAAACCGACCGATCCGGCGATCACATGGCTCGAAGAAAAGCCCCTCGGGCTCACCGAGCGGCTCTACCTTCCCCTGTTTCTCCAGGGACTCTCGACCACCGCCCGGCACATGGTGAGCCGCAAGGTGACCGTGAACTACCCCGAGGTCCGTCCGACCGTGGGCAATCCGCTGATCTACCGCGGAGTCCATCGGCTCAACCGTGACGATGCCGGAAGGGTGAAGTGCGTCGCCTGCTTCCTTTGCGCCACTGCCTGCCCGGCGCACTGCATCGACATCGTGGCCACGGAGAGCCCGTGGCCCGACCGGGAGAAGTATCCCGAGAGCTTCACGATCGACGAGCTCCGCTGCATCTTCTGCGGGATGTGCGAAGAGGCCTGTCCCGTCGACGCCATCGAGCTCACGAGCCTCCTCGACCTCACCGGCAAGAGCCGCGAGGAGATGATCTTCGACAAGGAAAAATTGCTCAGCGTCTACGACATGACGAAGCATGCCGAACCGATGAAATCGAAGACCCTCGCCGCCGAGGGGATGGCGACGTTCGGCGGCGCTCCGGGCGCCGCGGCGGGAGGCCATCACTGATGGATCCGGTGACTTCCCCCGCCGTCGTGCCGTCGGGCCTCCTCCTTGCAGGGAGCGTGGCTGCCCTCGCCGGCGCCTTGTGGCTGCTCCTCCCCAAGGCTTCCGACACCGTCGGATCGCGGCGGATCGGCTTCCTCCTCGGTGCCCTGGCGCTGGTCGGTTTCGCCGCCACGGGGCGGACGCTCGGCTGCGTCGGTGAAGACGCGGTGTTCCTCACCGTGGCCGGCATCGCCGTCGTCTCCGGCCTGGCGACGATCGTCACCCGCTCACCGGTCTATTCGGCGATCTGGTTCGCGATGGCGCTCGCAGGCGTGTCGGGGGTTCTCCTCGTGCTCGGAGCGCAGTTTCTGGGCGTGGCGACGATCGTCGTCTATGCCGGCGCGATCCTCGTGATGTTCCTGTTCGTGCTCATGCTCGCCCAGCCGTCCGGGATGGCCCCGTACGACCGGGTGTCGAACGAACCGATGCTCGCCGCAGCGGCAGGTGCCGTGCTCCTCGGATTGCTGACGCTGTCGATCGGCAGGCTCTCCGCCGCCGAACCCCCGGCCTGCTGTCGGATGCCCTCCCGAGCCCAGGCGGCCGCCGGGGCGACAGCAGACGCGGGCGGGGGCGGGTCGTTGATCGCCCCGGCAGGGGTGGATGGCGGGAAGGACGATGGCAACGAGGTGGCCCATCTCGGAGCGGAGTTGTTCGGCCGTCACCTGTTCGCCGTCGAAGTCGCCGGCGTGCTGCTGCTGGTAGCGCTCGTCGGCGCGATCGCCGTCGTGTCACGGGGCGAGGCGACAGAAACCGACCACCGGAGAGAGGGCCGATGATCCCCGCCACGCTGCTCACCAACGCCCTCCTCGTGGGGGCCGTGTTGTTCTGTCTCGGGCTGGTGGGAATCCTCACCCGCCGCAACCTGATCGTGATGTTCCTGTGCGCGGAATTGATGCTCCAGGGGGTGTCGGTGACGCTCGTGGCCTGGAGTCGCTACCACGGCGATTGGGGAGGGCAGGTGCTCGTCGTCTTCGTCCTCACCGTGGCCGCCTGCGAGGCCGCGGTGGCGCTCGTGTTCGTGCTCCAAGCGTTCGCCCGCACCGGTCGCCTCGATGCCTCGGCCTGGCAGGCACTCCGTGAAGAGAATCTCCCCCGGGTGATCGACCGCGAACTTCCCGCCGGCGACAACGTGGTGCCGACGTGGCCGAGCCTCAGCCCGGCCGGCGTCATTCCCCCCGGCGACGAATCCCGTGCTTTGGAGCGGGACCACGTGTAAGCCTGACGCCTGCACATCCCGTCCGCCCCGGCATCGACGCCCTCCTTCCCAACCGCCCCCGAACCGACTCCCATGCCGTCCTCAGCCGCCATCCTTCTGGTGCTCGTTCCCCTGCTGCCGCTCGTGGGGGCCATCGGCACCGTCCTTCTCGGCCGCAGACTCGGCGCCCGCGCGCACCTTCCGGCCGTGGCGGGCATCGGCTCCGCCGCGGTCGTCGCGGCCCTGCTCCTGGTGTTGACCGCCTCGAGCGTCGGTGGCGGACACGCCGACCCGACCCATCCGGTCGAACCGGTGGAGATGATCTCGACCCTCTGGCAGTGGGCCACCGTCGGCGATGCCCGGTCGGCCGATCTTCCTCCGGCTCAGGTCGGAGGGGGGGGCATTCCCGTCGCGCCGGGAGCCGCGGGAAACGTCGGTTCGTTCTCGATTCCGATCTCCCTGCGTCTCGATCCGCTCACGGCCACGCTGCTTGTGATCATCACCGGCGTCGGTCTGCTCGTGGCCATCTATTCGATCGGCTACATGCACGATGACCCCGGCTATCCCCGGTTCTTCGCCCTCGTGGCGATGTTCGTGTTCTCGATGTCGATGCTCGTCGCTGCGAGCAACTTCCTCCTCGTCTACGTCTTCTGGGAGGCGGTGGGGGCCTGCAGCTACCTGCTGATCGGCTTTTGGTACACGAAGCCCGAGGCAGCGCGGGCGGCGAAGAAGGCGTTCCTCGTCAACCGTGTCGGTGACTTCGGACTGGCAATCGCCACCTTCCTGCTCTGGATGACCTACGGGACGCTCAATTTCCACGACACGTCCCTCCCCGACGGCACGATCGTCGAGGGGATCCTCGGCCAGAGCCGGCTCGCAGACGTGGCCGGGTATGTCGGCGGTGCGGTCGGAACGGCGATCTGTCTGCTGATGCTTCTGGCCGCCTGTGGGAAGAGTGCCCAGATGCCGCTCCACGTCTGGCTCCCCGACGCGATGGAGGGTCCGACCCCCGCCAGTGCGCTGATCCACGCCGCCACCATGGTCACGGCGGGGATCTACCTGATCACCCGCTCGGCGCCGCTGTTCGTCGCCTGCCCCGGGGCGCTTGCGATGGTGTCGATCGTCGGTGCCACGACGGCGCTCGTGGCCGCACTGATCGCCACGGTGCAAAACGACCTGAAGCGTGTTCTCGCCTACTCCACCATCAGCCAACTCGGCTACATGTTCGTCGCCCTCGGTACCGGCACGCTGCTCGGATTCACGGCGGCAATCTTCCATCTCGTCACGCACGCCTTCTTCAAGGCGCTCCTCTTCCTCGGCGCAGGCTCCGTGATGCATGCGATGGGGGGCGTGATCGACATGCGTCGCTTCGGAGGTCTGCGGCAGGTGATGCCGATCACAGCGGCGACGTTCCTCGTCGGTGCCTGTGCCCTCGCGGGTGTCGCCCCGTTCGCCGGTTTCTTCAGCAAGGACGAGATCCTGGCCACGCTCCATGCCAAGGCCCATCCCGACGCCCATGGCTCCGATCACGCCGATGCCGCCGGGGGCGCGACGGGCGACGCGGCGTTCGACGGGCACCTGACCGCTCGGCCCGCCGGCCGGATCTTCCGTCCTGCCTCGACGACGAAGCGTTCTTCGGCCTCTGCCACGGCCGACCACGGCGCGGTGGCCGAGCGGGTGGGCCTCGACGCCCTCGACCATCCGTCGACCTGGCGGCTGCTGTTCTGGATGTCGCTGCTCACCGCGGGGCTGACAGCCTTCTATACCTTCCGCGCGGTGTTCATGACCTTCACCGGACCGGTCCGTGTGCCGAAGGAGGCCGGGCATCATGCCCACGAATCCCCGCCGGTGATGACCACCCCGCTGCTCGTGTTGGCGGTGCCCTCGGCGCTCGTCGGGCTCGTGCTCTTCGCCACCAACGCCCTGTCCGGTTTCCTCGCGGCCACGCCTTCACTCACTGCCCCGGCCGTGGCCCGTACGGCCGTGCCCCACGTCTTCCACTGGGATATCGCCATTCAAGGCACGCTCGCGGCAGCGATCGGCATCGCCGTCGCGGCCATCGGCCATCTGGGGCGGCGCAGCGACTCGCCGCCGTTCGAGAGGTTCCTCGGGCCGTTGGGGACGCTGTTTGCCAACAAGTTCTATTTCGACCAGATCTACGGCGCGCTCGTGGTCAAGCCGATCGAGGCGCTGTCGCTCGTGACGGCCTTCTTCGACCGGTCGATCGTCGATGGCACGGTCGATTGCATCGGCCAGGTGCCGCTCGCCTGGGGCTCGGCGATCCGCCGGATGCAGTCGGGCCTCGTGCAACGGTATGCCCTGGCAGGGGTCGTCGGGGTGCTGGCGATCGTTCTCGCGCTCGCCTGGCAACTCCGCCCCTGATCATCACCCGATCGACACGCTTCCCCCGAACATCGGCTCCACCGCGACATTCTTCCAGCCATGAATCCCTTCTCTCCAGCCAACCACCTCCTGTTGGTCATCCTCACGCCGCTCGTCGGTGCTTTGGCAGCGTGGCTGCTCGGGTCGCGCGGCGTTTCGGCGGTGCGCCAGAGTGCGGCGGTGACGACGCTGATCACGCTTGCCGGCGCCGTGCTCCTCGTTCTCCGGGCCATTCCGGACGTATCGGCCGGGCAACCGTTCGCGGTCAGCGAGGGGCAGTGGCTCGTCGACGGGCCTTTCGATATCCGCCTCTCGCTCGGTCTCGATGGACTGTCGATCTGGTTGTTCGGCTTGTCGGCCCTCCTCTCGGTGACCGCCGTGATGGTCAGTTGGGAGGCGATCAAAGAGAAACCGGTCGGCTTCTACGGGCTGTTGCTCGTCCTCGAGTCGGCGATGCTCGGCGTGTTCGCCGCCCGAGACGTGATCCTTTTTTATGTGTTCTTCGAGTTCACCCTCGTGCCGCTGTTTTTCCTGATCGGCATCTGGGGGCACGACGATCGGCGGCGGGCCGCGGTGAAGTTCTTCATCTACACCCTCGCCGGGAGCGTGCTGGCATTCCTCGGCCTGCTCACGATCGTCCTGTGGAACGCGGCGCATACCGGCACGCTGTCGTTCGACATCGCCACGCTCACCGCCGGCCTGGCGTTGCATCCGCTGCCGATGGATTCCCGGGGAGGGTGGCTGCAGTGGTGGGTGTTCCTGGCGCTGTTCGCCGGCTTCGCGGTCAAGGTGCCGATCGTCCCCTTCCACACCTGGCTGCCGCTGGCGCACGTCGAGGCGCCGACCGGTGGGAGTGTCGATCTCGCCGGCGTGCTTCTCAAGATCGGCATCTACGGGTTTCTTCGTTTCTCCCTGCCGATGCTCCCCGATGCGACCGCAGCGGCCGCTCCGTGGATCCTCGGCCTGGGCGTCATCGGCATCCTTTACGGTGCCCTCGTGGCCCTTGCCCAGACGGACCTCAAGCGTCTCATCGCCTACTCCTCGGTGAGTCACATGGGGTACTGCGTGATGGGGGTCGCGGCCCTCGAACCGGTGGCCGTCGAGGGGGCCACGCTCCAATTGATCAACCACGGACTCTCGGCGGCCGGGCTGTTCGCCCTCGTCGGCATGATCTACGAGCGCTACCACACCCGCTCGATCGCCAACCTCGGTGGGATCGCGGCGCGGGCCCCCTGGCTGGCGTTCATGTTCCTTCTGTTCACGTTCTCGAGCATCGGTCTGCCGGGCCTCAACGGCTTCGTCGGCGAGTTCATGGTGTTGCTCGGATCGTTCCAGCGAGCGTGGGGGGGCGTCGCCGCCGAGTGGCGGACGATCTACCTGACGATGGCGGTCGCTTCGGTCGTGGGGGTCGTGCTCGGCGCCTGGTACATGCTGTGGGCGGTCGAGCGCGTCTTCTTCGGGGCCTCACGGCAGCCACCGGGCATGCACGAGCATGCCGCCGGCGAGCATGGCCATGCGGCCGCCGCCGCAGCAGACCACGGCGCGCATGGTCATGACGGGCATGGTCATGGCCATGCGGCGGCCGAACCGACCGACGATCTGCGCTGGTACGAGTGGGCAGCCCTTGCACCGTTGGCGCTGTTCGTCGTTTGGATCGGACTGTTTCCGGCGATGTTCCTCGGTCCGAGTGCCGCCGCCGTCCGCTCCGCCATGGCTCCAGGAGCGGCCGCATTTGCCGAGCGGATGAGGGCCGCCGAAGGCGACGCGCATCCCGCTCTGACCACACTCAAGACCCCCGCCACGACCCTCACCGGAGCGGTCCTTGTCCCTGCCGTTCCTCCTTTCACCGCCGGCCCCGAACGAAACCCATGACCCAGACGTCGCTGTCGACTTTCCTTCTTGCCGGGCCCGAGTTCACGCTCGTGGCCGCCGCCCTCGTGGCCTACCTCGGCGGCGCCTTCTGCGGACTGCGCCAGGGGTGGCTTGTGGCCCTCATCGGCATCGTC
>Ga0208086_1000499_pt1 | contig 11742 bp, 8 predicted proteins | sample LakMenEpi06Jul10_FD_150675 | JGI IMG/M metagenome (GOLD analysis project Ga0208086, IMG submission 150675) | Freshwater microbial communities from Lake Mendota, WI - 06JUL2010 deep hole epilimnion (SPAdes) | ecosystem: Environmental > Aquatic > Freshwater > Lake > Epilimnion/Euphotic zone ...
CTATCAAATATGCCGCGTTAAAAAGGCTGTTCCCGATAGAGTTCTCCCTATGCGCGTTGAGGAGATTTCATCCTGGGTTGAAGATGCCCGAAAGGCTTTTGCCTCCGCAACAGATTTGGATTCACTCAAAGTTGCACGCTTGGCCCATGCCGGAGACAAATCACCAATCGCGCTAGCCTCCCGTGGTCTTGGCGCACTTTCTCCTGAAGACAAAGCATCATTTGGAAAAGTTATTGGAGACGCTAAAGCCGCAATCGCCGAAGCTTTGGCACAGGCAACTGCAACCTTAGAGGCAGAGCGCGATCGTAAAGTTTTGCTCGAAGAAGTAGTTGACATTACCTTGCCGGTAAACCGTTCGCACCGTGGTGGATTACATCCCATCTCAATTATCAAAAATGAAGTCTCGGACTTCTTCATCGAACAAGGCTTTGCAGTAGAAGAAGGTCCCGAACTTGAATCGGGTTGGTTGAACTTTGACGCGCTGAATATTCCAGCGGATCACCCAGCCAGAACAATGCAGGACACTTTCTTTATCGAACCGATCGAATCAGGGATGGTGCTGCGTACTCATACATCTCCAGTTCAAATCCGCACGATGCTTACGCAACAACCACCAATCTATGTTGTCTGTCCAGGGCGTACATTTCGCGCAGATGAGTTAGACGCAACACATAGCCCGGTGTTTCACCAAGTTGAAGGCCTTGTGATTGATAAGGGAATAACCATGGCGCACCTTAAAGGCACGCTTGATAACTTTGCCCGTCACATGTTTGGCCCAGATGTAACCACTCGTCTTCGGCCATCCTTCTTTCCATTCACCGAACCAAGTGCTGAAGTAGATATTTTCTTTAATAACCGATGGATCGAATGGGGCGGTTGCGGAATGGTTAATCCCAAAGTTCTAGCAACCTGCGGGATCGACACTGATGTTTACAGTGGTTTTGCTTTTGGAATGGGTCTAGAACGCACACTCATGGTTCGTCATGGAATTACAGATATGCATGACATTGTTGAAGGCGATTTGCGTTTCACACGCCAGTTTGGAGTTGGCCTGTAATGCGCGCCCCGTTATCTTGGATCAAAGATTTTGTAGATATTCCTGCGTCTGTGACGGCTGAGCAAATTTCTGACGGGCTTATTCGGGTTGGCTTTGAAGTTGAAGAGATCATCAAGCAGGGTGCTGATTTATCCGGGCCTTTGAAGTTTGCAAAGGTGCTTTCCATTGAAGAAATCACCGAATTCAAAAAACCTATTCGCTACGTCGGGCTTGATTGCGGCGAAGGTGAAACCCGTTACGTGATTTGCGGGGCAACAAACTTTGCAGTGGGGGACTTAGTGGTTGCAGCACTTCCTGGTGCGGTTCTTCCGGGGGAATTCAAAATTGGTGCACGTGAAACTTACGGCAAAACTTCTAACGGCATGATTTGTTCAGCCCGTGAACTTGGAATCAGTGATGACCACGCAGGCATCATGGTCTTTGCAGAAAAAGAAGTCACCATAGGCGCTGACGCGATAGAGGCTTTGCAGATTAATGATGTGATTTTTGATGTAGCGGTTAATCCAGATCGTGGTTACGCGCTCAGCATCAGAGGTATCGCACGTGAGGTAGCAGCTTCGCTCAATCTAAAATTCACAGATCCTGTTGATGCACTTCGAACACTTAAGTTTGAGGACACCGGCAAAGGCGTGTCAGCAAAAATCGCCGATAAGTCAACCGCTTCTGTCTTCTACCTTCGCACGCTTTCTGATTTTGATCCAAAGGCAACTACACCTATTTGGATGCGACGTCGTATCGAGAAAATGGGAATGCGCTCGATATCGCTGGTTGTAGATGTTACAAACTACGTAATGCTGGAACTAGGGCAGCCGCTGCACGCCTTTGATAAAGACAAAATCAAGGGTGGACTTACGATCAAGCGCGCAGGTAAAGCACAAAAGTTTAAAACTCTAGATGGAGTAGAGCGCACCTTAGATCCTGAAGATTTAATGGTGTGTGATGATGAACAACCTTTAGCACTTGCAGGAACAATGGGTGGTCTATCTTCTGAGATAACCGAGACTACAACAGGGATCGCTCTAGAAGCGGTTCACTTCTGTGAAGTCTGTATCGCCAAGAATTCACGTCGCCACAAGCTTTCTTCTGAGGCCTCACGTCGATTTGAACGTAGCGTTGATCCTTCATTAGCGGAATTCGCATCAGCGCGTTTTGTTCAACTTCTAATGGCTCATAGTTCAGCCAAGCACGTGGCAACGGTGGTTGATGGCGAACCGATTTATGCACCCTTGGTCACGATTGACCCTGACTATGTCTCGAAGATTTTAGGTTTTGATGTTCCTGCTAAACAGGTCGCAGATCTCTTACGTGTAGTGGGCTGCGATGTCGATGAAAAGAGTTTCACCATTGACCCACCTTCGTGGCGCGCGGATCTGCTAACGGCAGCAGATTTCACCGAAGAAGTAGCCCGCATGATCGGCTACGACAAGATTCCATCTATTCTGCCACCGCGCCCATTACACGCATCGTTGACTGCGACCCAGAAGCGTCGTCGTGCGGTAGCGACAATGCTTGCAAGTCGCGGATTAGCCGAAGTTCAGACCTTCCCATTTACTAATCAAGCAACCATAGATTCAATGGGTTTTGCCGGAGAACGAGCTGCAACGTACAAGGTAGCAAACCCAATGTCAGAAGAATTCCCACTAATGCGTGTGCATTTAGTGCCGGGACTCATCGAAGTAGCCCAACGAAACATTAGCCGCGGAGCCAAGGATTTCGCAATCTTTGAGATGGGTTCAATCTTCCGTAGTTCGCAGAAATTGGTTCCAGCAATTTCACCTGATCTAATAAAGCGACCAGACCAAAAGATTATCGATCAGATCTTTGCAAGCGTTCCGGCCCAGGGATACCACGTTGCAGGCTTACTAGTAGGCAAGACAGAAAATGAGAACTGGCAGGGCAAAGCGCGAAGTTATAACTGGCAGGATGCAATTGCCTTCGCACAAGATGTTCTAGCGCTGTGCAACCTTGAATGGACAGTAGCGCGATCAGATCTTGCGCCATGGCATCCAGGTCGCTGCGCAGAATTAGTAGTAAATGGAAAAGCTGTAGCTCATGCAGGAGAGCTTCATCCACGAATTGTTGCGGCGTACGGACTTCCAGAACGCTCTGTCGCTTTCGCAGTTGCACTGAACGCTCTTCCTGATTCACAGCTAGTAAGGCCGACTACGGTTGGGACCATGCCTGCAGCTGTCCAAGATGTGGCTTTAATCGTTGATTCAACAGTAAGTGCTGCCAATGTGGAAGCTGCTTTACGTGAAGGCGCAGGAGAGCTCCTAGAATCAATCACTCTCTTTGATCGCTACGACAAGATCGGTGATGGCAAAATTTCCTTAGCTTTCACTTTGGTATTTCGTGCCCCAGATCGCACATTAACCGGCGAAGAAGTATCGGCTATGCGTGAGGCCGCCACGGCCCTTGCGGGCACCAAGTGCGGAGCCGTAGTCCGCACCGCATAATTATGCATAAGATTGCATAAATATAGATAATCCTCTACGCTGGCTTCATGAAAACAGCCGTAATTGGTGCAAGCGGGTATGCAGGCGGAGAACTGCTAAGGCTTCTTGCTACCCACCCGCATTTTGAAGTGACAGTTGTCAGCGCACACTCAAATGCAGGGGAACAGGTCACTTCGGTTCACCCGCAACTTCAAAGTTACTCTGGCCGCACCTTCGTTAATGTCGATGAGATCGATTTTGCCGCGATCCAGCTGGTGTTTCTTGCCTTGCCTCATGGCGAATCGGCTGCATTGATTGCAAAGATTCCTGCGCATGTAAAGATCGTGGATCTAGGCGCCGATTACAGATTAGAAGATTCTTTGCAATGGGAGAAGTATTACGGTGGAAAGCACGCAGGTGCCTGGGTATATGGAATGCCAGAACTCGCTCCAGGTCAGCGTCAAGCGATTAAAAAAGAGAGCAAGGTTGCTAATCCGGGCTGCTATGCAACTTCAATTGCACTCGGCATCGCACCAGCTATCAGCGTCATTGATTCTTCAGACATCGTTGTTGTGGCCGCATCAGGTACAACTGGAGCTGGACGCAGCGCGAAGACCAATTTAATTGGAAGTGAAGTAATGGGCTCTCTGACCTCATATAAATTCGGTGGTGTACACCAACACACGCCCGAAATAGAACAAGCATTATCTGCAGTTGCTCAAAAAGAAGCAAAGATTTCTTTTACACCAATTTTAGCTCCGATGCCTCGTGGAATCCTGTCAACGATTACGGCAAAGCTTACAAAGCCTATGACAACACAGCAGGCGTATGAACTGTATGCAAAGCATTATGCAGATGAATTCTTCATAGATCTATTACCTGCGGGTCAAATGCCAAAAACAAGTGCAGTAACGGGAAGCAACAAGGTTCAGCTACAAGTTGCAGTAGATCAGCACACAAATCGTTTAGTGGTCTCAGTTGCTATCGATAATCTTGGTAAAGGTGCTGCAGGTCAAGCGATTCAAAATGCTAATTTGATCTGTGGATTATCCGAAATAAGTGGCCTTGCCTTAGATGGAATAGGTGCATGAAACTTCCACAAGGGTTTAGATCTGCATCGGTTGCAGCGGGGTTGAAAAGTTCTGGAGCACTTGACTTAACTGTCATAGAAAACCAAGGCCCATACTTCACATCGGCGGCTGTTTTTACCAGCAATAAGGTTGTTGCGGCTCCTGTAATTTGGTCACGTCAGGTGGCAAAGGGCGGGATAGTTCGCGCAGTTGTCCTCAATAGTGGTGGTGCTAACGCTTGCACAGGTCCACAGGGTTTTTCCGACACACATAGAACTGCCGAACATATAGGTCAGTTGCTCAACGTTTCTGCAGGTGAAGTAATTGTGTGCTCAACTGGCTTGATCGGGGAGCTGCTTCCCATGGACAAAATTATTGTTGGACTTGATTCAATTACACCAGCTTTGAGTATTGATGGCTTGCAAGGAAGCGCCAGAGCAATCATGACAACGGATTCAGTTCCAAAGATCGCTTCGGCTTTAATCAACGGTGCCAGTTTTACCGGTATCGCAAAGGGTGCAGGAATGCTTGCTCCAGCGCTAGCAACAATGTTGTCTGTAGTGATGACCGATGCAATTGTTAGTGGAAATGCACAGCAGATTTTCGAGCGCGTGACTGACCGTACCTTTAACCGCATTGATTCCGATGGCTGCACTTCAACCAATGACACGGTTCTGTTTATGGCCTCTGGTGCCAGTCATGTAACGATTTCGGATCAGGAATTAGAGCAGACCTTGATGCAGGTATGTGGTTCTTTGGCAGAACAATTGATTGCAGATGCTGAAGGCTCCACCAAAACTGTTGCGATCACTGTGGTAAACGCTGCTAGCGAGCAAGATGCGGTGGAAGTTGGCCGTGCTTGTGCCCGTAACAATCTCTTGAAAGCGGCCATATTTGGCGGCGATCCCAACTGGGGAAGAGTATTAGCTGCGGTCGGTACTGCCGATGCGCACATGGATCCGTTGGCTATTGATGTGAAGCTCAACGGTGTTCAGGTTTGTTTCAATAGCGCACCTGATGCCAACAAAAATCTGGTCGATTTTGCTAGTCGATTAGTAGAGATTGAAATTGATCTAAAGGTTGGTCAAAAGAGCGCAACCGTACTTACCAATGACTTGTCTCATGATTACGTACACGAGAATTCGGCGTACTCAACATGATAGTTGTGAAATTTGGTGGTCACGCCATGAAAGATGAGAACGGCAATTTCGCAAGAGCTATTTCTGCGGTCTTAGGTACAGGTGAAAAGGTTGTAGTTGTGCACGGCGGCGGGCCTCAAATAGATGCAGCCCTTAAGGCACGCCACATAGTTAGCGATTGGATAGGCGGATTTAGAGTAACGACTCAGGAAATCTTTGATGTCGTTGAAGATGTTCTTGTTAATCAAGTGGGACAAGAAGTTGCAGCAACTTTGAGTGCGTCAGGAATCAAAGCTAGAGCAATCTCGGCTCGGCAATTACCTACAGTTATTGCAAAGCGTCGAACAACTTTGATCGATGGAACACCGGCAGATCTGGGATATGTGGGTGAAGTTCACGCTGTCGATCCCGGCCAACTTCTAGAGCTTCTAAATGATGGAGTAGTGCCCGTGGTCGCACCAGTTTCCTCCGACCAAGATTTGAAAACCGGCTTAAACGTTAATGCAGACTTTGCGGCTGCGGCAATCGCAGCGGCCTTAGGCGCATCAGCGTTAATCGTTATGACCGATGTTGCCGGGATTTACCGCAACTGGCCAGATAAAAATTCATTGATCAATCAAATCAGTGCGGTCGAACTTGAATCAATCAAAAACAGTTTTGCCGAAGGTATGGCACCTAAGGTTCAAGCGGCGCTAGATGCATTGTCTTTTGGAGCTAAGGCGGTTCGAATTATTGATGGAACAGATCCCGATAGCTTTGCATCAGCTTTGGCTGGTAAAGGCGGAACGTTGGTAGTCGCATGACAAATAAAAAAATGCTCAATCGTTGGAATACGGTTCTACAAAACAACTATGGAACGCCCTCTATTGCCTTAATTAAGGGAAAAGGAATCGTTGTCACAGATGCCGATGGCAGGGATTATCTAGATTTCTTAGGCGGTATTGCGACTAGCATTTTGGGACATGCTCATCCTGCGATTGTTAAGGCGGTAAACAAGCAAGTTTCAATTCTCGGACACGTTAGCAATTTTTACGCACATCCAAACGCAATCGTTTTAGCCGAAAAACTAGCACGCATGACCGGTGACAAAGTTGCCAAGGTTTTCTTCTGTCAATCAGGCGCTGAAGCCAATGAAGCAGCCTTTAAGTTATCCAGACGAACCGGGAAAGTTCGAGTTGTTGCAGCTCAAGGTGCTTTCCATGGACGCACTATGGGAGCTTTATCTTTGACCGGGCAACCTGCTAAACGTGAACCCTTCTTGCCTTTGATTAAAGGTGTTAAGCACGTTCCTTATGGTGATATCGGGGCGATGCGCAAAGCGGTGACCAAGAAAACAGCTATGGTAATCATCGAACCAATAATGGGTGAAGCTGGAGTAATCGTTCCACCGGCAGATTATCTGCAACAGCTTCGCACACTCTGTGATGAAAAAGGTACCTTGCTAGTAATTGATGCCGTGCAAACCGGAATGGGTCGCACCGGTGATTGGTTTGGCTATGAGTATTCGGGAATTACGCCAGATGTAATCACCTTGGCAAAAGGCTTAGGTGGGGGATTGCCATTGGGAGCAATGATCGCGCTGGGCAAAGCTGCCGAACTATTCCAGCCGGGCGATCACGGTTCTACATTTGGAGGTAATCCCGTAACAACGGCGGCGGGGCTAGCGGCAATTGATGTCATTGAATCCAAGAAATTGCTCGCAAAAGTTAAGAAGCAGGGAGCATATTTAATTCAAGAGTTGGCGCTTATCCCCGGCGTTAAAGAAGTACGTGGCGCAGGCTTATTACTTGGCATAGAACTTGATTCCCTAAAGGCGTCGGACATAGCTACGACAATGCGCAACGCAGGAGTTTTGGTCAATGCCGCCAATGAAACAACTATTCGAATAGCGCCAGCTTTAATCGTGACAGATGCACAAATCAATAAATTTATTTCCATTTTTAGAAAGGTGATTTCAGATGGCAAGTAATGCTCAATCAGTTTCGGCCCGTAGAGCTAAGGCAATCTCTTTAATTCAAGCCGGCCAAGTGCATTCACAATCTGATTTAGTAACTCTGCTTAAAAAAGCTGGGTACAAAGTTACTCAAGCAACAGCTAGTCGTGATTTAGAAGAGATCGGTGCAGTTCGTGCTCGCAATAAAGCTGGTGAAAGTACCTATCAAATCCGGGAAAGTTCAGATGATGCCATTGTGCGAAGCACGCCACTTCCATCTAAATTGATTCTCTCCGTTGACCACAGCGCCAATTTGGCGGTCATTCACACTCCTCCGGGAGCAGCGCAATTTCTAGCAAGTTCTTTGGATCATGCTGGGCTCACTGGAGTAATCGGAACCATTGCAGGGGACGACACGATTATTTTGGTATCGAAGAAAGCCACAGGTGGAGCCCATTTAGCGAAAGAATTGCTTGCTTACGCACAAGGTGACGGAAAGAGGAAGTAATGGCTCTATGGGGCGGACGTTTTGCGCAGGGTCCAGAGGACTCAGTCTTTGCCCTGTCTAGAAGCGTGCACTTTGATTGGCGATTAGCTCCGTACGACCTTCGCTCTTCGATGGCTCACTTGGCAATCTTGAACAAAAGTGGGTTGATTGCACAAAAGGATGCAGCTGCGATTAGTAACGCCTTAGAGGAACTGGCAAAAGAAGTTGCTGCGGGAACTTTCGTCGCTATCGATAGTGATGAAGATGTTCATAGCGCTTTAGAACGCGGTTTAACTGAAAAATTGGGTGCAGTCGGCGGATCACTTAGAGCAGGTCGCTCTCGTAATGATCAGGTCACTACCGACCTAAGACTCTTTTCAATCGACCATATGTTAGAAATTGCAACACTGCTGACCGCTTTGCAAACCGCAATTTTGGAAAAAGCAGCCGAATACGTCAATGATCCTGCACCTGGCTTTACCCACATTCAACATGCCCAGCCAGTCTCATTTGGTCACGAACTAGCAAAGCATGCTCATGCGTTTGCGCGAGATTTAGATCGAATTAATGATTGGTTGTCGCGTACATCGGTTAGCTCATTGGGTGCGGGCGCACTTGCGGGATCTTCGCTGCCATTAGAACCAGCATTCACCGCCAAGAATTTAGGTTTTGAATCTACTTTTGCCAACAGCATTGATGCCGTCAGTGATCGCGATTACGTTGCAGAAGCACTGTTTATTTACGCAATGATCGGTAATCATCTTTCCAGAATTGGTGAAGAGTGGAGTTTGTGGGCTTCTCAAGAGTTTGCCTGGGCACGAGTTGCCGATGCGTATTCAACAGGCTCATCGATCATGCCGCAGAAGAAGAACCCAGATGTGGCTGAACTTGCTCGTGGAAAGTCTGCTCGCTTAGTTGGCAATTTGGTCACCGTATTGACCATGCTGAAAGGTTTACCTTTTGCCTATAACCGTGATCTGCAAGAGGACAAAGAACCATTATTTGACAGCATCGATACTTTGCTGTTGGTTCTTCCGGCGGTGACAGGAATGATTGCGACCACCGATTTTGATCGCGAAAAGATGGCACTTGCTGCACCAACGGGTTTTTCTTTAGCCACTGAGATCGCGGATTATTTAGCGAAAAACAATGTACCTTTTTCCCAGGCACATGAAGCAGCCGGAAAATGTGTCGCACTCTGTGAATCAACTGCTCGTCAGTTACATCAACTTTCCGATGATGAACTCGCCTCTGTGCACCCACAACTTGATGCGGGAGTGCGTGAATTCCTCACAGTTCATGGTGCATTGAACTCACGAACAACTTCAGGTGGGACTGCGCCCAAGTTAGTCGCACAACAGATTAAAGATGCTTTAACCGCCAACAATAAAACTAGCCAGGAAATTGCCAGCAAGCGCAAGGCATTTTCAGAGATGATGAGTGCATGAATCTGATCGAAGACCTTCGCTGGCGTGGATTATTGGCCCAATCAACCGATGAGGCAGCGCTGTTAGAAGCGCTAAAAAAGCCAACAACTCTGTATGTGGGCTTCGACCCAACAGCGCCATCATTGCACGCAGGAAACTTGGTAGTGCTTCTGGTTCTGCGTCGCTTCCAATTAGCTGGGCATAATCCGATTGCACTCGTGGGCGGAGCAACTGGACTTGTCGGGGATCCCAGTGGAAAGAATGAAGAACGCACCCTGAATAGCACCGAAATCGTCGAAAGTTGGGTTAATCGGATTCGCAAACAAGTTTCTGCGTTCTTGGATTTTGACGCGCCAAAAAATCCAGCCCAAGTTGTTAACAATCTTGATTGGACCGCCCCGCTTAGCGCGATCGTATTTCTGCGCGATATCGGTAAGCACTTCAGTGTTAACCAAATGTTGTCCAAGGATTCTGTATCAGCTCGCCTTGAAGGCGGAGGAATTTCCTACACCGAATTTTCTTACCAAGTCCTGCAGTCATACGATTTCCTTGAATTATTCCGCCGCAATAACTGCACCTTGCAAGTCGGCGGATCAGATCAGTGGGGAAACATCGTTGCTGGCTTAGATCTGATTCGTCGCGTTGAACAGGGAAGTGGTCATGCACTCACTGTTCCACTGTTGATGAAAGCCGATGGAACTAAATTTGGAAAAACCGCCGGTGGTTCAGTTTGGCTGGATCCAGAAATGACATCTCCGTATGCCTTCTTCCAATTCTGGCTAAATTCAGATGACAAAGATGTTATTAACTTCTTAAAAGTTTTCTCATTTAAGAGCCATGATGAAATCAACGAATTAGAAAAATCGCACAATGAAAATCCTGGTTTGCGCGAAGCCCATCGTGCTTTAGCGCGAGAACTTACCTCTTTGGTGCATTCTGAAGAAACCACACAACGCGTAGAAGCTGCCGCGCGTGCATTGTTTGGTCAGGGTGAACTTTCAGAACTTGATGAAGCAACTCTTGCATCAGCGCTAGCCGAACTTCCACGCACAACTATTTCAGCACAAGAAGAAATTCCAACGTGGGTAGATCTCTTAGCAGCAACCGGGGTTGTTGACTCCAAATCGGCCGCTCGTCGCATCGTCAAAGAAGGTGGCGCATATCTCAATAATGAGAAGATTTCTGGAGAAGATTTCCGCCCCTCAAAATCTGACTTTTTATGCGGAAAATATGCAGTTTTGCGAAAAGGTAAGCGAGATCTGGCTGCTGTCGAATTAGCCTAAGATTCCGTCAAACGGGCGCAAACGCTAGCGGGCGTGCATAATTCGCAGTTTTTGAGCTGTAGCTACCAAAAACGACATGCAGCTAACCCGATTTGACCGGTCTGGGCCCGCTATGTATAGTTACGCTCCTTGCTGGGAACGGACGATTTAGGCCGGACAGTAGGCACAGGTGCCCAAGAAATTGAGCGTCAGCCAGATCTAGTAACTCTCGAAGGTGCGGTTTGACCGCCCCTGCGTGCATGCACTAAGTTTGGCGATCTGCCCTGAAAATCAGAAGGAATTCTGAAAAGCAGTGCGCATCCGTACCTTGAGAACTCAACAGCGTGCCATAAGTCAATGCCAATAGTGGCTTACTTAGTCATGCTTTCAATAGCGAAAAATCATTGTTTTACAATGCTTTTTGATTAAATAACAACCACGGCAAATATATAAATACCTCAATGAGGTATAGCCATAAAAAGCTATACCCGTTGATTTCCTTTGGTATATAAATGACAAATTAAACGACAGTTTGTTTGTCTGATCGCCAAGATGAAAACTTTCTATGGAGAGTTTGATCCTGGCTCAGGACGAACGCTGGCGGCGTGCTTAACACATGCAAGTCGAGCGATGAAGCACCTTCGGGTGTGAATTAGCGGCGAACGGGTGAGGAACACGTGAGAAATCTGCCTTCAACACTGGGATAACTCCGGGAAACCGGGGCTAATACCGGATATGAAATCTGCGGGCATCCGCGGATTTGGAAAGTTTTTCGGTTGAAGATGATCTCGCGGCCTATCAGCTTGTTGGTGAGGTAATGGCTCACCAAGGCGACGACGGGTAGCCGGCCTGAGAGGGCGACCGGCCACACTGGGACTGAGACACGGCCCAGACTCCTACGGGAGGCAGCAGTGGGGAATATTGGGCAATGG
>Ga0208086_1000502_pt1 | contig 11731 bp, 15 predicted proteins | sample LakMenEpi06Jul10_FD_150675 | JGI IMG/M metagenome (GOLD analysis project Ga0208086, IMG submission 150675) | Freshwater microbial communities from Lake Mendota, WI - 06JUL2010 deep hole epilimnion (SPAdes) | ecosystem: Environmental > Aquatic > Freshwater > Lake > Epilimnion/Euphotic zone ...
GAATGCGCAACGCCATCACGGCATCTGCACCTTCCAGCGCCTCTGCAAGTGACGCGCAGAGCGTTACGCCGCCACTCCTCTCCGCAGCCTCAGCGAACCCACGGGTGAGCGCGGCCGGACCGGCGAGTCGTACCTCCGCGCCCGCAGCGCGCAGCGTGTGGAGATTTGAGCGCACCACACGGCTGTGGAGAAGGTCGCCGATGATCGCCACGCGGCGCCCCTTCAGCGTGCCGTCCTTTGCACCGATGTTTCGGAGGAGCACAGAGAGATCAAGGAGTGCCTGCGTTGGATGCGCATGCCAGCCGTCTCCAGCGTTGAGTACGGACCCATCAAAGACGCGAGCGGCGAGCCACGGCGCACCAGCGCGCTCGTGGCGCAACACGATCACGTTGCTCCCCAAGGCGCGGAGCGTCTTCACCGTGTCAACAAGCGATTCACCCTTCCCTACGGATGAGCTGGCAACGGCCACACTGTTGACGTTCGCACCGAGTGCCTTCGCGGCGTTCTCAAAGGAGATGCGCGTCCGCGTGGAGGCCTCATAGAAGAGCGTGGTGACGTTCACACCTTTCAGTGCATCCACTCGACCGGTCGGCGAGCCCAGAATGCGACGTGCGGCCTCGGCCGTGCCGAGCAGCAGCTTCAGATCACTCCACGAGAGGCCCGCAACATCGAGCAGGTGACGGTGGGTAGCAGCAGTGGGTGGCATTGGCGTCTCCCGCCTTTCCGCGCTCAGCCCTTCGCCTTCGCCGCCGCCTCGTTCGCGGCAAGATGCTCCGCGAGCAGCTCCACCTTCACGAGATCGTCGCCGTCAAACTCCTTCACGCATACGCGGACCACCTCGTCACTCGTGGTGGGAATGTTCTTCCCCACATGATCTGCACGGATCGGAAGTTCTCGATGCCCTCGGTCAATCAGTGCGACGAGGCGGATCGCCTTCGGTCGACCGTAATCAATAAGTGCATCTAGACCTGCACGAATCGTACGTCCCGTATAAAGCACGTCATCAACCAGGATCACGGTCTTGTCGGTGATGTCACCTGGGATGCTCGTGCCGCGGTGAACGGGCGCAACGGAAATTGTGGAGAGATCGTCACGATAGAAACTGATGTCTAGCGTTCCGTATTCAACGTCTACGCCTTCATGCTCCTTGATCGCTTCAACGATCACCTTCGCGAGTGGGACGCCGCGTCGCTGAATGCCGACCACCACAAGCCCCTTGGTCCCCTCCTTCTCAACGATCTCGTGGGAGATACGGATGAGGGCTCGGCGGATCTCTTCCGCGTTCATGACCATGCGTGCCATCTGGGTCTCCTCTCTCCCGCCGGCCGATCTCTGCCGACCACGTCGCGGGTGCCGCCGAATGCTAGCAGGGGGCTAGGTGAGGGCTCGGCGGAGTTCCGCCGCCGCCTCCTCTGGAGCGATCGGCACCACCGGGATGCCTGAGGCCAACTCCAGCCCACCGATCGGTCGGAGGCGCGGATGGAGCTCCCAGTGCCAGTGATAGGTGAGGTCCACCCGCTCACGGAGCGGCGCAGTGTGGAGGAGCAGGTTGTATGGCGGCATGCCGATCGCGCGAAGCGCCTTCACCGCCGCCTGCAACGTCTCGGCGAAACCGCGCAGCGTCGCGGTGTCAACGTCGCCGAAATCTGATCCGTGGTTGTTCGGAATGATCCACGTCTCAAAGGCGGAGCGGCTCGCGAACGGGGCGATCACTGCACCGTACGGATCTCGATGGATCAGACGTCGCCCGCTCGCCACTTCGTCTTGCACCATGTGACAGAAGGCACACCCTCCTGCGCGAATGGAGAGTCGTGCAGCACCACCGATCTCTTCGGCGAGCCGGTGCGGAACCTGCGGAAGGTCGTACGACTCAAAGCAGAGGTGATCCGTCATTGCCCCAGCCTGGGCCGCCGCATTACGAACAAACTGAATGTAGGCGGTGCTCCCCAGCTCTCGGCCCGCGCGAATCTGATCGCGGATTGCCGAAAGGAAGTCAACGATCAGTGGCGTCGGCACCTCATCAAGTTCGCCGTGCTCACCGCGTGGCGCAATCAGTGTTGACCACGATCCCGCGCGATCCACATCACTCAGCGTCAGGAATCCCGACTCCCCCGCCGCCGCATCTGCTCGCGTCCCAACCGAGTGAAACGCCCCTTGGCGCAACATGCGTCGCGAGATTCCGCTCGCTTCACCCTTCTCACAATTCCCACACGTCGCGTCTCGCGCGCCAGAGAGGCGCTCTTCATGAAATCGCTCTGGTTGGTATTCGCGATCGACAACCGTCGCCGACCACCACCCCGTGATCTCGTCACGTCGCAGCTCCCACATGCCGCCGCCACTCATGCGCTCACACTCATGCCGCTGATCGTAGCGTCGTCAAGATACGCGCCGATCGCCGCCGCGTATGCACGTGCCGCCACTTCGGCAACCTCCTCAACTGGAGGCGCTGCAGCTCCAACCGCCGCACGATCGTCAGCCGCAACCGCCGCCCAGTCGCGCTCTAGCGCAATGGAGGTTGAGACCACCCCCGCATGCCCACACGGATTGATCAGCGAAAAGGCCTCAAGGTCGCGACCTACGTTCAGCGCCAGGCCGTGCCACGCCACGCCGCTCTCCACACGCACGCCAACAGCGCCGATCTTTCGCTCGCCAACCCAACAGCCCGGCGCACCGCTGCGCCGCTCCGCTGCCACGCCGTAGTGCGCACACGCCGCGATCAGCGCGTCCTCGAGTGCGCAGATGTGTTGTCGCAGTGAGATTCCCGCCGCGCGCAAGTTCACGATGGGATACGCCACCAGGTGTCCAGGGCCGTGATACGTCACCTCGCCCCCACGCTCCACCCGCCGCACCACAATACCGTGCGCCGCATACTCAGCTTCTGGAAGATGCAGATGGGCAAGCGTTGCGTTCTTCCCTAACGTCAGCACCGGCTCATGCTCAAGCGCCAAGAACATATCCACGCCACTCCCGCCCACGCGGTCATCAACAAGGCGGCGCTGCTCCGCATGCGCTTCGTCATAGCCGAGCCTGCCGAGCCAGCGGTATGCAATCGGGCGATGTGCACTCTCCATGCCCTGAGCGTAGCCTCCCGCGGCGGCTAACGGCACTAACCGAGTCCCTCAAACCCTCTTCAAGGCACCTGCTTGGGCACGAGCGAGCACAATCGCATGTTACGGGCGTTTGGGGGGCTATAAACTGACGACATGGCAGAGTTCGCTGGGCTGAACACACTTCCCCCTGAGATTCGCATGGCGCTCGAACGTATCGATGAGCCCGCGTTCTTTTCGGTTGAGCGCAATCGCTTTGAAGCCATCACAGTTGTCAACAAACGCCTCTCGCGCATTTTCAAGTTTATCCGTAGGCACAAAAAGCTCCTCATTCTTCTTGACAAGGAGGTAAGGAACCTGGCTTTGTTGCGGAAGAAAAGGATTCCCGCTCCAACGGTTCTAAGCCGTCTGCGACTGAAGCAGTACGACATGGTTTCGTATGCGTACGTCAACGGTGACATTGTTGAAGGCAGCATCCTGCTAAAGCACGCGACGTTGCTCGCCGATGCACACCGCACTCTGCACCTCGCGTTTATGAAAACAGGTAAACGCAAGGTTGCCGAATGGAACTCGGCCAGAATGCTGAAGCCGATTTTCTCGAAGACCAATTCTGCTGAGTTCGCGCCTGACCTTGTGGCGTATGCACGTTCGATTGCGCGCGCACTCAAGGATCACGAACTTTCGCACGAAGAGGTGACCTTCATTCACAGCGACAGTCATCTGTCCAACGTTGTGTTTCAGCCGAAGCGCGCTGTGCTCATTGACTGGGCCGAGGCCGGTTGGGCATCAAGGTTCTTTGAGCTTGGTGTAACGATTCACGCAATGCTCTATGAGAAGAAAGCAATCCGGCGCGAACTGATTGTGACCTATCTCAACGAATACTTCGGGGCCAAAAGAATCACCGAGCGCGATGTTCGGCTTATTGAACTTCACGTAAAATTGCGCTTTCTTGAGGGTGCGACCTGGCACCTGAGCGAGTCAAAAGAAGATCAGCTTCTCTACAAGGTGCAAAACGCAAAGTTTGTCGCAGACTCGTGGCGCAAGGCTGAGCGCTTCGACCTAGCGAAACTGTTCGGCGTTCCATTGGCCAAGGGACGACTCAAAAAACGCCGGACCCCCGCTTAGACGGGACGCCCGAGGGTAGCCTCCCACGCTCTCCATGCGCTATCCTCACCCCCCACGCGGGAGTAGCTCAGTTGGTAGAGCGTCTGCTTCCCAAGCAGAAGGTCGAGAGTTCGAGACTCTTCTCCCGCTCCAGTCCCCTATCCCTACTAGACTGCCGCCATGGCGAAAGATGGGAAGCAGAACCTAGAGAAAGCCGCGATCGACACGATCGCCGTGCATGCGGGCGAGGGGGCTGATCCGACCACCCGCGCGCACAACCTCCCCATCTATCAGACGGCCACCTTCACGTTTGAGACGGCGGACGAGAAGGAGGAGGCGGTTGACGGCGCGCTCGCCTGGGAGCCGAACCGATACTTCTACACGCGCACGAACAATCCAACGACGGCGGCTCTCGAAGAGAAGCTCGCCGCACTCGAAGGCGCGGAGAGTGCGATCGCCTCAGCCTCCGGAATGTCGGCCATCTCCGCCGGCCTGCTTGCGCACCTCAAGAGCGGCGATCACTTGATCGTTGCGGATGACCTCTTCATCATCAGTCAGATTCTCTTCGCTGAGGACTTCCCGTCTCGCGGCATTGACGTCACCCCTGTTGAGATCACCAACCTTGAGGCGGTGAAGGCGGCGATGCGGCCAAACACGAAGATCATTTTCGCGGAGGTGCTCTCCAATCCGTGGATGAGGATCAGCGATGTGCCAGCGCTCGCAAAAATTGCGCATGACGCGAACGCGCTTCTCGTCATTGACAACACCTTCTTGAGCTCGGTCACGATCCGCCCAATTGAGTTCGGCGCGGACCTCGTGTTGCAGACCACCACCAAGTGGATCTCTGGACACGGTGATGCGCTTGGCGGTGTGGCGGCGGGGGCGAAGGCGCTCGTGGATCCGATTCGGCGACAGACTGACCTGCTCGGTGGACCGGCGTCGCCGTTCAACTCTTGGCTCATTGCCCGCGGTGCGCGCACCCTCCCGCTACGAGTAGAACGTGCCACAGCGAACGCGACGAAGCTGGCCGCCTTCTTGGAGGGTCACGAGAAGGTGGAGTGGGTGCGCCACCCGAGCCTCGCCTCACATCCTGACCGCGCGGTGGCGGATCGAATCCTTGGTGGGAAGTGGGGCGGCATGCTCTCCTTCAAGCCGCGCGCAGCGGCGGGGGTTGATCCACTCGACGCGATGCGCGCCTTTGCCGACAACATCGCACTCTTCGGCGTGGGGGTGAGCCTCGGCGAAGTGGACACGCTCGTCTATCCAATGCCGAAGCGCGGCGGCATCTTCCGCATCAGCGTGGGTATTGAGGGGTCAGACGACATCATCCGCGAGTTTGATCGCGCGCTCGCACGCGTGAAGTAGATGGGAGTGCAGCCCCCAGCCGATGCCCTCTACCTCAGCTGGGAAGAGCTCGACAAGGCGGTTGAGCGACTCGCCGCGGAGATTGGTGCACTCGCGGCGACTGAGCAGCCTGAGGCAATCCTTGCGGTAAGTCGCGGCGGACTCGTCCCCGGTGCAATGCTCGCCTACCGCATGGGGCTGCGCGATCTTCTTGTGGCTGTTGCCGAGCACTATGACGCGAGTGGCCGCCGGCCAGAGGCTTCACTGCTACGGATGCCGCCCGCTGATTCGCTTCGCGGTCGCAGAATTCTCATTGTTGACGAAGTCTGGGAGAGCGGACGGACACTGCAGCAGGTCATCGCTGCTGCAGAGACGGCGGGGGCAACGGTGCGGACTGCCGTCCTTCACTACAAGCCGGAGCGCAGCGAGGTTGATCGCGCACCCGATCACTTTGCTGGCACCGCAACGAGCTGGGTGATCTACCCATACAAGGGGGGCGAGTGAGCGGAAAGAACGGAAGAGGCGTGCTGCTAATTGTGGCAGCGGCCACTAACGCGCTCCTTTCGCTGCTCCTCCTCCTCGCTGGGATCGTCCTGATCGGGGGGCTTATCTACGTATCTCTCATTGCAGGCAACGAAAGCTGGGCCTCCCTCGGTGCACGTGCGGCGGCGGAGCTCGGTGAGGAGTTCGTTGGACTCCTTGAACTGTTTGGTATAGACGCCGCAGGGCTCCTCGAAGAGTTCGCCGCGTCTCAAGGGCTACCCGCGTTTGATCGCTTCGCTCGCGATCTTCTCGCAGCGCTCTTTGTTGGCGTGGCGCTCTTTATCCCTGCTGGCGTTGCATCGGGTCTCGCCGCGGCGCGCATCTGGCGGCTCACGCCAGCAGCCGAACGTGGCGTGCTTCAGCTGTACGCGGTGGTGGTCACACTCCTCGGGGCGCTCGGTCTGCTGATTGCCGCTGCGCCGCATCTGATCTGGGGGCCGGTCCTCGTCGTTGGCCTGCTCACGCTGCTGGCACTGCGTCGACCGCGCGCGGAGACTCCTCCCTACAGCGCTTAGCTCGCCACGCGACGCATGCGCAGCGCGAGGCGGACGAGCGGTCCGCGGATCGGATCGAGATCCAGATCGAGCGCCCCAGGATATGCGTGCACGTCGCCGCCCCAACCCGCCTTGAAGTGCGCAATGCCAGGAGTGACGAGGCCCCACATGTCGTACCAAGAACTCCCTTGATCGATGGCACGTTCGATCGCAAATGCCTTGAGCGCGTATGGCGCGCGAACCTCATTGCCGCGATTCGTTGCCCCACCGAAAAGTTCCGTGCTCCCACTCTCCGTGCGCACCACAAGAAGCGCACCAAGGAGTTCAGTAGCGCCGTCCGCGCTCGTCCCTTCGGCGATCAGCAGTTCCGCGCGCGGACCAAACGCGCGCATCAGCTGAGAGAACGCTTCACCACTGCGGGACTTACTCCCAGTCCGCTCGCTGATTGCACTCATCACCGCGCTCAGTGCGGGGAGCTCATCAACGGTACCGAGGCGCACCGTCACGCCATCCGTCAGCGCCTGACGGGCGTACTGACGCCACTTGCTGCGCCAGCCCGCGCGCACCGCGTCAACGCCTCCTGTGAGGGCGATGCGCCGACTCGAGCGCGGCTGGATTGGAGCGGCGAGGTGCAGCCGCGCGCCGATCTGCGTTGCTGCGTTGATCCACGGCGCGCGAAGGGTGGCGGTGAGTGCAGGGTCAGGCTGCACGACGTTGCTCTCTGGGTCAACGACGAGTGAACTTCCAGGCTCAAGGCGGACGAGGGTCACGCCGTCGGCGCGAAGACCACGCATTCCACGTAACAGTCCTACGCGTAACGTCTCGGCAACGCCTGCGTCCGCGCATGCAACGAGTGGCGCGCGTGGCGCATAGGCGAAGCGTCCGAGCGGTCCAGGGAGGCGCTGCAGGAGGAGCTGCGCGCCCGCCCATCCGCCACTCGGATGGAGTGCCACGATCCGAGCCGCCTCCCAACCGGTGAGCGCTTTCGACGTCGCCCAGGCGACGGTCTGGGTGAACGGAATTTCGGCGATCTCACCCGCGGCGTAGGCCTGTTCGAGCCGCGCACCCCACGCCTCTGGCGCTTCGCGAAGGATCACGATCTGGTCACTCATGCGGTAAGGGTACGCGCCCCGCTAGGCTTGTGCGCGTGACGCCAACTCCACCGCTCCCGCCGATCGCGCTCGACCCTGAAGGGGTGGTCTTTGATATGGATGGCGTGCTCTGCGATAGCGAGCCGCTCTGGGCCGACGCGCGGTTTGCCGTTGCCGAGGCGCTCGGCAGCAGCATCACAATTGACGACTTCCACGCCTTCTACGGCTCCAACACGTTGCAGTGGAGCGCAGGGATGGCGAAGCTCTTCAACTACCCAGATCCCGCGCACGTTGCGCGCCTCACCATTGACCACCTTCTCAACGCGTATCGAAACGGCGCCATTCGGCCGATCCCGAGCGGGATCGCCGCACTGCGTCGTGCAGCGGCGCGTGGACCCGTTGCCGTTGCATCCGGGAGCCCGCGCGAAGTGATCGGCACCGTTCTTGAGATCCTCGGAATCAGCGACATAGTTCGCGAGTACGTCAGTTGCGACGAGGTGGCAGGCGGCAAGCCGCTCCCCGATGTGTATCTGGAGGCGTGCCGACGAATCGGGATCACCCCGGCACGTTCCCTCGCGATTGAAGACTCACTCGCAGGCGCGCGAGCAGGCAAGGCGGCAGGGATGACCGTTGTCCTGGTGCCGCTCGATGGCGCACCATCATCAGCCGGCGCCGACGCGTACGCAGACGTGATCCTTACGAGTCTCGATCAACTCCCACTCGCCGCGGGTGGCGCGTAGCGAAGCGACTAGCTCTTTGCGATGCCAACCTTTGCGCCGAGTGCGTCGTTGGAAGGCTCGATCAGATAACTGCCGTCGTCAAAGATGATCACAGGAATTGATTTTGCTCCGGTGAGCTTCTCAATCATCTCTTTCGCAGCGGCATCTGCGTCAACGTCCACGTAGGTGTATGAGACGCCGTGCGCATCGAGGTAGCCCTTGGAGCGCCTGCAGTCACTGCACCAGTCCGCGCCGTACATCGTGATCTTCTTCTCGTCTGCCATCACACCCTCACTCGCTTCGGCCAGCGGCGCCAGCCCTCATGATTCATCGTAGCGGGTGCACAGAGATGCCAGCGAACGCCTAGGCTACAAGCATGGCAACTGCTCGGATGCTCGGATTCACCGCCCTCGTCGCTGCGGAGTGGGTTCGTGGCATCGGACTGGTTGCCTCAGGCGCCTTCACCTACGGGCTCCTCGGCGGCGTGATGCCGCCCGGTGGCGGCTTTGATCAACCGGTCGCGATCGCTTCCTTCATCACGATCGCACTTGGAGCCTTCGACCTCCTCCTTGCTGCGCTCTTTGCCGCAACCGCGCTGCGCCTCCGAGCACTGAGCCTCCCTGCCGATCGCCCCGTCACCCTTCACGCAGCGTGGAGCACCGCCCTCTCGCTTCTGCTGATCGCTGCAGGGAACCCCCTCGTGCCACAGATCACGATGGTTGCGCTTGCGCTCCTTGCCAGCGCCTCCCTGCGCCTCATACGCACCGGCGAGGGCGGGAACGGCTAGACTCCCCCGCATGGTTGGACCGGTCTATTTGACGAAGGCGGGACGTGAGGCGCTCGAAGCCGAGCTGCACGACCTTGTCCACAATCAGCGACCTGCAGTGATCGCGCGCATCAAGGCGGCGAAGGAGCTCGGCGACCTGCGGGAGAACGCCGACTACGAGATCGCTCGAAACGAGCAGAGCTTCATCGAGGGGAAGGTCCTTGAGATCGAAGAGAAGCTGCGCAACGCCGAGATGATTGATGAGAATGCGAGCACCGACCAGGTCGGTCTCGGCTCCACCGTTGAGGTGACTGCGGAGCGAAAGACGCGCACCTACATGATCGTTGGCTCCACCGAGGCGGATCCGAGTGGTGATCCACCGAAGATTTCAAACGTCAGCCCACTCGGCGCATCACTGCTTGGGAAGAAGATCGGCGAGAAGGTTCAGGTCACCCTGCCAAACGGCGAGAGCGTGGCCTATACGATCAAGAAGATTTCGTAAGCGCGTCGCGGTTCGCGTTCCAGACCCGACCACTCTCGTAGCGCTCCGCCTTCCAGATCGGCACATCCTGCTTGATGGAGTCAATCAGCGCGCGGCTCACAATGTAGGCACGGTCGCGATGAGGTGACGCCACCACGGTGATGATGCTGATCGATCCGACTGGGACGCTCCCAATCGCGTGCCAAACCCCAATGCCACCCTCGCCTGCGAGCCCATCGTCAATCAAGCGCTCGCAGATGTCGTTGATCTCCGCGAGCGCGTAGGGTTCCGCTGCCTCGTACTCAAGGGCCAGCACGCGCTCACCAGCGAATTGCGCAGCCGCTGCCTCTTCGCCGGGCGCTGGCGTTCCAGGAGAGATCCGTGTGCGTCCAACAAAGACCACGATCGCACCATCGGAACTCGTCGCAATCTCGGAGATGAGCTGCTCCACGGCGTCGCTTGGCAGCGGCGCGGCGGTGATCTTTACCGAACGCCGCCCCCGTGAGCCGCCACTCGCTGGAGGAAGGAGCGCGATCTCATCGTCCGGATGCACTCGGATCTGCGAAAGGTTGGCATCACGGGCCACTAAAGCTCCGTTCAACCCCAACCGCAGGTGTGGTCGCAGTGAATTGAGCCCGGGCCGTGTGGCGAAGAAGTGATCAACGAGTTGCGCAGCGCTTGCGTCATCGTCAAGGTTGATCTCGATCTGATCGGCACCCTCACGAGCCCGAAGAATCGCGAAGAGTCGGACGCGCACCTGCATTGCTAGACGAGGATCCCCGCTCCGAAGAAGAGGCCGCTCGCAAGGATCGTGCCCGTGATCACCGCGCCAAGGTCTATGTAGAGGAGGCCGGTGGCCGACTCCATGGAGCGAGCGCGCGCGGTGCGCCAGCCCGCGTATGTGAGAAGTGCTGGGAAGATGAGTCCAATGAGGAGCCGCAGGATGGCGAAGAAGTCCCAGCCGGCACCGAGTCCACCAAGCCCCATCAACTGCCAGATCAGGAAGAGCGCGATCTGCACGGCAACTCCTGCGCCGAGCGCGCGACTGAGCAGCAGGAGTGGCGACTCTGGAAGTTTCGGTGTCACCAGATACCAGTGCGCCAAGATCATGGCGGCGAACGCGCAACCGGTGACATAGGTGAGGATGAGGAGTTGTGATGCGAGCGCGATCGCGATGAGCGGCGTTGTCCCCCAACCGAGCGCCCCGACCAGAATCACGCCAACACCGACCGCCACGGTGATCGCGCCGACGATGCGACCATCGCTCCCGCGGGCAATGCGCAGCGTCCAGAGCGTGGCGAGCGACGCAACAAGGACGAGGAGGAGGCGACGCAGCGCGTCGAGCTCGGGGCCCGCCGACTGAATCGGTGCCCCAGCCTCTGGCACAGGGAGTGCGCCGTCTGCGAGCCAGGCGAGGAAGGCCCAGCCGCCCGCGGCGAAGACGGTAAATCCGCGGTAGCCGCGCGTGGACTCTGCGCGATGGGTGAGCAGGAGGAGCGCCGCTAACGAGCCAACGGCGAGGGCCACAAGCACCACCCAGTTAATGAAGGCGAGGGAACGGGCAATGCTCTCGACGGACATGCAACGAGCGTAGCACTCACCCGCGACCCAACCTCCTCGCAGGCTCTCCAAGGATCGGCGAGAATAGAGCGATGAGTGATGCATCACGAGCCAAACGCAGAAGTGTGCCGCTCCCTCCTGCACTGAGCACACCGAGTGCAGCGCAGGGTGAAGCCGCGCCTGTAGAGGCGGTGCGTGCGATTGCCGCACTCCTTGGACGCGCGGCGCTCCCTGGATCGGCATCAGGTCCGACGTCGCGTGCCGCGGCACGCGTGGAGACAGTGGACGACGGGGAGGCAACCCCACGCGGCGATCGCGAAGTTCTGATTACAGGGAGCGTTGCTACGTTGAGTGATGCCGCGAGTGACGCGGTTCGAAGTGCGCAGAAGCGACAGCGTCGCGCCGTGAAGCAGGTGCAAGAGGTCCTTGAACGGCTCTCCTCTGACGCGCCCGACGGACTCTCAACCTAGCGCGCAGCGCGCGATTACTGAGGGTCGGCGAGAACGAGGAGGCGGAGCTCCGTCATCTCTTCAATAGACCAGCGAATCCCTTCGCGGCCGAGGCCCGACTCCTTCACGCCGC
>Ga0208086_1000503_pt1 | contig 11714 bp, 9 predicted proteins | sample LakMenEpi06Jul10_FD_150675 | JGI IMG/M metagenome (GOLD analysis project Ga0208086, IMG submission 150675) | Freshwater microbial communities from Lake Mendota, WI - 06JUL2010 deep hole epilimnion (SPAdes) | ecosystem: Environmental > Aquatic > Freshwater > Lake > Epilimnion/Euphotic zone ...
GTCATTTCAAAATTGACTTTGTCTTCGCCAACTCCGTGAACGCTAAACTCAACCGGTGTTGCTTTCAAGTAATCGAGGCATTTGCTCAACTGCTCCAAATTGTCCTCCGAGCTTTGAGCGCGAAAGTCGTAGAAGGTATCAGCATCCGTAACGACAAGTGGCGAAGCATTCCCCGGGGCGGTAACCGCGTACTCGTCATCGGACGGAAGCCGCCATACTGCACGACCCTGGTGGTAATCGATGGGAGGTAAACTATGCCCGAACAGTTGAACCATTTGTTTTAGCAACTCTATTCGCCTTTTGACAGTCTTATCCTTATCGTGATAATCGAAAGATACGGAAAAAATTCGCCGCGAAAGACGTTCAAGGTTTCCTCCCGTTTGCCTGCAATAGATACCCCAACCAAACCTAATGTAATGGCCCCCGCACTCGGAACTTGCACGAATGGTAAACGATAAGTCTTTCGCACACTGCTGCGCCATGTCAATCAGTTGACCTGCCTCAGTTGGGATTGAAGACAGGTCGGCTTCAAAAGTCCATCTCGATAAATCGGTGAACGCCGAAAGAGATGGCAACTCGTTGAATGCCATGATGGGCATGTACCAGTGGCATTGCTCGCCGGTACACATCGGAAATTGCTGACTGACTTTTTCGCGTAAACGCAAAAGCTCCTGGCGACTAGCGACAGATGACTCTACGGCAAATCGCTTTGATGATAGTCGGATCATTCGAAGTTATCAATTCTTTACAAAGCCAATTTTACTCTCTCAGTCAATATCCAAACCTGCTCATTATTCGATCGAAAAAGTTCTATGTCGAATCCCGTCGGCAAAAAGTGGATCAAGTTGCGATGCGATCCTGTAAATATTTCGAACGACAGTTGCGGATCAAGCTTGAAGTTTGGTCCCAGTTTCGAAATACAATCGAGCAAGTTTCGCTCGCCAAGATCGATGACAAGATCTGCATCAGCACTTGCTCTTGGAACGCCATAGACATTGCACGACACTGCCCCCACAAGCATATACTCGATCCCGAGTTCCTCCAAACAAGAAATTACCTGGGCCACCGCTTGTTCGCTATTCACATCTGCTCCACAGAATCGACGGTACGATAGATGTTCTTTTCCTGTTGTTGACGTTGCAGTTTCAGAATTCGGCGAAATTCGATTTCTACTTCGTCGTTAGACAATTCAGGCGATCTGGCTCTAATTCCGGCGAGCATTCGATTCCGAACCATTTCGAACAACTCAAACCCCATGTGAAATCGATCCGCCGGCGTCATCGAACGTGCTTGGATCGCTTTGGCCCTTGCATTTGGATCAACCATCAAAACAGAGTCTCCAAAAGTATTTCAGTCATTCGATTTTTGAACAACCTACACGAGAAGTCCGTTGGAAAGCAACCGAATGCTTAGAGCCTATCCGAAAACCATAATTGGTATTGATAAAAGCGAGCCAACCTTGGATAGGAGCGTTAGCACACTTTCACCAGTCCAGGAGGGCTCTTCATGGAATCACAGAATAGCTTCGATGCATACCGAGTGCCAGATACGATGTGGAAAAAAATCCGTTTGCTTCTCCCTGATTACGAGACCTGTCTGTTTGGAGGCAGACAACGGAGAGATTTACGATCCGTCGCGGACGCAATTTTCTGCCGACTGCGTACGGGTTGCCAATGGAAAGCGATTCCCAAGAGTCTTGCTCCAGGCAGTACGGCACACGCCTATTTCCATGAATGGGTGCAACTGGGCATCTTCGCAAGGCTTTGGCAAATCGCCCTCGAGTTATACGACGATTTGGTGGGTTTCGATTGGCTTTGATAGAGCGTCGACGGCGCGATGACCAAAGAGCGTTTGTCATGTGCCTGGCACCGATTTGGATGACTCGAGCGCTTCGATCTGGCGATCGAATTCAAATCGCTCGGCAACTTCGGGACAGTGAGTCGGCAAGAGATTCACTTCAGGAAAAAGTTGGTTGAATCCTTTCAGTTTGATCAGGGTGGACCTTACGCTTTGAAAATCGTGGATGAAGGTTCGCGTCAAAGTGTGGGGCATGATTTCGTTCCGAATCGCTGAGGATGTCCAAGCCGCATCCGCAACCAGAAACTCGCGCGATTGCGATGTTTGAACCAACGCCCCTAGTTGTCCAATCGCATGCCCTGGCAATTCGAACAACCGAACGCTTCCATCCCCGAAAAGATCATGACATCGATCGAAGGTCCCGATTCCCGGATCCAAAAAAGCTTCAATCGGATGCATTCGGCTTGCGATATCGGCTGGCAACAACTCTGGGAAGAGAACGTGACGAAGCGCGGACCAGCCCTTTCGATTCCGTATTGCTTGCCAGGCAGTTAGAGATGCGATCAGATCGGCATTCGGGAAATCTCTGAGACCTGCGATATGATCGGGATGAAAATGGGAAACGATAATCCGAGCGATGTCGGCTGGCTTGATGCCAAGACGATCTAGCTGACTGGCAATGGCAAGTTTTTGGGTTGCTTTCGCTGGAAGGAGGCGATCGTAGATCCAAGGGGCGATTCCGGACAAACTTTGAAGCCGTGGTGCAAAACCGGTATCGAAGAGTGTCAGTCCATGGGTGGGATGGTCAAGAAGTCCGACCATCGCATGAAAACGGGTAGGGATGCTGCGCGAATTGCGTTCGACGATGCGACGATTTCCTGTCGCGTATCCGGTTGTAAAGCACTTGAGCTTGACGTGGGTTTCTGACGGTTGACCCTGGTGTTGAGTAAGAGCTTCAAGAGTCCGATCAATTCCTGTTTGCATCGATATGAGCGGCTCATAATCAAGCTCCCGTTTGGCGGCATCCAAGAGGAAGATCTGATTCTTGGCGAGTAAGCCTGCGGTGTAACAGGTCAACTTCGGTTCACCAAGCCATGGAATTGTACGATGAAACTGTTCTCGAAGAAGGGTTATTCCGTGAACAAGTCGATAGGGGACCTGTTTGCCTTGATAGGGAATGTTCAATCGAGTAAATATTTTCGGGAGCAATTCCCAAATCTTGACTGGTTCGCCGTTGGTTATAGTGCAGACGCTACCGCTAGTACCTCTAACCACCGCCATGACCAAAGCCAATACGAGATTGTCGATGTAGGTGAGGTCCACCCGATTTTGTCCATCGCCAATTTGGCGAAGTTTTCCATCTCGAGCGGCCATAATCAAGCGGGGAAGCAACGTCGTATCGCCTTCACCGAAGAGAGCGCGGGCTCGGATGATGAAGGTATTTAGGCCATGGGTATTGGCTTCGAAAACCAATTCTTCAGCCTTCCGCTTACTCTCGCTGTAGTGGCAGGATTGAGGGAAAGCATACTTGTCACTGTCATCGTGACTGAGACAGTCTTGGTAGTTGAAGAATACGGATGTCGACGAGACGTGGACGAGGCGCTGCACCTTCTGTCTCGCACAGGCTTGGATAACATTCCTTGTCCCATCGACGTTGATACTCTCGAAGAGAGAGCTCTTTCCCCAAGGCGAGGAGAAAGCCGCTGCATGGAAAACGACTTCTTGACCAGCACAGCAGTCTTCGACTTTTTCCATATTTTGAATATCACCGCGGACGAACTGGATATTGGGGTGAAAGATCCGATTCGTTCGATATCGATTCCTTCCCATTACGGTGACCCTATGGCCGGCTTCGGCGAGACATCGAGCAAGATGGGAACCGACGAAGCCGGTACCGCCTGTAACGAGGAACTTTCGTGGCTGGAGGCCAAGGAGCTTTTTGACTCTGACGAGTAGTTCGGAATCTACCATCGCATCAACATGACTGCGGCCGAGGCTCCAGCGGCAGTCCCAATGAAAAGGACCAAACTCCCTGGACGCAATCTTCCTTCGCTCATCGTTATAGCCAACGCCATGGGGATGGATGCTGAGACGCAATTGCCGTAGTCGGCGAGGATGTTGATTGTCTTTTCAGGGGGAAGTCCAAAACGACTAAGAATCTGGAATCCCGAAATGGAAGTCTGGTGAGGGACCACCAAATCGATCTCATCGATGGTTATTCCGCATTGGCTTAGGCATTCGTCCAACATGGGCCGAAGGAGTGGAATGAAGAATTTGATAAGACCTAGTCCGTTCATTTGAAACAGATTGGACTCGGGTAAGTTTGAGGTACCATCCAGTTTGGTGCGAGTTCCGCCTCCTCGCAGTTCAGCCAATTCGGCACCGCTTGGCCATGTTCGCATTGAATAGTACAACACACCAAAAGGACCATCCCTTCGCTCCAGCAATACGGCCGCTGCTCCATCACCCAACAAAGCAGCAGACTCGGCGTCATTCAAATCACGAGCGTGGGTTGCGATATCGGCGGAGCAGAGAAGGATCCGAGAATAGGTGCGATCCGCCAATAAGGAATCCGCCATCTTCAGTCCGACCAAGAATGAGAGGCAACTAGCACTGATACTAAAGGAGGGTACGCCTTCGTATCCCAATTCTTGCGACAAGAAAACAGAAGTATCCGGGATCGCTTGACGCTGAACACCTCCCGCGTAGATGACGAGGTCCGGCTTCGCATGATTGCCGATCGCAATGCGGGCAGCTTGGGCGGCGAGAGTTGGAGAATCCAAAGTCGAATCCCCCACCCGTCGATTTCGCACACCTGTGCGTTGGATGATCCACTCTGGAGTTTTCGCGATAAGGGGAGCAAGTTCCTCAGCCGTTTGCACTCTTTGAGGGACTGAGATTGCGGACGAGACGATTTGCATTCCCATGATTTTCCAATCGCTTTCGCTCTTATTCATCCAAATCCTTTGTCCGTTGAGTTATAACAGCGTTTCGATGGTTGCACAATACGAACACATCGATTCGAAAGCCATCGACGAGTTATACAGGAATCCATATTCACCTCTCGGTTTAGTTGGACAACGCCATGTTGACAAGTTTCCTTATATCCGTGCTGCGCAAGCAGCTAGGTGTTTGCTGTAAAACGTTGAAATATACCAGGCAGCTTGCGCTGATCCGCTACAACATGGCGCTGTCCAATCAGTCTGCAATGGTTGGTAGATCACATGCTTGAAGGCTTGTTGAGAACGGTGAGAATTGGTCTGGGATATCGAAACGCCCGAAAAGGGTTTCTGCGTTCACGTAGCAGTCTAGAGCGTTTTCAAGAGAAGTCGGTGCGATCGCATTTGCGTTACGTGATGGCACACTCAGGTTACTATCGGGAGCTGTTTCAAGGAAAAGAGCTATCCGACTGGCGATCGTTTCCGGTGACCGACAAGCAAGCGATGATGACCAACTTTGATCGTTACAATACGCTCGGCATTGGACGCGAAGAGGCATTGTCGATTGCACGAAAGGGTGAACAAACTCGCGACTTCCGGCCCACCTTGCGTGGTGCCACTGTCGGCTTGTCCTCGGGGACCACAGGGAGCTATTCTTTGTTTCTCTCGTCGGCGGAGGAAAATGCGGCCTTTATTGGAATGGCACTCGCGAGACTCTTGCGAGGCGGCATAATCGACAGCCATCGAATTGCGTTCTTCCATCGCGCGCATAGCAACCTCTATCAAGGCTTGGACTCGGGAAGATTGAGGCATCGGTTCTTCGATCTCAGTCACGACTTGGAGTCGGAGTTTGAATCGCTTGAAGAACTGAATCCGACTCAGATCATCGGCCCGCCGTTTCTATTGCGTCGACTTGGCGAAGCGGTCAAGGGAGGAAGGTTGTCCCTTCGCCCTAAGGCTCTACTATCGGTAGCCGAGGTACTCGACGATGCCGATCGAAGAAGGATCTCGGGCGATTTTGGCCTTTCAGTCGACGAAGCCTACATCGCTACGGAAGGTTTCATCGCGGCGACTTGTCGATATGGCTCATTGCACGTCAACGAAGATTGTCTTGTGATGCAGCGAGAATGGTTGGATCGAGACTCAGGTCGGTTCATCCCTATCATCACCGATTTTCGTCGTAGGATCCAACCGATCATTCGCTACCGACTCGATGATGTACTTGTGGATGGCGATGCCCCTTGCAAGTGCGGATCGGCGTTTGCTATTCTTCAACGAGTCGAGGGGCGATGCGACGATGTCCTGGTTGCAAGAACGCGTGAAGGTGAGCAGTTGCGAAGGATCTTCCCTGACTTTGTACGACGTGCGCTCTGCACTGCTTCGGAGGATATCCGGGACTACCGTGTTACTCAAAACTCGATGGACAACATTTTGGTAAGCTTGGATACATCGTCAGAGCATCGTCGACAATGCGAGCAAGATGCGTTGGGGGCTCTCCATGCCATGTTTGATGGAATGGGTTGCAAGTCTCCGGAGATTGCTTTCGAATGCTCGGATCCAGCAGCCCTCCAGTTATCGAGCACCAAAGTCAAAGTTCGTCGCGTAGTACGCAACTTTCCTACCCCACTTACGTAGATCGTTGCTTACCATGGCCAAGAAATCAAAGTTCTTTGAACAGATCAACTATGCTTCTTTCCATGAGGACAGCAACTCGGAAAGGCGTGGGTTGCAACTGAAGCATAGCGATCGTGTTCTTTGCCTGACCGGCAGTGGAGCGAGACCGCTTGATCTGTTGCTCGATAGCCCGAAAGAGATCATTGCCATTGATTGGAATCCTGCCCAAAGTCACTTGTTGGAGTTGAAGATCGCGGCGATTCGGATCCTTGACTATGATGCATGCATGACCTTTCTTGGATTCCGTTCTTCGATGAGTCGGGAGGGAGTTTATGGAACACTGAGAACCTTTTTATCGTTTAGTGCACGCGAGTTCTGGGATGGCCAACTCGCATCCATTCAGCGGGGAGTTTTCTTCGATGGACGGTGGGAAAAGTTTCTTCGTCGAGCTTCTTGGTTGGCTCGACGGGTACGGCATGATCTCGTCAACGAAGTGCTCGGAGCGACCGACATTGCGAAGCAGCATTCGATATGGTTGCGCAAGTGGGATAACTGCTGGTGGCGATATTTTCTTGCCATTGTAACCAACCGCTTGCTAGTACGGTATGTTCTGCGTGAGCCAGGGCTGGAGTTCGTGCCGACGGACCTTGCCATCGGCGAATGCTTGCGTGGTCGCTTTGAACGCGCGAGCGCGAGTTTTCTTTTTCGAGAGAGCCCTTGGATAATGGCTCTATTTCGAGGGAGAATCGAGGAGCGTGGACCATTGCCTGAGCATCTGAAGCCGGAAAACTATGATCTGATCAAAAGGAACATCGATGGCCTCAAAGTGGTGACGAATTCGCTCGCGGATTACCTTCATGACAGTCCCCATTTGTTTGACGCCTTCTCCTTGTCAGATTTTTCTTCTTACTGCGATCAAGCGACCTACGATCGCATTTGGACTGACTTGATCACCCGCGCTGCCCCTGGAGCTCGATTTTGTGAACGAAGGTTTTTGGTGAACTATGCATTGCCGACCAACGTTCGAGATTCAGTCGAATTGAATCATGAGCTGGAAACGGTTCTGAATTCCGAAGACCGGTCGGTGGTCTATACATTTTTGATTGCTCGGTTGGTCTTGGGATGACCATGGCTTCGGGACAATTCTCGCACACTAGCTACGTCAAATTCGGCCTTTAGAAACAAGCCTGCGAACCTCAGCCATGAAATCTGGCGTTATTCTATCAAATTTGAACGAGCATTTGGTGTGAACCTGGTTTAGGTCGAGGTCGCGACGGATCTTGATAATGGGCGCGCATGGCTCGGACGATCGAGTCGATCGAATCGGATGCTAATGACTTGGAATTCCGGTTAGACACGAGATCGAGATTGGCGCGTTGTTGGGCGAGAATCTCTGCGTCTTGGGAGAGGACTTTTCGGATGAGCCATGGTAGAGACGCGCTGATGAAAGGATTCAGCCATCCGAGTTTGGTTCCAATCGTCAGGAGGATCAAGGTTTGATTCTCTTGAACGGGAGTCATTCCGAGAAATGCAACAAAAGAAGGCTCATCACTTCCAAAACCGTAGTTCACTTTGATATTCCCAGGAATAATGAAGGTGTCGCTATGATGGACGTCGCCGTCTGGAACGACCCAACCCGAAAGCATTCCCACTTTTTCGTCGACTGGATCATGAATCCCTTTCACGGAAGACTCCGTTACTTCAATGGTAACGCTCCGAGCTTTTGGGTTGGAAATTCCACGAATCAAACCTGGATGCACCACGGCTGTGTGTGCAAAGTCCATGAAGTTTTCGATTACATCGTCGAGATCGAAAGGAAAAAGGTGGGTTGCGCGAGTGAAACGCCACCCGGATCCATCCAATTCAAAAAATTTGGGTTGGGCTGCCGGTTTCCCTTGGCCCATCCATCCCCAAAATATCCCAGCATGCTCAACGAGAGGGATTGAAGTTAGCGAAACCGTTTCGCGTGGCATCCGGTCCGGTGGGGCGATAGGTATGTGATTGCACCTTCCATCCGCATCGAAACGCCAACCATGGTAGGGACATGTCAAACCTTGGGAGTTGGCTTTACCCAAACTAAGTTGTGCTTGCCGATGGGGGCAGATATCTACGAAGGCTTTGCAGTTTCCATCGTCTGTCCTCCAGATGACGATGGGAATCCCCAAGGCTACTTGGCGATGAACTCGATTGCGTTTGAGAGAATGCGTGAAAGCAAGTGGATACCAGTGTTCCCGCAAGTTGCCAAGCGTTGTCCAAAAAGGAAAATCGCTCTTATTCAATTCGCAGCGCGATCCACGCAGCGGATCGTTGGTATCAGTAGTTGGAGAACCCACTAACTTGCACAACCTTTTTTGCGATTCTAACTGAAGAGGCTTCCTTCATTCTCTTTTAGGATGGAAGCCTACCCAACTTGGGGCTCGAACAAGCTTATGGTCAGCTGGCTTGCCTTCGCTCAAGCATCGCCTCCGGCACTCTATTCGTTCCTTCGACAACTACTGCATCGGGAAATCATCATACTGCAATCGATCCCGGGGGCAAGTCGAAACTCCCCGTACAGGTCTCGAAATTCCAGGTACAGATGCGTTCGTCTTGTGCCTGGCACCAGTGTTCGTCATGCTTCGGGTGACATTTTCTCAACATTTCTCGGTAGCGACATGGGCAACTCCTACGTGGGGATAGAATGAATCGACCGGGAACCGACGGGCGATTTTGGACGCAACAAAGATGTGCGTTCCCAGCTGTAGGGTTACACGCAAAGTGTTGGATCGGACGAAGCAGCAAGGCGAGATTTTTGTGGTTAATTAGATTGCGATTCGTTCAAAGCTCAAAGCTAAATGTCAAGTGATGCATTCCGGAAGAAATCGCGGTCATGATGAGGGATGATCTCGTTTTCCATCAACCTCGATGAATTGTTCTAGACTCCCTGGATTCGTCAAAGTCGTTATTTTCCTCAAGGTTTCACACCCGCAATGACGACGATGACGAGAGCCAAAAAAAGTACACTAGGGGAGCTTGTACCTTGAATGCACGCAAATACCGTGTTTTAGCTGCCGGCTTTGCTTGCATTGTCCTGTCGGCAACCATCGCTCTGGGACAAACAACGGTTGGGGAATGCTGTGCGGGTTTTTATCGAGTACCACAAAATCAGCTAACTTGCCGACTTCGATCGATCCGCGAGTCGCTTCTTCGTAATGTTGGTATGCCGCCCAAAGCGTGATGGACTTGATCGCCGCATCCACGGGAATGCATTGTTCCGCGCCAAGAATGTCGCCGCTACGAGTTCGGCGCGTTACAACGGAAGATAGAATCCGAATCGCGCTTGGCATGGCCACAGGGGCATCGTGATGTTGCGAAAAGATCATCCCGCGTCGCATAGCGGATCGAGCGGGGCTGATTCTTTCCGCCCTTGTAGCTCCAAGCACGGAATCACGGTGCCAGTCGCCCCAATAGAAACAATGCATACCAAACATCGAAGGAATGATACCGTACTCCTTCATCATGTCGAGTTGATCCTCGCGAACCGTCTGGCAGTGAATCATCACATCGCGACGATCTTTACCCGGCCCAAACTTCTCTCGTGCATCCTTCACAGCTCCGAGCATCAGGTCGCCAGCCGCGTCGCCATTGCAGTGGGCAATGAACTGCCAACCTTTCTCGTAGCAAAGAGCGACTTTTCGATCAACATCTTGATCTAGCATGGCTGCATAACCGCGAAAGCTCGAAGGAGAACCATGCGGAGGAATAAAGTATGGCTGGCTCAAAAATGCCGTCTTTCCCTGAGGAGAGCCATCGAGGCTAATCTTGACTCCCGCAATTCGATAACCATTCAGTGTCTTCGGGCTGTACCACTTGCTATCCAAGCCAAAAGGGCTTTCATTAGCGGAGATGTCTGGATAGCTAATCACATCAATTAGCATTTCCTTCTTTTCAGCAAGTCTCATCCAGCACTGATCAACGGGGGCGATGGCTCTTCCCTCCTGCGCCGTCGTGAAGCCATGGGCTGCGTAGAGTTTCATTCCTGCTTTAGCTAGGCCATCGAACTCAGCCTGCCCCATCTTGGGCATGATCTTTGTCAACGAGGCATAGTGAATCGTTTCTTCTAGGACCCCATCAGGCGTCTTGCCATCTTTTTCTCGGCGGATCACGCCGCCGACCGGATTCTTGGTCTCCGCAGTGATGCCGGCAATTTCCAAAGCCTTCGTATTGCCTACACCCAAGTGGGTCGATTGATGAATGACGTATACAGGTATGTCCTTGGACACTTCATCCAACTCGTGACGATTGGGTGGTCGCTGTTCCTTCAGTTGAGCTTCGTCGTATCCAAATCCTAGGATGAGACCATACTTCATTGCAGTCTCGGATTTTGCGTACTTCTTAAGCTCGGCAATGATTCCTGGAATATCTGTGATGGTGTAATCGGGAGGTGCTAATAAGTTTGCAGATGCAGCCTGAAGTCCGGTACCAAAGCAGTGTCCGTGGCCATCGACAAAGCCAGGTAGCAAGGCCCGGCCAGCGAGATCGACAAGCTCTGTTTTCGCGTTCTGGAATTTCGCGATCTCTTCCTTAGAGCCTACTGCCAGTATTTTTCCATCTTTGATAGCGACAGCATCTGCCAATGGCTTTGCATCGTTGACTGTAACGATACTTCCCCCGAGGAAAATTTTATCTGCAACTTGGCCATACGCTGGTACGGTCCCAAGGATCGCGAGTGTAATCAAAAAAACAATACGTGTCATAGTTGTCTCTGTTCTATTGCGATTTCTGTGTGAAAAGATTTGATGGGTAGAAATGATGGCCTATTGGACTCCGAGCCATTTGAATGGCTCCGCTTTGACTAATTGGGAGGAAAGCTCGCCAGATAACGGGTTTCCTCGCTCGACGCGAATGGTCTTCGGAGCGGCACCTTCTGAAAGGTCGACTTTGTTCATGTCGATCCACGATACTGCCGGGAATATGGCTGATTCGAAGTAGAAGATCTTGGATTGTTGATCCGCCACGGTTCGCCAAAGCGTCATCGCGATGTTCGGGTTGTTTGCATCCGACATACCCAATGGAACGCTCACAGATCGGATCTGCGAAAACACCGAGGCCAATGCAAGCTCCTGATCTTTGTACTTCGGGCTCAGATTTAGGTAGTGCGTTGTTCGAACAAAACGATCTGCTGCACTGGCTGGCGACCGATTGATCCGTCCTCGCGCTGCGTTCGTCATGTGCGTGGCACCAAATTTGGCGGAGCAGGCTTGAGGCTGGAGGAGGGAGGCTGGAGGAGAAGCACAGATCTTCGTCGTCGTACGTTGTCCCGGCGGAGTTGAACCCGTAGCCGCTCATGCCCCCCGTGATCGACTCGGAGGTCTTGTTCTTGTT
>Ga0208086_1000504_pt1 | contig 11683 bp, 10 predicted proteins | sample LakMenEpi06Jul10_FD_150675 | JGI IMG/M metagenome (GOLD analysis project Ga0208086, IMG submission 150675) | Freshwater microbial communities from Lake Mendota, WI - 06JUL2010 deep hole epilimnion (SPAdes) | ecosystem: Environmental > Aquatic > Freshwater > Lake > Epilimnion/Euphotic zone ...
AACATTTGCAGACAAATAAAAAAGATCATCACAACCGTCGTGGTTTGTTATTGATGGTCGGTAAGCGTCGTCGGATTTTGCAGTACCTCGCCAAGACAGATATTGAGCGCTATAGAGCGATTATCGAAAAGCTCGATCTTCGCAGATAAATAAAATCAGCAAAAAACTTTATTGTTGAGAGTTTTGGTCCTCGGTAGTGGTTTCCGGAAAACGATTTTCCGTGAACTTCGATCGAAGATCCATTCTCTTGTATAAAGTGTTGAGAAATGGAGATGACCCATGGAGGGTCAAGATGTTCAATCAGCCGTTGCCAAAATCGATAACGGTAAATTCGGAAAGCGGGAGATCCGCTTTGAAACAGGTCGACTAGCTCGGCAAGCAGCAGGAACCGCTGTTGTTTATTTAGATGATGACAGCATGTTGCTTTCTGCAACTACTGCATCAAAGAATCCAAAGGATCAATTTGATTTCTTCCCACTAACTGTTGATGTGGAAGAGCGAATGTATGCTGCTGGAAAAATACCAGGATCATTTTTCCGACGCGAAGGACGTCCTTCCGAGGATGCAATCCTTACTTGTCGTTTAATTGACCGCCCACTACGTCCATCTTTTATAAAAGGTTTACGTAATGAGGTACAAATTGTTGTGACCGTAATGGCTTTAAATCCAGATCATATGTATGACGTGATTGCAATCAATGCTGCATCTATGTCGACACAGCTTGCTGGCTTACCATTCTCTGGACCAATTGGTGGCGTTCGCGTTGCATTAATTGAGGGCCAATGGGTTGCTTTCCCAAATCACTCTGATTTAGAAAAAGCAGTCTTTGATATGGTTGTAGCTGGTCGCATCTCAGATAATGATGTTGCAATTATGATGGTTGAGGCAGAAGCAACAGTAAAGACAATTGAATTAATTAAGGGTGGCGCAACTGTGCCAACTGAGGAAATTGTCGGTCAAGGCCTTGAGGCTGCTAAGCCATTTATTAAGATTCTTTGCGAAGCGCAAATTAAATTGGCAAAGCAAGCAGCAAAGCCAACTGGTGAATTTCCAGTGTTTCTTGATTACCAAGAGGATATCTATGCAGTTGTTGAAAAAGCTGCAAAAGATGACCTAGCTAAGGCTTTAACAATTGCTGGTAAGCAGGAGCGCGAGACGAAATTAAATGAGATCAATAGTGCAGTTACAGAAAAAATCACTGTTGATTTTCCAGAAAGAGTTAAAGAAATATCAGCAGCACTTCGCTCTGTAACTAAGAAATTAGTACGACAAAGAGTATTACGAGAGAAGATTCGTATAGATGGTCGCGGTTTGCGAGATATTCGTGCATTAACAGCTGAAGTAGAGGTTATTCCTCGAGTTCATGGATCTGCAATATTCGAAAGAGGAGAAACCCAAATTTTGGGAATCACAACTTTGAATATGTTAAAGATGGAGCAACAGTTAGATACGCTCTCACCTGAAGATCACAAGCGATATATGCATAATTACAATTTCCCACCTTATTCAGTTGGTGAAACAGGAAGAGTTGGCTCACCAAAGCGTCGTGAAATTGGACATGGAGCTCTTGCAGAACGCGCGCTAGTTCCAGTTTTACCAACACGCGAAGAGTTTCCATATGCAATCCGCCAAGTTTCTGAGGCATTAGGTTCAAATGGATCAACTTCAATGGGTTCAGTTTGTGCATCAACAATGTCACTGCTTAATGCCGGTGTTCCACTTAAAGCTCCAGTTGCAGGAATTGCAATGGGTCTAATCTCAGATGAGGTAGATGGAAAAACTGAATATGTAGCACTAACTGATATTTTGGGTGCAGAAGATGCATTCGGAGATATGGATTTCAAAGTTGCAGGAACTAAAGAGTTTGTGACTGCACTTCAACTTGATACTAAGTTAGACGGAATTCCAGCATCAGTACTTGCTGCGGCTCTTTTACAAGCTAAAGAAGCACGCCTAGCAATTTTAGATGTAATGAATCAAGCAATTTCAGTTCCAGATGAGATGTCATTACTTGCTCCAAGAATTATTTCAATAAAGGTGCCAGTCGACATGATTGGTGCAGTTATTGGACCTAAGGGCAAAATGATTAATCAGATTCAGGATGAAACTGGCGCTGATATCACAATTGAAGATGATGGAACTATTTATATCGGTGCTACCGAAGGTTCTGCTGCTGAGGCTGCAAAGGCACAAATCAATGCAATTGCTAATCCAGTTCAATTATCTGTTGGCGATAAGTTCAATGGTTCGGTTGTTAAGTTAGCCACTTTTGGTGCTTTCGTGAATCTTGCTCCAGGTAAAGATGGCTTGCTACACATCTCGCAAATTCGCAAGATGCATGGTGGAAAGCGAATTGAAAACCTTGAAGAGGTAATGAAGGTTGGCGAGAAGATTGAAGTTGTAATTAATGAGATAGATCCAAAGGGTAAATACTCATTAGTTCCAGCAAATCTTCCAGAAGAAGCTAAGTCAGAGTAATTTGGCTAGAACAGTCTTGCCAAGTGGCTTACGAATAGTCACTGAGGAAGAAAAATCTGTTCGCTCAGCAGCTTTTGGTATTTGGGTCAATGTTGGCTCCCGTGATGAATCAAATTCAACCGCGGGAGCTTCACACTTTCTAGAGCATTTATTGTTTAAAGGAACCAAGAAGAGAACTTCACTAGAGATCTCATCATCAATTGAAGCAGTTGGCGGAGAGACTAATGCATTTACTTCTAAGGAATACACCTGCTTTTATGCTCGTGTAATTGATAAGCATCTACCACTAGCAGTTGATGTAATAAGCGACCTAATAACCTCATCCGTAGTCAAAAAAGAGGATGTTGATGCAGAGCGTAAGGTAGTGCTAGAAGAAATTGCTATGCGTGATGATGATCCAAGCGACTTAATACATGATTTATTTCTAGAAAAATACTACGGAGATACACCACTTGGCCGACCAATCCTAGGGACTGTACAGTCTATAAAAGGTATGAGTAGGGATACTGTTTTTAACTATTATCAAAATAGATATAAACCAGAAGATTTAGTTGTAGCTGTTGCTGGAAATATTAAGCATAGAAAAGTAGTAGATATGGTTGAAAATGCTTTAAGTAAGGATGGATTTTTAGATCAATCAAAGACCGATTATAAATTGAGAAAAGCAGCCAATGTTAAGGTTTCAGGAAAAGGTAAAGTTACCTTGCTTAACAAAAAGACCGAACAAGCACACATCATTTACGGTGTCCCAGGTGTAGCAAGGGATGATAAGTCAAGGTTTGCGTTAAGTATTTTATCCTCAGCAATAGGAGGAGGAATGTCATCAAGATTATTCCAAGAAATTCGAGAAAAGCGCGGGTTGGCATATTCAACCTATGCATACAGTCAACAATTTGCCGGAAGCGGCGTTCTATCTTTCTATGTTGGTTGTAAGCCAAGTAAGGCTGAAGAATCAGTAAAAGTAATTCAATCAATACTTTTTGATATTGCCGAGAATGGCTTAACTCTGGAAGAGATTAATAGGGCAAAGGGATCAGTCTCAGGCGCCTTGGTGCTAAGTCAGGAAGATACTGGCTCCCGTATGACTAGAATTGGTAAAAGTGAACTGGTGTATGGCCAAGTTTTAAGTTTTGATGAGATTTTAAGTGAGATTGCAAACGTAACACCTGAACAAATCAGGGAAATTGCCCGCAAAACCCTACCTGCATCTCCTACGCTTGCGGTAGTGGGACCATTCACGTCAAGAAGTAAATTTGAAAGGTTAATAAAATGAAGGTTGCAGTGCTTGGTGCCAAAGGCAGAATGGGCACAGAGGCGGTCGCAGCTATTAATGCTGCCAGCGATTTAACTTTAAGTACTGCCTTAGATCTTGGCGATTCTTTAGAGCAATTGACTAAAACTGGTACTGAAGTTGTCGTTGACTTTACAACTCCTGATTCTGTCATGAAAAATTTAGAGTTTGCAATTACAAATAATATCCATGTAGTTGTGGGCACTACAGGTTTTGATGAGGTGAGATTAAATAAACTAAGAGATCTGCTTAACAAGCATCCAAAAGTAGGTGCATTAATTGCTCCTAATTTCGGTTTAGGAGCTGTCTTAATGATGCAATTTTCTAAAACTGCTGCTAAGTATTTTGAAAGCGCAGAAATTGTTGAAATGCACCATGCACATAAGGTCGATGCACCATCAGGAACTGCGATCAGAACTGCTGAATTAATCTCAACTGCACGTAAAGAAAATAACAAAGAGCCTATGCCAGATGCAACAAAAAGCTCACTCGCTGGTGCCAGGGGTGCGATAGTGGGTGATGTACCTGTCCATTCAATTAGAGCTCACGGATATGTTGCACATCAAGAGGTAGTTTTTTCAGATTTAGGTGAGACTTTAACTATTAGGCATGATTCAATTAATAGATCTGGCTTTATGCCTGGAGTATTAATTGGCGTAAGAAATGTTGCAAAGTATCCCGGCTTAACAGTTGGATTAGAAAACTATATGGAGGTAATAAAATGAGTGAGATCACAATGTATGGTGCTGAGTGGTGTGGAGATTGTCGTAGATCTAAGAAATTCTTAGATTCAAATAATGTTAAATATAACTATATCGATGTCGAAGCGGATGCAAGTGCTTCTGACAAAGTTATCGAAATTAATGGCGGAATGCGTTCTATTCCAGTTATTTTATTTTCAGACGGAACTCATCTAACAGAGCCATCTGATGCTGCGTTGAAAGAGAAACTAGAAGCTTTAAAAGTTCTTTAGAATAAATTGTAAACCGCTGCAGATGAAACAGCTGCAGCGAGTACCACTACCGGAAAAGAAGCTTTTAGTTTTAGGGCAATTAGAGCAACACCAACCCCTACTAATCGCTGATCTATTACTAACTCCTGCTTGTTGGCAAAGGTTTGGACTCCAATTAATGCACTTAGTAAAACTATAGGAACTAAGGTATTTATATTTTTGATTCTTGGTTTATCAAGCCATTTCTCTGGGACACTATGTCCAATATATTTATTTAAAAATGCAGTAATGCTTGATCCAATTACAGCTATCCATATTGAACTCATTTTTTCCACCCAAAAATAACGGCTAGTAAGACAGTTGTAATTATTGGAATTCCTGCCGGAGTTATTGGTGTTAACAAAAGCGCCAGAATAATGGCGCAAGCAGATATCAAAAATAGCCGCTTATCTTTAAGCCGCGGCCAAACAAGTCCACAGAAAGCAGCAGGTACGGCTGCATCCAAACCCCATACAGATGGATCACCAATTGCACTAGCGCCGAGCGCACCGAGAAATGTAAATAGATTCCAAAAGATATAAACGCCAAATCCTGTTAAATAGAATGCTCGTTTTCGATCGGAATCATTTGACTGAAGTGTTGATACAGCAGTTGACTCATCAATTGTTATTTGAGAGGCAATAATTCTTTTTAAACCTGTAACTTTTAAAATTGGGGCTAGCTGTAAACCATATAAAGCGTTTCTAAAACCTAATAATGTTGCAGTTGCAATTGCACTCACTGCAGAACCACCTGCGCCCATTATGCCAACAACTGCGAATTGAGAAGCTCCAGAGAATAGAAGTAGGGACAACAGGCAGGTTTGCAGAATCGAAAACCCAGCGGTAATGCCAGCGGCACCAAAGGCTGCACCGTATAGACCTACGGTAAAAGCAACGCTTAGGGATGTTCGCTCCACAGCATCATTTCTGGGTTTAATTGACACGCCGACACTTTAATCCAGCCAATCATCAATCACCAAAGATAGGGTCGCGCACATGAGTGATGAGATAGTTTTTCGGGATGATATGTCGGTTGAACTAGTGAAATCTAGTGCAAGTGACGCCGATGTTATTTGGGCGGCCAGGGTGTCAACCGCAGGAGATAAGTCTCTTGAAGATGTAGGCGCTGACGCTACAAAATCTGAAGGTTTAATAAATTATTTAGCACGTGAGCGCCATGGCTCACCATTCGAGCATACTTCAATGACATTCTTTATATCAGCCCCAATATTTGTATTTAGAGAGTTTATGCGACACAGAATTGCTTCCTACAATGAAGAGAGCGGTAGATACCGAGAATTAAAACCTGTTTTCTATGTTCCAAGCAAAGAGCGAAAGCTAGTACAGATTGGAAAAGCTGGTGCGTATACATTTGTTGATGGCACAGAAGAACAATTCAAAGTAACGGTTGACGCTATTAAGGAAACTTGCAAACTTGCATATGCAAATTATCAAAAAATGTTGAGTGCAGGGGTGGCACGTGAAGTAGCTCGAGCGGTATTACCGGTGACGCTTTACTCATCAATGTATGTAACTATGAATGCACGCGCCTTAATGAATTTTTTATCGCTAAGAACCGCTAGAGAAGGTTCACATTTTCCATCCTATCCTCAACGCGAGATTGAGATGGTTGCCGAGAAAATGGAAGCAGAGTTCGCTAAATTAATGCCTATAACATACGGAGCATTTCAAAAATCTGGTCGCATAGCACCATAGATAAGCGGTAGCCTTAGACCATGCAGATCACGCCACCATTTGGCCGGCTAATTACCGCGATGGTTACACCATTTACTAAAAGTGGTGAAATTGATTGGACTGGATTAGAAAAAATTGCTGCTCACCTAGTTTCTTTAGGTCATGATGGAATTGCAGTAAATGGCACAACAGGTGAGGCTCCAACCACATCAGATGAAGAAAAAGATCAAATCATTAAAACAGTTCGCAAGGTTGTTGGCGATAAAATTAAAATTGTTGCGGGAGCAGGTAATAATGAAACTTCTCACTCTGTTGAGCAAGCACAACGTGCAGCTAAAGCAGGGGCAGATGGTTTATTAGTTGTAACTCCGTACTACAACAAACCACCACAAGCAGGAATTGAAGCACATTTTAAAGCAATGGCTAATGCCACAGATTTACCAATAATGATGTATGACATTCCAGGACGAACCGGAATAGAAATAGAATCAGATACGATTGTTAGATTAGCTGAGCATAAAAATATTGCTGCACTAAAAGATGCTAAAGGAAATCCAGCTGCAACCTCATGGGTAATTAAAAGATGTGCTATTCCGGTTTACTCTGGTGATGATATTTTGAATCTACCGCTACTTTCAGTTGGAGCAGTTGGCTTTGTATCCGTTTGTGGTCACACAGTTGGTGCTGAGTTAAGAGCTATGTTAGATGCGTGGTTTTCTGGTAATTCAAACCGCGCTCTTGAAATTCACCAACAGTTACTACCAGTTTTTACTGGAACATTTAGAACTCAAGGAGCTATTTTGACTAAAGCTGCCTTGAATCTAATGGGGCTACCTGGAGGTTTTACAAGATTGCCGCTTGTGGATGCAACTGAAGCGCAGATTGCGCAACTTAAAGTTGATCTTCAGGCCGGTGGCGTTAAATTAAAGTAACTAAATGAATCATCCACATCCAGGATTACCTTACCCGTCAAAGTTAGCTAAAAAAACCCTTCGCATAGTTGCTTTGGGCGGACTTGGTGAGATCGGTCGAAATATGACCGTATTTGAATATGAAGGAAGATTACTAATTGTCGATTGCGGAGTTTTATTTCCAGGTGATGATCAACCAGGAATTGATTTAATTCTGCCAGATTTCTCTTATATTAAAGATCGTATGGATGATGTTGAAGCAATATTTCTAACTCACGGACATGAAGATCATATTGGCGCAGTTCCTTATCTTTTAAGAGAGCGAAGCGATATTCGAATTATTGGATCACAATTAACTCTTGCCTTTGTGGCTCCAAAATTAAAAGAGCGACGTATTACATCTCCAATGACTCAAGTAAAAGCTGGCCAAGTAGAAAAAGTTGGCCCCTTTACCCTTGAGTTCATCACAGTTAATCACTCAATACCGGATTCACTAGCTGTCGCAATAAAAACACCAGCTGGCGTAATTTTGCATACTGGTGATTTCAAGATGGATAAAATGCCGTTAGATGGAAAAGTGACTGATCTTGAGACTTTTTCTAGACTAGGCAAAGAGGGCGTTGACTTATTTCTAGTTGATTCAACAAATGCCGATGTTCCTGGATTAACTGTGGCCGAAAAGGATATTTATCCTGCTTTAATTGAAGCTATCCAGAAAACCCCAAGAAGAGTTGTGGTGACATCATTTGCTTCACACGTTCATCGAATCCAACAAGTTTTAAATGCCGCATCTGAATCAAACCGTAAAGTTGCATATGTTGGCAGATCAATGGTTAGAAATATGAAATTAGCTGAAGATTTAGGGTACTTAAAAGTACCAACTGGGTTAATTGTTGACTATAAAGATATAGATTCTTTTGGTGACAAAATAGTTTTAGTTTGCACTGGATCGCAAGGAGAGCCATTGGCTGCATTATCTAGAATTGCAAATGGTGATCATGAGATTAGAGTCGGTAAGGGAGATACAGTAGTTCTGGCATCCTCTTTGATTCCGGGTAATGAAAAATCTGTTTACCGAGTAATAAATGAGCTAACTAGATTTGGTGCTCACGTTGTGCATAAAGGTAATGCCATGGTTCATGTGTCAGGCCATGCCTCAGCTGGAGAGTTACTGCATTGCTATGAAATTGTTAAACCAAAAAATGTGTTACCAGTACATGGAGAATGGCGCCATATGCGAGCAAATGCAGATTTAGCAATGCAGTCAGGATTATCTGAACATAATGTTGTCATTGCCGAAAACGGAATCACAATTGATGTAGCAAATGGGCATGCTGATATCTCCGGATCTATTCCATGTGGTTATGTGTATGTTGATGGCCAAAGCGTTGGTGAAATTACAGAGAGCTCACTTAAGGATAGAAAAATATTAGGAGATGAAGGTTTTATCTCGGTAGTAGTAGTTATAGATTCACAGAGCGGAAAAATTGTTGCCGGTCCTGATATTCATGCTAGAGGGTTTACTGAAGATAAGAGTTTATTTGATGATGTTAAGGGTGACATCGAGAAAGCTTTAGCTAAAGCAGTTGCTGGTGGATTTAATGGTACCCATCAGCTATCTCAAGTTGTTCGTAAGACAATAGGAAGTTGGGTCGGGGAGGAGCATCGTCGCAAACCGATGATAATCCCGCTAGTAATAGAGGTTTAGTAAAAAGTTTGTTTAGTTTTTAGACCAAAGTGCGCGCCAATTAGGGCAAGTAATTAACTTATTCTTTAGGCTTATCTTCTTATGGCAAAGAAAAAAAGCAAGGCAAAAAAAATTCGAATTTTTGCACCGATAATTAGAGGCCTTAGCTCTATTTGGCGATTTGTTTCAAAAATCTTAGGTAGTGCAGTTCGCTTTATTTTTCGCTCCTCCAAGGAACTAGACCCTACTCATCAACGAGATGGCATTGCCTTTTTTATCTTCATTTTGGCCCTAATCTTTTCAGCAGGCATTTGGTTTAAATTAGATAATTTTCTGGGCAAATCTACATATGCATTTTTATTTGGCGCAGTTGGGCAACTTGCTTACTTAGTTCCACTCATATTTATTTACTTTGCGTATCGAATTTTTAAATCTCCCGATGAGTCAGGTGACACCGGCAGAATAACAATTGGAACGCTGCTACTTCTTATAAGCATTACGGCTTTGATTCATATCATAAATGGTTCTGTTGGAACTGGCGCAACTGCAATTCAGCAAGGTGGTGGTTGGATCGGGTATGGTGTTTCAACATCATTAATTGCCGTAGTGACTGAAGTTTTAGCAATTCCTATCTTGTTAATTGTTTTACTATTTGGTTTGTTGATTGTTACTAAGACATCACTTTCTAAGTTATTTACCCAGATTAAGCGCTTATTTAGATTTAGTGGCAGTGGAATTGGAAAATTAAGACAGCGACGAGCACAGAAACTTGTAGCTGAGGATTTTGAGGTGAGTGAAAGCCCACCATTTGAGACCCCTCTAGTTAAAGATTTGGTGCAAGAGTTTGAACCACAGCAAGAAGAGTTTGAGATCGAATTGGAAGATTTTGATCAGATAACACAACCAATTCCGATTATTCAGCCAGTAAAGCATGAAAATAGTAGGCCACAACAATTATTACTTTCTTCCGATGTTAAGTATGAATTACCGCCATTAGATTTGTTAAGGGGCGGGCCAGCAGCTAAAGGGAAATCAAAAGCCAATGAAGCAGTAGTGGCTGCCCTAAAGCAAGTGTTTGAGCAGTTTAATGTTGATGCGCAAGTAACTGGTTTTATGCGTGGACCAACGGTTACTCGATATGAGGTTGAACTAGGTAATGGTGTAAAAGTTGAAGCAATCTCGGCACTGTCTAAAAATATTGCTTACGCTGTAGCAAGCGGTGAGATAAGAATTCTTTCACCAATTCCTGGTAAATCGGCGGTAGGTATAGAAATACCAAACTCAGATCGAGAAATTGTTGCACTTGGCGATGTTTTGAGATCTCCAGTTTCTTCAAATGACACCCATCCGATGTTAATTGCCTTAGGTAAAGATGTTGAAGGCTCATTCTTGTGTGCTAATTTAGCAAAGATGCCACATCTATTAGTTGCAGGTGCAACTGGTGCTGGTAAATCATCCATGATTAATTCATTAGTGGTCTCAATCCTTATGCGCGCTACACCTGATGAAGTCCGAATGGTTCTAATTGATCCAAAGCGAGTTGAGTTAACAAATTATGAAGGTGTTCCACATTTAATTGCGCCTATTATTACTAACCCTAAAAAAGCAGCAGATGTATTGTCTTGGGTAGTTCGTGAAATGGAGATGAGATACGACGATTTATCAGTTTTTGGATTCAGGCATATTGATGATTTTAATAAGGCAGTAAAAGCCGGGAAGGTTAATCCACCGGCAGGTAGTGACAGAGTCTTAGAACCTTATCCATATTTACTAGTTATAGTCGATGAGTTAGCCGACTTAATGATGGTTGCAGCCCGAGAGGTTGAAGAATCTATTGTTCGCATAACTCAATTAGCTAGGGCGGCAGGAATTCACTTAGTACTAGCGACTCAACGACCTAGCGTAGATATTGTTACAGGTTTAATTAAAGCCAATGTTCCTTCTCGACTATCTTTTGCAACCAGCAGCTTGGCCGACTCTAGAGTTATTTTAGATACACCAGGAGCTGAGAAATTAGTAGGGCAAGGCGATGGATTGTTTTTACCAATGGGAGCTAGTAAGCCAGTTCGCATACAAGGGGCATATATTTCTGAACGAGAAATTGAAGCGGTAGTCAATCACGTAAAATCACAACTACAACCTGTTTATAGAATTGATTTAAATGCCCCGATAAAGTCCAGTGTAATAACAGATGATGTTGGAGATGATTTAGACTTATTATTGCAAGCAATTCAATTAGTTGTCTCTACCCAGTTTGGCTCTACTTCAATGTTGCAACGTAAACTAAGAATTGGTTTTGCAAAGGCAGGTCGGCTAATGGATTTGATGGAGAGTAGGGGAATTGTTGGGCCGACTGAAGGATCTAAAGCAAGAGCTGTTTTGATTAACGCAGAGCAAATGCCAGATGTACTGGAGTCGATCCAAGGTAACTAGCACCCAAATATTGGGGTGAAAGGATGGGTGAAAACCCCAACTGCCAAATATTGAGCGCAAGACAACAATTTAGTCGACAGGAAGTATTTACTAGATATTTTTAATAGGTCTACCATTAGACATCCCCCAGTAGGTAAGGCATTGATATGGTAGAAAAATCTGCGTTAACCATAGCTCGTGAAGCCTCTGGCATGT
>Ga0208086_1000511_pt1 | contig 11638 bp, 6 predicted proteins | sample LakMenEpi06Jul10_FD_150675 | JGI IMG/M metagenome (GOLD analysis project Ga0208086, IMG submission 150675) | Freshwater microbial communities from Lake Mendota, WI - 06JUL2010 deep hole epilimnion (SPAdes) | ecosystem: Environmental > Aquatic > Freshwater > Lake > Epilimnion/Euphotic zone ...
TGTTGGTCGCGGAAGAACCAACTCTCCGCGACGACGACCTCCTCCACGAGCCGGTCGAGTTCGGTGCGGTCCGCTTCGACGAGGAGAACGAACGACGGGACATCGTCGATTCCCAGCGCGAGCATCCGGAGTCGGACGGCGCGGCGGATGGCCGCTTCCCCGATGCTGTGCGGGTCGAGGCCGATCCAGCGTCGCAGGACCTCCTCGGCAGCTCTGGAACGGAGCGCAGGAGAGTCATTCATGGCGATGACGGCTCCGGGGCACCCGAGAACAAGCCGCTGGCGAGCTCCGCCGGAAGGAGATTCTCCACGATGAGCATGTGGACCGTCTGTCCGTTGAGCCGGAGGATTCTCCCCAAATAGGCGGAGTTTTCCAGGTGCATGGCGGGAAACACGGTGTCGACGTCGTCCGAGCGGAGGGTCGACACCATGTTCTCGGCGACGATCCCCAGCCGCGGCGGCGGCGTCGACCGGGAGGCTTCGGGGGAGGCTCTCCAGGCGACGTCGACGATCAGCAGCCTCGTGCTCAGCCTCGGCGTCGAGAACTCGTCCACGAGTCGCTTGGCGAGATCGATGACCGGGATCAGTTTCCCCCGGTAATCGACGACCCCGAGGACGTAGTTCGGCAACCTCGGGACGGAGCGGACCGGCACGGCCGGAAGGACTTCCACGACCGACCGGGCCTCGATGGCGTAGGTCTGACCACCGGCGGTGAAGGTGAGGAGTTGCATGGAACGTGGCCGGTGATCGCGGATGAAGATCGGAGGATCAGATCGTGAACCGGGACACCTCTTCTTTGAGGTCGCCTACCGCCTCGCGGAGGTGGATCGTGGCACCGTTGAAATCGTTGAGCGATTCGGCCGTCCGCGCCGCCCCCTCGGCGAGCCGGACCATCGCCTCACGGATCTGCTCCGCGCCCTGCGACTGCGCCCGCATCCCCTCCGTGACCTGGCCGAACCGTCCCGAGATTCCCTGGACCGCGGAGATGATGTCCCCCAGCCGCGCCGAGATCTCGCCGATCTCGCTGACACCACCGCGCACCTGATCGGCGAACTTGTCCATCTCCATGACGCCAGCCGACACGGCGTTTTGCATCTCCTTGACCATCCGCTCGATGTCGAGGGAGGCGACGGCCGTCTGGTCCGCGAGGCGGCGGATCTCCCGGGCGACCACGAGGAAGCCCAGGCCGTATTCGCCCGCCTTCTCGGCCTCGATGGCGGCGTTGATCGACAACAGGTTCGTCTGATCGGCCACCTTGGCGATCGTGGTCACCGCCAGATTGATGTTGGCGGCGCGCTCGCTGATCACGGCGAGCTTGGCGCTGAAGGATGTCGTGCTGTCGGCGAGTTGCCGCATCGTCCCGTCCATGCTGCCGAGACTCACCCGTCCTCCGGTGGCCATGTCGCCGGTGTGCGCCGCCATGTCGTTGACTTCCGTCATCGTCCGTACCAACTCCTGGCTGGTCACGGTGATCTGCTTGACCGCCGCCACGGCCTGACTCGTCGAGGCACCGTAATCGGCGATCACCTGCTGCTGCTCGGCGCTCGTGGCCTGCATCGCCGTCGCGGTGGAGATCAGGGCAACCGACGACTTCTGGATCCGGCCGATGAGTCCGCGGAGGTCGTTGGTCATCGTCTGGATCGCCGACAACAGCGCGCCGGTCTCGTCGTCGGAGTGGCCGACGACGTTGCCGCGCAGATCCCCTGCGGCGACCTGCCTGGCGATGTCCACGGCGGTGCGGATCGGGTTGGAGATCGTCCTGGCGACCACGAATGCCGCGAGCGTCACGCCGGCGATGGTGGCCAGCGAGAGCCCGATCACCAGCGACTTCTGGAAGTCGACCAACGCGTACGCCTCGCTGACATCCTGCTTGACGGTCAGGCCCCAGCGGTAGCTGGGGAGATGGCACCAGGCGGCCACGACCTTGTGGCCACGGTAGTCGGTGATCACCCCCTCGCCCCGTTCCCCCGAGGTGGCGGCGGGGAGGGCCGTGCCCCGTTGGGTGGTGGCGGGAATCCGCATCCGGAAGGCAGCGTCGGGAACGTGTCGCATCGGGGCGGTGACGAGGATGTCGTCACCGGTACGCAGGCCGACGACGATCTCGCCGGTGGTACCGAGTCCGGCGTAGGCATCGAGCGCCGAGAAGATCTTCTCGGTGCCGAACGCGAGGGCGAGCACGCCCACGAGCCGCCCTTCGTCGAGGATCGGGCCGACGGCGAAAGCGAACGTGCGCTGCGATGATCCGTAGGCTTGAAAGCCGGTCAGATCGGCTTGCAGAAGAGATCGGGCCCGGCTGTAGCCGGAGGCGAGTTCCGACGTCGCCAAGCCCCCCGTGAGGAGCGATGCCCCGACCGGCAGCGTGTCGTCGCCGGACCGAACGATGCGTCCGTCGGCATCGATGAGGACGGCGTGCGAAAACCCCAGAGACGAGGCGAGCCTGTCGAGGGAGTCGTCGCCCGGGGGGGCCGCGGTGGGCCGATCGTCCCTCGCCCGCAGAGCCTGCACGAGCTCCGTGGAAAGGCACAGCGCGGCAACGGAGCGGATCCTCACGGCGGCATCGCGTTCGAGTTCCGCGGCCTTCGTCGTGGCGATCCGGGCGAGATTGACCCCGACGGAGCTCTCCATCGTTCTGGTCGCCATCCGAGCCGTCGTGACCGTGAGGATCGCACACGGCACCAGCGCGATGATCAGAAACCAGAAAAGCAACCTGCCGACGATCGACCGCCGCGCGGTGATCGGCGGAGTGGGGTTCTGTCCGAGACTCATGGCGTGGCTCCCGGCCGGGGCTCGGGGGCGGTGACGGCACGCCGGGCGGCCTTCTCACGTTGCACGAGGGCGAGGAACTTCGTCCACTCGCCGTGGGAACGCGTCGACGGGAAAGGCGTGGGGCGCGTCGGTCCACGGGTCGACCACAACGTCTCCACCTGCCCGTCGCCGCGGACCCGGCCCACGGCGAGATTGCGCCAGGCGTGGCGGCTCTCCGGATCGATGGCGATCACCCCTTCCGCACTGGGCAGCGTCTGATGGTCGATGGTCGAACGGACCGTGCCGACATTGGCCGTGCCCGCTTCCCTGACGGCGTCCGCCCACAGTCGAACGGCCTCGTAGGCCGCCATCGCCTGCTCCGACGTCGGCCGGTCGTTGCCATAGCGGGCGCGGAAGGCGGCAAAGAACGACTGGGACGATGCCCTGTCCCCCCCCGGGAAATGTCCGGAGACGACGTAGTTTCCCGAGACATCCTCTCGGGGGATGGCTCGCAGTTCGTCCTCGCCGATGCCGAACATCATCACGGGCACGTCGGCGGGCCGGACGCCGGACTCACGCAGTTGACGGAGCAACGCCGCGCTCGCCTCGCCGCCGAGCAGGCTGAACACGACGTCCGGGTTCGCGGCGGTGATCCCCTCGATGCCCGGAGCCACATCGAGCGTCCCGGAAGGCAGATACTCCTCGCCGACGAGCGTCGCACCGATCGCGGAGAGTTGGTCGCCGAGGAAAGCCCCCGCGGCTCGCGACCAGGCGTCGTCGGTTCCAACGAGGAAAAACCGCCGGGCGGACATCGCCTCGCGGCACCAGGCCACGGCCGGAGCGATCTGCTGATTGGGAAGGGGGCCGATCGAGACGACGTTCGCCGACTCCTCGAAGCCCTCGTGACGGCCGGGGTGGACGAGGAGGTGGTTGTTGGCTTCGACGACCGGCACCACTGCCCGCCGGCTCGCCATCGACCAGCATCCGACGATCACGTCGGCTCGTTCATCACGGATGAGCCGTTCGGCATGACGTGCGAACGTCGTGCCGTCCGTGCCGCCGTCGACGATCACCCACCGCAGTTGCCGACCCAACAGCCCGCCGTTGCGATTGATCTCCTCGATGGCGAGGACCTCGGCATCGACAAGCGGCCGTTCCTGCGGTGCCGTGGGGCCCGACCTCGAATGGAGGATTCCGACGACGATCGGCGCACGTTCACCGAGCCATCGGCTGAGGAGCCACCCGCCGAGCGCCGCGAGGATCGCAGCGGCGAGAATCCACGGCCAACTGCCGGCGCCCGACGAGGGTGCGTATGCACCGAGCGGGGCTTTCGCTGGAACGATTTGCCGTCGGGACATGGTGACCGTGGGCGCATGCGGGGCTGGCAACGGCGCGGAACCGCCTCCGTCAATCTTTGCCCATCTTTTCCAGCTCCGCGACCAGAGGGGGCGGAATTCCAAGGAAACGCCGTTTCCTGCCCGAAAAAGCAGGTTCCGATCGCCGGCTTTCCCGGCAATCGGGCATTCCCCATCCCCGCCACCATTCCAGTGCCGCGAAGTGGCCGCCCCGGAGCGGTCAGGCCGGAAGTGCCGAAACGCTTCGCCAGCCGAGGGCCACCGGCGTGTCGAGGGGCGTCAGCCAGCCTTCGAGCGGAGCGTCGGGGTGGCGACCGCGGGCTCGTCGGCGACGCGGAGGCGGAGCGTTGCGTTCGGCGGGGCACGACGCTCCTGGGTGAAGCCACGTTTTCCGGAACCGAGGAAGTCCCGGAGATGGAGCACGGGGCCCGCCCGGAACTCGGTCCGCAGTCCCTCGAGGACCTCCTGCCAAGACAAGCCGCGGCGGTAGATCATCCGATAGGCGTTCTTCAGGTCGGCGATATCCTCGCCGGTGTATCCGCTCCGCCGCAGACCGACGACGTTCAGTCCTACGATGCAGCCACTCTGACCGTCGACGAGCATGTACGGCGGGACATCCTGAGTGACTCGTGCATGACCTCCGACCATGGCCAGCCGCCCGACCCGGCAGAATTGGTGAACCGCCACCGCGCCGGACACGAACGCTTTGTCTTCGATGTGGACGTGGCCGCCGAGCATGCTACCGTTGGCGAAGATGCAGCTGTTGCCAACGATGCTGTCATGGCCGAAATGCGTCCCCGCCATGACGTAGTTGCCGCTTCCCACGATCGTGTCGCACCCCGGCTTGAGACCGCGGTGGATGGTGACGTGCTCGCGGAACACGTTTTGATCGCCGAGGATCACGCGACCGATGTCGGTGGGACGCGCCACGTGTTGAGGAGCACCACCGACGACGGCGTGCTCACAGAATTCGTTGTGGCAGCCGGCCGTCACGCCGGACTTGATCACGGCGCCCGACGCCACCACACAGTAGTCGCCGAGATCCACCCCGGCCTCCACGGAGGCGAAGGCACCGATCTTCACACCCGTGCCCAGACGGGCCTCGGGACTCACGGCTGCCAGCGGATGAATGCTCACGGCGTGCCTTCCAGATCGAGAGCAGCTCGGGACGGTAAGTCGGGATCGGCCTGACGAAGCGCTCGATCCCGTTGGTGTTCGGACACTCGGCCGCCCGGGGGCTTTCGCTCGGGCAGAGACGGGAGCCGGACAGGAACCGGAGGGTTATCGTCTTCCCGGCTCGGAGGATTCAATGGCATTTCCGCCCGAGGATGCACGGCTTCCCATGTCGTCCAGGTTGCCCCGGCGCCCCTCCCGACGGCAAACCCCCGGTTCGCCTGACCGACCGGGGAACGGGCGGTTCGCGACTCCGTTTGCAGTCTGGAAAGGCATGGACCGCGCGGGTGCCCGGTCGCGCGGCGGGACATCCAAGCGTGATGACCGGGGCTCCGCTTTCCCGGGGCTTGGGAACGGGTATGATCCGACCGACGGCGCGGAGCCCATCCCCGGCTGGGTGTTTGGGTGGCCCGCGAGGTTCGGGCGAACAGAGGAGGACCGGACGATGGGGACCCGCGATGACCGATACGATGCCGCTCACGCCACGAAGGATGCGGGGCGTCTGGAGGAAGCGGTGAGGGAACTGGAGGCAGTGGTGATCGACCACCCCGATTTCGCCCTGGCCCATTCTGCGTTGGCGGCCTGGTGCACCCGTCTGGAGCGGCACGACGACGCGGTGAAGCACGCACGCCGTGTCTGTGAACTCGAGCCCCAGGATCCCTTCAGCTACACCGCGCTGAGCGTGGCCTGCATGCGGGGCGGAAGGATCGCCGAAGCCGAGGATGCACTCGCGCGGTCTCGAAGCCTGCAGGGGCGCTGATCGCAGCGATGGATCGCGGCGGCCCGGCGGAGTGCCGGGCCATCCACCGAATCAGCGATCGACCTGCTCGGCGAGCGCCTTCTCCAACTTCGCGAGTCGATCGCGGTCGGCGATGGAAAGTCGTTGTGTCCGTAGGCCCTTCTTCTCGGCATTGATCAGGGCTGCCCGGCATTCCGACGTAAGCCGCGAGTCATAGGCGGCCACGGCCATGTGGAGGTACACCGAGGCCGAGGGAGTCAGGACCGCCTGTTTGAAGTCTTCCAGGGCACGCGTCGCATCGCCCCGCGCGAGCCAGACGAGCCCCCTCGTGTCGAGAATCGCCGGATGGGGGCCCAATTCGGTGACGGCGGAGTCGATCAGTTCCCGGGCTTCCGCGATATCCGGACCGCTGACCAGGATGGCGGCGAGATTGTTCGAGACGCGTGCCGCGACGACGGGGTCGAGGTCGGGTCTCGAGAGCATGTCGCGGTACAGGGCGATCGCTTGCTCCTGCCGGCCGATCATTTCCAGAACCACGCCCTGCAAGAGGGTGATCATCTTGGAATCCGGATCGAGCTTGAGTGCCCGTTGGCACATGTCGATGAGTTTCTGATCGGCTGCTTCCGATGGGTTCTCCCCGTTCGCTTCGAGGATGCCGACACCCGTGCCGAGGAGGTCGAGGGTCGGTACCTTCTCCCAGGCGGTATCGAGCAGGGTCATCGCCTCCTCGGTGCGTTGTTGCCGGCCGAGAAATGATGCCCTTGCCAGGATTCCCTCGGGGGACAGTTCCGCGTATTCGGTGAACAGCTTGTCGGCAGCCTTCGGGAAGCCGAGTTCCTCCACCAGTTGGGCCACCATGCCGATCGACCCTGCCCGCTCGACGGTGAGTGGTCCCTGGGGAATCAGCTTTCTAGCCGCCTCGGCGGCCGCCTCCCGATCATCGGCGGCGATGGCGAGCTTGGCGTCGAGTCGCACCGTCATCGGGGCGTCTGGAGCGCTTTCACGGAGCCTGTTGGCCCAGGTACGGGCCGAGGCGAGTTCCCCGTGCGCGATCAATTGTTCGACGAGCGTCGCGACCACCGGCGCGGGGCAATTCGGTTCGGCCGCGATGTCGAACAGGGTCTCGCGGGACTCGAGCCAGTTGCCGAGTCTGTCGTGGAGCCACGACCTCAAAACCCGGCTTTCCACATCGAGATTCCCGCGCCGTTGCATGGAGTCGAGCATGGCGATCGCCCGTCTCCAGCACTCCGGTTCCTCCCGATCCATGAGGATCGCGAACGCGATCCGGACGTCCTCGGGAAGCAGTTCCCCTTCGGCGTCGGTGTTCTTCTCGAGGATCGCGAGGGTCTCGTTGAGTTCGCGGTACGACGCGTTTCTCGTGAAGTCTTGGGCGAGTTTCCGGCGGGCCCAATAGAGGGCCGTGGTGCCGGCTGCTTCGGGCATCTCCATGATCCGGATGAGCTCTTGCTTGGCCGACTTGCTTTGGCCGTTGCGAAGCAGGAACTCGGCGAAGCGACGGGCGATCCGCGGGTCTGAAGGTGCGGCCGCGGTCGCCTGACGGTAGGCCTGCTCGGCGCCGGTGTTATTCCGGACCATCTCGCACCAGATCGCCGTGAGCACTTCCTTGTCGGGGCTTGCGAGTTGAGCCTCGGCACGGTGCCGCGACTCTTCCGCCGCATTGGTCGCATTGAGCATGACCTGTTGCCGGATCAGTTCGACCCACGCATCGAGCCGTTCCGGGGCCAGTTCGGTGGCCCGCTCGAAGTTCTCGAGGGCACGCGATGGTTTTTCGCACCGCTGCAGCAGCCTGGCGAACCAAAGCAGGTGATCGACGTTCGATTCGTTGCCGGGGGCAATTTGCTCGGCCAATGCCACGGCTTCGTCGAACCTGCCGGCCTGGGCTTCGATGTCGGCCTTGATGCGGATCGGGCCGACTCCCGCGGCTTCCCCCATCCCGTCGATGACCTCCCTGGCTTCTTCGAGCCGGCCGGACTGCTGCAGCATGCCGGCAAGCATGCGTGCCACGCCCGGACTCGTGGCCCCCAGTTCGATCGCCTTGCGGAGGTGTTCGATGCAGGCGTCGTTGTCCCCCCGTATGCCCGCGATCTCCGCCAGGCATTCCTGGATCTGGTACCAACCCGGCCGGTCGTTCTCGGCCTCGAGAAGGAAGTTGCGCGCCTGCTCGATCGCCTGACGATCGTCCGCTGAGAGTGGCGGCGGGATCTTGTCCTCGCCGAGTTGTGCTTCCCGCGCCAGTTGGACCTTCAGGATCAGGACCATCGCCTGGGCGACCCGCGAGGGGGCCGAAGAACGCCCGGTGAGATCTCCGATCTGTTCGGCGTAGGCGTTGAGTTTCTCGACATCCTTCTCGTCGATGGCGATGTCGAGGAGGGAGGCGTGGGCACGGATTTCCGTCGGTTCACGCTCGAGAATCACCGCGGCGATCCGTTCGGCTTCCGGGATGTTTCGCTGCTGGATGCGGATGCCCATCACGGTGAGCAGGACGAGCACCGCGTCCTTGGCGGGGATTTCCTCGCATCGCTTCTCGACCGCAACCAATCCGGCCTCCCCCGCTTCTCCCCCCTGGCTCGCGGCAACCCGGGCTTCCGCCGAAAGCACCCGTGGATCGTTGCGGAGGCCGGTGCCGAGGGCATCGATCACCTTCCGCGCCCGATCGATCTCCCGATTGGCAAGCAAGAGCGTCGTGTACTGGGCCGCCATGAGCGGATCCTCGGGAGAGGCCTCGAATGCCCGACCCGCGATCTCGACGGCAGCGAAGCTGTCACCACGCCGTTGCAGGACGTTCGACCGGATCGACGCGATCTGGGCATCCCCGATGTGGGGTGATGTGCTGAGGACCTCGACGAGGTCGTCGACCTTCTTCCAGTTTCGCTCCGTCTCCGGGCGCCGGAGCTGGTCTTTGACACGGAGATCGAGCAGCGGCGCCCAGAGCAGCTGCATGCGGGGGATATCCTCGGGCTGCTGGGTCGCGGCCAGCGACTCGAACTCCGCAAGCGCCTCGGCATCTCGTCCGGCTTGGGCATGGGCGGTGGCGAGCGCCACGCGGGCCTGATAGGAGTTGGGCTCGTCGGACAGCACCCGTCGGCTGGCCTCGAGCAGCTCGTCGGACTGACCGAGCGCCTGGTGACAGATCGCAAGCGCGAGATCGACCGCATGGGTGAGGGGCTTGGAGCTGGCCACGTTCGGCCGGAGCGACTTGAGCTTCTCGAGCGCCGGCAGCCACTGTCTCCGCTCCATGAGCAGTCGGGCATCGGCCCAAGCGACGGCGGCGATCTCGTCCCCCTCGAGCGCCCGCAGGGCTTCGACGTAGGGGATCGTTTCCTCGCCCCGCTCGAGTTCGAACAGCAGGTCGATGATCCGGCCGAGGATAATCGGGTTGTCGGGCAGGACCTCCGATCCCTTGGTGAGCACCTCGAGCGCGGACTGTGGCTCTCCCTTCGCCTTCGCGAGATCGGCCTTGCCGATGATGACACGCACATCATCGGCGTAAGGGGCCAGCCCTTCGTCGAGAACCTTCGTAGCCCGCGCGTAGTCCTGCGTGCGCATCGCGATCTCGAACTCGGCGAAGAGCACCATCGGCGACTCCGGCGCCAGTTGCACGGCCCGGGCGATCTCGATGCCCGCTGCGGAGAGATCGTTGTGCAGGAAGCTCCATGTCGCCATCGAAAGCCACGACATGTGATCGAGCGGATAGACCTCCGGGAGACGTCGCATGACGCGTGAGGCGGTCGCGAGATCGTTGTACCGGCGTTCGAGGATCTCGGCGATCAGCAGGTAGGCCTCGGAACAGTCGGGAAGCGCTTCCCACGACGTGTCGAAGGCCTTCGTGCCGAGATCGAAGCCGATCAATTTCGAGGCGACTTCGGCAGCCTCGTCATACCGCCCGGCTCCGGCGCACGACGTGGCATAGCGGAGGTCGATGAGGTGGTCCGGCGTCACCGGCGTGGGGGAGTCTTTCTGACCGGCACCCGCTGCCGCCGGGACCGGCTTTGCCAATCGATGTTCCCGGATGAGGCCGTAGTGCTGCCTCGCGTCGTTGAAGTTTTGGGTGCGGTAGAGGAAGGCGGCGAGTTGCTCGCGGAGGTCGTCGTCGTCGGGCAGCCGCCGCACGGCTTCTTCGAGGGCGTCGTGGGCCTGGGCAAAGGTGGCCTTCGATGCCTGCGTCGCGCCGAACTTTCTGAGCATCAACTTGGCGAACTCGGCGCGGGCCTCGTTGTCATCATCGCGCAATCCGATGTAGCGCACGTAGAGCCCCGCGGCTTCGTCGGCGCGCCCCTCTTCGGCCCGTTCCCGGGCGAGCGTGAGGAGATTGTCGGCGTTGCGGTAGACCTGAAACTCGTGAACCCCGTAAACGGCGCCGATACCGCCGAGCGTGAGAACCGCGAGGATGATCAGGAGTCGAAGGTTGACGGATTGCATGGTGCGTCGATGCCTGCCTGAGCGAGCAGAGTCCTGTCTGGGGGCCGTGGGAAAGCCGTCGGAGTCTCGATCGCCGGTCGGGGAGATGCGCCCGAACCGCCGACGCCGAGAGGGCCGCTGCCGTCATGACCTATCCGGCTGAAAGCCGGGCAGCACCTCTCCCGTCATCCTATCCGTTGAGGCAATTTGGGGGGAAGGAATCGCGACCGCGAGTTCCTTACAAATCCGGTCAAAGAAACGGGAGGATTTGGGCCGAATATTCCTCGTGAGTCGGGATGAACGGTCGTAGGGCCGGTTTTTCCACGGACAGTCCTGGTTGATCTCCAGCGAGGCCACGCATGACCCCCGCAATCTGCCGCACAAAAGCCCACTCCATCGCCCCGTGGACGGCTCTCACGTGGGCCGTCGTGGCCGGCCTCATCGGAGCCTCTGGAGCGCCGGTCGTGTTCGCCCAACAGGGCGTCTCGCGTCGTCCCGCGTCGACCGCCTCCCCGTCGCCCTCGGCACGGAAGGGTGTGGCGGCCTCACCGAAACAGGTCGCCGCCACGCCCGGGCAGCGGGCTCCAGCGAGTCGAGCGGCCCCCAAGCGGGCCCAGCGAGCGCCCTCGTCCGGGGTCAAGCAGACCAGCGCCGTCGTCTCGGCGGACGGTGGCGTCGTCCTTGCCGGTGGCGCGATGGCGACTGCCGATTGCCGCGATTGTGGCCGGCAGGGCTGTGGCAAGTGCCGGGTGACCGGTGGTCGACTCGGCCACCTCTGCAACGGGCTGTGTGATCAAGGCGGATGCCCCGCGCACTGCCCGGTTCGCCCGGACCAATTCGGATACTACGCGACCCGTTGGCGTTCCTGGCCCGGCCAGGGGGTGAAACAGACCGGGGCCTTCGACCCGGCCACGACGCCGGTGCTGCCGCCTCGCTCGGAGGTGCCGGGTATGGCCGAAGAACTTTCCCTCCCCAGCGAAGACGCCGAGGCGTCGATGGATGACGAGGCGGAGGATGACGAAGAAGCCGAGGAGGCGGCGATGGATGGCGCTTCCGCCCCCGCCGCCGAGGCTGAGGGGAATGCCACGGACGTGGAAGCCGGGAAGCAGCCTGCCGCGGAGCCGACGGGTCGCAAGCCCGACGATGTGGACGGCGACAACGACGTCACCGACGCCCTCACCCCGCCCGCCGACGCGGTCGAACCCCTC
>Ga0208086_1000512_pt1 | contig 11635 bp, 2 predicted proteins | sample LakMenEpi06Jul10_FD_150675 | JGI IMG/M metagenome (GOLD analysis project Ga0208086, IMG submission 150675) | Freshwater microbial communities from Lake Mendota, WI - 06JUL2010 deep hole epilimnion (SPAdes) | ecosystem: Environmental > Aquatic > Freshwater > Lake > Epilimnion/Euphotic zone ...
GCCGACGCCGTCACGCCGATCGATGGAGGATTCACCGCCGGGGCAGCCCGGATCACCGACGTCGCTTTCAGCCGTGACGGGGGCTGGTTTGCCGCAAGCGGTGACGATGGCAAGGTGATGCTGTGGGACGCGCGGACGATCCTCACGGCGCCGGGGGAGGTGTCCCCGGAAAAAACACTCGTGCACTCCGCAGCTGTCCGCGGCATCACCTTCGATCACGGCATGCCCGGGCGACACCTGACGAGCGCGTCGGACGACGGCTCGGTGGCGAGTTGGGATCTGGCCAGCGGTCGGCTCATGGAACGATTTGCTGCCAGCGGGGCGCTCGCGACCGTGGCCTCGGGCGGGGGAACCGTGCTGGCAGCCGGCGCCGATCCGGCGATCCGCGTCTGGACACCGGCGGTGGATCTCACCGTCGACATGGCGCCGGGGGCCGCGTCTGCCGCTGCCGCGGCGCTCGTCACGCTGCCAGGGAAGCGGGGGCTCGCCGTGCTGGTCGGCGGTGAGCGGGAAGTGCGCCGCTTTGACGCCGCCGGTCAGCCGCTTCCGGCGCTGCCAGGCACCGACGGCGCGCTCGCGCACTTCGCGACGAGTGCGGATGGCCACCGCGCCGTCGTCGCCAATAGCGCCGGGCAGGCCTGGACGTGGGAACTCGCCACCGACACCCTGCAGGGACCGATCACCCTCGGGGCTGGTGTCACGGCGCTGTCGCTGGCCCTGCCTGTGGCGGCGGATGCACCGGGACAGATTCTCGTGGCCGACAGCCTGCCGAGGCTCCGGGCGATCGATCCGAAGAGCGGAAGAACGGTAGAGGAGATGGTGCTTCCCGCGCCGGCCGTCGTCGCCGTGTCGACTGGCGCCGCCGGTCCGGGGCCCGCGGGCACGGGCGCCCTGGGGCGCAACTGGGTGTCGTTCGGAGCGCAGCCCCGGGGCTCGCTCAAGTCCCGTTGCTGGGTGCGAACGCTCTTGGAAACACCGGCTGCGATGACCGCCGTGACGCTCTCCGCCGACGGCACGAAGGTCTGCGGCGCCGGTGAGAGCGGCCGCATCGTCGTCTTCAAGACGGCCGATGGTGTCTCCGAGCGCGACATCGATGCTGGATCGGTGGCGATCCGCGAGCTTTCGTGGCTCGCTCAGCCGCCATCGATCGCGGCTGCGTGTGCCGATGGGGCGGTGCGAATCTGGTCGCTCGACGCGGAGCCCGCGCCGCGGGTCCTGGCCGGCGGTCCTCCGCTCGTGTCGCTGGCTGTTTCCGCTGACGGCAGCCGTCTGGCCACGCTCTCCGACACCGGTGTCGTGCACCAATGGGCCCTGGCCTCCGACACGCCACTCCAATCCTTTCCTGGGCATGCGGCCGGCAGGGGCCGCGTCCGGTTTCTCGCCGACAACCTCTCGATGCTCTCCGGATCGACCGACCGGACGATCCGTCAGGTGAAGGGAACGGCTCTCCGCTCGATGCGGATCGCGGCCGGGCCGATCACGGCGCTCGCCACCGCCGGTAACCAGGTCGTCGTCGCCGCGGGAGACGGGAGCGTGCGGTCGGTCGATGTCGCCGGCACCGCGCCGCCGCGGATGATCGTCGAGGCGGGTGGCACCCCGGTCGTGATCGCGGCCCGCCCCGATGGCCAGCGCTTGGCGGTGGCGGATGGCTCGGGAAAGCTCGGGATTTGGGATCCGGCTGGATGGCGGCAACTCGAAGGGCTGACCGTGCAGTCTCGGGCGCTGTCCCTCTGTTTCAGTGGCGATGGCCGCAAGATCGTGGCTGCGACGGCGCCGGCTCCCGGCGTCCAACCGACGCTGGAAGTCTTCGGTCCGCCGCCGGCGCCGGCGAGCGCCGCCCCCGGCAAGGAGTTCGTCCTGCATCAATCGATCGCGATGCCGGCGCCGGTCACGGCGTCGGCCGTCGACGCGGAGGGGCGCGGGGTGTGGTGCCTCCACGACGACGGCGTCCTTCGGGAGTGGGCGGTCGCGGCCCTCGACTCCCTCCGGCGGTTCGATGCCGGCAGCCCGGTGCTGACCGTCGCCATCAGCCGGGACGGAGGCACGGTCGTCTCGGGGGGGAATGACCAGTCGGTGAGGGTCTGGGATCCGATCGGCGGGCAGCAGCGGTTCCAGATGACCGGCCACGCCGGGCCGGTCCTGGCCCTCGCGCTCACCCCTGATGACGCGATGGTCGTGTCGGCCTCGGGGGATCTGACGCTGCGACTGTGGGATGTCGCCGGTGGGCGGGCCCTCAAGCAACTCACCACCACCGACGAGGCGGTATACTCGCTCTCGGTCGATCCCTCGGGGAGGACGGTGGCCGCCGGTGGAGCTGACCGGTCGATCCACCTCCTTGACATCCTCGGCGGAGGGATCGAGCGGTCGTTGCGGGGGCATGCCGATTTCGTCCACGCCGTGGCCTTCAATTCCCGGGGGACAAGGCTCCTCTCCTACGGGTATTCAGGCGTTCTCAAGATCTGGAATCCCGCCGACGGGATGCTGCTCCACGACACGGTGGTGGGGCGGATCGGGAACGCGGCGTCGTGGGGGGCGGCGGCGGGAAGCACGGGCACCGGCGGGGGAGCCGGCCCTGTCGACGATGTCGTCGTGGTTGCCTGCGGAGACGGGACGGTGCGGATCGTCGTCGTGCCGGTGGCTGTGCGCTGAACGATCAGGAACCGCGTGAAAGGGGAGACAGCGATGCCTTCGACGAGGACCGCAGTGCGGCTCGGTGCATCCCGCCACGTCCGCCACAGGATCTCGATCCTCCGATCGCTCGCCATGTTCTCGGCGATGGCGCTCGCGCCGGTCGTCGCGACGAGTCTCGCGCCGCGCTTGCACGCCGCGGAGCCTGCGGTCGCGGCCGATCCGCTCCCCTCCGGCCTCGGACCGAGCGGGGAGCTTGTCGGTCTGGAGTTCGAGCCGGGGGGCGTGCCGATGCTCCTGGGTGCAGGCGCCCGCCGCCAACTCGTCGTCTCCGGCATGCATACCTCCGGGCAGCGGCACGACATGACCCGTGACGTCGTCTGGGAGGTCAGCCCTGAAGGACATGCACGGATCGATGCCGACGGGTTTCTCGAACCGCTGGCCGATGGCGAGCTTGTCGTCACCGCCCGGCTGGGCAGCGCCGTCGCCACGTTGCCGCTGCGCGTGGAACGGATCGGCGAGGAGCTTCCCGTGAGCTTCACCAACGAGATCGTTCCGATCTTCACCCGCCTCGGATGCAACGCCGGTGGCTGCCACGGCAAATCGGACGGGCAGAACGGATTCAGGCTCTCGCTGCTCGGGTTCGAGCCGGCCGAGGACTACGCGTTCCTCGTCCACGAGACGCGTGGCCGGCGGATCTTTCCGGCCGACCCGGAGTATTCACTGCTGATCACCAAGCCGACCAACGAACTGCCGCACGGTGGTGGGAAGCGTCTGGCAGACGACTCACACGAACGGGAGCTTCTCGTCCGCTGGATCCGCCAGGGCGTGCCGTACGGTAGTGCGGACGATCCGGTGCTCGAACGGGTCCGCGTCGTCCCGGACCAGCGCGAGATGCCGTTCGAAGGCCGGCAGCAGCTTGCCGTGGTGGGCGACTACAGCGACGGCAGCCAACGTGACGTGACGCGATTGGCGATGCTCGAGTCGAACCAGCCGGAACTCGCCACGGTCGATGCGAAGGGGCTCGTGACGACCAAGCACCGGCCCGGAGAAGCGGCGGTGATGGTGCGGTACCAGGGGAAGGTCGCCGTGTTCCGGGCGCTGCTGCCCCAGGGAGTGCCAGTGGCCGGCACGCCGCCCGAGCGGACGGCCGTCGACACCGCGGTGATGAACCGGCTGCGCCGCCTCGGCGTGCCCCCTTCGCCGTTGTGTGACGACGGCACGTTCATCCGCCGCTCGACGATCGACATCGCGGGACGATTGCCGACGGCTGACGAGGTTCGTGCCTTCCTCGCAGACGGCTCCGCCGACAAGCGGGACCGGCTCGTCGATCGGCTCATCGCCAGCCCGGACTACGCCGACACCTTCGCGGCCAAGTGGTCGGCGGTGCTGCGGAACAAACGCCGCAACGGCACCGACACCGTCTACACGTTCCGGTTCCACGACTGGCTCCGCGAAGCGCTCGACCGCAACGTGCCGTACGACCGGATCGTCCGCGGGGTGCTCACCGCCGCCGGCGATTCGGAAGCCCATCCCCCCGTGCAGTGGTTCCGCGAGGTATCGCAGCCGGGATTGCAGATGGAGGACACGGCGCAGCTCTTCCTGGGGATGCGACTGGGGTGTGCGAAATGCCACCACCATCCCTTCGAGGAGTGGAGCCAGCAGGACTATTACGGATTCGAGGCCTTTTTCACGCAGGTGGGCTTGAAAAACAGCCTGTTCAACCCGCAGCAGAACCAGCCCGACATGGTCTACCTGAAGGATGTCGTGCCTGCGTCGACCAACCCGCGGACCGGCAAGCCGGTGCCGCCGACGCCGCTGGGCGGGGACCCGCTCGACATCCCCTCCTGGGAGGATGCACGGCAGCGACTCGTCGACTGGATGGTGGCGCCCGGCAACCCGTTCTTCGCCAAGGCACTCGTGAACCGGTATTGGAAGCACTTCATGGGACGGGGGATCGTCGAGCCGGAGGACGACCTCCGCGTCACCAATCCCCCCACGAACCCCGAACTCCTCGACGCCCTGGCGGCGCGGTTCGTCGCCAGCGGCTACGACCTCAAGGATCTCGTTCGCACGATCTGCACGTCGTCGGCCTACCAACTGTCGTCGGAGGCGACCGACGACAATCGGCTCGACCGGCAGAATTTCTCGAGCTTCCAGCCCCGGCGTCTCACCGCCGAGATCCTCTTCGATGCGATCAACAGCGCCGTCGGCGTCCCCGCGACGTTCAATGGCCTCCCCGCCGGTACACGCGCCGTGCAACTCCCCGACAACGGCTTCGACACCTACTTCCTCCGGGTGTTCGGCAAGCCGGAGGCATCGAGCGCCTGCGAATGCGAACGCAACCCCGAGGCGAATCTGGCCCAGTCACTCCATCTCCTCAATTCACAGGAGGTGCAGGGGAGGCTCCAGGGGGGCAACGCCCTTCCGGCGACCTTCGCGAAGGACGAGGCCCGGTCGGTCGACGAACTCGTCGACGAGATCTACCTCCGCGCCTTCGCCCGCCACCCCACGTCGGCGGAGCGAGATCTCGTCCGCGCCCATGTCGAGGGGGCCACGAACCGCCAGCAGGCCTGGGAGGACATCCTCTGGGCGGTGCTCAATGCCAAGGAGTTCCAGTTCGTCTGGTGAGTCGATGCGCCGCCGAGTCGGTCGGTGTCGCGAGAGTGGGAGTGAAAAGCTCATGATGTTCAAGCGGCGTCATCCCATCCTGCCGCGGCGCGCGTTACGGCCGTCGGGAATCGCGATGGTCGTTGGGTTGTTCCTCGTGCTGCAGGCTGCTCCTGGAGCGGCGCAGGTGCCGGCGACCCGGCTCGATGCAGTGCTCCCGGCCGGAGGTCGCCCCGGCACGACCTTCACGATCACGCTTCACGGCGCCGATCTCGACGATCTCACCGAACTACGGTTTTCCCACCCGGGGATCTCCGCCAAGCCGCACCTCGCGGAGCCCGGACCCTTCGATCGCCCTCCCTACGGCACCGGGCCGGGAGCGGTGGAGAACCGGTTCGACGTCACGATCGCCGCCGACGTTCCGGCGGGCGCCCACGGCGTCAGAGCCTGCGGACGGTACGGCCTCTCACCGGCCCGGAGTTTTTTCGTCGATCCGCTCCCGGTGGTGACCGGTCCGGACCCCGATCGATCCGAAGACGAGCCGGTGGTCGTCAGCCAACCGGCGATCATCGACGGAGCCTTCAACCCGGCCGGGGATGTCGATCGCTTCCTCCTCGATGCCAAGGAGGGGGAGCGGCTCACGATCCGGGTGCTCGCCCGACAACTCGATTCACGAGCCCGACCGGTCGTCTCGATCGCCGCCCCCGATGGGAGGATCGTCGGTGCCGCGCGCTCCGACGGCGGCGCCGATGCCGTCCTGCCGCTCACGTTCCCCTCCGCCGGCCGCTACACGCTCGAGGTCCGCGACGAGATCCACGGCGGTGGAGGTGATCACTCCTACCGGCTCGTGTTGGCCACCGCCCCATGGCTGGCCTCCGTCTTCCCCGCTGCCGGCCTCCCCGGATCGAACGACGAATACCTTCTCCTCGGCCGCGACCTTCCGGGGGGAAAGCCCTCGACCGCCACGCTCGACGGCGGACCGCTCGAGGAGCTTCGGCTGCGGATCCCCATCCCGGCCGACATCGTCGGCGCCAACCGCTTCACCGGCCGGCTCGAGCCGGGGCAGTTCGCGGTCGACGGCGTGGGTGTGCAGGTCGATGGACCGGGGGGGCCCTCGAATCCCCTCCTCCTGTCGGTGGCCGCGACGGCGCCCGTCCCCGAGGTCGATGGCAACGACGCGCCGGCCTCGGCCCAGCGGCTGTCGATCCCGTGCGAGGTGGCGGGGCGTTTCCATCCACGGCGCGACGTCGATTGGTATGCGTTCGAGGCAAAGAAGGACGACCGGCTGTGGATCGAGGTCTGGTCGCATCGGCTGGGCCTCCCGGTCGATCCGGCGCTCGTGATCCAGCGGATCGAGCCTGCGGCCGAAGGCGAGACGGAGCCGAAGGTGACGGTGGTGGCGACCGTCGACGACTCCGGGCAGACGGCAGGCATGAACGACATGGCACGGCGATACGGCGGCCGGGAGTTCGACCAGCGGAGCTTCGATCCGGCGCTGTTGTTCACCGCCCCGGCTGACGGCACCTACCGGATCCTCGTTCGCGAGAGTCGCTCGCAGGTCCGCGACGATCCCCGCCTCGTCTACCGGCTCGTCGTCCGCCCGCCCCAGCCCGACTTCCGCCTCGTGGCGGTGCCGGTCGACACCTCCGGAGCGCTCCTGATGCGCAGAGGTGGGCGGGAGATGGTGCGCGTCGTCGTCGCCCGACTCGACGGCTTCGAGGGGCAGGTGACGGTGTCGGCGGCCGGGCTTCCTGCCGGGGTGACCGCGGTGGAGAGCGTCATCGGGCCGGGGAGTTCGGTCGGCTATCTCACGCTCTCGGCCGATGCCGGGGCGACGCCTTCCCAGAGCCCGTTGACGGTCAGTGGCCGGGCGACGGTCGGTGGGCAGGAGGTGACGCGCGAAGCCCGGCAGGGAATGGCACTCGACGCGCTGCCGTTCGTGCAGCCCGACGGGCAGCAGGGCCAGAGCGTGCGGGCACGCCTCGTGGACCGGATCATGGTGAGTATCTCGGCCGACGAGACGGCGAAAGTGACCCTCGGGCTCGGTGACGGCAAGCCGATCGAGACCTGCCGGGGGGCGATCGTGAAGATCCCCTGGACGGCGACGCGGCAGGAGGGAGCCACGGCTTCGATCACCGGTTTCGTGCTCGGTCTGCCCCCAGGCATGAACGTGCCGCAGGTGGCGATCGGCGGCGGCACTGCCGGTGACTTCGAGCTCCGCCCACCGGCGACGGTGCCACCGGGAACGTATTCGTTCATCCTCGCCGGTTCGATGCAGGGGCTCCAGTACGCGCGCAATCCCGACGCGGCGACGAAGGCGAAGGCCAAGGCGGACGCGTTCGCAGCGGTCGTGACCGAGACGCAGGCCGCAGGGCAAAAGGCGCAGCAGGAGGCTCAGGCCGCCGGCACCGCGCTTGCCGCTGCCGTCGCCGAGACGGTCACCCTCGAGCAGTCCCGGACAGCGGCCGAACAGGCCGCGGCGCAGGCTGGCACGGTGATCGCCGCTGCCGAGCAGGCGCTCGTCGCGGCGATGAAGCGGGCCGAGGGGGCACCGGGCGACACGGCCCTCCAGGCCGAGTTGGAGAAGGCGCGGCTCGTTCGCGACGAATCGACGGTCAAAGGCAAACTCGCGACCGAGGCGATGGTGGCAGCGGTCACCAAGCACGAGGAATGCGTCGCGAAGCGCAAGGCCGCCGAGGAAACGAAGCTCCGCTCGGAGGAGGCATCGCGCGACGCGCAGAAGCTCATGCAAGCGGCCCAGCAGGAGAAACAGCGCCTCGATCAGAAGGCGCAGCAGATGCAGTCGCAGTCCGCACCCCGCGGCATCAATCTCAACACGCCATCGCCACCGGTGACGATCCGGATCGCCGATCATCCCCTGCAGGTGGGCCAGCTTCCGGAACGGATCGTGGCGAAGGCGGGGGGGATGGCAGAGGTGCCCTTCCGGGTCGAGCGCCTCTACGGGTTTTCGGGAGACGTCAACGTCCAGTGCCAGCCTCCGGCAACGGCCGTCGGCTTCCCGCCGGCGTCGGTGAACCTTCCCGGCGCGATGGCCGATGGGAAGCTCGTCGTCACTTTGCCCCCCACCGCGATGCCGGGGGAGCATCGTGTCCCGCTCCGGTTCACGATGAACTTCAACGGTCAACCACTTTCCTTCGAGAGGCCCGTCGCGTTCGTCGTCGAGCCGGCCCCTCCGGCCCCGCAGCAGTGATCCCCTCGTCCCGGGCTTCCCGTGCGGAAGCGGGCGGGAGTGAATCTGGAGTCGCATCCGATGACAGCCCTTCGTCCTCGCCTCCCCCTGCGGGCGGCCTTCACCCTCGCCGTGCTCCTCGCCGGAGCAGCGTCGGCCGAGCCGATCCCGGTGGCGGAGGTGACGCGCGAGGAGCCTGTGATGTTCGAGCGGGACATCCTCCCGATGTTGCGGCGCAACTGCCTTGCCTGTCACAGCCGCTCGGAGCGGCAAGGGGATCTCGTCCTCGAGACGCGCGCCGAGATTCTCGCCGGCGGCGATACCGGCCCGGCGATCGTCCCCGGGAAGGGCGACGAGAGTCTGTTGCTCACGCTCGCCGCGCATCGTCGCGATCCGGTGATGCCGCCGGCCGGAAATGACGTGGCTGCGGTGGCGCTTGCGCCTGAAGAACTCGGCCTGATGCGGTTGTGGATCGATCAGGGTGCGCGTGTGGCCGGTACCGGTGGAGCCCCGGTGCCGACGCGTTGGCAGCCGATGCCGGCCGGATTCAATCCCGCCCTCGCCGTGGCCCTCTCCCCGGATGGCCAGACGGTGGCCTCCGCAGTCGCCAACCGGCTCCGGTTGCATCACGTCGCGACCGGCGGACTGGTGGCCGAGTTCGTCGACCCGCGCGCCGGCGACGGGGCGGCCCACCGTGACGTGATCGGGGCGTTGGCCTTCGATCCCGCGGGCGACACGCTCGCCTCGGGGGGATTCCGCGAGGTGAAACTGTGGCGTCGGCCGCGGGATGTGAAGGCTTGGCAGGCAAACGCGGGCGGGCCGACGCCGGTGATGGCCGTCACGCCCGACGGCCGCCTCGTGGCCACCGCTGCGGGGGCGGTCGTGAAGACCTGGGATGCCGCCACGGGTGCCGCGGGGCGCGAGTTCGCGGGGCATGCCGACCGGATCACGGCGCTCGGCTTCCCCGGCGACGGCACTACCCTCGTCTCGGCCTCCGCCGACGGCGTGATCCGCATCGCCTCCGCTGCAGACGGCACGCTCCGCGGCGTGGTGGAAGCGCCCGTGCCGGCGACGGCCCTCGACGTCGTGCCGAACGCCGGTCGCGCCGGCGGGAGACTCGTCATCGCCGGTTCCGACAACCAACTCCGCATCTTCGACCTCCCCGAGCGTGCCCCGCAAAAACTGATCGCCACGGTGGTGGCCGATCGTCGTGCGGTGACGACATCCGATCGGCGCTGGATGGCGGTGGCGGAGCCGGCCGATGGTGGCCGGACTCGCCTGGAACTGCTCGAGGTCGATGCTGCCGGGCGGACCGAGCCGCGGTCGTCATTCATGCTTCCGTCACTCTCGGCGCCGATGACGTCGCTTGTCATTCTGCCCGGCGTGACGAAGGAGACGATCCCCAGGATCGTCATCGGCACCGGTGACGGCGCGCTCACGCTCTGCGCCGCGCCGGCTGAAGCATCCGGTGGCGAAGCGCGTGTCGAGCGCCGTTGGCACGCGACGGCCGCGAAGGTGACGGCACTGGCTGCTTCCAGCGACGGCCGGACGCTGGCAAGTGGCCTCGAGAACGGCCAGGCTACGCTCTGGCGGATGGGAGGAGATCCCCAGCCAGGAGCGCCTGTGGCAACGGAGGTCTCGGGGGTGACGGCCATGGCCCATCATCCGGCCCGCCGTCTCGTGGCGGTGGCCGGAAGCCTCGATGGCAAGCCGGTGATCCGGGTCATCAGGCTCGAAGGGGGAGCGGTGGCGGCCACGCTCGCCGGCCACGACGGCGGGACGACGGCGCTCGCGTTCTCCGCGGATGGTGGGCGCGTCGTCTCCGGTGGAGCCGATGGGATCGTCCGGCTCGCCGACTGGACGAATCCGGCAGCCCTGCCGATCGGTCGCTTCGAGGCCGGGGGGGCCGTGACGGCAGTCGCCGTCAGTCCCGACGTGTCGCTCGTGATGGCGGCCCGGGCCGATGCAATCCTCCGCACCTGGACCGTAGCCGACGGGATGGCAGGCAAGGATCTCCCCGGACATACCGGAAAGGTCCTCGCCGTCGGGTTCTTGGCGGGCAACCAGCCGTGGTCGGTCGGGGCCGACCGGGGAGTGAAGTTCTGGCATCTCCCCGACGCCAGGACGTCGTCCACGTGGGAGCTTTCCTCGCCCCCGACGGCCCTGTCGCTTTCGGCCGATGGAGCCACGCTCGTCGCGGCCGGTGAGGACAAGCTCGTCCGTACCCACGCGTTTTCAAGCGGCCAGATCCTGCAGACGTTCACCGGCCACGGTGCGGCAATCCATACGGTGGGCTTGTCGGCCGACGGGAAGCGGATGGTGTCGTTCGAGCGCGACGGCGCGCGCGACGGGATGTTCCTCTGGGACATCCCCACCGCGCGTCTCGCGGAGGCTGTCGATCGGCCGACGGTGGCGGAGTCGGCGGTGACCTGGGGCTTCCTCGATGGTGCGGGGGATGCCTGTCTGACGGTCCGAGAGGATGGCAGGCTCGTACCGGAAGCCTTCCGCTTCGCGCGGCATCTCGACGGGGGCCAGCAGGGGGTGAGCGGTGTGGCGTTCGTCGGCAGCGGCCAACAGCTGATCGCTGTCTCGCTCGACGGTTCGATCCGGGGCTACCAGGTCGAGTCCGGCCAGCCTGCGTTCACCGCCGGGCATGGCGTCGCGATCCGTGCGCTCGCGATGGCCGATGAACAGACCTTCGCCACCGGTGGTGCCGACGGTTCGATCCGTCTGTGGCAGGCAGGGGGGGCCGCTTTCGGCGTCCAGGGAATCGGCAATCTCGGCGGTGAGGTGACGGCGCTTGCCTGGTCGGACGACCGGCAGCGGATCGTCGCCGCGGTGGCCGGCGCGAAGCCGATGGTGACGATCCACGACACCGCGACCGGCGCGCTCCTCCAGCGATTCACTGGCCACGCCCAGCCTGTGTCGCATCTGGCATGTGTGGTGACTGGGGGCCCGGGGAATGACGCTGGGGCAGCGCACTGGGTGCTGTCGACGGCGGCCGATGGCGCCTGGCGCTGGCAGGTCGTGGCGGCTCGCTCGATGCCCGGGCTCAACCAGAATCCCGTCCATGGGGGGGCGGTGACGGCCCTGACTCGCTTTCCGGGCGACGGCGGGGAGGTGCTCACGGCTTGTGCCGACGGAATCGCCCGGCGGATCCGCCTTGCCGATGGGCAGGTGGTGACGCAGTACGCGCACGGCGGGCCC
>Ga0208086_1000514_pt1 | contig 11630 bp, 7 predicted proteins | sample LakMenEpi06Jul10_FD_150675 | JGI IMG/M metagenome (GOLD analysis project Ga0208086, IMG submission 150675) | Freshwater microbial communities from Lake Mendota, WI - 06JUL2010 deep hole epilimnion (SPAdes) | ecosystem: Environmental > Aquatic > Freshwater > Lake > Epilimnion/Euphotic zone ...
TCGACATCAAAAAAGAAGAAGCCAACCAAGCTGACATTTGGGTGATGAAGTCCAGCGTCGAGACGCTTGATCAGGGCTATCCGATTGCTGAGCTGTCGGTGAATCGCGTTCGATCGGTTCCGGGGGTTCAGTGGGCGGTTCCCTATTATCAGTCCACTGCACAATTGCGTACGGAAGACGGGCGTATGAAGCTTGTGCAATTGGTAGGGATCGACGATCTATCCATGGTCGGTGCGCCTCAGGAAATGCTCATCGGGACATTGGATGATTTTCATCAGCCGGATGCGATTGTCATGGACATTGCGGGATATACAAGCATCTTCCCTGGGGTGGCACCTCAAGTTGGCGCCATCGTCGAGATCGGACAGCGTCGCGCGGTTGTTGTAGGGATCTGCTACATCGGTGCCTCCTGGAGTGGAATGCCTCGCGTTTACACACGGCGATCGCATCTCGATCGAACTGCGATTTGTCCGTATTGACCCCCGCATCGTCCCCAAAAAATCCCTGACCGGCGGCACTACTGAGCGCGTGGATACTCGCGTTCTATTCGTGGTTTACGAGGTCGTTGGCGCGACGCCTCCAATCTACGCAGGTCAAAAGTTGGATGTATTCATGGAGGGCTAGGCAAACTGTTCTAGTGCTTGTGATCCCCATGAGCTTCCTCTTTGAAGTCGCCCGAATAGGGCGTTCCATCGACAACGCCGGTCATAGTGCCCGCGTACTCTCGAACCACACCGAGTTTTTCGTTAGTTCCTGTAAATCTTGAAGTCTTGCCTTGAGGATCTCCTTCTTGAGGAGCCGCTTGAAGCGTGACTTGCATCTCCGGATCTTGGATGCTCAACTCAATCGATTCCGCATCGATCGGTGTGGGGGTCTTTTCATCACTACCGAGAATGTAAACCGTCGCTTGCTTTTTCTCGTGGTCAACTGTGAACTCTACGTGAAACTTCCCTCCGCCCCAGTCCGCTAAAGTCCCATCGTGTGGTCCTGCACCGTGTGTATGCCCCTCCTGGCTATGATCGTGTGTCCCTGGACCATGGTCGTGTCCATGATCACTCACCCCCCCTTTGGTAGTGCCCGAGGTCGAATCTTTCGTCTGGGTGCAACCAAACATCCCAAGTAATGCGGCCATTGCCAATGCACAGCTCTTTCGTTTCATCACTGAATTTCCTTCATTGCGACTAATGCTTATCAGCGTCCACCAATTTTTTGGCGTCCTGACCGCTGAAGTTCCAAAACAAACCAGGGTGAATCAGGAATTCACAAAACGTCGATGTCAACAATCCACCAAGGATAACCGTAGCGACAGGATACAGGATCTCACGCCCCGGTTCATGGCCTCCAATTACCAAAGGAATTAAGCCGATCCCGGCAGTGAGCGCTGTCATCAGCACAGGCGCCAAGCGTTCAAGGCTCCCTCGCACAATCATGGCTTGCGAGAACTCTTCCCCCTCTTCCTTCATCAGGTGGAAGTAATGCGTTACAAGCAGAATACCGTTACGAACCGCGATGCCACCAAGCGATATGAAGCCGACAAGGCTCGCGACCGTAAGGGTTTGCTGGGTGATCACGAGCGCAAAAACCCCACCTATGAATGCTGTCGGCAGTGCATTGAGAATCTGCAACACAATGCGAACCGATGGAAACAGGATCATGAGGACACCAAACATGCCGACGACCGAGAGGCCAGCAAGAAGAACGATCCGTTGCGTAGCATTCTGCTGGCTCTCAAACTGACCACCGTACTCAACGAAGTATCCGACCGGCATCGGCACAGTCGAATCGACTCTTCGACGAATCTCATCGACGGCACTCGCCAAGTCACGTCCTTCCGTGTTGCAGCGTATGACCATACGTCGGCGTGCATTCTCACGATTCACGGAATTCGGCCCAAGACCTTCGTAGATCGTGGCAACTTCGCGCAACTCGATTTGACCTCGCTCTGATTCCCCATCTTGATGCGGTAAATCGATCCGCAATCGTCCGAGGTTGGCGTAGTCCGTTCGGTGCTGTTCCTCGAGCCGAACTAGCAAATCGAAACGCCTCTGGTCCTCCAACACACTCGACACGACCTGTCCTTGCAGAGCGGTCTGTAGTACAGAGGCCACATACTGTCGAGTCAACCCATAGAGAGCGAGATCGTCGCCGCGAAGTTGAATATGCAGCTCAGGAGTCATCTGGACCGGTTCGATAATCGGAGGGGTTACGCCAGGCACATCCGTGATGGAGGCTTTGACTCGGTCAGCTAAGCTCAAGAGCTTGTCGAGATCATCACCATGGATCTTGATGGCAATCTGAGCATAAACCCCAGAAACCATATGACTGATCAAGTGAGCCAACGGCTGTTCGACTTCAATGTCAACACCTGGAACTTCCGTCGTAAGGCGTTCACGCAATTCCGAAAGCATGACACCCCGATTGCCGGTGGAATCTGGATTCATACTGAGGATGTACTCGCCGAAATTGACAGGCGATGCGTGCTCATCCATTTGAGCTCGACCCGTCCGGCGTACGAAGTTGAGAATCGCTCCATCGGGGTTCCGCACACTCTGCTGCATTGACCGGAACACCCGATCGATGCTCATCGAGACCTGATTGGAAGCTTGAAGGGACGATCCTGGCGGCAGTGTCACGTTCACTTGGATGCTACCTTCATCGAACGCTGGTAAAAAATTGCGGCCGAGCTGTGCGACTTGCCAAGCTGCCACGGAGACGGTCACCCAAGTCGCAATCAAAAGCAGCAGCGGGGCTCGCATGCTGAATTGAATCCATGGACGAACCATGAACTTGCATGCACGCAGTACGAAGCTGTCGTGTGCCTTATGCGTCGCTCCAGATGCGGGGATGAGATAGTACGACAGAACGGGCGTAACGGAAAGAGAGACAACGAATGAAGCGAGGATGGAAATGATGTAAGCAAAACCAAGCGGAGTGAACAACCGTCCCTCGACGCCGGACAGAGCGAATAGGGGCAGGAAAACAAGAATGACAACCGCTGTGCCGAAAAAAATCGAACTGCGAATCTCCCTACTCGCGCTGTACACCACATCGATCAGCGGTAGCGGAGCTTCGCGTTGGTTGTTCTCTTTGAGCCGTCTGAAAATATTCTCGACATCGACGATGGCGTCATCGACGAGCTCTCCCATCGCTACGGCGATTCCACCGAGCGTCATCACATTGATGGAAAGCTCGCTTCCACTGAGCCATCCCAGAACACGAAAGACCAACGCCGTTATCACCAACGACATCGGTATTGCGGTAAGCGTGATGAATGTCGTGCGGAAGTTCAGGAGAAACAAAAACAAAACAATCACGACGAGGATCGCACCGATGACAAGCGCCTCAGCGACATTGAAAATGCCGCGATCAATGAAATTTTTGAGCCGAAACAGCTCGGAGTTGATGACGATATCAGCCGGCAACGAAGCCTCCACTTCTGCGAAGGCGGCAGCTACGCTGTCCGTCAACTTTCGTGTGTCCACATGAGGCTGCTTAACAACGGTGAATACGATTCCGCTGTGACCGTTGACGCTTCCATCGCCACGCTTCAACTCAGGGCCTTCGACAACGGAGGCTACTTGCTCCAGCAGGATGGTTCGCTTGGACGACTGAGCTACAGGTACTTTGAGCAAGTCATCGATCACCTTGCTACTCCCGGTTCCCAGTCGCCCGAGAATGCGTATTGGCCGCTCCGATTCACCCGTAATCGCGAATCCACCGCTCGCATTGATGTTGCTTTCGCTCAACGCCTGTTCCACATCCTGGACTGTGACGTCGTATTCGAGAAGAGCGGTTGGATCAAGCAAGACTTGGTATTGCTTTCGATCGCCACCTTGCATGAAGATCTCGGCAACTCCGTTGACTTTGAGCAGTCGGGGCCTGATTACCCAATCAGCGATGGTGCGCAGATCCAAAAGAAGCTTCGCTTCAGCGTCGAATTGGATTTCATGGATGTTCGAATCAATTCGAACAGTCGCTCGGAACGTGGATGCTGTGCCTTCCGCATGTTCTTGCAAGGCATCGACGGTCTCAAACGGGACCTCTTCCCAGGATGTCAAGTCGTGTCGGTCGATGGGCCGCCAGAGTTTCAAGATCGGGTTCTCTGAGGATGGGATGAACTCGGCCATCAATTTCGTTCGTCCAACCCGTGCCAGCACACCGCCATTGGGACCAGCTTGACGGTAGATGCCCGCTACCACGATTTGCCCCATGATGGAAGACGGGGGCGTCATTTGAGGCGCGATGCCTTGGGGTAGAATGCCTTCCAGGGTTGCCAATCGTTCACTCACCGTTTGCCGAGCTGCTCGAATTTCCGTGGACCAGTCGAATTCGACATACAGGACATTCAACCCTGCCGTCGTTTGACTGCGCACGGCCTGAACTCCATTGGCCCCCATCAAGGCGATTTCAATCGGCTGGGTTACCAGCGTTTCAACTTCCTCGGTGGCGAGTCCAGGAGCTTCCGTGATGACCACGACCCGCGGCCGATCCAGGTCTGGAAAAACATCGATCGGCATGATCGAGGCCAGATAAGAGCCATAGACAAGCACAATCAAGCTGGCGACAAGAACCGCAGATCGGTAACGGAGCGACCATCGTATGAGCGAATCAAGCATTTTCGATCTCCTAGTGAGCCGCGTGGACGGTTCCGTCCGCGTGAACATGAAGACCTGGCTGCTGGCCGCTCGCTGATTGGGCTTTGAGAACACGCCGAAGGGAAGCTGCCGCGTTTTGAGCAAGGAAGGTCCTTGGGGTAATACTTCGATCGTTGGCCAAAACTATTTGCGTGCGATCTTCGTGAAGGACATGAACCGGGATTTGATTGAAAAGGTCGCCATTTTGTCGATAAACGAACGCGTCTGCTCCATCGCGAACGACGGCCTCGGAGGGCAGCACGAACACGTTGGCGAATTTTTCTACAGGGACTTCGATACGAGTGCGTTGGCCTGGGCGGAATCGCCACACAAGAAAGGTGGCTCCATCCTTCTGATACGTGCGAGACTGGTTAAGGAGCGGTACAAAAAAGTCAAACGTCCTGCTTGCTGGATCGATCGTGTTGGAGAGGTGTCGAATTTGAAATTGCTGGTCATAGGTCGGCCATAGCTGAGACGAATCCTCGGCAAAGTCAATTTTTAAAGCCATACCGTTTTGGGCAGCTTGTTCGAGCAAACCAGCCTCACGCTTGAATGCATGACCGATCACGAACAATGCCTGATGGTTGGCCAGACTTACGATCAAATCGCCAGCTTGGACGGTTCGCCCGACTTCGACCCCCAGCGAATGCACCTCATAAGCGATGCCGTCGCTGCTTTTTTGCTGGTAGCCTTCTCCATTGGAATTGGGCGGTACAAGCCCTCCGAGAACTGCTTCGTCACCGCGAGGTGGAGGTGCCGCAATCTCAATGCTCGAAACAAACGTCCCCTCAGTCACCCCGTTGATATGGTCTGGCGTCAATCCACGATTGAGCAGTTCTTGCTTCGCAGCTTGGATGAGCGTCTGCTGTCTTTGAACTTCATTCTGCAGTTCGATCAATCTGGAACTTGCGATCGCACCTGAGTTGGCGGCATCCGAGAGCCGCCCGATTTGCTGTTGGATCAACCTAGCTTCCTGCGTTGACTTGAAGAGCTGTGTCTGAGTTGCTTGTAAATACTCGCTGAAAAGGCGAAGTGTCACTAGCCTCTGTCCTGGTCGCACCGTATCGCCCGGCTGTACGTGGATCTCCGAGACGACACCCACAGCGGGAGCAGTTACACCTCGATCCGAAATACCCGGTCGATCTGCGACAACTCCTGGGATGGTAATGGTTCGCCAATAATCCGTGGGCTGGACCGATTTGACGACGAGATTGAGGTTCTTTCTGGCCTGCTCTCCGAGTTCGAGAACTTTCAGCTCTGCTCTCGCTTCGTTGGCTTTTTTCCCTGCGGTGACTTTGGTTGCTGGCACAGCCATCGTGTCTGTCGGCTCTCGGGAAGAACAGCCAACGACCGAAAGTAATACCCATGCAGAAAGTGCCCACACAGATGCAAACGAAAGGTCAAAACTCATGGCAATGGAGACTTCAATTTCGGGAGCTGCACAGAGCCAGTCGGTAACTTGACTCGAAAGGACCGGGCAGCAAGCTAAGGGGCAGAAAATGACGCATTCAATCCGAGTAGGAGCACTCGCATTTGCAGCTTCAAATCCTCAGCGCAGCGTGAAGCAGATAGAGCGGTAGCTCTGAAGCCCAACAAGGTCCAGCTTTTTGGTCGCGCGGTTGCCTGATTGCGACGTGGGAAAAAGCAACGATCGTCTCTAGAAGACAAAGACCTTCGAATTCGATGGAACTGCGTTCCGATATCGTAAACAAGGAATCGGCATCGACGAAGTAGACCGCGTCCGCATCATGTTCGACTGGCACCTCTGGCGTCGCACAAGGCGGGTTCCCGTCGTGGTCGTGGCCATGGTTGCGGCCATGGTCGTGTTTATGGTCGTGGCCGTGGTTGTGGTTGTGACCGTGTTTGTGGTCGTGGCCGTGGTTGTGCTTAGAGACGGCACCGACATGGATGTGAGGGCGTGCATGGCTTGTCGAATCGTGCGCAGCGTGACCGTGAGAGTGAGCAAAACAATCACCCACCAGCAAAAACGGCATCAGCAAAAAAGCAATCAATCGATTCATTCGAGGATTTCCCGGTGGATCGATTTTAGTTCAAGCAAAAGCGGTTCGCCAGTCAATCGGAGCAACAAAACAGCAGGATCGATCGTGCTTAGGTCAAGAAATGAGATCGCGGCTGCCGAGTCACTCACGAACGGGTCGGCTAATTCCCGACTTTGCCCCAGGTGGAAACTTGGATACCATAAGGAGCGATGATAGCCGCTGAACGCAGAGTCTTTGGCAGCACCGAATCCTGGAGAAAAAGCTGATGGCTATTTTGCCACGTCCACCCAACGTACTAGTCAGGCTAGTACTGATGTTCTTGATGGTGCGTTTTGTTTTCTCAATCGCCCTTGATGCGGCTCCACCGACCGAGGTGGCTGCGTTCTTGTCGGAAAATTGCAAGGGATGCCACAATGCCTCGGACATGGCTGGGGGACTGGATATCGATGCTTTGGATTGGGCCATCGAATTGCGAGAGAATCGAGAGCGTTGGATTCGAATCCACGACAGGGTGGTTCGAGGAGAGATGCCACCGGAGTCTGCACTCAAAGATGCGGAGATTGCTCCGATTGCAGAAACGCTAAAGAAAACATTGCATGCGGAAATCTCGGAGCGACAGGATCGCGATGGAAGGACGTCGTACCGGCGGTTGAATCGCCGCGAATTCGAGAATAGCCTTCATGATCTGCTGGGGATCGATACTCCGCTCCAACATCTATTGCCTGAGGATGGTAGGGCAAGTGGCTACGACACCGTGTCGGAAGGTCTTCGGATCTCGGGTTTGCAATTGGAGAAGTACCTTGAAGTGATCGAACTTGCGCTCGACGATTGCATTCGGTTGACCGAAACGCCCAACGTGTACCAGAAGCGGCTGCGGTACCACGACGAAAAAGGAGTACGAGAGAATCTCGACAAGGCCGAAGGCGCTGTTGACCCTGCTTCGGGACAAAAACACCGGCAATTGTTTCGTCAGACGGAGAATGCGATTGTCTTTATCAGCCATGGATATTCGCCGGACGACCTGAGACAATTCAAACCCCCTGCGAGTGGGCTATATCGGATTCGAGCCTCGGCGTACGCTGTGGATAGTCGCGATGAAGCCGTCGCGTTGAAAGTGTACTCGAGCGATTGGAAGACCAGCCGCATGCTTCGGTATTTCGAGCTGCCGGAAGGAGTGCCACGCGTCGTCGAATTTACCACTCGGCTAACCCCCAAGGAGCATCTTCGATTCTCCGGGTATGGGATCGGTATCGACGCGCAAGGCAAGAGCTTGTGGAACGTCGATACCGTCAAGGACTGGAAAGTTCCCGGTATGGCGATTGAATGGATTGAGATCGAAGGCCCCCTTTTTGAACAGTGGCCACCCCAAAGCGTATCGAGCGTGTTCGGTGATTCATCGGTACGCAAGCTTAAGAAACGAGGTGCTTGGACTCAGAACGGTCCTATCGCTTACGAATTGGCGCCGGAGAATCCAAAGTCCGAATCCGCAGATGCGATCCAACGATTCGCTCAGCGGGCGTTTCGCCGCCCTCTTCAAGATGGACAAGCCGATCGCTTCATCGCCTTGGCACACCAGGAATTGGATTCGGGCCGTACCTACGAGCAAGCGATGCGTGTGGCTTTGCGAAGTATCCTGATTTCGCCCAAATTCCTTATGCTCGAAGAGTCCCCTGGGAAGCTTGACGACTATGCACTTGCTTCACGACTTTCCTACTGCTTTTGGAGCAGTCCACCCGACGAAGAACTCCTGGATCTGGCCAAGAGCAGCAAGCTCTCCGAGGCAGATGTTTTGCGGGCCCAGGTCGATCGACTTTTGGATTCCCCTCGCGGTCGGGAGTTTATCGTTTCGTTCGCCGGGCAGTGGCTCGACCTATTTCAAATCGATGCAACCACCCCCGATGCGAAACTGTACCCCGAGTACGACGATCTGCTCAGGGATTCGATGGTCGCAGAAACTCAATGGTTCTTTCGCGAGTTACTGCAGAAGAATCTGCCTATCGGTGCTATCATCGATTCGGATTTTGTCATGATCGATCGGCGACTCGCTGAGCACTATAGCCTGCTCGGGGAATTTCATCTCAGCGATCCGAATCTCTACGGTGAAGAGATTCGCCGGGTGCAATTGCCCCAAGACTCTCCGCGAGGAGGGATCATGACCCACGCATCGGTTCTCAAGGTGACAGCCAATGGGACGGTAACCTCTCCGGTCCTTCGCGGTGCCTGGATCTTAAGGCGATTGATCGGCCGCCCACCGTCTCCTCCACCGCCGGTCAATGCCATCGAACCCGATACGCGCGGAGCGACCACGATTCGCGAACAATTGTCCAAGCACCGTGATTCTGAGACATGCAATCGATGCCATCGAGAAATCGACCCTCCCGGATTTGCGTTGGAAAGTTTCGACGTGATCGGCGGGTTCCGGGAAAACTATCGATCGGTTGGCGAAGGCACACCGCCTAAGGACAAGCTCCACGGTAGGGATATTTGGGAATACAAACTTGGCAAACCCGTCGATCCAAGTGGCGAAACCTCCGATGGGGTTCCGTTTTCCAATATCGAGTCCTTCCGAAACATCCTACTGCGCGATCAAGGCCAGATTTCCAGGTCCCTCGTCGAGCAGTTTGCGACCTACGCCACTGGGTCAGCCATCAGCTTTGCCGATCGAGAGGAAATCGATCGTATCGCTGCAGAGGTCCAGATCAACGGTGCGGGGGTCCGCACACTCGTCCATCGCGTCGTCGCGAGCAAGCTATTCACCCACAAGTAGTCCGATTGATCCGAACCGATCATCCACAAGAAACAGATTCTACGAGCCAATGATGAACTACCCCAACGGCGTTTTCAGGACGGATCGACGTGCCTTTTTGCGAGCGAGCGGAGTTGGGTTGGCGTTGCCCATCCTCGATGCTTTCCTTCCCCGAGGTGTCCGAGCCGCCGATGAGAGTATCCCGCAGCGAATGGTCTGTATTTGCACCACACTCGGCTTGCACTCGCCGTTTTTATTCCCGGAGGCTGGTGGATCTGACTTCGAGTTGACACCCTACCTGAAAATACTCGATTCGCATCGCCGGGACTTTACGTTATTCAATGGGATATCCCATCCGGACCAGTCCGGCTCGGATGGTCATTCCTCGTCGATGACGTGGTTGACAGCAGCCCGGCACCCCGGACTTGCGGGCTTCCGAAACTCGATCTCCATCGACCAATGGCTCGCCTCGAAAATCGGGCTAGAGACACGGTTCCCGTCGCTACAACTCAGTACGGACGGATCGAGCCAATCGTATACATCCAGTGGGATCATGATCCCTGGGGAACAGTCTCCATCGCGAATGTTCACCAAACTCTTTCTCGACGGCACCGCGGAGGCGAAAGACGCCCAGATTCAGAAGCTTCGCGAAGGCAAAAGCATCATGGATACGGTCCGAGAAGAAACGCGGCAATTTCAAAACCGGATCGGCAAAGACGACCGAGAGAAGCTTGAGGAGTACCTCTATTCGGTCCGAGAAATGGAGCAGCGGTTGTCTGCTGCGGAAGCTTGGGTACACAGGCCGAAACCCAAGGTCGAAGCGACGCTTCCCGAGGATATCAAGGAAAGCAAGGACTTGATCGGACAAATGCAATTGCTTTTCGAACTCATACCACTAGCCTTGCAGACCGATTCGACGCGGCTGATCACCGTGATGGTCCAAGGCCGAAATGATGTTCCACCGATACCTGGAGTCAGCATCGATCACCACAACCTGTCCCACCATGGTCAAGACACCGAAAAAATTAAGCAACTGCGTTTGATCGAAGAAGCTCAATTCCACGCATTTGAAAAATTGCTTGCTGCATTGAACCGCAAGCAGGAGGGAGCGTCTCGACTTCTAGATAGCACCTCCGTGCTTTTCGGAAGCAACTTAGGAAATGCCAATTCCCATGACACGAAAAACCTGCCGCTGCTGCTTGCGGGCGGGAGATTTCGACACGGTCAGCATTTGATGCTGGATCGCGAGAAGAACACACCGCTTTGCAATCTCTTTGTGCAAATCGCACAGCAGATGGGGCACGAGCTAGAGCAGTTTGGGAGCAGTTCCAGCAGCGGTGTCCGAGGGCTTGAGGTTCGATCAACGTAATGCAATCGAACCGGCGTTTTCTTAAAACCGAGGATCACCATGGAGCAAGAACAGAAGTCTTTGACATTGGATAATTCTACGTTTGCAAGCAATCCTGGCGAATTGGATGTGCAACGTCTGCGTTGGTTCATGAGTTATCCGAAATGGCCGCTGATTTGGATGCTCAGTCTCGCTTTCTTTCTTGTGCTAGCGATCTTTGCGCACTGGATATTCTGGATCCCAACCATACTGCTTCTGCTGATGAATTGGTTGTATTGGCGTAAAGTAAGCGATCATTTTCGTTTTGGATGTGCAAACCCTGGTGTTGTTTTGTCGCTCGATCCGATGCTCATCGCAGTATGTACGGACTTGACGATGGGAGAAGGCGAATTCCCCGTGATCAAGATTATCGAAAAGAAACTGACGAGCATCTGTGGCCAGTTGCCACAGGTTGGAAGTCTGGTACCGACCGTCGCTTTGTACCAATTCGGCGGAATGAAAGAAGACCAGAATCATTGGGCGGACTTTGACCCACGACCGATCGATTGTGCGACGAGTGATCTACGAGAGATCAAACGGGTGATGGATAGTTTCGACCCAGACGACATCAACGAGCTTAAAACGTGGCTTAAACAAGTTCCACAGCCGTATCGTCCGGGACTATATCCAATCGATAAAACCCTTTGAGAAGATCGCTTGGGAGCACACGATTCAAGACCGCCGTCGGCTCTTGCCGAATGGCGTTGAATTAGTGTAAGCGGAAGTGCGCAAGCACTCCGATGAGTGATGGGGTGTCCTCGATATCGCGGGGTTTTTCACCGGACGGCTTGCGCCCAATACCGTCAAATCGGGACATTGATGAAGTTGCGTTTCTTACTAATCGGCAAATGAAAGCGGAGCAG
>Ga0208086_1000516_pt1 | contig 11605 bp, 9 predicted proteins | sample LakMenEpi06Jul10_FD_150675 | JGI IMG/M metagenome (GOLD analysis project Ga0208086, IMG submission 150675) | Freshwater microbial communities from Lake Mendota, WI - 06JUL2010 deep hole epilimnion (SPAdes) | ecosystem: Environmental > Aquatic > Freshwater > Lake > Epilimnion/Euphotic zone ...
CCCCGAAAGATAAAACGACGGGACTCGAAGTACGAAAAAATGAAAGCCCCTCGCGCCCAAGAAAAGCTGGGGTTTTTCACTTAACCTTGCGACATTCGGCATAAAGCCGACGGATGCCAAGAAGATCCCCGCCCTACAGCCCGCAGCTTGCAAGCAACCGGTCTGCGCCCGAGCGGACGACATCCTGCGTCGGCAATCCAGTCTCTGCCTCGATCCTTTCGACCTCGTAACGAGCTTCCGCATCGCTCAAACCATGCGTGTTGATCGCGATGCACACGACCCTTACGGGAGCCAAAGCCCCCCCGGCACTGGCGATGCTCTCATACATTGCGACCACATCCCGCAACGGCGGAATCTTCACCCACTTGAAATCCCGCAAATGATGCATCTGCGCGCGATGCACCAAAACCAAATGACTCGGCTGCGAACCCCGCAAAAGGGGTAATGTCGCCGTCGAAGCCGGATTCAAAAGCGATCCCTGCCCCTCGATAAACACCACATCGCGGTCCTGCGCACAGGCGATGAGCTCCTGCTGCACAGCCCCAGATGCGAAATCCACACGGATCGCATCGAGCGGAATTCCATCCCCCTCGAGCATCACTCCCGTCTGGCCTGTGGCCATGAACTTCGATCGCACGCCCCGGGCCAAGGCCGCTCGATGGAACGCGATGGCCGCCGACATCTTTCCGATCGACATGTCCGTCCCGACAAACAGCACCCGCTTGGCTCCCAAGAGCCGAGCTAAGCCCATCCCGGAACTCAATCCAGCAGGCTCCTTGCGTATGTCCCATATCCAATGGCCCTCCCGCACATGCGGTGCCAACCGCGAATCGCTCCCGAGCGATGTATGCAATCCATTGAGAATATTGAGCCCGCCTTGCAAAGAGGCTTGCAGGTCAGGAATCCAGTCCTCAGGAAGCTTGCCCCCAAGGGCCGCAAGTCCAAGCGCCAAAGTCTGCGGCCCATAAGCCATCGCTTCGCTTGCCGTCGCTACGATCGGTATCGGACGATCCATCGGGATGCCCGTCAACTCCCTGAGATCCCCACCTGCGGTCTGACGGTCGATCACCACGACGCATCGCTCAGGAGCAAATCGCAACAACGCCAGCCCCGTCTTGCCATGGATGCCGGTGATGCCACCGTGCAAAAGGATCGCTAATCGGTCGGTCGCATCGTATTGCGGATGTCTAGGCATGTGTCACTCCAAGTCCAGGCAGGTCGCGGTTGATCAAGTACCCGTCGTCGAATCGGCATCCGACAAACGGATCGTCCTTTAAATTCAAATGGCTATCCAAGTCGATGTAATCGACCAGAGACCCCAAGCTATTCGCGGCGGTATTCCCCATACTCGTTTGGGAGTAACATCCTAACATCAGCTTGAGTCCATGGGCACGGGCCGTATGGATCATTCGCAACCCTTCGGTCAATCCGCCACACTTGAGAATCTTGATGTTGATCCCGCTGCATCGACCGACCAATCCCGGTATGTCCCGAGATGTCCGACAACTCTCGTCAGCCATGATCGGCAAACTCGATCCGCGATGGACCTGTGCCAACGCCTCCAAGTCGCTCGGCTCTGTCGGCTGCTCGATATGATCGACTCCCCGCTCGGCAAGCCATCGCGACATCGCAATCGCATCCGGTACACTCCAACCCCCATTGGCGTCGACGCTCCGATGGATCGACGATGGCAGCACAGCTTCGAGAGCCTCAAACATCGCCTGGTCGGCTCGAATCCCTTCGGGCGAACCCATCTTGACCTTCACCGCTCGGACGACCCCAAGCTCTAGCCACTGCATCCACCTGCGTTGGGCCGACTCGGGCGATTGAATGCCGATCGTCACCGATGTTGGTACCGATAGGCTTTGCGAAACCCCGAGCAACTTCCAAACGGGCAAACCAATGGCCTTGCCGCACCAATCCCAAATCGCCATATCGATCCCCGCAATCGCCGACGACGCGATGCCCCGGGCTACCAATGCCCCGTGGATCGATTCCCGCTGCCAAGGCTCATACGAAGATACAATCGATGCAGCACGCGATAGCTCGATCCCCAAATGATCGAAAGTCTGCGCCGTATGCGGAATCGAAAATTCAGCCGATTCACCAAACCCCTCGATCCCATCGCTCGCAATCGATATTTCCCAGTTTCGAGAACCGGCCTGTGTCCCCCGGCTAATCGCCAACGCGACGCGTTTTTGGACTTCAAAGCCACGGCAAGTCAGCTTTATCAAGGCGACCTCCACTCCATGCGATAATGAGGACCAATTCCAGAAATGTCGAACGCATCGCCGACGATACACCATCGGCTGGCTTGGTAGAAGGGGACAGCCGAAAGCCTTGCGTTGCACCAAAGCTCCCAGCCCTGGGATTCGGCCAGTTGGGCGACGTAATCGAGCAGTTGACGACCGATGCCGCGCCCCTGCCAAGCCTGCAAAACCGCCATGCCTCGCAACTGAACTCGGGCGGCAATGCCGCTTCGAAACTCAGGCGGCATCAAAGTCAAACAACCGATCGGCTCGGTGTCTCGAAAAGCCACCACATGCCGCGTCTGAAGGTCCTCGTCGCCAGCAAACAACGTCGCGTCAAACCCCATCCCAAGTGGCTTGCGCAATACCTCAAAGCGGACCTGACGCACCGGTCCGATGCGCTCGAGCCCCCGCGACTCATCGATTCGAATCAACATAGCAAACTCTCAAAACCAATCATCGCCCAGGGCCAATCATCGCCCAGGAATCGGACGCCACTGATTGGAATTTCTCGGATCGCCTGGCCCCAACGCCGAACTTCCCGGTGTTGGATTTCCCGGAGCGAGATTTCCCGGTGATAGACTTCCCGAGGAGAACCGTCCGGATGTACCCGGCCGGGCGTCGGGCAAGCCACCGCCACCCGACATCGATCCCGAGGAAAGCCCGGACAGAGTTCCGCCGGCCCCCGGGTTGTTGGCCATCCGCGAACTGGGGTTGCGCCCCTGCAATTTGGCAATCTCCCGCTCGCTCTCGCCGAGTCGACGCTCTAGCTGCACATTGCGCTGCTCGAGATCCTCGGCTCGCTTCTTCTGACTTCGGAACTCCGAGAGCAAGCGTTCGCTCTCGATCTGGTACTGCCGCATCGCATGATTACCCGGCCATTGCTGGCAACCACTGGTGCTCAGAATCAAGCAAACCAGGGCTCCATAGCCCAACGAACCGCCTATCCGAACCCAATGCGATCCACACAGCGGAAATCGCCAAGTGGATCGCCGAGCGAATCGCTGCGGGGGAACGGTTTTTTGAGTTCCTGCAAGCATCGAGGGGTTCCTGAGGACAAACAATTTGGACAGCTATCTTGCGATTGGTCTTACCAAGTCCCCGTCCTGGAGCGGAAGAGCACTTCCAGGAAAAATTTGCAGATCAGGCGATCCAATCGGGGATGACTCGCCCATGGACGTCGGTCAATCGGAAGTCGCGCCCCGCATAACGGTAAGTCAATTGGGTGTGGTCGAATCCCATCAACCGGAGCATCGTCGCATGCAGATCGTGGACATGGACCCGATTCTCAACCGACTTGAAACCGAAATCGTCGGTCGCACCGTAAGCTTGGCCACCCCGGACCCCACCCCCTGCGAGCCAAACGCTAAAGCCATAATGATTGTGGTCCCGGCCGCTGATGGTCCCTTCGTTGGCCCCCTTCTGAGGCAACTCGACCGTCGGTGTTCGTCCGAACTCGCCACCCCAAAGGACCAGCGTCTCGTCGAGTAGCCCGCGCTGCTCAAGATCGCTCAGGAGGGCCGCGATGGCTTGATCGGACTCTCCTGCAAGCTTCTTGTGCCCCTCGAAGATCTTGTCGTGGTTGTCCCAGGGTTGGCCTTGACCATGCCAAAGCTGCACGACCCGAACGCCGCGCTCGATGAGCTTCCGAGCGATGAGCATCTGCCGGCCCTGAACACCGGGCCCATACATATCGAGGATATGCTTGGGCTCCTTCGATACGTCGAAAACATCCATCGCCTCTTCTTGCATGCGATAAGCCAGTTCCATCGATTGAATTCTAGCCTCGAGCATCGGATCGTTGGTCCGGGTCCGGCTATGCTCGGCGTTCATCCGTTGGATGATGTCGAGCTCGCGACGCTGCGCCGGCCGAGATAGCTTCCGATTCACGACGTTCTCGATGAGCTTCTCGACGCTCTCATGCTTGGTATCGATGTAGGTTCCTTGGTAGATCCCCGGCAAAAATCCAGCTTGCCAATTCTGCGATTCCTGGATGGGATACCCACCAGGGCACATAGCGATGAAGGCTGGTAAATTCTGGTTGTCGGTCCCGAGCCCATAGGTCAACCAGGAGCCAAAGCTCGGACGGACCTGCCGTGGCTCTCCGCAGTTCATCAGCAAAAGCGACGGCTCGTGGTTCGGAACATCGGCGTGCATCGAGCGGACCACACAGAGCTTATCGGCATGGGCGCTTGCGGTCTTCTCAAAGAGCTCGCTGGCCCAAAGTCCCGACTGACCATGCTGCTTGAACTCGAAGATCGACGGATACAGATTCCCGGTCTTGCGTTCGGTCCGAGGGGTCTCCCCAGGGAGCTCCTTCCCCTCAAACTTGGCGATCTGCGGCTTGGGATCCCAGGTGTCGATATGGGAAGGCCCACCGTTGGCGAAGATATGGATCAGATGCTTGGCTTTGGCCGGAAAATGAGGGGCTTTAGGCAAAAGCGGATTCGGCGAATTTTCGCTCGCGGCCAACGATTGCATCAAGCCGCTTAAAGCCACGGCGCCGAGCCCAAAACCGCCGCGTTGAAGCAGCTCACGACGAGAGAGCATCAGGTCGTTCGGATCGAATGGAAGGTCGCGCATCGGAGTTGGTTCTCGGTCGAGTCGATGAAACTAAGGTGTGTTTAGTCGATGAAACAAAATTCGTTCGTCAGCAACAGCAACTGGGCAGCTTGTTCCCACACGCCAAGCGGTACGGATCGATCGCCCCGAAAGTCCCTTTCGCTATTGCCTCGCGATCGGGTTTCATCGGTCGAAACGATGCGAACCTTCCATTCAAACGAATCGGAATCCGCATCGGAGTTGCTATCGGTCACGAAATCGATCGTATCGCCAGGCTCGAGATGGATATCGTCGGCATGGGTCGGGCTGCTGGTATTCAAAACGGTCCACTGTCCGATTTTTTCTTTTTCTCGCAATACGATCGTCGCGCGCACGCCGTTGCCCTTTTCAGCCGGATGCCGTACCAATCCGCGAATGCGAAGATCGACCGACTCTTTAGCCGTCCAGCGACGGACCACCGTCTGATCGAGTTGCCGCCCCGGATGGCCTCCCGTGGAGCTCAGAAAAGCCCAGTCCAGGGCCGGATCGGGCAGCTCGTCTTGCATCCCCTGCCATCGCTTTTGGTGAAACCGCGGTAGGGGCTTGAAACCGACCACCGTACCGGTTTCAGGGTCCCAAGTCGCGGTCCCATACGTCCAGCGGCTCTCGGGTAGATCGGGCGCCTGATCCCCGGTAGCTTGCAAAACTTCAAGCATCCACGCTTTTTCCTGCGGACTTGGAGATCGAGCCAACACGCGATGAAACAACGCCTCGATTCCCGCATCGGAACCGAGCACCTCGGCCTGCTGACCGACCGCTCCGAGCATCGAAAGGACCAGATCGCTGTTCATCAGGACCAAGCCCTGCTGCGGTACGGTCGTCTGTGGACGGGTCGGTACATGCGCATCGGGACTTGCGAAATCAAACGTCCGGAACAGTTGCGGTAAATTCTGTCGGTCGATGTAAGCGTAAACCGTTCGTCGCTTGGGAAACGGTGCCTCGGTGATCTTGACGCTCGGACCCCCGACGGCCGGATCGAGTTGACCGGTCGCTAGCAGCAGCGCATCGCGCAGCGATTCAAAGTCCATCCGTTTGCGCTGCGCACGCCACCATAGCCGATTTTCAGGATCGATCGCAAAAGCATCCTCGCGATGGTAGCTCTGTTGGCGATACGCGCGGCTCAGAACCATCCGCCTCATAAGCTGCTTGGTCGACCAGCCTTGCTGGATAAAATCCCAAGCCAACGAGTCCAGAACAACCTGTTGCACCGGTACCTCGCACCGGACCCCAAAGTCGCTCGGTGTGTCGACGAGCGGAACTCCAAAGAGCCAACCCCAAAGCCGATTGACATACACGCGGGCCGTCAACGGATTCTTCGGATCGACAATCGCTTCGGCCATCTCGAGCCGCCCGCTGCCGGTGCCCATCTCGATCGGCACATGACTGGCCAGGAACCCAAAGAACCGACGAGGAACATCGGGCCCGGGGTTCCCCGGGTTGCCTCTCAAAAAAATCTTCGTCGGACCCTGGTCAGGCTTATCGACCATCCGCATCGCCGATGGCTCGCCACCCGGCTCGCTGCTCCCGAGCATCGCGCCATGGAGCGAGTAGTAGTCGGCCATACTGACCGGATCGAATTTGTGATCGTGGCAGCGAGCACAACTGGCCGTGACCCCCATCAAACCGCGTGTGATCAAGTCGATGCGGTCGTCGGCGATATCGTGGGGATTGTTCAGAAAGCGACGACCAAGGGTCAGCATTCCCATCGCGTCGAGCTGCGCATTTTGATTCTCAGGGTCGAGTCGATCGGCGATCAACTGATAACGCAAAAATTGGTTGTAAGGCATGTCCGCATTGAAGGACCGGATCAACCAATCGCGATATTTATAAGCGTGAGGGTATTCGCGGTCTTCTTGGAACACATACCCTTTGTTGTCGGCGTATCGGGCCACATCCATCCAACGCCGCGCCATACGCTCCCCAAAATGCGGGGATTGCAGAAGCTGATCGACCAGTTGAACGTACCAATCTTCCGAAGCGTTCGTTGCGACTTGCTCGATTTCCGAATATGTCGGTGGCAAGCCAAGCAGATCATTATAGACTCGGCGCGTCAGCGTCCTGCGATCGGCTTCCGCAGAAAAACCGAGCCCTCGCTGAACAAGCTTCAATCCGATCGAACGATCGATGGGGTCGCTCGTGGGCCCAAGATCCCCGACAACCGGAATTTCCGCGGGAGCGACCAGGGGTTGATAAGCCCAATGCGAAGCGGCCTGCTGCGCCTTGTCCAGAGCCGGCTCTGGAACCATGCTCGGGTCCTCTTGGCGTGGATCGATCGCCCCGTCGGCGATCCATTGCTTCAAATCGGCAATCTGAAGATCCGAAAGCTTCCCATCCGGCGGCATTTGGAAAGCCGAGTCGGTGTACTCGATCGCTTTGACCAGCAGGCTTTCGGCAGGCTTGCCCTCCAGAATCGCAGGGCCAAGTGTTCCACCCCGTCGGATCGCGGCGGACGAATCGAGCCGAAGCCGTCCACCGAGCTCTCCAGGCTTAGTCGTCCCACTGTGGCATTCATAGCAGTGCTCGACGAGGATCGGACGGATCTTGGACTCGAAGAAATCCAGTTTGGGATCCTGAGCCAACACCGGGCTAGCCAGACAGCAGCAAATCATGCATCGCAATGCCCGTGCAGTCGAAGTAGCAAGGCTCATGAAAGTTTTTCTTCTGGAGGGGGAGGGTAGCCAAATTGCAGCTAAGTACATTGCATATCGGCCAGTTGCTCGGGATCTCCGCGACGAAGGCTCAGAAAGTTCTTTTTTTCCCGAGCCGCGCAAGCGGAAAAACCGGATCGCAACCTGTTCTATTGTAGCTCTAAATCCAAGGAAAACCAAGCCAAAGAGAGACCAATCGAAGACCCATTCCCCACGGCATAGCAAGCTTGAGGTTAGCCCGTTTTGCGTTTCCAAGGCTAGGGATTATTGGCTAAACTAAGCTCCCTCGGACGAAGCGAGGCTTGTCGCTGTGGCGAAATGGCAGACGCATTGGACTTAAAATCCAAGGACCTTTGATCGGGTCGTGTGGGTTCGACTCCCACCAGCGACACTATGGGCAAGCACCTCGAATGTAGGGTTAGGCAAGTCACTCTAGGCGGCAAGGGCAATGAAGCGAATCGCGGTCGTCGGGTCAGGCATCAGCGGGCTTGCGACTGCTTGGTACCTACAGGAGCAAGGCCATCGGGTTGAGATCTATGAGAGCCAGGATCGGTTCGGTGGTGTGATCGACACGCTCGATCCGCGGGAGACACCGTATTTGGTCGAGTGCGGCGCAGACAACTTTGCAACCCTGCTTCCGGACGCTTGGGAGCTGGTCAAGCAGATGGGGCTTGAGTCGGAGTTCATCCATCCGAACAAAGACTATCGCATCGCGCAGGTCGTCCATCGCGGTCGGTTGGTTCCGATCCCCAACGGCTTCTCGCTGATGCAACCGACGCGCATCGGGCCGATCCTATCGACACCCATCCTGAGCCTCTCAGGAAAGCTAAGAGTGCTGCGCGAGTATTACGTTCCAAAGCGCGAAAGTTCGCAGGACGAGAGCGTCGAGTCGTTTGCCGTAAGGCGGCTTGGACGTGAATGCTTCGAGCGGCTCATCGAGCCCATTGTCGGAGGGATCTTCACTGCCCAGGCCGACAAGTTGAGCATGCAAGCGGCGATGCCTCAATTTGTGCGGATGGAGCGCGAGCATGGGAGTTTGATCCGAGCGGCGTTTGCCAAGCGGCGAGAGGCTAGTGCGGAAAACCGTTCGGCGAGGGAAGCATCCGGTGCGCGGTACGATCAGTTCACTGCCCCAAAGCTAGGAATGAAGTGGTGGTTGGGTCAGATAGCCAAGCCGCTTGGGGATCGACTGCATTTGAATCACAGGGTCGATCGGATCGAGAGGGTCGAGACGGGAGGCTGGTCAGTCAGGGTGACTCAGACGAAGGATGCAACGACAAGGCAGGAGCATTTCGATGGGATCTGTTTAGCGGTCCCGAGCTATATCGCTAGTGGATTGCTCAGGGGTGTGGATCGGGAGTTGGCCGACGGATTGGGATCGATCGAGTATGCATCATCAGCGATTGCGGTGATGGCGGTACGTCGGGATGAGATACGACCCGATGCGTTGTGTTTTGGGGCGATCGCCCCTTCGAGCGAGAAGCGGAATTGTTTAGCGATCAGTTTGACGAGCGAGAAGTATCCGGGACGCAGTCCGAGCGACACGGTGGTGATGCGTGCGTTCATGGGAGGCGCTGTCAGGCCCGAGTTGATGGAGTTGGGAGACGATCGGCTTTTGGAGTTAGCGTTTCGCGAGGTAGCGGAATTGTTTGGGGTCCGTAGTCGACCGACTTACGAGCGTCTGATTCGTTGGGAGCGGGCGATGCCTCAGTACCATGTGGGGCATGTTGAGCGGGTCAAGAGGATCCGGGAATTGAGTGCCAAGCTCCCTGGTTTCGGATTGGTGGGCAATGCGTATGACGGGGTAGGCATCCCGCAGTGCATCCGAGGCGCGAGGCTCGCGGCTGCCGCGTTTTGAGCCCCATTCGAATCCTCCTGACATCCCCTCCGCCACCGGCTCTTGGAAGAAATGAACGCAAAGGCGCAAAGACGCAAAGGTAGGGGATCTCGCGCAGAGATCAGGCCGCTTGGCCATTCCCCCCATGCTCGGTGGTGGGTTGCGCGGCAAAGCCCGCTTCACCCACCCTACGGAAAACCTCCAAGCCGCTTGGCCCCCCCTCCCCTCCAGGGCTTTGGCTGGGGGGGAGGGGGGGTGAGGGGCGACCGCGCGTAAGGCTGTTTGGTTTTAACCCGGAGAGCGCCACTTCTCTGCCATTAGTGCGTCAGCCACCGGACCCTGGCGGATAGGCTCTTTAGTCACGCCCATGTCGCGTTGCTAATGCGCGCAACACGTCATCTGAACCATAGGTAACAAAATGAACAGACCCATCTGCATGAAGAAAATTCGCCCCCCCAGGATGAAAACTCCAAAAGTTCGTGCCATCACAATCTGACGAACTGACTCGCTCAGGAAACACAAACTTTCTAGCATTGCAAGGCATCCAAGGATTTGTGGGATCAACTTCTTCGTATACACCGAGCGTATGATCAAAAGCCCCGTCGACACCAACACCGGCATACCACCAACCGAAATTACTGCCCCCCGATATTGGCCTTTCACCTACCAAAATGGTTTGAGACAAACCATCTATGATTTCGCTTGATTTGACTCGTGAATCATAATACAGAACCCCATCACGATCTTTTGAATTTATCCCGGAAACACCCAAAAATGACGTTGGACCAACGAGCATGCTATGTCGTAAGGAGTACTGAAGACTCGAGCTATGTGGGTCAGAGGGACATCCATAATGATGATTAATCCTCGCTAAATTTGGGTGGGGTACTGGGCGAAAGGGTGAGTTTTGCAGTCTTGAATGCATACGAATTTTCTCAAACCAAGCTAACTCTCCAAGTTGCGGAAGGATCGAAACCATCCAGCTGGTGTATTCCAGTTCCTGAAAACGTGCGACGGTACCAGCAGGGAACCTGCGAAAACTTATCTCATGTTCGATCAGTGCTAAACCGATTTGTTTCATATGATTGTTGCAGGAAGCTCTTCTCGCTGCTTCGCGGGCCGCTTGTACGGACGTCAAAGTCAGTCCAAGCAAGATACCGCTGATCGCGATGACCACCAACAACTCAACCAACGTAAATCCACGGCGACACATCACAACTCATCTCTACCGTCTAAATTTGAAGTATATAAACACAACGACTGCTAAACCAAATGCACCGATGATGAACCAACCCCATAGTCCGAGGCCGCTTCGTGTGGGCATCCCTGTTGGCTCTGGGAATCCCCAGTGAGTCAGGTACGCTTTGCCATCGTTGTAAACAACATCAGCATCCGTTCTCACAATGCTGTAGCGCGAATAAGTGTTGCCTGAAACTTCAAGCTTCTGTGGTATCAAACCCCTACCTTCAGCGGAGTAAGTCCAGTCAGCAATTAGCTTGCCGTCATCCATCCTTTGGCCAGCCAGCGACTTTAAAACAGGCTCACCATCCGAGCCTCTGACCCCTGACTTAATCATCATTTCAACCATTTCCTCAGAGATAACTTCTCCTTTGCGTATCAACTCCATTCTTGAAGGCCAATACGGGTAATCTTTTAGAAGAAGTAGCTTCCCTTCCTCATATGGGAATCGACCGCTGGCATACATATCTTTGTTTATACCGAAGGTTACCTCTAAAAAGTTGCCACCTTGCTTCAACTCCAAAGCGGAAAAATTATTGGCTTCCGTCATGAACAGCAATTCCCGCCAAACAACGGGTAGGCAGAGTAAGTTTGCACCGGCTCCATATCCCTCTCGGCAGAGAACCTCCCATGCTTGCGATTCGATCTCGCAACTTGGTTTAACAGCAGTGATCGACCATTCATCTTGTCCTTTAATGCGTCCAAGTTGAAACGAATAGCGAGGGTTATTTCCACTAACGCTAACAAACCTCCCATCACGTTTTTGAATGGAATAGAAACTAAGCCCACTTCGCGCAATTTCACATTCGACTGTTGTTGCGGTCTTTTCGACTGAAGGGAGAACCTCGATTTTGTATATCCCTGTGCAACGGGAAGCAACCGATCCAACTTCGGCCTTCCATGCAGCCGAAATGGTATCCCATGTTTGACCGCGTAAGGTACTACTGGAAATGCAAATCAACAGTATCCATAGTCCCCTCATAGTTTTCACCCTCCGAGTCAGGAATCCGGCCAACCGACGCTCAGCCTAA
>Ga0208086_1000519_pt1 | contig 11586 bp, 14 predicted proteins | sample LakMenEpi06Jul10_FD_150675 | JGI IMG/M metagenome (GOLD analysis project Ga0208086, IMG submission 150675) | Freshwater microbial communities from Lake Mendota, WI - 06JUL2010 deep hole epilimnion (SPAdes) | ecosystem: Environmental > Aquatic > Freshwater > Lake > Epilimnion/Euphotic zone ...
CCCGGGCGGGGGCCGGCAGCCAGCCGCAAAGTCGGTCATCCAACAATGGGCCAGCCCGGCCGGGCGGACGAACGTCCGCGGCGTCGGAATCACGTCGTTGGTTGCCCCGTCGTAGAAACAGACCGTGGGCAGGGCCAGGCCAATGAGCCGCCGGCCCAGCTCGAGGTAGCGGGCGTGCGGCCGGTGGCCGGCGTTCAGCCGGACGTAACCGGTGACAAGAGTTGCCACGCTTCCTCCTCCGGCAGCTCGACCAGCCAGGCCTCGGCGTCCCGCACGCCAAACGACACGATCACGCGGCCAAGCAGGATCGCCAGCCCGGCGGCAAACTCAATGGCCCGCGGCTCCTTAAACCAGAACGGCTGCGACATGCGGGCCAGCGCCAGCCGCTCGTCAAACCAGACGAACCGGTGTTCGTAGGACCGCCCCCGCGGGGTGTGGGCCACCTCGTGAATCACGGCCAGCCACCCGCCCCGGAACGGCACCAGCTGCGAGCCACCGCGGAACTCGCTGGCGATTACCGGGGCCGGGCTCCGCCGCACGATCTGCCAGCCGCCGGGCAGGTCGTGGTCTTGGTCGATGGTCACGACGTGGCCGCCGTGCCGGCAGGCGTACACCCACCCGCCCCGGCCGGCGATCGGCATCCAGTTCTTTTCGTGTTCCTGCGTGGTGATCCCGTCGAGCACCCGGAGGTCGGTGACCGTGGCCGTGGCTATGTCGATGGTGCCGGCCGCCATCCGGCAACGTCCGTCGAACGGGGCCACGTTGCGGACGGTGGCCGAAATCCCCAGACCGGTGCCCACGGCCCGCAGCCGGCAGTCCTCCAGCCCGTCGACCGGGTATTCCGTTTTTGGGTAGGCCACCTCGAGCGGCCGGCAGGACACGGGCCGCAGCTCGGCGTCGAACCGGACCAGCAGGTTCTGGGTGCGGATCGTCTGGCCGTCGGCCTCGGGCATGACGTATCGGCCGTCAACGATCTCGTAGTTCGACGAGCGGACGATGGCGACCAGGTCGCCGCCGTGGACGATCACCGTGGGGTTGAAAAGCGACCAGCCCTGGTGGGCCGGGGCAATGTCGATCCGGTGAAACGTCGGGCTCGCCAACTCGGCCAGGAGCGGCGTGTAGACGATCCGGTTGGCCCGCGTGACCATGGCGACCTCGGCCGACACGTCCGGCGTCGACAGGATTCGCTCGCAGGCGCGGCGGCCGGCCTCGATCTCGCCGCAGTGGTAGGCGTGGGCCGCCAGGTGGCACAGGCTGTCGATCATGCCCCGCAGTTTCGCAGGGGCCGACAGCGGGCCGGAGGGGGTCGGCTAGCGGTCCTGATGACTAGAACTGCCCAGCAAAACCGGCGGCACTGGCTGGTACGCCTCCGCATCAATCTCCTCCACCGCACCGCTGGCGAGCAGTTGCGGTAGCAGCGTGGCGGCAGGCTCCCAAGTGATGAACTCGTCATTCACGGCCAACAGCAGTCGGCCGGTAGCGTCACGCGGGGCGACGGCGGCCGGGTCGAAGCAGGTGAGCGTGCGACCGTCCGGCGTCGGGTGGCCCCACGCGGCGTCCAGTTGCAGGCGAATCGACTCGTAGAGCGCGGCGTCGGCGGTGCGGTAATACTTCATGCGACCGTAATCCCCCACTTCTTGCCCAAGTAGCGTTCGACCTTGAGCCGCTCAGAGTCGGACAGCGGGCGGTCGTAGCACAGGATTTCACCTATCCAGCCTTGGAACTGGAACAGTGAGGAAGAGTAGTAGCCGATGCGTGACATCGTGTCAGCGTTGCTTGTGCTGAACGACGAGGCAAACGGGCTCACGGCACCTGTTCGCTGGGTTCCGTCGATAAACACGAAACCGCCGCCAGCAGCCGACCGAACGCAGGTGAACACGCCTGGCCCCATGAGGGCTGATGCAGTTGCTGAGTATTGCACACGCAACCGGTTTGTCCCTTCGGTAAATCCACCAAACGCAACTTCTAAGAACTTTACCGCCGCCTTGGTGGCACTCATGCCCGTGCCGGCGCCGCCATCTGACAGCATTTGCCGCTGACCAGATTGGTCTGCCGTCTGAGCTGCGGCAATGATCCATGTCTCGTCTGTTCGGCTGGTTCCTGTGAAGTTCAAGCCGTCGTTGCTGCCGTCAAACGACAACGCGGTCTTACCGTTCACCGTGGTGGTCACGGGCCGGTTGTTGGCCGTGGTCTGCGTGGCCGCACTTTTCAGCCCCGCCTTGCTCGTCCAGGTTTCGACGGCCCCGGCGTTCAGCGTCACCGTGCTCGCGTCGTTCGCATCCCACCAGTTGGCAATACCCGAGATGCTGGCCGGGTTGAAGCCAGAAGCCGTGGGTCGGAACAGCCGAGTATCAAGCGCACACATTCGCAGGGTGTCCGTAGGGTAGTGAAATGCCGGTCAGACGACCCGCCAGACGGCCGACGTGGCGTCGTAGACGACTAGGGCGGCACCGCCAGCCCTGTCCATGACGTAGTCGCCAGCCCACGGCACGGAAAAATAGGCGTTGGCGTTGCTGCCGGTGTTGTGCTGGAGCGTGATCGGGGCCGTGGCCCCCACGTTGATCAGCAGCTTGGCGTCACCGTCGACGCCCGTGATACCGAGCCCACGCAGATTGACGCCCGTGGTGCCGGTGACCGCCAGGCGGTAGATGTCGCCGGCCCCCGGGTTGTATCCGGTGACCGTCGTGTTGGCGGTCAAGACGGCCGGCGTGGTCACCACGTTCGTGTAGGACGCGCCTGTGGCACCAGCTGCTCCGGCAGCGCCCGCGCTGCCCGTCGGTCCGGTCACCGTGCTGGCCGCGCCGGTGCTGCCCGTCGGTCCGGTAACGCCCGTAGGCCCGGCGATCCCGCTGCCCACCAGCGTCCAGGCCTGGCCGCTCCACTGATACGTCCGGCCACCCGTGGTGACCTGCTGGCCGTTCGTCGGTCCGGTGGGAAAGCTGAGAGACATGGTTCACCCTTGCACTACGAGGAATACGAAATGACGCGCCACGACGAGCCGTCCCAGACGATGAGCTGCGGCGTGCTGTAGACCGTGACGACCGTGACCGCGGCGGGAGTCTTCACCTCAAGCCCGAGAAACGAATCCACTTCCTTGATCACATAGTCCAGGCCCGACCCCATGCCGGTCGGCAGCGTGATCGTCTGCGAGCTGCCGGTGGCGGTCAGGAACTGGTAGCGGGCGGAGTTTTCCGTCAGCGTGATGCCAGTCGCCAGCGTTTGTATGTTGGCCCCGCGGGTGGCGGCAGGGCCGGTGGGGCCGCGCTCACCCTGGACACCGATCTCGATGAACTGGCCGTCGTAGCGGACGAAATACTTCCCGCTCGCCGTGTCGAGCCACACGCTGCCCGCGGCGGTCAGGTTGGGTGCGGTCGGGCCGGTGGCCGCGAACGCCACGCCGCCCGTCGGACCGGTCACCGTGGACGCACCACCGGTCGGTCCGGTGACCGTCGACTGTGGCCCGGTGTTGCCGGTCGGGCCGCGCTCGCCTTGGACGCCGATTTCGATGAACTGCGTCTGGTAGCGGACGAAATACCGCCCGGTGGTTTGGTCGAGCCAGACCGCCCCGGCCACCGTCAAGTCTGGGGCCGTCGGCGCAGTCGGGCCGACGGTAAACGCGATCCCGCCCGTGGGGCCGGTCACTGACGGCCCCGTCGGTCCCGTCACCGTCGACGTCGCCCCGGTCGGCCCGAGCGACAGGTTGATTCCGCTGGGCCAACTGCCGGCCGCCTTGGGGCCGTAGAGGAACTTGTTCGACGTGTCGATGAACAGGTCACCGTTCTGCCCGATCCCGCCGGTCGGCGGCGCGCTGCCAGCCAGCACGGGCGAGGCACCGGAGGGAAGTTGGTAGAAGGGCATTGGTCACCTATGCGTAGTGCTTGCCACCGACCTCGACCCACGCCCCGGCGTAGCGGACGAAATACTGGCCTGTCGTCGTGTCGAACCAGGTCGCCCCTGCCGTGGCCGAAGCCGGCGCCGTCGCCGACTGGTAGGCCTCGCCGCTGCCGGCCGGGCCGGTGGCACCGACGAGCCCTGCGGATTGCAGGTATGTCGTGATCTGCGAGAACGTGACCCGCTTGGTGGCCGAGCTGCTCGACATGATCAGCATGTCGGTGCCCGTGATGCCTGTCACGGCCGGCAGCTCGCTGACGCGCTTCTGGATTGGCATCAGTTCACCTGCAGCGGTACCACGATTTCGTCACCCTGCTCGGTGACCAGGTACTGGACGTCGACGTCGACCCGCTTGGTGTGAACCCGGACGCAGGTCTGGAACGCATCGCCGTAGCGGAACAGCGGCACACCTCGAGGGGCCGACACCTCGTAGACGTTGGCGGCCCCGCCCAGCGTCTCGTAGATCTTGTCGCCCCGCTGCGGCTCGCCGTAGGGCAACTCGGCGGTTTTGATGATGAAGTCCCGGCTCTCCCATTGCTCGATGACGCCGGAGCCGTTCTGGGCCTCAAACGTCGACGAGCCAATGGTGGCCGGCACCGTGGCCGTGTTCGCACCGCGGACGTAGGCCACCGTGGCGGCAGCGCTCGCACGCAGCCGGTCGGTGAGCCAGGCAGCCCCGGCGGAAAGCATGTCGGCCATGGGTCACCTCCGCCCACAACGCCCCGGCGGCGCGCGGTAGCGATCGCGCACCGGCCGGGGGTTGCAGGTGGTCCGGGAAACTACTTGTTCAGGATCACGTCGACCGTGGTGTCGCCCACCAGCCGGGCCTTGGCCAGCTTGCCGGCGGTGACGCCGGTCGAAGCATGGGCCACGCCGGAGGCGGCCACCCAGTTGATCGCCGAGCCTTGGGCACCGGTGGCACCCGTGGCGACCGGCATCGAGAACACGCCCTCGACAGCCAGCGACCCGAGGGCGTTGGCGGCGATGGGACGGGGAGCGACACCGACGAGCGAACCGATCACGACCACGTCGCCAGCCGCCACCGCGGTGCCCGGCGTGTAGTCGAGGACGTCGCCCTTCTGGACGTAAGAAGCCATGGTTTCAAACCTTTCAAACTAGGGGAGCGGTTGGGTGAAATCCGGCGGGCGGGCTTGGGCTCCCGCCCGCCGGGTTGTTGTTCACGACAGGGGTCAGACGTCCATCTTCACGCCGGCCTTGTCCTCGGCCTTGGCACAGCCGAAGTCGAAGTAGCCGCGCATCTGCACGCCCAGCACGTTGAAATCGGCCTCGGCCGTCTCCACGATCGGGCTCTGGACGCCGTTCAAGAACGCCACCTCCATCACCGGCAGATCGGCCGGCGAGGCGAGGAGGTAGTAGTCGGCCGTGTCGGTCAGGTAGGTCGAGCTGACCACCTCGTACCGACCGGCGAACACGTTCGTCGACGGCTGGCCGCTGGTCGCACCGGATGAGATCTGGATGGAGTTCATCAACTCCGCCGCGGTGATCTCGAGGTCGACCGGCGTCAGCAGGACACGCGGCTGGGTCGCCATCGGCTTCCCGTCGCTGTCCTTCAGCTTCCGATAGAGGGCCAGGGCTTCCTTCAGACCGGCCAGGCCGAGGGCCGTGGCGCTGGTCTTCTTGTTGCCCTTGGCCGTCGTGAAGAAGGTCGAGTCGTTGAGGAACTCGGCCCAGAACACGTCGTTGAGCTTAAGGGCACCGCCGCGGCCGATCCGCTGCGGCACCGCCGTGAGCGCCCCGAGGTCGTCGTTGATCAGGTCGGTACGGGTGACCGAGGTCATGATCCCGTAGGTTTCCGCACTGATCGTCCGGCTCTCGTCCGACGCCGCGGCGTTCTTCAGCTCGCCGCCGTTGGCCACCTTCTCAAAAGAGAAAGCGCCGTTGAGGCGGTACTGCGTGATCGCCTTGAAGTCGTTGACGCTGCGGACCGACGAGATCGACCGCCAGGCCGACTCGACGCTGTCGAAGCCGGCCAGGAGGAACTTGTTGACCGTGCTCGACAGGATGCCCGAGATCGAGTGGGTCGCCCACGCCGCGGCCAGGATCGGCCGAAGGGTGGAAGCGTTCACGCGACGGGGACCGTCGTAGCCGTTCGCCACGGCCGCCTGAATGAGCACCTCGCCGAGGCTGATCTCGCGGCGGGCCTTGTGGGCCGCCTCGAGCACCTTGGCGTCGTACTTCTGCTCGATGCCCGGCAGGTTGCCCTGGAGGGCGAACGAGGCCTCGATCACCTCGGCCGTCGGGGCCGCGTGGGTCACGACGTGGGCCGCGGGGGCCGCCGGCCGCTCGTCACGGGTCAGCTGGAGCTTCTCCATGTTTTCGACTTTCTTGGTCAGCGTCTCGAGCTGGGCCACCAGGGCGGTGGTGTCGGCCGAAACGGCGGGGGTAGAAACGGGCTCCACGGCGACCTCCGCCGTGGCCGCCACGATCGCGGTCTCGACGACCTCGTCCGTGGGCTTGGTGGTGGCGTCAGCCGCCATGGTGCTCTCCTCTGCCGCTTCTGCGGCGATGGAAACGGCCGTGCTGCGGTCGGCCCCTAACGTGACGAAAGACGTCTCCCGCAGCGTGGAGGCGCGTACGACGCGGACAGGCCCTTGGACGGTCTGCCCGTTGACGGTGGTGATCTGGTCTTCGCCGAACCGCAGGTGGCGGCCGACGTCGGCACCGACGCTGGCCTGCCACTGGTAGCCGGCGGCCGCGAGGGCGAGCACCTGGCGAGCGTTGTCGTTGTCGGCGAGGATCTCGCCCTCGACGATCAGCTGCCCGCCCTGCACGCTCGGCGTACCCTGGCCGAGGATCGACCCGATGGCGTAGTCGTGGCCGACCACGATCGGCACGGTCTGCGGCAGCGTCATGCCGGCCATGTCGATGATCACGGGCTCCCGTGACCACGACTGGCGGATCGGCGCGCCGGTGTAGGCGACGATGCGGAACTTCCGCGGGCCGGCCGCCGCTTCTCCGTCGGCAGCCTGCAGAAACTCCACACCGCTCGAGAACGCAAGTTTGTCGCTCATAGCCAGATGGTCTCCCCGATGATGTCGGTGGCGTCGTCGTCGAAGCCTTCCCAGTCCTCGATCACTGCGGCACCTCCTCCGGCTCGTCGAGCGGTGTCGGGGCCGGCAGGCCGGCCGGTGCCATCGACAGGCCCAACTCGTCCATCAGCGCCCGCTCGGCGGCAATCTGCCGCAGCTCGACGTCCCACCGCTTGCCCTGGCGGGCGTACTCGCTGGCCAGGGTCGTGGTCAGCGTCCGCAGCCGGGTCTCGCAGGCGTTGGCTTCTTTGCCGGGGTCGACGTGATCTTTCCCGTCCCACACCCAGGCCCAGTTCCACTCGCTGAACGGCGGCAGGCCCTCGGGGATCACGCCGGCCAGGCTGGCCTCGTTCACCCAGGCCGCCAGCACCCGGTCGAGGCAGATCCGCTCCAGGTGATCGCGGTCGACCCGCTGGTTCATGGCATAGACCTGGTGGTCCATGCGGCCGGAAGCGTAGTTGTACGACGACGAATCCAGCGCGGCGACGTTGTACGGCAGCTGCAGGCAACGGGCGATTTCGTTGAGGATCTCGCGCTTGAAATCCTTGTAGGTGCTGGTCGGCTGCTCGGCCTTCAGCTGCGAGATGTCCCAGCCTTCGGGCAGCGTGACCAGCGACCGCTTGCGGATTTCCAACTCGGCGAAGCTGTCGACCTCGTCGACCTCCGCGGCCGGGCTGTTGCTGTGGATGAACGCCGCGAAGTCGGCGGCCGTCTCAGCGGCCGCGATCACGGCCTCCGTGTAGCGGCGCAGTTGGCCAAACAGCCGCAGGGCCGGGGCAACTTCGGGGTAGCCGCGGTTCTGGCCGGGCCGCACCCGGCGGAACCAGTGGATCATCGCCGCGGCAGGCACTCGGCGGAACTCGAGCGTATTGATCCGGTAGTTGCTGCCCGGGTGGTAGTTCAACACCTGGTAGGCGGTGACGTTGCCGGTGGCGTCGAACTCCATCCCGTCGACGGTGTTCCCCTCGACGGTGATCGACTGGGCCATCAGCTCGGTCGGCGTGGCCACCATCTCGGCCTCGACCAAGCGGAGGTCGAGCTGCACGCCCGGCAGGCGGCCGTTGTTGATCATCATGGCGAAGGCCTCGCCGTCGCTGACGATCGCCTCCCGCATCGTCCGCAGCTTGGCCGGCAGGTCGATCAGGGTTCCCCAGTCGTAGAACGCTCGCTCGACGGTGCGGGCCGCGTCCACGTCGCCGATGTCGAGCTGCAGGCGGGGGCCGGTGCCGATCAGGTCGCCGGCCAGCGTGGCCGAGATGCCGGCCAGGTAGGAGTTGTTCACCCGCTCATGGCGGGCGCGGTTCCGCATCATGCGGCGCTTTTCGGGCGACAGCGCCGCGTCGGCACTGAAGGCGTCGGCCCCGGCCCAGTGCTTGTAGTCGTCGCCCCGCTCGGCCGCCTCAAACCGGGCGCGGGCCACCGGCGCCACCGGCTGGCGGGGCTGCGTGCGGCCGCGGAACAGGTCGAGGAAGGCCATTAGGAAAAGCCGTTGGGGATGATCTGGTTGAACCGCAGACCACGTTTGGTGGTCGACGCCGCAGCCTTGGCTGACAAATACTTGTCGGCCTCGATTTGCTTGGTGATGTCCTGCGCCTCGACCTCGCCCGCGTCGGTGCGGACACGGGCCGGCCCCTTGGCGGTCGATTCGATGGCGTCACGGATCTCGTCGCTCATGCTGCGACGGTAGGCCAGACCGCAGAAAACCCGCAGGGGGTCTGGCTACTTGGCAGCCAGCGCGAGGCCCACGTTCGCGAGGGCATAGCCTGCCCATGCGATCGCCATCGGCGAGCCCTTCGACCACTGGTCGAGGGCGACGGCGAGATACACAAACCCGACGAACGTGATCAGCGGGGCGCTCATGTGCCAAGTTTGCGAATCTCGATCCGCTTGGCGCCACCGGGTGTGGTCGGGATCGCCGCCTTGCGCCTCGCCCGACCGCCGGTCTCGGTCGCCGCCGGGCTCACGCCCGTGATGCTCGCGGCCACGGCCGCCCCGACGAGGCAGTCCCACCAGTGGTTTTCAAACCGCGTGCCTGACAGCTTCCACTCGTCCACCACCCGGCCGCGGGCACTCTCGGTCCGCACCGGATACTCGTTCGTCAGATGGTCCCACAGCATGTCGTGCTCCCCGGCACAGAACACGATCGCCTCCGGGTCGCCCGTGGCCAGCCGCAGCCGGGAGGCCGCGAAGGTCTTCCAAAAGTTGGTGTCGTAGGTACACGACCGCTGGCCTTGGACCTGGCCGATCCGCCAGTTGAGGCCCAGCCGGTCCCCGCGGGCCTTGCCCTTGTCGTTGAGCGCCGGCGACGAGGCCCCGATGCCGCGGCCGTGGCTCGGCAGGATCACGCCCGCGAACGGCGACCGCTTGCAGAACGTGCGGACCGTCTGCGTCGACTTGCCCCAGTTGGCGTCGATCATCAACTGGCTGATCCGCATGGCCGTGCCGTCCTCGCGCGGCCAGTCCCGGCCGATCAGCGTCTGCGTCACCTGCTCGAGGCCGGCCGACAGCGCCGCTTCGAACCCGGCCCCGTTGGCCGCTGCGGCCAGCGTCCGCTTGGCACTGCCAGCCTCAAAGAACGAGACGCCCTGGTCGGGGTAGCACCCGTAGCTGACGACGTGCCCGCCGAACGTGTCGGACCACGATGCCACCAGCCAGAACAGGACGCGGTCCTGGACGTCTACGAACGCTGTCAGGCGGTGATGGTTGCCCGGCACCGTGCCGCGCGGGACGTTGGTCACCCTGGCCGCCAGTTGACGTTTGTCAAGTTTGTCCGACTCGACGTGGTCGGCCAGCGGCTGGTTTTGATACTCAGCAAAAAATGCGGCGTCCCCGCGGTCGATCCGCAGGTTCCAGGCGTGCTGGATCGCCGACAGCTCGTCGGTGTTGTGTCGCTCCGGCCACGCCACCCGGCTGCCGGCGTCCATGGCCTCGCGCCGCTCGGCGTAGAAGGCGTCGGCCTCGGCCGTCCCCGCCCCGCTCCGCTGCCCGGCCCGCCGCAGCTCGCCGTACTCCAGCCACAAGTCCTCGGCCGTGGGCCAGTCGTACACCAGCTGCGACCGCTCGCCCTGCCACGCCGGGTGGCGCGTGCGGTCCAGCAGCCGGTCCGCCAGGTCGTCGGTGCGGATCACCGTGATCGTCGTTAGGCCGGCGATCTTCGACCCGGGGCCAGCCAGGCCCAGGATCGCACCCGACAGGATCTTCTCCCGGGTGGCGCACTGCGACGGGCTCGCGGCCGACTCGTCGGTCTGCGGGTCGTCGATCAGGACCAGGCTCGGCCGGATGCTCGACCCGTCGGGGCGGGTGTGCTTCAGGCCGCGGATCCGGCCCGTGATGCCGGCGACCCGGACGCAGGCCCCGGCCGAGACGCTGCCCTTGATCCATGGCAGCGTGATCTGGTCGGCCGCCCACTGCATTTCGGTCGGCGTGCCCTGGTACGTCTGCCCCTTCGCACGCTGGGCAATGCGGTCCAAACACCGCACCGGGTAGCAGGCCTCGGGGAAATCCTCGAGCAGCGTGTCGTTGTTCTCGATCTGGGCCTTCAGGCTGTCGGCCATGGCGCTGGCGATCGTTTGGTCCGCCCCGACCAACACGATGAACTGCCGGTGGCCGTACAGCATGGCCCACAGACAGGCCGCCTCCGACAGCGTCGTCTTGCCGGACCCGCGTGGCATCGCGAACGCGAACAGCTCACCCCGCAGGACCGCCCCCTCGATCTTGGCGATCGCCGTCAGGTGGTCCGGCGACCAGGCCAGCGGAAACAGGTCGGCCAGATACGTCTCGCAGAAGGCGCGGAAGTCGAGGCGGCACAACCCGCGCCGCTTGGGATCGGCAACCGGTGGCATCTCGCCGATTTCGCGACCATCGGCGCTCACGGCCCGCTTCGCGTTGGCGGCGCGTTTCTTGTGGCGCTCGTAGGCGGCGCTGGCTGGTTTGCTGGTGGTCATCAAAAACCCGCGTTTTCCCGGGCATAACCCTGTATCAACGGAAGGCTGCTCGCGGCGTTGGGTATGCGTCAGATCTGGCGGGAGAACCTATGGGGGGCCTCACACGGCCCGCCTGACGCCCGTCGAGCGCCTACACGACTCCAGGGTCGCCTCCAGTATCGTCGCCCGCCTGACGCGATCCTCGGGCGTCGTGCGCGATGTTCTCGTCAGCGCTGCGCCATCGTCGCGACATGAACACCGCATGGGCCAACGCCCATAGGCTGTCGGTCTCGACGATGATCACGCTGCCCTTGCGGTTGGGTTTGTGCCACACGATCGGCACGCTCCCCACTGGCGCGTCGGCCTTTGCCTGCTCCAACGCTGACCACAACGACAACCGCTCCGTCCGCTTGGCCTCGACGTGGATCGGCACACCAGGCAGCACGACATCGGGCGAGTCTGGCCCGCCCTGGTACTGAACGCCCCTGCGGGCCTCCACGTTGAGGATCGCCCCCAGCTCGGCTGCGGCCTCACGTTCGCCGCGCTTTCCCTTCTCTCGGCTCGCCCTACCCATCAAGCCACCTCCCTGGGCTGCGTCGTTATCACGTTCGCCGTCTGCAGAACATGTGAAAACTGTCGTTTCGCGTGGATCAAACACCTAGCGGTTGCGCGTTATCACGACGGCCGGCGTGTTTATCGGGAACCGCAGAAACACTGGTTCT